>Ga0209614_1000372_pt1 | contig 40905 bp, 37 predicted proteins | sample BlaSprsedimmetaG_FD_185484 | JGI IMG/M metagenome (GOLD analysis project Ga0209614, IMG submission 185484) | Hot spring sediment bacterial and archeal communities from California, USA to study Microbial Dark Matter (Phase II) - Blank Spring... ...
CAGTAGGGCTGGGGGAAAAAGTAGCCGTGGGGAGGGCGGCGGTGGGTGTGGGCGTAGGAGTGAGGGGGAAGGTGGACAGGCGAGAGCCGACGTAGGGATAGGTCAGCAGGCCGCCGGCGATGAGTAGGATCACGCCGCTCCAGATCAGGAATGGAGCCGCGAGTCCGCCGCCGCGCTTCGTGTGCTTGATCGCATTCGAGTCAGGCATAGTCATCGAGCTTGATTATACCCCACGGATAGGGGCAAGGCAAGAGAAGCCCGTTATAGGACATCCACCGGATCGACGTCCACGTGCCAGCCGGGAGGGATGGTGACGGCGTGCAGCAGTTCAACCGGATCCGAGTGGCGGAGGAGGATCTGCCAGCGATAGCGCCCCCGCAGCCGGGAGAAGAAGGGGGGCACCGGACCGATCAGGTCGGTGGGCGCGAGGCCGCGCCGGGACAGTTCTTGGCGCAGGGCCTGGGCCAGCGCCTCGGCCTCCGAGCGGGCGCGGGAGAGGATTTCGTCTTCATAGACCAGCTTGACCAGCCTCCGGAAGGGCGGATAGCCTTGCTCACGACGGAAGGCCAGTTCTTGGGCCGCGAAACGGCCATAATCGTGGGCCGCGGCCGCGGCGACGGCATAATGGTCGGGATGGTAGGTCTGGATGACGACCCGGCCCCCCAGCAGTCCCCGCCCGGCCCGGCCGGCCACCTGGGTCAGCAGTTGAAACGTCCGCTCGCCGGAGCCAAAGTCGGGCAGATTGAGAGCCGTATCGGCCGAGATGACGCCGACGACGGTCACCAGCGGCAGGTCCAGCCCCTTGGCGATCATCTGCGTGCCCACGAGGACGTGGGCCAGTCCACTGCTAAAGAGATCGAGGATGGCAGCGTGGGCGGCGTAATGGCGGGCCGTGTCGTGGTCCCAGCGCAGGGTGCGCACATCGGGCCAGCGGCGGTGGATGGTGCGCTCCACCTGTGCGGTTCCCAGCCCAAAGTAGCGGATGCGCTGGCTGCGGCACTGGGGGCAGCGCTCGGGCTGGGGGGCGCGGTGGTTGCAGTGATGGCACACCAGTTGGGCGTCAGGGCCGTGGTAGGTCAGAGGCGTGTCACAGTTGGGGCAGTGGGGGACGTAGCCGCAGTCGCGGCACAGGACAAAGGTGGCCGTCCCCCGGCGGTTGAGGAACAGGATGGCCTGCTCTCCCCGGCCCAGCGCCTCGTCCAGGGCCCGCTGGAGCAGGCGGCTAAAGATGGATCGGTTGCCGGCCCGTAGTTCGGCCCGCAGGTCCACGATCTGGACCGGCGGCAGGCTCCTGTAGCGAGCCTCTGTCCCCTCCTCCTCCAGGGAACGGTAATGGGTGTGAGGAACCTGGTAGCGAGCCTGGAGGTCGGATAGGCGGCGGGGGTGAGCCAGGATGCGACGGCGCATCTCTAGCAGTCTGAACTCGCCCCGCTGCGCGTGATAATAAGATTGCAGGCTGGGGGTGGCAGAGCCCAGGATGATGGCGGCTCCGCTGAGACGGGCCAATTCCAGCGCCGCAGGGCGAGCGTGGTAGCGAGGGGAAGGGGCCGCCTGCTTGTAGCTTTCGTCGTGTTCCTCGTCCAGCACGATCAGCCCCAGGTTGGAAAAGGGGACGAACAGGGCAGAGCGCGGGCCAATGACAATGTCCACTAAGCCGGCCCGCACCCGCCGCCAGGCGTCGTACTGCTCGCCCTCGGTCAGCGCGCTGTGAAAGATGGCGACCCGCCGGCCAAAACGAGCCCCGACCCGGTGGACCGTCTGGGGGGTCAGGCTGATCTCGGGAACGAGCAGGATGGCCTGCCTCCCCTGCGCCAGCGTCTCGGCCACGGCCCGCAGATAAATCTCGGTCTTGCCGCTGCCGGTCACACCGTGGATGAGGAGCGGACGGAGATCAGAGGCGCGGATGGCCAACCGGATCGCCTCCCAGACCGACTGCTGGTCGGATGTAAGGGGAGGGGGCGTGTCGGGGACAAAAGTCTCGTCGGCCAGGGGATCTCGCCACACCTCCTCGGTATCGAAAGCGACCAGCCCGCGCTCGGCCAGCTTGCTCAGGTGGTAGCGCTGACAGCCGGTCTCGGCATAAACCCAGCTCACGTCCACCGCCTCCCCTTCGGCCTGGAGAAAGGCGGCGATGGTCGGGTAGCACTCACTTCTCAACCCCTCCAACGCCTCGTCCAGGTCGGCGGCGTGGGCCACCCACTCGACGGTGCTCACCTGTTTGGGGCGGGCGCGAGGCGGTGCCAGGACGGAAGATTTAACGACCACCCGTCGGCGGGCCAGTTGCGAGGCCGCCCGCCGCCACTGCTGGCGGGGCAGCAGGCGGTCCAATTGACGCCCGTGGAGGGGCCCTCGGGCGTCCAGCACGGTGACCAATTGATCCTGGGCCGGGGTGTAGACATCGCGCGGCGTGACCGGGCGGGCCAGTTCGACCTCTACGTCGGCGTGGCCCACGATGCCCGGCGGCAGCATCACTTCCAGGCAGCGGTAGAGAGGGGCCAAGTACTCGCGGCTCATCCAGCGAGCCAGGGCGATCTGAATCGGCGTGAGAACGGGCTGCAGGTCCACCAGGGAGTGGATGGGGCGCAGATTGCTTTCTGGGATGGGAGAGAGGTCGCTGAGGGCGACGACGATGCCGTACAGCCGTCGGGAGCCAAAGGGGACGACGACCAGGGAGCCTACGGTGAGATGGTCCCCTTGCTCATCTGGCAAGCGGTAGGTGAAGGCGGGCGACGCTGGTCCCGAGTCGGATGGTGCGACCGGGGCAAAGATGACGACTTGAGCATACATGCGATTAAACTCGCGATATCGGCACCGGTACGGCTCAGATGTCCTCGCCAAAGCGAGAGCTGTAACGCAAAAAGATCACGTATCCAACGACGAGGCCCACCAGCGCGGTGACGGCGGTGCGCAGCAAAAAATCGAGGCCGGTCGGAGCGCCCCAGTAGAGCAAGTCGCGGTAAGAGGCGATGATGGAGGCCATGGGGTTCAAGCGACGCAGCCACAGTTGAGCGTTGAAGGTGAGGCCCAGCAGGTGGGCCTCCTGTGGGACGGTGGTGATAGGATAAAACACTGGCGTCAGGAAAAACCAGGCCTGGATCGCCACTCCCAAGAGGTGCTGTGTATCGCGGTAGAATACGTTGAGAGTTGCCAGGAAAAGGGCCAATCCCAGAGTAAAGATGATTTGGATCAGCATGGTGAGGGGCAGCAGGAGGATCCACCAGCTCAGCGAGGCGCCCGAGAGGAGCGCCAGGATGAAAAAGATGGGCAGGGCGATGAGAAAATTGACCAGGTTGGACAGCACGACAGAGATAGGGAGCACCTCGCGGGGAAAGTAGACCTTTTTGATCAGGTGAGCGTTGCCGACGATGCTGCCGGTGGCCTGGTTGATGGAATCCACGAAAAAGCCCCAGGGTAGGGTGCCGCACAACAAAAAGACAGGATAGTTTTTGATCGAGTCGTTGCGCAAAAAGATGGTAAAGAACAACGTGTAGACGATCATCATCAACAGCGGGCTGAGCCAGGACCAGGCGATACCCAGGAAGGAATTTTTATAGCGCACTTTCAGGTCACGCACGACCAGGTTGCGGATCAATTCGCGGTACTGCCATAGAGTGCGCAGGTGATTGATAATTGACATATATTTTCCCTCACGTCCGAGATTGCAAGATGGTGCGATAGATGGTCAAGAGATGGTGTCCGCTCCGTTCCCATGAAAAGTGGCGGGCAGCCCGTTGACGCAGTTTATGCCCCAGTTCGATGCGCCACTCTGGTGCGTCCACGAGACGGAGAATGGCGTCGGCGAGGGAGGTGGAATCCCCCATCCGTTTGGCATAGACCCCCAGCGAGCCGAGGTACTCGCGGCTGACGGGCGTGTCGAAGGCGATGGTGGGCAGGGCCATCGCCATATAGTTCAGGATTTTGCCCGCTCCCTCGGTGGCCGAGATTTTCGGGGAGATGGCCATGTCGCCCAGCGCCAGATGAGCAGGGGCCTGCTCGTAGGGAATCTTGCCGGTGAAGGTGACCCGGTCCGTCACCCCCAGGTCGTGCGCCATCCGGCGGTACTGGGAGACGCCGGGAAAGCCCATCACCAGAAAGTGCACGTCCCGGCCGCACTGTTTGAGGATGCGGGCTGCTTCCAGGAGCAGCGGCGTGCCCTGATAGTCGGCCAGGAGTCCCAGGTAGGCGACGAGGGGCCGGTCAGCCGGGATGCCCAGGGCGGTTCGCCGGGACGCGACCTCCTCGGGCGTGAGCACGTCAGGTCGGAAAAAGTCCAGGTTGACGCAGTCCGGCAGGGGGTAGACGCGACGCGAGCCGCATTTGAAATCCCGTTCCAACAGGGTGGCGCCGTGTTGACTGCTGGTGACGATGACGTCGGCCATTTGGTCAATGCGCAGTTCCAACAGCCGCGCCCAGCGATACCACGGTCCGGCCGGGTTGAGGAAATTGTGGTCCACCATCTCGCTGGTCATACTGCCCTGAAAGTCGAGCAACAGAGGGGCGCGCAGGATACGGCTCAGAAAGTAGCCGATGAACGCGCCTTCGTGGGTGTGGCCGTGGATGACGTCGAAGCGCTGGCGCAGGATGGTCCCCAGTCCCGCCCAGGCGAGGAAAATGTCAAAGACGAATTTATGCGGCGAGGACCCCACCTCATAGTCGGGCCGCCAGGGGGTGGGACGGGTGCGGATGATCTCCAGGTCGGGCAGGTCCCGTCCCAGGTAGTAGGTGATGATGGTCACCTGATGTCCCAGGCGCTGAAGCACGCGGGCTTCCTCCAAAATCCGTATGTGGCCGCCATAGTCGGAAAAGAAGGAGGTGGGAGCGACCATCAAGATGCGATACGTCTCGGTCAACGGGTTGGGCCTGACAGGAGATAGAGGGCGCGTCGTCGCTAATCCTTTCGCCGGTCGAGGATCTTGCCAAAAAAGATCTGTTTGATCTGTTCGCCAGGCGGCGGCACAAGATCCATACTGCTCCGTCGGGTCGAGTCCCACAGTCCACGCTCCCGTTCTGCCAGCCAGCGCTGCCGTCCCTCGGCAGTGGTCGCGAGCGCCTCCTCGAAGGGACCTGCCTCTTCCTGGGACAGCAGGTCGCGCAGGTGCGTCAACTCGATCAGCAGCGTATTGAGCCGGTGCAGGACGTTGGCGCGGTTCAGACAGATGGCCTGGATTCGCTCGGCGGCGGCGGCGTTCTGGGTGGCGACGGCGAAACGATGGCCGGCGAATTTGCGCATCTCTTGCCAGCCGGGGGTGTCCACCGTGGCGCGCAGCAGGGCCACGGCCAGCAGATCGGGCAGTTCCTCCACGCCGACTTGCAGTCCGTCGTGCTCTATAGCGTCGAGAAAGAAGGGCTGGGCGCCGAGGGTGTGGGCCAGGGCGGCGAACGTGTCCAGCGCCGTGGCGACGGTGGTGGCCGACGTGGTGAGGCAGTAGAGCGCGCCTCGGAGCAGGTCAGGACTGGCTTCCGCCGGCCCGGCCTGGGGCTCGATGCCGATAGCAGCCGGGCTGAGGACGATGTGCCCCCCCACAAAGTGAACCTCTGAAGGCAAGAGTTCGGCCGCCCACTGCATGACCGGGGATTTGAGGCGTGCCGTGTCGGTGACGAAACAACCGAACTGGAGCTGGGGAGCGATGGCGGCGAAGGTGTCCCGTATGGCAGCAAGCGGTTGAGCGACGATGACCAGATCGGCATTCTGGCAGGCAGGGCCGGGCTTGCGCTCGGTGCGGTCGAAGGCCCCCCGGGCGCGGGCCAGGTCGGCGGCTACACTCTCGGTGTGAAAGCCGACGATTTCAGGCGGGTCGGGTCGCTCCTTGAGCGCCAGGGCGATGGAGACGCTGATGGGGTCCACGCCGATGATGGCAACTCGTTTGAAATCCATATTCTTCTCCTTCCAGTCAGTTCGTGCTGTCGGCGGCCTGGAGCGCGACCAGGAATTGCTCTCCGTCTGTCCCCGTCTCCGCTGGGTCGTGGTGCTGCCGGATGAGGGCGACGGTGAGAGGCGAACAGCCGGCCTCCCGGGCCCAACGGGCGCCGATTTCCGGGTGGCAGACGTGCACGATAAAAGGGCGACGCCAACCTGGGGGCAGGGCCGGGGCAAGGTCGGCCACGCTGCCCGGTCCGTACTCGCTTGGTTCCCACCGACTCAGGCGGGCCAACAGACGGGGTGCGAAGCGTTCCAGGAGTACAATCAAGGCTCGCTGCCACGCGGGCAGCCGGGCCGCGGCTTTGCCTACATCGTGCAGCAGGGCGGCCGCCAGGAGGTGGGGGTCGGTGTGGCCAGCCCGGCACAGCGAGGCGTACACATCGAGACCGTGACGTTGATCCTGGACAGACATCGCTCTGAACAGATCGAGTGACGCGGGCGTCAGGACGCGAGCCGCCAGCCCGGTCTCGGTCTCCCAAGTCCGGGCTGTCACCGCCCGGAGGAACTGTCCTATGCGATAGCGGAGAGCGCCGGTGGTATGGTTCATCAGACGAACAACAGCAGATTCATCAACAGGCCGTATATCGGCGCGATGATCATCCCGACCAGGTCTATGCCAATCAACTGGGGGAGGACGAACAACAATGCGACCAGGATGAGAGATCCAAAGGGGCGCAGTTGCAACAGTCTATCCCCCCAACGGGGCGGCAGCACCCCCACCAGCACCTTTTCCCCATCGAGCGGAAAGGCCGGGAGCAGGTTAAAGAGCATCAGGCCGATGTTGATTTGAATCGCTACTTCCAGGAGTTGGCCGGTGCGGGAAAACCACGTCACCCAGCCCAGGCGCAGGGGGATGGCGAGCAGCATGGCCAGGACAAAGTTGGCCGCGGGGCCGGCAGCGGAGCTGAGGGCCATGCCGATCCTGGGATTGATGCGCATGTGATAGGGGTTGACCGGGACCGGCTTGCCCCATCCAAAGCCGGATACCAGGATGAGCAGGCTGCCGACGGGGTCCAGGTGGGCCAAGGGATTGAGGGTCAGGCGGCCCTGCAGGCTGGCTGTATCGTCCCCCAATTGGTAGGCCGACCAGGCGTGAGCCCATTCGTGGATTGGGATGCCCAGCAGCAGGACAATGACCCGAACGATGATTTGGGCGAGTGAAAAACCGAACATCGAGATGTACCTCGTTTTGCTGTGATCAGTAGTCCGCAATTATAACATGGTTGGCGGAAAGGAGCGAGTAATAGACCGGCGCAAGTTGCACCGTCCCCCGATGGTGCTATAATCCACCCCACGGAGGATGGTGAGAATGAAACTGAGTCGAGAACAGGTCCATCACATGGCCGAGCTAGCCCAGTTGGCGCTGGACGAGGAGGAGTTGACGCTGTATCAAGAGCAGCTCTCGGCCATATTGGAGCACTTTGAGCGGCTGCAGAATCTGGATACGGCGGCGATCCCTCCCACGGCGACGGTCCTGCCGCTGTGCAGTGTGATGCGGGAGGACGATCCGTCCGTTTCCCTCTCCCTCGAGGATGTCTTGGCTAACGCCCCTGAAGCAGAGGAGGGCTGCTTCAGGGTGCCGGCGGTGTTGGAGTAGGGGCGTGAGGTTACATCAACTGACCATCCACGAGGCCCGCGACCGGTTGACCAGCGGCGAGTTTTCGGCCGTCGAATTGAGCGAGGCGCTGCTGGAGCGTATCCTGGCGGTGGATAACGACGTCAAGGCGTATCTGACGTTGACGCCAGAGGAGGCGTTGGCCCAGGCGCACGCCGCCGACCGGCTGTTGGGCAGTTCGCAGGAGCGACCAGGCTCCCTGGTTGGCATTCCCCTGGCTGTCAAAGACGTGCTGTGTACGCAGGGAATTCGCACGACGGCCGGTTCCCGCGTGCTGGATAATTTTGTCCCGCCCTACGATGCCACCGTCGTGGCCCGTCTCAAGGCCGCTGGCGCGGTCATCCTGGGCAAGACGAACACCGACGAATTCGCGATGGGGTCCTCGACGGAGAACTCGGCTTTTTTTACGACGCGCAATCCCTGGGACTTGGACCGGGTGCCGGGCGGGAGCAGTGGGGGAAGTGCGGCCGCCGTCGCCGCCGCCGAATGCCTGGGAGCGTTGGGCACCGATACCGGCGGCAGCGTGCGCCAACCGGCGGGATTCTGCGGCGTTGTAGGGTTCAAACCATCCTATGGGCGCGTCAGTCGGTACGGTTTGATCGCTTTCGCCTCGTCGCTGGACCAGGTCGGCGTGCTGACCCGGGACGTGACCGACGCGGCGCTGCTGTTGGAGGTCATCGCCGGCCACGATCCACGCGACTCGACCTCGATAGGGTTGCCCGTGCCAGAGTATGCCGCATCTCTGACTGGCGACTTGCGCGGCGTGCGAGTGGGCGTGCCGAGGGAGTATTTCGTCGCGGGGATGCAGTCGAAGGTGGAAGAGGCGGTGCGAGCGGCGGTAGACGTGCTGGCCGACCTGGGAGCCGAGGTGCACGAGATCGGCCTGCCCCACACCGAATACGCCTTGTCGGTCTATTACCTCATTGCCCCCGCCGAGGCCAGCGCCAACCTGGCCCGCTACGACGGCGTGCGGTATGGACTGCGGGTGGAGGGAGAAAGCCTGCGCGAGATGTACACGACAACCCGGGGGCAGGGATTCGGCCCAGAGGTCAAGCGGCGCATCATGTTGGGTACGTATGCCCTCTCCGCCGGGTATTACGACGCCTATTACCTCAAAGCGCAGCAGGTGCGCACATTGATCAAGGCGGATTTCGATGTCGCCTTCGAGAAAGTGGACGTCGTCGTCGGTCCCACCACTCCCTCGACGGCCTTTCGCATCGGGGAAAAGTCCGGCGACCCATTGCAGATGTACCTCTCCGACGTGTTCACCCTCTCGATGAACCTGGCGGGGATCTGCGGCCTGAGCCTGCCGTGCGGGTTCGACGATGCTGGCCTGCCCATCGGATTGCAGGTGATGGGCCCGGCCTGGGGCGAAGAGCAGGCGCTGCGCACGGCCTATGCCTACGAACAGGCCACCGAGTGGCACACGCAGAGGCCGGTGTTATGAGCGCGGAATTGCAGCGACATCTCGATATATGGAGGTTACAATCAATATGAGTCATTTGCGAGACAAGATCACCGATCGCAGTGCCCAGGTGGCCGTCATCGGGCTGGGCTACGTCGGGCTGCCGCTGGCGACGGCCTTTGCCAAGGCTGGTTTTCGCACCATCGGCCTGGACGTGGACCCGCGCAAGGTAGAGACGCTGTCGGCCGGCCAGAGTTACATCCCGGACGTGCCCGCCGAGGAGATCGCCCCACACATCGAGACGGGCCGACTCGCCGTGACGACGGGCTATGAGGCGTTGAACGAGGCGGACGCCATCTTTATCTGCGTCCCCACGCCCTACGACGCCCAGCGCGCCCCGGACCTCTCCTTCATCGAGGCCGCCAGTTACGGCATTCGGCCGTGGATGAAACCGGGACAGCTCATCGTGCTGCAGAGCACGACCTATCCGGGCACGACGGAGGAAGTGGTCCAGCCGATCCTGGAGAAGAGCGGCCTCAAGGCCGGGGTGGATTTTTACCTGGCCTTTTCTCCGGAGCGGATTGATCCAGGCAACCAGCAGTGGTCGGCCTACAATACCCCCAAGGTCGTGGGCGGCATCACCGAGGAGTGTACCCAGCTGGCGGTCGCTCTGCTGCACCAGATGGGGGCGCCGGTCCACCCCGTCTCCTCCCCCCGCGCGGCCGAGCTGACCAAGCTGCTGGAAAACACGTTCCGCTCGGTCAACATCGCGCTGGTCAACGAGCTGGCGCTGCTGGCAGAACGGATGGGGATTGATTTCTGGGAGGTGATCGAAGCGGCCAAGACCAAGCCCTTTGGCTTTATGCCTTTTTATCCCGGTCCAGGGGTGGGAGGACACTGCATCCCCGTGGATCCGTACTATCTCTCATGGAAAGCCCGCGAGTACGACTATTACACCGAGTTCATCGAACTGGCGGGCGAGGTCAACCAGGCTATGCCCTACCACGTGGTTGATCTGACCTGCCAGGCGCTCTCGCTCCACGGCAAGTGCCTGCGCGGTGCGCGAGTGTTGGTGCTGGGGGTGGCCTTCAAGCCAGATATTGACGATGCCCGCAACTCGCCCGCCGAGCGGGTGATCGAGCTGCTATTGAGCCGGGGAGCCAGGGTGCGGTACCACGATGCCTACGTGCCCCACTTTCACGTCGGTGAGGACGTGTTTCACCGCGAGCGGGTCGAACTGGCATCGGTAGAATTGACGGAGGAAGAGATCGCCGGGGCCGATTGCGTCGTCATCGTGACCGGTCACCGGCATCTGGATTATGGGGACCTGGCAGCCCGCGCCACTCTGGTCGTGGATACCTGCAACGCTACTGCTGGGCTGGGTGACCGGGACAAGATCGTGCGCCTGGGAGCTCCTCTGACAGCGGCCCTCGCGCCTCCGATCCTGCGCTAAGAGCAGTCGCCGTGGACTCTGTTCACCCTGCATGACGAAAATGTGGGGCAGATTGCTACTCCGCCGCCGTTGATTGTCGAGGTAGGTCAGCGATGTCGGAACGGGCACCGATTTCCAGGCAAGGCGACGGGAATGGGAGGAGGGCTGTTCCTTCTCCCCGACTCCCCGCAGGCTGCGCATCATCCAGATTCTGACGATCGTCACCATCGTTGGGGCCATAGGCGCCGCTCTGTACTTTCGAGGCCGGCTCCAAGAATTGAGACAATATGGCTACGCTGCGGTCTTTATGGTGGGCTTGATCAGCAATGCCACGCTGATCTTTCCGGAGCCCGGATTGGCGATCAGCTCGTTGATGGGAGGGGTGTTCAATCCGTGGGTCGTGGGAGTGGTCGGTGGTGCGGGACAGGCCCTGGGAGAACTGACGGGCTACATGGCCGGTTACAGTGGGCAGCCTCTGGTGAATGAAAACCCGACCTACCGCCGCTTAGCGGAGTGGATGCAGCGGTATGGGGTCCTGACGATCTTTGTGTTGGCTCTGGTCCCCAATCCCATCTTTGACGTGGGAGGGATGATCGCTGGCGCGCTGCGCTTGCCGCTGTGGAAATTCTTGGTCAGTTGTACTGCTGGCAAGATTTTCAAAAATGTGCTGTTTGCCCTGGCCGGTTACTATGGGATTGAGGTGTTACTCAAGGTAATGGAATGATCCCCCAGCAGAGAGGGGGCGTAGCGCTACGAGATAGCACCAGCGTCATCGAGAACCCGATGGCGCTGGTCTAGTGACGGTAAGGGATGGCATCAGGGTAAGGGTTTACGCTGATTTGACCGGGGCGACGAGTCTTGCGCCCTGCCCTGTTCTGCGGTACAATCCCCCCAGCACTTGGAGGAGAGTTGACATGGCACAAATCATTCGTATCCAGGATGTCGCCCAGCACGTAGGAGAACAGGTTGTCCTCCAGGGCTGGCTCTACAATCGCACCGACAAGGGGAAACTCCAGTTCCTGCAGGTGCGGGATGGCACCGGTTTCGCCCAGTGCGTCGTTTTTCAGAAGGACGTCAGTCCAGAGGTGTTCAAAGTCGTTCAAGAGTTGACCCAGGAGTCGTCCATGGTCGTCACCGGCACCGTGCGCCAGGATGACCGCGCGCCGGGCATCCCCGGTGGTTACGAGATTGGGGTGGCGGACCTGGAGGTGATCCAGTTGGCCCAGGATTATCCCATCCAGCTCAAGGAGCACGGGATCGAGTTCTTGATGGACCACCGCCATCTGTGGGTGCGCTCGCAGCTCCAGTGGGCGGTGCTGCGCGTGCGGGCCACCGTCGTGCGGGCGATCCGGGATTGGCTCGACCAGCACGGTTTCGTGAATATGGATACCCCCATCCTGACACCCGCAGCCTGCGAGGGCACGTCCACGCTGTTCGAGACGGATTACTTTGGCGAGTCGGCCTACCTGGCCCAATCCGGTCAGCTCTACAACGAGGCGAACATCTATGCCTTTGGGCGCGTCTACTGTTTCGGGCCCACCTTCCGGGCCGAGAAATCCAAGACCCGGCGGCATCTGACCGAGTTCTGGATGGTCGAGCCGGAGGCGACTTTTTGCGACCTGGACCAGTTGATGGAGATCGGGGAACAGTTCATCTCCTATATCGTGCAGACCTGTCTGCGGGAGCGAGGGCAAGAACTGGCGCTGCTGGGGCGGGACACCAGTCACCTGGAGCGGGTAGTGCCTCCCTTCTACCGCGTCTCTTACGACCAGGCGCTCGAGATGCTGGTCGAGATCCGGGAGCAGACGGACGACGAGGAGCTAAAGGCGCTGCTGCAGATCGAATGGGGGGACGATTTTGGGTCGCCGCACGAGACCGAGCTGACCAAGCGGTTCGACAAGCCGGTTTTCGTGTACGGCTATCCGACGCGGGCCAAGGCGTTCTACATGGAGCCGTGGCCGGGGCGGCCCGAGATTTCCAAGAGCACCGATCTGCTGGCCCCGGAGGGGTACGGCGAGATCATTGGCGGGTCGGAGCGCATCTCGGATCCCGAACTGCTGCTGCAGCGGTTGAAAGAGTGGAACCTGCCCCGCGAGGCGTTCGAGTGGTACATTGACCTGCGGCAGTACGGCTCGGTCCCTCATTCCGGTTTTGGGCTGGGGGTAGAGCGGACGGTGACCTGGATCTGCGGTCTGGATCACCTGCGGGAGACCATCGCGTTCCCGCGCATGTTGAAGCGGGTATATCCGTGACAAATAGATGAGGAGGTATGAATGCGAACGGACAAGGATAGAAAGCGAATTCGAAAGCAAACTCGCCGGCGCAAGATCAGACACCTTCGCCGTCGGTTGGAGGAGGCGACCAATCCGGCCGATCGGCAGCGGTTGATCGCCAAGATAAAACGGGTCAGCCCAACAGCGCCCGTACCAGATAGATAGTTCGTTTATTCCTCGATTATACGGGCCACAACGCAAGTTGGTGGGAGGGGCGGTGGCCATCGAGCAGGATGAATCGGGCCGCCCGCTTGGCGACGATGCCCAGCTTGCTCAGATCGGCCAGTTCGCGCAGCCGCCCCCGGCGGCGCTCGCGCAGCAGATTTTCGACGCCCTTCGGACCGATGCCCGGCACCCGCAGCAGGGTGCGGCGGTCGGCGCTGTTCACCTCGACGGGGGCGTGGGCCAGATGTTGCCGCGCCCAGGCTAGCTTGGGATCGCTCTCCAGGGGCAGATTGCCCCCGGCGTCGAAGGGCAGTTCCTCGACGGTAAAGCCATAGTCGCGTAGCAGAAAAGAGGATTGGTACAGCCGGTGCTCCCGCAGAGCCGGCGTGGGGGGATGATTCTCCAGCGGCGTATCCGGCACCGGCGAAAAGCGGCTGAAATAGGCCCGCGCCAGCCCCGCGTATCGGTGTAGAAATTCGGTCGTGGTCAAGAGTTCCACGTCGTTCTCGTCGGCCCCGCCGACGACGAATTGGGTGGTGGAACTGGGCCATCGGCCGGGCGACTCCTGCCGGATCTCTTCGATCCAGCGCAACCGCAGCAGCAGCTCCTCCGCAAAGTTCTTGTGCGGGGCCATGCGGGCTAACCGCTCGGTATTGGGAGCCTCCAGGTTGACCGAGACCCGGTCGACCAGCCGCATCGCCGCCGCGATCTGCTCCCGTTCCGCGCCGGGCATAATCTTGAGGTGGATGTAGCCCCGGAACTTGTACCGCCGGCGCAAGAGTTCCGCCGTGGCGATGAGCCGATCCTGGACGTGAGGTCCACCACCCACGATGCCCGAGCTAAGAAAAATCCCCTCGGCGATCCCCTTACGATGGAATTGTACGAACAGGCCGGCCAATTCGTCCGGGGTGAAGGTGGCCCGCCGAAAGTCACGTCCCTGGCGGAACGCGCAGTACCCACAGTCCCGCTCACAGGCAGAACTGAGCATCGTCTTGAGCAGGACGATGCGCCGGCCATTGGGCATCACGGCCTGGTGAACAAAGCCAGCCAGTTCGTCCCTGGACGGGTCTCGTCGAGGTCGAGAGGAACCGGTCATTTCTTCGGCCGGCTCGAAACAGGTTGGCGGTCCTAACAGTTCGAGTTTTGCGAGTGCATCCATCGCGGGTCTCCACTCATATTATACGAACGAATGTTCTAATTGTCAAGCAGATGGATGGCCGCGGGTGTATCAACAAAAGTGACGCGCCCTGGAGGATTCACCAGGGCGCGTCTCGTCAGTGACCAGAGCTGCTTCAGGCAACAGTCGTACGCTCGATCACCCTCCCCGTCGCCCTCGTCCGGCCCACAGTGGATGCCCAGAGTCGTCGCGCAGTGACACTGCCTCTCCCGTCGTCAGGCTCTCGATGCGCCCGACCTCGAAACTCGGTTCGGCCATTCCCTCTCTGCTTTCGTAAAAGCCGCTCACTACGACTCGATCCCCTGGGCTGAGGAGAATCCCCTGGGCTTCCCAATACCATTCCGGTCCCACATGGACGGTCATCTCGCCTGTGTCAGTCTCGAGGGTCAAATCGTGGTCCAGGGATACGACGGAGCCAGAGATGGTGACCCACGATTCGGGGAGATAATCCGCGGCCTCGTGGGGCAGAGGATTCCCCGGTTCGCGTTCCCGGCCGATTCCACCGCCACCTGCGCCCTGACTGCGCCCTTGTCCTTGCCCCCACGCCGGTCCTTGATCGGTTCTGCCGCTGTTGCCAGCGCCGTTTCCGTTCCCATTCGAGATAACGCTGCCGTCTTGGGACGACGGATTAGTTGTACGTCCTTGTCCCTGCGATTGACCCGCACTGCTGTGCCCTTCGGCCGCTTCTGCCGGGCGCAGCAGGATGTAGGCCGAGCCACCTACCAACGCCAGGGCCAACGTCACCACCAATCCAATTCCTATCGCTCTTGAAACCATGTCCTACCTCCTAATTCAGTATCCGCTAGATTATCGTCTTGTCGCCTAAGCAATGCGGCACGCATCCTGGTTTTGAGCCTGTGGTTGGGCGGAGCGCCCCGATTCCAGCAGACGCTTGGTGACACAGACGATCCAATTCCAATGCAGCGCCAGATGAATCACCACGCCGACGATCATTATCAGGCCAGTCCAGGTGTGTAGGTCGCTCCATGTCGAGCGAGTGATGCCCAGCATCTCGGTCTGGAAGCCTGGGTTGCGACCACCCTGGTAGCCTCCCGATCCAGTGAAGAGGAATAGAATTCCAGTGATCGCTGCCAGGATGAACGCGCATCCGATGACCACGTCCAGGGCGTAATTGAGTCGTACTTTGTTTGACATATCAACACCTCCTCGTTTTATCTTGCCTGTAGGATACCACAGATTTATAAAGACTTGATGAAGATGGCGTAAATAGGGGATAAAACGGCCGGGATCGGGACGGCTCAGCATTGACAAGGACTCCCCTTACCGCTATAATGGACACAAATCAATCACACACCCGGGAGGATATGATGGCTATCACGACCATACAAGAGGCGCTCGAGAGGATCGCCGGCTCGGATCCGGCAAAAGTACAGGGGATCGACGCAGTCATTCTGTTCGATCTCAGTGGGGATGACGGCGGCAAGTGGACGTTGACGGTGAAGGATGGCACTGTCAAGCTGGAGGAGGGCGAGACGGCGGCGGCCGCGATGACGCTCTCGATGAGTGCAGCGGATTTTTTGGCAATGACCCAGGGTGAGCTGAACCCGATGGCGGCATTCATGCAAGGCAAGCTCAAGGTCGCTGGGGATATGTCGCTGGCGATGAAGCTGCAGAGTATTCTGGCGTAGCAAAAAGCTATCGTTGCTTAGAAGACGCCGTCCTGTGCAGGGACGGCTTTTTATTTGCCGGCTTTACGTTTGGTTCTTCTGCTCGATCACCCATGTAGCCCCGAGCAGGCCGCACAGGGCCAGCAGACCGCCATCGGCGAGTTGGTCCAATCGCCACCCGGCGATGATGATGCACTCATCCCCACGTAGAAATCCCAGCCCCGACGAACCGGCGCTGTAGAGGCCAAGCCGCCAGAGCCATCCCTGGTCGGGATACGTCTCCACGCCGTAAGCGCAGCCGCTCAACAGGCATCCTACCCAGGCACAGATCGTCAGCCAGACCGCGCCGGGAGTCAGAACGTCCAAAATCGCTCCGGGCGAGCAGCGGTGGACGGCGCAGTAGAGCCGCAGGGCAATCAGCCCTCCGAGTAACGCCCCGTGCCAGGCCAGCCCCCGAGCGTCATCGGGGGCCGGCCCGCCGTTCCACAGGGCGAGGGCCTGGCTCACGTGATCGGAATAGTAGCGCCAGTGGATCGCGACGTATACCGCTCGCACCCCGATCAAGCCTCCCAGTGCGGCATCCAGTGCCCGCTGGGTGTCCATTCCCGTCGGCGGGCCGCCTGTCGAGTGATGAATGCCCCACCCAGCAGCCCAATACCGAGCAGTGCGGTATAGCTGGTCAAGACGAACGATCCAAGGCGAAACAACACGGGATACATCAATGCGTAATTGGTATCAGGTAGCGCAAGACCGCCTCGAAAGCGGCGAGGCGGTCTTGCGCGGGTATCACAGGGCCGTGATAGGCGAATTACTCGAGCTCGACGACTGCGCCAGCGTCTTCCAGCTTGGCCTTGGCGTCTTCGGCGGCATCCTTGGCGACAGCCTCCATGACCGTACTGGGAGCGCCATCCACCAATTCCTTGGCCTCTCGCAAGCCCAGGGCAGTGAGCTGTCGGACGGCCTTGATGACCTCGATCTTTTTGGGACCGATATCCTTGAGGATGACGTCGAATTCCGTCTGCTCTTCCTCTTCCTCGGCTGCCGCCGCTGCCATAGCCGGCATCGCGGCCATCGCGATCGGTGCAGCAGCGCTCACTCCCAGTTTATCTTCGAGCATCTTGACCAAGTCAGCCGCTTCCATCAGCGAAAGTTGACTGATTTCTTCCACGATCTTTTCTAGATCTGCCATAGTTCCTTTATCCTCCGTACTGATTGATATCTGAATGTTCTATTCGATAGATGACTATGCCGGCTCGGCGGCTTGTTCCAGGGGAGATGCAGATGCATCCCCCGCTTCCTGTAGCTTGTCCACGTGGGCTTGCAGGACGTTGAGTACCTGGCGGATGCCACTGGCGATGACGCCAACGATCTGGCTGGCCGGGGCATTGATGTTGCCCAGCACCTGACTGAACAGCACCTCTTTCGATGGCAGGTCAGCGATGACGTGTACCTGGTCCGCTGTGATGACCGATGTGCCTACCAGCCCACCTTTGAACTTGAGGGCATCCACGTCTTTGCTCACCCGGGAGAGCACCTTTGCCATCGGCGGCACCTCATCGAAGCAGAATCCAATGGCTGTCGGGCCGACTAACCACTCCTCTGGCAGCGATATTCCTGCTTCCTCCAACGCCAGTTTCATCAACCGGTTCTTGACCACCTGGAATTTGCCCCCCACGGGGCGCACGGTGTGTCGGATATTGCCCATCTGGCCTACGCCAAGCCCTCGGTAGTCCATCAGGATCATGCCGTGGCTCTGCTCGATCTGCTCAGTGTATTCTCTGAGGAGCTCATCCTTCCGCTGCTTTGCAATTGCCAAACTCTCTCACCTCCTTTTCGATAAAAAATCCCTGCGCCTGACCGACGCAGGGACCCGTCGCATTCAGCTTGCTATCCAACCAGCGAGCGAATGGATTGTCTCTTGCCTCGGCAGGCTATTAAGCGCCCGGTTTCGGACACTCCTGCTTTCTCAGGCGATTCTATTGTAGGCTGAACTAGAGTCAACAGGTGCCGTAGAGCGGGTTGCCACCCCGTCTCACCAATCTGTTGAACTCTTGAGCGAACCGCATTGAAGCTAGAACGCTACCTCCAACGCTTGAGCCTGGATCGGATCTATTTTGATTCCCGGTCCCATGGAGGACGTGACGACCATCCTGCGGATGAATGTCCCCTTGCTGGTCGGGGGTTTGGATTTATGAATGGTATCCACCATCACGCTCAAGTTCCCCAGCAGTTTTTCCAGGGGGAAACTGACTTTTCCAATCGGGACGTGCAGATTGGCGGTTTTATCGATGCGGAATTCCACCCGTCCTGCTTTCGATTCCTCGATCAAGCGGGGCAAGTCCTCGGCCGGAGCGATGGTGCCGGCCTTGGGACTGGGCATCAGGCCTCGGGGGCCCAAGACACGGCCCAACCGTCCCACCTTGCCCATCATCTCTGGCACAGCGATGGCCACGTCGAACTCGGTCCACCCATCCTGAATTTTCTGAATCCACTCGTCGGTGGCGGCCACATAGTCGGCGCCGGCCTCCTCGGCGATCTTTTCTGCCTCTCCGGCAGCAAAGACCAGCACCCGCACATCTTTTCCCAGACCATAGGGGAGCAGGACTACGCCGCGCACCTGTTGATCGGCGTGGCGGGGGTCCACTCCCAGCCGGAAATGCATCTCCACGGTCTCGTCAAAGTTGGCGTAACTAAGATCCTTGACCAGTTTCAACGCTTCCTCTGGTGGATAGAGTCGGTTGCGATCTATTTTTTCGAGCGCTTGCAAATAGTTCTTGCCGTGTTTTGCCATTATTCCTCCTGGTGGTGCGAACGGGCTGTGCCCTCCCACAATTTAGTCGCCGTACCCCCTCGCTGTACGGCTAATCCGCAATCGTAATGCCCATACTCCGGGCGGTGCCCTCGATCTGGCGCATCGCCCCGTCAATATCCAGGGCGTTCAAGTCCTTCATTTTCGTCCGCGCAATTTCTTCCAACTGGTCACGGGTGATGCGGCCCACTTTATCCCGATTCGGTTCACCCGACCCTCGCTCCACGCCGGCCGCTTTGCGCAGCAAGTCCGGTGTGGGCGGTGTTTTGAGCTCGAATTTGAACGATCCATCGTGAAAGATGGTAATCTCGGCCGGTATGATGTTTCCAACTTGGTTCGATGTGCGGGCGTTATACTCTTTGCAGAACTGCATCAGGTTAATGCCGTGTTGAGCCAGCGCTGGTCCTACCGGGGGAGCTGGATTCGCTTTGCCAGCCGGTATCTGTAGTTTTACAATTGCCTTGATCTTTTTCATTTATTCTCCTCCATCCCAACGCGCCTAGTACGCACCATCAGGCGTCTCTAGGTCTTTTCTACCTGCAGGAAATCCAGTTCGACCGGGGTTTCGCGGCCGAAGAAAGAGACCAGCACCCGGACTTTGGCCCGTTCCATATCAATCTCGTCCACCACTCCGATGAAATCGTTGAACGGGCCGTCAATGATGCGTACCTTTTGCCCTGATTTGAACGTGACTTTGATCTTGGGCGCTTCGGCCTCCATACGCTTCATGATCGCTTGAACTTCTTCGGAGCGCAGGGGGGTGGGTTCGTTGCCCATTCCTACAAAGCCGGTCACCCCAGGCGTGTTACGCACGACGAACCACGAATCATCAGTCAAGAGCATCTGGACCAAGATGTATCCTGGAAAGACCCGGCGTTCGACAACCCGTCTCTTTCCGTCCCGGACTTCCATTTCATCCTCGGTCGGAACCACGACCTGAAAGATCTGATCCTGCATCTGCATCGTCTCGATGCGTTGTTCCAAATTGTGCTTGACCTTGTTTTCGTACCCAGAGTAACAGTGAACCACGTACCAGGCTCGGTCATCCTGTGGTTCCCCAGCTAGAGGGTCGGCTTCTTCGACCTTGGTCGCAGCGTCCATCTCGGTCTCTTCGGCAAGGGGTATCATCGGTTTGTCTGCTGATGGATCGTCTTCAGGCTCTGTCACCGTCGGCGTTGGCGCCTCGATCTCCCCCGCTTCTGATTCAGACTCCATCTCGAGCTCAGACTCGACTTTTTCAGACATCACGGTCACCTGTTCACACTATCATGCTGATTGCCGATTGAGGATTACCACGGTCAGCACACTCGCCACGACGACGACCACCAGAGCTCCGATCGCGATGGGGCTACGATTGATGATTCCTTTCAGTTCCATAGAAAACAAGACATCCAATGCGCCCAGGAAAATAGCCATGGAAATAGTGACGACCAAGACGACCTTGGTCAGATTCCAGGCCTCCTCGCGGGTGGGCCAGTGTACCTTGCGCAACTCGGCGCGGGTATCGCGCAGGTAGCGCACAATGACGTTTTCTTGTTGTTCCTTTTTTTTCGATTTTCCCTTTGTCACCCCAATCTCCCTCTAGTCCATGCTTTACACTTCAAGACACCGCCTCTGCGCACGGCGGTGTCTTCAAGTTCATCCCAGGCAGGCCAGGCAGGAATCGAACCCGCAACCTACGGTTTTGGAGACCGTTGCTCTGCCAATTGAGCTACTGGCCTGTGAGAGTGTCTTACTTCGTCTCGCGATGCAGGGTGTGCTTACGGCAGCGAGGACAGAATTTGTTCAGCTCCATACGGCTGGGATCGTTACGCCGATTCTTTTCGCTGGTATAGTTATGTTCCTTACATTCTGTGCAAGCCAGCGTAATCACCAATCGAATTGTTTTTTTCGCCATATTATCATCACATCCAATGTTATTTTATAGTAGAGCCCACGATGGGAATTGAACCCATGGCCACACCCTTACCAAGGGTGTGCTCTACCGGCTGAGCTACGTGGGCCAGCACCGATTGTCAGACCTGGCTAACAACCGGAGGTTAATTTTACCTCATTTCTCCAATGTGTCAACCCTGCTTTATATGCAGCGGTGCTTGTGCTTTTGCCAGCAGGCGAGCGGCCCGGGGACGGCGCGGATCCAGCGAAAGGACTACCGTCAGCCAATCGGCGGCCTCTTGGTAGGCTTCCCCGGACAGCGCGTTCTGGGCCGCGGCCATGTATTCGTCCAGTGACCACTTGAGCCACTCCGCCATACCGTCCGCCACGTCCACCAACCACTGGTCGGCTGACCAATCGTTCAAACCTGGACTGAATAGCGAGTGCTGCGTCTCTCCAGCCCACAGGAAGGCAGTAGGTCCTTCTTGAGGGAACCCCGGCCCGCAGACCAGGTGGAACGTCAACTTGCCGTATCCCCTTTTGGGCATCAGCCGGAAGGTCATGCGAGCATCCCGATCCATTGAGGCTTCGACGTGATATTTTTGGCTCAAGCGATCGTGCTCTTCGTTCAACCGTTGGGCTATTTCCGGGGACTTGTACCAGTTCTGGAGGTCTGGCTTGGCGTAGGATGACCTGGTCAGGCCCGTCTGGTCAGTGGGCAGCGACTCGGCCGCCGTCGTCTTCAACAGTGACGCTGGCTGGGGCAGTTGACCGCGCGCGGACTGGTGCTTATCGAGCGTCGAGGTATAGAACGTCAGCTTGCCAAAGTACAGGCACATGACCAGGCAGACGACGTCCTGGAAGCGGAAATCTGGATCTTCCAGCACGGTCTGGGCCTGGATCCACTCCTCGTCGGTCAATTCTCGGTTCGGAGTGTGGTGTATGTACCACACGCCGCAGTAATTGGCCTCGGGAGACAGCCGACGGGCTTGGTCCAATGGTTGAGAGGTGCGGGATTGGTCAAGGCTAAAGTCCTTCTGCCCAAACCCAACCTCGGAACTCAGTCGGACCCAGCCTACCACCAGCCGACGCTGCTCATCCAGCGGATGGCCGAACAGCAGGCCGCCCGTCACTCCGCTGCCAGGGCCGGCTCGTTCCACCTCGGCCTCCAGGGCGGCGTGAACTTGGGGCGTGATCAAAATGGTCAATGATTCGATAGACATAACTTTTTGCCGTGATGGGTTTGTCCCATATCGCACGATCTGATCGCAAACCTCAAGTCATGCGACATAGTCAAGCTGGTCATTGGCTTACATTATACGACGTCTGGTGAAAAAGGGCAATTGGGAGGGATGGGGAATTCGCCTTCTTGCTCCCCGTCAGACTTGGCTGTATAATGGCGCGCGGAAGGAGATGTGCCTGGTCGAACCTGCCGATATCCAATCTGAACTAGTCAATCCTCTCCGGAGATGCCTATGATTTCGTCACAGGAGCTTCCTGATCGTGCCACGCGGCTGGGTCGCGTGATCATCCTATTCACGCTGGCTGTTACTGGCGTTGCGTTCCTCGGTGCGCATATCTTGGCCTGGCGCTGGGCGACGGAGCCATTTCTGGGCATGCTGCTAGAGCCTACGCTGGTGCTCAGTCCGCTGCAGAGCAGCGGATGGGCGCGCCTGCAGCTCGACCCACCGCTGGAGCAGCCCGATCGTCTGATCGCCATTGATGCTCAGCCGGTAGAGCGGTACAGCGACGTGTCCACCATTCTGAAACAGCGCACCGTGGGCGATGAGGTATGGGTCCTGGTCACTCGCCAGGACGGCGACCTGCGGGAAGAATTGATCGCCCTCACCCCCTTTCCCTTCAAGGATCTGTTCTTGATCTTTATCATCCCCTACCTGGGGGGGTTGACCTACTTGAGCATCGGTATTTGGGTCTATTGGGTTCAGGGAGGGGGCCGGGCAGGGCAGGCCTTTACCGGGTTATGCATCTCCTTTGCCCTGATATTGAGCGGCATCTTTGACCTCAGCACCACCCACCGCCTGACTGTTCTGTGGTGCGCGGCGGTGCCCTTTGCGGCGGCCACCGCGATGCACCTGGCGATGGTCTTTCCCTGGGAACCCCGCTTCATCCAACGGGTTCAGGTGCTGCGGTTGATCCCTTACGCGCCCGCGACCTTGCTGGCCTTTCGTTCCGCCTTTAGTATCTATGACGTGAGTCAACCCTGGCTCTACATTGACCGCTGGCGGGATAGCTATCTCTTTGCGGCTGTGGGAATCTTTTTTCTGCTGGGAATGCTTGTATATCGGCTCGTCAAGCCTCCCTCCTCACTCGTTCAACAGCAAAGCCGCATCATTTTACTCGGAGCGATGCTGGCCTTTCTACCCGTGGTGCCCTGGCTGCTGCTCAACGTCATGGGACAACCGGTGCCCTTCTCGGCTCCTCTGTACGCGCCCCTGTTCGCCATCTTTCCTCTCGCCATCGCCTACGCCATCCTGCGCTACCGCCTGATGGATGTGGATCAACTGCTCAGTCAGGGGCTGGTGTACGGCTCATTGACTTTTATCATCGTCGTGGCCTACGTGGTTCTCACCAACGGGTTGAGCCACTTTTTCGCCATCAAGACCAGCGATCCCACCCTGCTGTCGTTCTTTGTCCTGGCGTTGGCCCTTCTTTTCAACCCGCTGCGCCGGGGCGCTCAACGCTGGGTGGACCGCCTCTTTTTGCGTGAACTGGTCGAGCATCCGAGGATGCTGCCTGGCTTTAGTCACAAGCTGGCGCAGACCCTGGACATTCACCTGATTTTGACCGAGATTGGCCAGCGGGTGGATCAGGTTCTGCATCCGGAACATCAGTGGGCGTATCTGTACGACGAGGAACGAGAGGGATACGTGGGTCACCCCATCGGTGAGCGGCCCGGCAATCATGCGTCATCCTCGGCTGTTCTGGTGCCAAAAGGTCTGCTCTCACAATGGCTGCGGGTACACCCAGAGCTGCTGGTCGAAAAAGGACTGCCGGCCAAATTGGCCGCCGAGCACGCCCAGTTGCAGGCTTTGGGGGCGGTGGTCTACGTCTCCCTCCGCTCCCACGAGCGATTGAGTGGCTGGCTCGCTCTGGGCCCCAAACGTTCTGGCGCTCCCTATCGGCGTAACGATCTGGTCTTTCTCAGTGCTGTGGCGGAAAAGTCGGCCTCAGCGGTGGAAAACGCCCGTCTCTACACCCAGGTGCGTCACAAACTGGATACCGTCGTCGAGGGCAAGCATCAGATGGACAACGTGTTCAGCAGCATCGTCAGCGGGGTCATCACCACCGATGTGCGGGACAAGGTAACGTTTCTCAATCGGGCCGCTGAAGAAATTTTGGGGGTTCAGGCCACTGATGTGCTAGAGCGTCCCTACCATTGTCTGCTGCCTTTTATGGGGAACGATCTGCAACACGTCCTCCAGTTCGTCAAGCGGGGCGAGACCTCGACAGTGGCTTACGAAACACGACTCGAGCTCCCTGCGCGAGGCGAGACCATCCTGCGTGTCAACGTCTCTCCCCTCAAAAACCGACGGGGAGCGAACACCGGCGTCACCATCGTGGTGGACGATCTGACGGAGCGGCGGCGGTTGGAAGTCAAGGCACGCCGCATCCGCGAGACATTCGAGCGCTACGTCTCGCCGGCCGTGGTGGAGAAACTGCTGGCCCATCCGGAAGGCGTCCGTTTAGGAGGAATCCGCCAAGAAATCACCAGCCTGTACGCCGACATTCGCGAGTTCACCGCTTTTAGTGAGAATACAATGCCCGAATTCCAGATCGAAGTGCTGAATCAGCACTTGACCCTGGCGGTGGGGGCGATTCTGGCTCAAGAGGGCACGTTGGACAAGTTCGTGGGGGATGGCGCGATGGCGATCTTTAACGCCCCGGTCAAGCAGCTAAATCACACCCTGCTGGCCGTTCGAGCGGCGTTGGCGACGCAGCGGGCCGTCCGGGAGCATCACGAGCGGGTACGCGAGGGGGAGCAGCTCCACTTTGGCATCGGTATCGCCGTGGGACAGGCTGTAGTCGGCAACATCGGCTCGGCTGTGCTGCACAATTTTACGGCCATCGGTGATTGCGTCAACTTTGCCGCCCGTCTGTCCAGCCTCGCCGGTCCCGGTCAGATCCTCGTCAGCGCCGAGGTCCACGAGCGAACCCAGGATCAGATCGAAACCCGTTTCGTCGGCCACGTCCAGGTCAGGGGGCACAGCCAACCCGACCCTATCTATGAGGTCTTGGGCTTGAGGGAAGGCACGTCATCTCGCTGAGGTTTCTGGCTCTACGCAGATTTGTGGGGTAGGGCGGGTTTCCATACCTGCCCGGCGGGTAAGAAACCCGCCCTACAGGTATATTTTCGCCTTCGTCACCTGCTGCTGCGAAATTTTCCCCCACGAATCCGTGTAGACCCAGGTTTCTTTGCTCGAGCCTCTTGTTGGATCAGGTCTCCATGGCGCGGATCTATGGGTAGGACGATGTGGAACTGGCTGCCGGGACAGGCCTGCTCATCGTATCCCAGGCTCTCGGCCCAGATACGACCGCCATGGGCCTCGATGATGCCCCGAGCAACTGTCAGGCCCAGCCCCGGGCCCGCGCCCTTGAACTTGATCCGCCCCGTGCTGTGCTGCAACACGTTACTGCCCCGATAGAACCGGTCGAATATCAGTTCCAGGTTGGTTGCATCAATGCCGATGCCGGAATCGGACACGATGATTTCGAGGGAGCGGTCGGCGAGCTGGGTCCACTCGCGCATCTGACCAGTGATCCGAATCTCGCCGCCGTCCGGCGTGAACTTGATGGCGTTCTGGATGACGTGGGAGAAGGCTTGTCCCATGCGCTTATAGTCGGCCAGGACAGGAGGCAGGTCGTCCAACCCCTCCAGTCTTAGAGTGATGTGCCGCTCCTCCAACGCAGGTTTCCACATTTTGATCGCCGAGCGCAAGATCGAGTTGATGGAGCTTCGCACCCAGTTCAGGGTCATCGTTTCGGTATCCAGCTTGGCCACATCGAACATGGTATCCACGATCTCTTCCAGGCGGTGGGCTGCTTTTTTGAGGCCGCTGGTCATTTTCTCCGCCGCCTCAATGTTCAGGCTCTTTTCCTCGATCATCTCTCGGAGGATGTCGGTGTAGCCGCGCACCTGAGTCAGGGGAGTCCGCAGTTCGTGAGAGGCAATGTCTATGAAATCGGACTTGGTCTGGCCCAAGCGGGTCAACTCGCGGTTCGCGTTAGCCAGCTCTTGGTTCAGTTGTTCGATCTCGACGTTGCGGGCCTTCAGGTTGTCGAACAGGCGGGCGTTTTCCAGGGCCACGGCCGTCTGGTCGGCCAGTGTGCTGAGGAGCTCTAGCTCATCGTCAAAGTATCGGTCTCCAGAGCGTTTGGGCCCCAGCGCCAACAGTCCAATCCACATCCCCTGGGAGTAGATGGGCACGTAGACGTCCATATCTAGCTGGGTCAGCCAATTTCGCTCCCCTGGCGAGATGTGCTGGAAGCTGGGGAGCAAATCTGCATCGTACTGGGTCAGGGGCGTGTGTGCCTGGCTCAGGTGCTGCGCCACGGCCCCACCAGCGGGCAGGTCGACGGGGGGCGGGTCTGTCTCTCCCATGCCCTTGATCCCACGCAACCGGAAGTAAGCCGCTCGGCCCTCGTGTGGTTGCCCCTCACCACTTGGGTTTACCACGAACAATGCGCCGCGCTGGATCTCCATCGCCTCACTGATCAGTCCCACCGCCACCGTCGCCAGCCGTTCCAGATCCAGGATGTTGCTGATGCCGGCGCTGTACTCGCGCAGCGTGCGCCGGGGATCAGGGGCTGTGCCGGTGATCAGCCGCCGAACCCGGTGTTGGACGGCGCGCAGCAGGGGATTGAACAGCAGGGTGATGACGGTAGCCATCACCAATCCGCCCAGCAGGGGGGTGTAGCCTGGGATCGTCTGGAGCAGATTGTAAGCGATCAAGAAACTGCCCGTGTAGAGCGCCAGGGTCAATGGGATGGTGATCAGATAGCTCGCGGCCTGGCACACGATCTGGCGGACGTCGAACAGCCGGTGAGTGAGCACGACGTAGGCCGCGCTGAACACGCTCAGCAGGTAGGCGCCGCTGCTCAATGCTTCCTGTCCAGCAACCAGCAGCCCTGCCCCAACAATGGCCAACCCCAGGGCCAGGAACCAGTAGGTGATCCGGTTGCGATGCAGCGGCTGCTGCGTCCGGCGGTAGGTCAGCGCGGTCAGCACCAGCGCCCCTCCCGCAAACACCAGCCAACCGAGAGCCAGAATGCCCAGAGTCAACCCTTGGCGCTCGATCAGTTGACCGTCAGGGCTGGTCCACAGCACATCAGGCAGGCCCAACAAGTCTGCATCCAGGACGATCAGTGCAGCGATCCAGACCCCGCCCACTCCCCACCACGTCCATCCCGCTCCCTCCAGGCGCAGAAATGATCGGGTCAGGTGGAGGAACAGCACGGATAGCAGGATAGCGCCGTAGAGGGGGATCCGGGCCGGCACGCCGTCGGGGAGAAAGGTGAGCCATTGCAGGTGAGAAAGGGCGCGTCCCAATTCCCAGATGCTTGCACCGATGGCACAAGAGAGCAGCAAACGGGTCGTCCGTTCGCCGAACCCCCGTTTTTTCACGGCCACGCCCGCGACGATCAAGTACAGGATAGCCGCTGCCACCGAGACAATGATTGTTACAGTGATCGAGTTCATTTCCCTACCCTCACTTTGCACGTTCTGTTTTACTGTCTTGCCCTCGGGTTCACCATCTCCGTCGCTGCCGTCGCCAGTCCGATGATCAACCAGAAGAGAGCGACGGAGTGGATGAAATCCAGATTGAAGAAATAGTGATCGGCCAGGCCTCCTACCAGCGCTCCCACCAGGCCGGTGTGCAGCCCCCACCATAGGGAGTCCAGTTCGGGGGCAGCCGCGACCCGGTGACGGGCCCGCCAGAACCGGGCGAACAAGACCCCCACCACGACGAGGAAGCTGGTCAGACCGATCAATCCCATGTGCTCGGCGATCTGGAGGTAGACGTTGGCCACGCCGATGTAGGTATCTATGTCGGGGGAGCCGGCGAACCCAACCCCCAGCCAGGGATAGCGCCCGATCAGTATGAGAGCGTCCTTATACTCGCCGAAACGCATCTGGGTGGCCAAATCCTCACCCTGCAAGCCCTCTATCGTGTGGACCACCAATTCCTGGGTCTGGGGGAGTACGAGCAGCAGAGCCAGCGCCAGGAGGATCAACACCCACAGTTTGCGGTAGCGCAGGGTGGCGACCACGCACAGGGCAGCGCCCACCCCAATGATCGAGCCTCGACTCATAGTCAATCCCAGGCAGAGGGTCAGCGTGCCCAAGATGGGGACCAGGTAGCGGCGGCGAATCAGCGGGCGGGGGGCGAATAGCTGCGGCACGCCGATGCCCAGGGCCAGGTTGAGCAGGCTGCCCAGCACGTTGGGGTCCACCGAAGTCGCCGTGGCTCGCATCGGCAGTTCGGGGTCCTCGCGAATGTAGCGCAGCACTCCCGGTCCGGTGGGGTATCCCAAACGGCCCAGGGCGGAGAGGGCGCGAATGACCAGCTCGTCCGAGACGTAGGCGGCGGTGACGTAGAGCACAATCCCCAGGGCCGCCGCCGCGAACGCGCCCAGCAGCAAAGCCCGCACCAAGCGCCGCAGTCGGTCCACGTCGCGCACGGTGTTGACGACGAGGAAGAACAGGCCTATGCTGAGCAGGATTTCGGCAAAGTGGCGCAGCACGTAAGAGGTCAACGCCGCGTGGGACAGGCCAAAGACGAAGGCACCGATCGCCAACAGGATGAACAGACCGACGGGTAATCCCAACGAGGTGGCGACGAACTCTTTTTGGGCGCCTGTGGCGATTTGGAGCAACCAAATGAGGTAAAGAGCGCCCATGGCCGCGTCCAGGAAGGTGGGGGTGAATCCGATGTTAAAGGGGAAGGAGGCAAAGGGCAGCAGGCAGATGATGGCGATGACGGCCCAGTAGGCCACCTCGATGTCGCGCAGCATCCACAGGCCGATGAACAGCGCCGCCAGCCCAGCCCCGGCGATGAGCACGCCGAACTCGGCCAGCAGATATCCCATCGCCAGGGCGAGCGCTGCGCACAAGGCGAACGCCGCCGGCACGGAAAGCCAGCGATGGCGCGAGGCAAAAATTCGATAGAGCAAGTCGGTCTCCATCTTTAGGTTTTACTCCTCACGGTAGGGTCCACGTGCCCAACGGCGCCTCGCCGAACCGCTCGTCCATCACAGGAAGCGGGGTCAGTCGAAACCGCTCGTAGGCCAGCATGGTGGCCTGCAGGGGGCCGGAATATCCCTCCGGCAGCGGCAGCAGGTGACGATCCAACACGCGGCTGCCTCGGATCCACTTGAGGGTGGGGATCGCTCCCAGGGCCGGCTGGTAATCGTGAGTGGACAGCCAGTTCCCCTCGCCGTCCATCAGCCGCACACTGGTGGCATTGTCCGTCGTCAGCGGGCGCAGCCCGACCAGCGTGACGTCTACCGCCACGACGTCCCTCGGTGCGGAGGAGGGGAGCAGTTCCGATTCCGCGCCGATCCGGGCCGGGTGGGCCGTCGCGCCAACGATGGCGATCTCGTCACCCAGAGGGACGAAGCGGGCATCCTGCGCCGGGGTCGGCAGCTTGATCTGTCGCGCTGACCATCCCCACGGGCCGGCGGCTCGCCCCCGCTCCCCAGAGGGAGTGAGCAAGGCGACCGACAGCGGACCGGGGGCCGCGCCGGGCACGTCCACGGCGACGGTCTGGTACGATCCTGCGGGGAGCGCCGGCAGCGGTGCGCTTCCCGCACTCCCATCGGCCGCTTCCACTTGTGCCTGCCACGCCGACTCTGTCGAGATCGGCCCCCGCCAGCGCAGGTAGACCCGCAGCCGGTCCGGCAGACTGCGGTCATAGTCCACGCCTACCAATGTTGGGCCGCCGTCGAATGGGATGGTCAGTCGGTGCAGGGTGAACGGTGGATCGGTGAGAGGGGCCAGGATCAGCTCGGTCAGGGTCACGTCGGCGGCGCCGTCGTCGCTGGGGAGGGCCTCGAACCCGGCGTCGGTCGTGGTGTACACGCCCACCGTCACACGGTACGGGCCGGGGGAGAGGGTGGGGTAGAGCGGCAGCGTCAGGCGCTCGAAATGGACGGCACCGGGGGTGACGTGCGCGTCCAGCCGCCGGTCGGTGTGGGTCACGACCCGCCCATCTACATCCATCAAGCGGAGGGTGAAGGAGGGTTGCACGTCGAGGGAGCGGGTCGGCCGCCAAGCTAACACGAATTCGGCACTCTGTCCGGGCTGGTGCGGGGCTGACGATTCCTGGAATCCCACCAGTTCCACCCGCTCGCCAAACGTCACGGTCACCGGCGCGAGGGAGGCGGCCGGCGCCATCACCGGCCGCGGGCGGAGGAGGAAGGCGGCCCCCCACGGCTCGGTGGCGTATCCATCGAACTCGTACCAGTGAGTCAGGAGGATGGACTGCTGGGGATCGGCATCTTGAATCCATGCCAGCCAGACGTCCTGGTATTCCTGCCCGGCGACCGGCCAGACGTATTGGACCTGCACATCTGGTCGGAGCCCTTCGACCATCTGGAGATAGCGCAGCGGTGTGTTCCAGCGCCAATCCGCGAGGATCAGTGCGCCCGCCGGGGCCGTCTCCAGCAGCGGTTCGACCGTCTGACGGGCGGTGCGATCCCTGGCCAGGTCGGCAAAGCTGGAAGCGTGCGTCCATCCATTCAGCAGTCCAGTCCCCAGCACGATGGCGGCGAGGAGCGGCGTCAGGGCGGATCGGGCCACCGGCTCATCCGCCGTGCTGAACAGGGCCGGCAGCAGTCCCACGCCGACGGCGAGGGGCAAGTAAGCGGGCATCAGGTATTCGACAGTCTGGGGGGCGCGGTAGGTGATGGTGATAAAGGTGTGAAGCGCCAGGCTGCCCACCAGGAGGACAAAGAGCCGTACGTCTCGCCGGAGCAGTCCCAGGAGACTGACGCCGGCCGCTGCCAGGAGGAGGGGGGTGAACTGGAAACGGAACAGGGTGGGAAGCAGGGCCAGGCGATGGGGCAGGTCGGCGGCGTTGGCAAAAGCGAACATGTCGCCGACAAAGCCCTGGGCCAGGAAGTGGTGGAGAAAGCCCGACCAGGTATTCAATCCATCGGGGGCCAGGGGGGCATCCATTCCCCCTCGAATTGGCAGGTAGGCCAGGGGCAGCGAGAAGGCCAGGAGGCCGGTCAGAAGGGGACGCCACCACCGACGGGGCTGCACGATCAGGCGCGGGTCGAGCAGGAGCGCATAGGCGATGAAAATTAGGCTGACAAAGGCCAGCGGCGGGTAGTGTCCTCCTCCCAGGCCGAGGGCCAGGCTGAAGAGCACCAGGGAGCGATCTGCCGCCGGGGGGGCAGGGGCAGTGGCAAAGCAGGCCAGCGCGTAGAGGGCCAGCGCGTAGAGGGCCAGCGCGGCGAGAAAGACGGCCGGGGTACGGATGTTGGCGATGGTCGCCTGGGACCAAAAGGTCGTGCCGCTGCCCAGGGTCAGGGCGGCCGCGATGCCGGCCACGAGGGGAATGGGAGGAGCAGCTCCCCACCGTTCGGCCCAGCGGCGGGTCGCCCGGGCAGTCAGCACCAATGTGCCGGCTGCCAGCACGCCGCTCATCAGGTTCAGGCGATGGGCCGGCGTCCCTCCCAGGAAGGACGTCAGGCGGATGAACAGGTGTCCCACCAGCGTGTAGAGGGGATAGCCCGGCGGGTGCGCGATTCCCAGCAGCGCGCTGGTCAACTGGAACTCGCCGGCGTCAGCAGGGAGGACGTCGGGGGCGGCGGTCGCCGCGTAGACGATCAGGGCGAGGGCAAAGAGTCCTCCATCTGCCAACGCTTCTCCGCGGCGGGAAGGAGAGCACGTCCGACTCGCCAGCCATTCCAGCAGGCCGATCAGCGCGGCCAGGATGACGGCCCCGAGGGCCAGGGTGAGGTCTTGTCTGGGCCAGAGGACGTAACAAAGCAGCGGTAGAATGGGCCAGCGCCATAGATCGAGCTGTTGGCTGAGAAAGAAGCCGCTCACCGCCGCCAGCGCGCCTATCACCAGGATGAGAATTCCTGACCAGGGGTGTGAGGTCACCTCGAGCGCGACGCGGGCGGCAAACAACCCGACGACAGCACCGGTGACTCCCTGACGCCGACGAGATATCGAGGACCAAGCACGAGCCAATATCACTTTCATGTAGGGGGATTATACCATTGTAGGGAACGGGAGCAAGGTCAAGGGGATCATTTTTTGTCGCTCGTGGAGGTATGTGTTATAATTTTTCTATCCAGCGCGGGGGAGGTGATGCGGCTATCATTGGGTGCGTGAAAGGAGAGGTATGAGTTGGCAGGTATATCTAAAGGGCAATCCCTTGCCATGGCTCTTGGAGGAGAATTGTCCCCCGGTCCGTTATTTCACCCTGCGCGAGCTGTTGAATTACCCCGCCGACGATCCGCTCGTGGTCGAGACGCGGTCCACTGTGATGAATTACCCTCCCATCCGGGCCATTCTCGACGCTCAATATCCAGCGGGCTACTGGGTCAAACCCGGTCCCGGTTACAGCCCCAAGTATCGGTCCACCGTCTGGCAGATTATCCTGCTGGAACAGATGGGAGCCGATGGCTGCCATCCTCAGGTGCAGCGAGGCTGCGACTATGTCCTGGAACATGCCCAGGCAAAGAATGGGGGGTTCGGCGCCAGCGGCAGCGCCACGGCCTCGCGTCCGCCCGTCACTCGGGTGTATCATTGTCTGAACGGGAATCTGGTGCGGGCGCTGTGGGGGTTGGGCTGTGCTGGGGATGAGCGCCTGACCTCCGCCATCACGTGGCAAGTCCAGGCCATTCTGGGGGAGGACGGCGTCGAGTATCCCCACGCTGGCAGCACCGGGCCGGGCTTTGCCTGCTCTGTGAACGCCGACCAACCCTGCGCCTGGGGGGCCATCAAAGCGCTCCAGGGCCTGGCGCGTCTGCCGGCCGATCAGCGCTCACCGCAAGTCGTGGCTGCGCTCCGGGTCGGGGCCGAGTTTCTGCTCAGCCGGGATCCGGTCCAGGCGGATTATCCGGCGGGCGATGGACAGATCAGTCCTCTCTGGTTCCGGTTGGGTTTTCCCCTGACCTATGTCGCTGACGTGCTAGAGAACGTAGAGGTGCTGACCAGGCTGGGTTACGCCCGTGACGAGCGCCTGAAGCCCGCCATCGAGTGGCTGTTGGCTCGACAGGACGGAGGCCGGTGGCGGAATCGAAATGCCTATGCCGGCAGATTGTGGGCTACTATCGAGCGGCGAGGCGCACCCAGCAAATGGGTCACGCTGCGGGCGCTGCGTGTGCTCAAAGCGGCTGTCGAATAGACATGTTATCTTATTTGTGGTATTATATTGTTAGATTCGTTTCATAGATCGAGAGATTGAGGATTTGCAGTCTACCGCCTGATTGTGATAGCAGGGTGTCGTTTCTCATTATACGGGACCTTGTTGCGAAAAGAGGTGACCGATGGAAACACCAAATCCTGTGATTTATCTCTTTCTCGCCGTGGGATGCCTGAGCGGTGCAGCGGGAATCGTCGTCTGGATCATTGGCTACTTTAGGGGGCGAGGTCAGGGGGAAAACGCGCGGCAGGATTCCGAGCGCGCGCCGGCCCCGAATCTCGAATTGGAGCGCGGGCGTGCATCTTCTCCCCCGGTGGAGGCTGCGTCGGAAACCCTGTCCCCCACGACTCCATCCGCATCATCGGAGCGCCAGTTAGCGCCGGACGAACAGGAATTACTGCGGGTCGTACGCACGGTGGAGGGTAAGCCGGTCGTCTTGGTGCGTGGGAATCGGTATGATCGTCTGCAGGACATAAAGGATGCCCTGGCAGAGCGGGATGCCGCTGAAGCGGTGCACGCTTTGTTAGCATTTGCCGAGGGCTGGCTGCCTGCACTGAAGCACATTCCCTCTCAGGCTCCTCCACCCAGCGCAGAGACCGAGGAGATGTTTTTAAAGATGCTCCGTGAGGCGGATTTATTTGCCTCCGGTCGAAAGCCATCCCTGTTGTCTGGCGGTGGCTCTGTTCTCACTGCGATGGATCAGTCCTTTCAAGATCTCGTCACTTCTCCTGGCAGCAGACTTGTTGCCCCGGCGGAGCAGATCAATAGCCTGGTACAGCAGCGCTTGCAGGACCGTCCGGACCTGAGAAAGCACGGGATCATTCGCATATCCACGAGCATGGATGGCAGCTTGCGGTTTCACGTGGGGTTGAAGAGCTTTGATGCCGTGGACGACATCACCGATCCCCAAGTGCGGGCGCTGATCGCGGACGCCATCCAGGAATGGTCGGAGGATTGACGCTGCTTTTTGTCCGGTAGAAAAAGGCCGCTGCTCTAGACAGCGGCCTTGGCTTTTGACTCGGGGATGCCGGCTCTGCAGGTCAGTGTTTGATACTGCAGGTGGCGCACGAGGCGGAAGGTGAGCAAGAGGCACACGATGTCCCTGCTCCTGCGATAACCCCTTCGCTCCCAATAGCCGAGAACAGCGAAATCTTGCGACCGGTGTTCTTGCTCCCACACTGGGGGCAGGCGATAGGAGAATCCGCGTCGGACATTGCCCGCAGAGCGTCGAAACTGGTCTGACAATCTAGACATCGGTATTCGTACAATGGCATAGGTATCACCTCGTCTCTTGGACTCGCCGTTATTTTACTGCCGTTCTCCTCCATCGTCAAGGCGCTCATTCTGCCGATAGCGAGATGGATTATATCAACCCCAGATTGCGTCCTACCTTCTCAAAGATAGTTAGCACCTGATCCAACTGCGCATCCGTGTGCGTCGCCATATAGCTGGTGCGTAACAATGCCATCTCTGGCGGCACCGCCGGTGAGATGACCGGATTTGTGTAAACACCTGCTTCGTAGAGTGCTTTCCAGGCGGTAAAGGTGCGGATGTCGTGGCCGATGATGATGGGAATGATGGGGGTCTGGCTGTTTCCCACGTCGAAGCCCAGCCGGCGGAACTCGGACCGCATAAACTCTCCGATCTGATTGACCCGTTCGATTCGCTCTGGCTCCCGTTGCATCACGTCGAGGGCTGCCAGCGCCGCCGCCGCGTTGCCCGGTGGCATACTGGCGCTAAAGATCAATGAGCGAGCGTTGTGCTGGATGTAGTGAATCACGTCATCTGCGCCGGCGATGAATCCTCCCAGGCTGGCAAAGGACTTGCTAAACGTGCCCATCATCAGGTCCACGTGCTCAGTCAGACCAAAGTGAGCTGCCGTACCTCGTCCACCCCCCAACACACCGACAGAGTGGGCATCGTCTACCATCAATCGAGCGCCATACTGTTGGCATAGGGCCACGATTTCCGGCAGCAAGGCGATATCTCCCCCCATACTGAACACGCCATCCACGATCACCAATCGGCCCGCATTTTCGGCTAGCCCGACCAAGATACGTTCCAGGTGGGCCATGTCGTTGTGCCGGAAGCGGCGCGTCTCACCCAAGGCCAGGCGGCAACCGTCCACAATACTAGCGTGGTCCTCTTTGTCCGTGACGACGACGTCCCCCCGCCCGACCAGGGCGGATATGGTGCCGACGTTGGTCTGATAGCCGGTGGAGAACACCAGCGCTGACTCCAGACCCACGTACTCGGCCAATTTCTGTTCCAATTTCTGGTGCAGTTCCAGGGTTCCATTGAGAAAGCGGGAGCCAGTGCAACTGGTCCCGTACTGCCGCGTTGCTGCAATGGCAGACTCGCGGACTTGGGGATGCGTGGTCAGTCCCAAATAGTTGTTGGAACCGATCATGATCAGACGATGATCGCCAACGGTAACTTCTGTGCCCTCACTGTCGGTCAGGGGAATGAAATAGGGATACAGACCAGCCGCTTGTGCTTGTTTGGCTGCCGTATATTGAAAACATTTGTTGAACAGATCCATTGGAGGCCCCTCCTTGCAATTTGTCTGATTCTTGCATATTACTCTCTAGTGTGGTATTATAACCCAAATTGCCGTGAGATAGAAGCGCGGATCCGCTCGAGTTAAAGGTTGCTATCCTACCTCTTTGTAGTATAATACGTGCCTGGGGTTCGTGACGACGGTTTCATAACCCCGGTTAATTATGGATGATATATCTCTCCCAAATTTTATCACGAGAGAGCGTCAACCCGCCCCATCCGTCGCTTCATGTCCACGCCCCCTCATCTTGCGCGCCGTGGGCTGGTGTTTGGCGACGATTTGGCGTGCTGGGGTTGATTGGCGTACCAAACGGCCATTTCTGAGCCGTTTCTCCGCCCATCTGAGCATTATCACGCTGGCTTTGTGTGCCATTATTCTGAGCGGTGTGGGCATTTCAACCCCCAAAGCGGCTGATGGCAGTTCAACGAACGTCAATGCATTCTCTCCTGGCCTCATTGCTTCTCGACCAGAGGTGACAGTGACTCCTCGGCTACGTCCCACCCCGCTATCCACTCAACCGCACGCGGCGGCGGATACCATCTCTCGAGTGCCGATTCCTCATACCACGATCCCAGACCGGCTGCGCAGTCAGGTCATCACCTACACCGTTCAAGCCGGTGATACTATCTTTGACATTGCGGCCAAGTTTGGTCTCTGGCCAGAGACTATTGTTTGGAGTAACCGTGAGGCTCTCCAGGATGCTCCCTGGCTCATCCAGTTAGGACTGGAGCTCTTTATTCCTCCGGTGGATGGCGTTTACCACACCGTTCTTTCTGGCGAGACGGTGGAGGGCATCGCCGCCGCTTACGAGGTCGAACCGGAGGAGCTGTACAACGAATGGAATGGGCTGGTCGAAGGCCGGCCCCTGCGCGAGGGTCAGTTGCTCGTCGTGCCGAGCGGCAGGAGTGAGCAAGTCACCTGGACGGCTCCCGAGCCTCAATACACCGCCGGATCCGCTCAGTACAGCTATGGGGTGTGCAGCGGCGTGACCTTTACCGGGTTGGGTGGCACTGGTGCGTTTATTCTCCCCACTGGCAGTTCCCGTGTCTCGGGATGGTACTTCCGGGATGTACGCAACCCCGGACACATCGGCATTGACTATACCTGTCGAACTGGCGATCCGATTTACGCGTCGGATAACGGCGTGGTGACCATCGCCGGCTGGAACGGTGGATATGGCATTCTGGTCGAGGTTAACCACGGCAACAGTTTTACCACTCGCTACGGCCATTTCAGCCAGATCATTGTCGGATGTGGACAGTCGGTCTATCAAGGTCAATTGCTTGGCTACTGTGGCAGCACCGGTTGGTCCACAGGAGCCCATCTACACTTTGAGATTCGCTCCAACGGCGTGCCTCAGAATCCCCAGTCGTATCTACCCTAGTGGAAAGTATACACATCGAGCACACGATGGAAGTATCCCATCCTACTGCCAAGCCGCTTGGCCAAGCCGGAATCACCTCTCTTCGCCGCTGGCTGCAAATCGGCATTCCACGCGCCTTTGCCTGGCTGGCGACGACGATCTATGGTTTAACGGGAGATTGGCGGACGTGGCTGCCCTTGGGCGCCCGTACCAGCGCACACCTGGCGGTCATCGTCGTGGCTCTCCTGGCGATTGGTCTGAGCAACGTCGAATGGCCGGCTCAGGCCGCCGCTGGTTTGTCGGCCCCGGTTCTATCCGCCTCGGCTGGTGGAGACGAGAAGGGGGAACACACGCTGGACCGGGCTCAGGTTGTACTCGACAGATCTAGCAATCACCAGCTTTCCCTGAACAGCGCAAGCACCTATAACTATTCCCAAGCCATCACCCGGCTGGCTCAACCTCATACCATTATCCCGGAGCGCCCTCGATTGGACGTCGTGACATACACCGTGCAGGCTGGCGACACGGTCCAATCCATCGCGGCTCAGTTCGGATTACAGCCCACCACCATTATGTGGGCGGATTCGGCTATCGAAGACGCCCCCGACCTGCTCCAGATTGGGCAGCAGGTGACGATTTTGCCCATTGATGGTGTCTACCACCAGGTGACTGAAGAGGATACCGTAGAGTCCATCGCCGAAAAGTACAAGGTGGAACCAGAGGCAATCATCACCTGCTCATACAATCATCTGTCGCCCCCCGATTATGCGATTCGTCCGGGGATGCGTCTCATCGCGCCCGGGGGCGAGAAACCATACGTTCCCAAAGTGGTCACGGTGTATGCCGGTTCAGTGCCCGCAGGCGCACAAGGTACGGGGCAATTCCAATGGCCGGTATTGGGCAGTATCACGCAAGGCTACTGGTACGGCCATCGAGCGATTGACATTGGGGCCTCCACCGGCAGTGCTGTGCTGGCGGCCGACGGCGGCTTTGTCAGCTTTGCCGGTTGGACTGACTTGGGGTATGGGTACTTGATCGTCATTGATCACGCGAATGGCTTTGCCACGTACTATGCCCATCTGAGCGGCTTTTACGTCCAAACGGGCCAGGCTGTCGGGCGCGGACAGGTCATCGGCGCGGTGGGCAGCACCGGGTGGTCAACCGGGCCTCACTTGCACTTTGAAGTGCGCTACTATGATACGCAGCAGAACCCCAGAGTCTACCTGCCTTAACGAACAAGTCCCAACCACAAAGGACACAAAGTAACACGAGGGGTTTTCCCCGGTGCTCTTTGTGTCCTTCGCAGTGCTTTTTGCTGGCCTACTGCCAGTTATTTGGCGATTCCCTCTGCCCGTACTTCGCGGATCACCGTGACCTTGATCTGGCCGGGATACTCCATGCCCTCTTCGATTTTGCTGGCAATGTCCTTGGAGAGCCGAATGGTAGCCAGATCGTCGATCTCGTTCGGTTTGACAATGATCCGAATCTCACGGCCGGCCTGGATGGCGTAGGATTCTGCCACGCCTTTGAAAGAGCGGGCGATATCTTCCAGCGCGTGAATACGCTTGAGATAATGGTCCAAACTTTCCCGGCGTGCTCCCGGCCTGGCGCCAGAAATGGCATCGGCCGCTTCGACGATGACCGCCTCAATCGAATCCTGCTCTGCCTCGTGGTGATGGCTTTCGATGGCGTTCACCACCTCTTCTGCAATCCCGTACCGACGACAAATCTCGGCTCCGATCATGGCGTGAGTGCCCTCGGTCTCAAAGTCCACTGCTTTGCCAATGTCGTGCAGCAGGCCGGCCATGCGGGCTACTTTTACATTGGCCCCCAACTCCTCCGCGAGCATGGCCGATAACTTGGCCGTTTCGATGGCGTGAGCGTGCTGATTCTGTCCATAGCTGGTGCGAAACTTGAGCCGCCCCAACAGTTTGAGAATCTCGGGATGTAATCCTCCGACGCCAGTGTCATAGGCCGCCCGTTCTCCCTCCTCGCGGACGATGCGCTCGACTTCTTTGCGGCTGTCGGCCACGATTTTTTCGATCCGGGCAGGGTGGATGCGCCCATCCACGATCAACCGTTCCATCGCTCGGCGGGCGATCTCACGCCGCACCGGATCGAAACAGGAAATGGTAATCGCCTCTGGGGTGTCATCTACGATCACGTCCACTCCCGCCGTCTGTTCGAAGGCCCGGATATTCCGTCCTCCGCGGCCGATGATGCGACCTTTCATATCGTCGGAGGAGAGAGGTACCGTGGAGACGGTCAATTCAGCGACGTGATCGCTCGCGATGCGCTGCACGGCATAGGTGATGATCTTGCGAGCTCGCGCGTCGGCCTCCTCTTTTGCCTCGGCCTCCACCTCGCGAATCACCCGGGCCATATCCTGTCGGGTCTCCTGCTCGACACTCTCCAACAGTTCTTGCTTCGCTTCCTCCTGACTCAACGCCGCTATCCGCTCCAACGCCTCCGTCTGCTCCTGGTACAATCGGTCAATCTGATTCTGCTTCCTATCCAGGGTGCTTTGACGTTTGTTGAGCGCCTGGTCTCGCTGCTCCAACCGCTCCTGCTGCTGGTCCAGTTTCTCGCGCCGGTGCTGCAAGCGCTCCTCCTCGCGCCGCAGGCCCGCACGTCGGCGCTCCAGTTCCTTTTCCGCTGTATCCCGAATCTCGAGCGCCTCGTCTTTTGCGCTCAGTACGATCTCACTGGCCTGCTGCCTGGCCTGCTCCAACTTTTGCTCTGCTTGCTGTTCCTGCTTTTTGATCTTTTCTTGGATCAGGTAACTCCGAATCAGAAAGCCGAGACCCAAGCCAATCGCTGTTCCCAGGACTGCCGCGATTACTGTTGCAAATCCGTCATTCATACTCCTTTACCTCGCTTTCCATATCTATGAAAGCCTCACTGTGTCTTTCTGCCACTATTTCCTCCACCAAGGGTTTTATGGTCCCGTAAGAGAACCCCCGACGCGCCATGTACGCTCCCAACTTGCGGCGAAAATCATTCACTTCCAGATGTGCCCAGCGACGTGCGGCGCTCTCGGCCACGTTCCGAGCTGCCGACTCTTCGTCAACGTCCGCCAGTATCTCGGAGACAATCGCATCAGAGATGCCTTTCTCTCGTAATTCGTGGCGGAGCGCCCGCGCGCCGCGAGGTTTGAACTGTAACCGGTTGTCCACCCAGTAGCGGGCAAACTCCTGGTCATCCAGCAGACCAACCCGCGCCAAACGGTCAACCACAGCCCCGATAACCTCGTCATCAATGGTCTTGCGCTGCAACCTGCGACGGACCTCTGCTTCACTGCGAGGCCGATACGATAAAAAGTTGAGGGCCTGCTGATAGGCTCTCTCAACCTCGTCCAGTGCTTGTAGCCGGGTGATGTCATCGTCGCTCAGCACCTGCCCTACTTGAAGATGCGCCGCTTCAATCGCGGCCAATCCAAAGGCAAACTGCCCGTCGAGGTAGACGTTCACTCGATCTTGACGTTTTTGAAAACGGAGCGCCGTGATCTTGCCAGCCATATCCCTACGATAACCTAAATCATGTCTTTTGAGAGCAAACAGAAAAGCCGTGGCTTTTCGAGCCACGGCTCACATTGACATCCGACGAATGTCGGACCGTCTGTGTTGATCCTAGGTAGCAAACCTGGAGACCCTGTTCACTTTAGTGAGAGTGAATCAGGTCATTCAGTATCCCTTCTCTTTAACCAGCGGTGACAAATGTTACCGCCCGCTAAACACACTCATTCCATCGTTCCGATACAGGCCCCGCCCATTTCCTGCATGCTTATCTCCCCCCCACATCCAGGCCGATCTGTCTGCACGTGCAGATAGGTCGTTCGGATCGGTCAGCGTTCTGTCGCCAGAAGCGCTCCTCTGGGATAGGATTGATACTGTGATAAAGCAATCGTGTGTACAAGAGAAGGTCTCGAATTCTTATCCGACCTACCCAAATAGGTCAGTGGTAGGATTTGCTATACTCAACCAACATCACACCGTGGCTATCAGTCAATACAGAATGTCAAGCTCAGATCTATTAATCTGCCGCGTCTTCCTCCTCAGAACTGGACACGGCAACAGGTTTGACAGCTTCCGTCTGGTCTAATTTGTCTCGCACGGCAGTCTCGACCCGCTCGGCGACGTCGGGATTCTCGCGCAGGAACTGTTTGGCGTTCTCGCGGCCCTGGGCCAGGCTCTCTCCCTCGTAGTAATAGTAGGAGCCGCGTTTCTCCACCACGTCCAGCTCCACCGCCATATCCAGCAGATCCCCCGCCTTGCTGATC
>Ga0209614_1000373_pt1 | contig 40896 bp, 33 predicted proteins | sample BlaSprsedimmetaG_FD_185484 | JGI IMG/M metagenome (GOLD analysis project Ga0209614, IMG submission 185484) | Hot spring sediment bacterial and archeal communities from California, USA to study Microbial Dark Matter (Phase II) - Blank Spring... ...
ATCTTGATGCCTTCCAAGAGAGGTACGGAAAGAACCTGTGGTGTCTTCTCGGAGCAGAATATCTGTTCTTCCTCCTGACAGGGGGAATCCGGCGGAAGTCAGGGATGATTGAGTTGACCGAAAAAGGCCAGTACTACTGGGTTGTCATGATGCGGGAGTTCTTTACCGGAGTGGATAACTTTCGTGAACTCAGCCGTACCACTGCCGGGGTTCCCTGCTCAGGGGGAGATGATCCTCTCTGCTGAAAAACGGTGCATGGCGTCATGATGACGGGATGCACGACTAGGATGCTTCGCTGTCGAGTTTTTCGATAAGAAAATCAATCTCACGTTTCACCTTGAGGTTGTGCATGTACTTTGTCTCTATGGTTTCCAGGGAGTGAATGATGGATGAGTGCTTTCGGCAAAAGGCTTCGCCGATGTTCTGCAAAGGCTCGTCCGTGTATCGTCTGCACAAAAAAATTGCCACCTGCCTCGGGTAGAGGATGTCCTTTTTCCTCGAGGGTGAGATCAAGATGTCTTTCGATATGGAGAAATTCTTGGAGATGAATTCGATGATGTAGGGAACGGTAATTCGCTGCTGCTTTTCCAGAATCCCCTCCAGGAATTCCTTGGCGAGATCAAGGGTAATTTCGCGTTTCATGAGTGATCCCATGGCCATGATGGTCATCACCGCACTTTCAAGATCACGGATGTTGCTGTGCACATTCGTTGAGATGAATTCAACCACATCATCGGGCAGGACCACGGAGTTCTTTTTCGCCTTGTGATGAACGATTTTCTCACGAGTATTCCTGTCTGGCCGCTTGATATCGATGACGAGCCCAGCGGATAGTCTCGATCGCAGGCCCTTGTCGATGTGCTGGATGGAACTCGGTGGCCGGTATCCAGAAAAAATCACCTGCTTGCCTGCGCTGAGGAGATCATCGAGGACATAGCACAACTCGAGCTGTGTCTTCTCTTTGTTCTTGAACAAGTGGACATCATCGATGAAAAAGATGTCAAGGTTCGAGCTTCTGAAGTCGTTTTTAAAGGAATTCATGCAGTTGTTGTGGATGGAGTAGACATAATCCTGAGTGAAATCGCGGGCCGTGGTATACTTCACTCCCACGGAATGTTTGGAAGAGAGGGCCCTGTTGCCGATGGCGTGGGCAATGTGGCTCTTCCCAAGTCCGACATCGGAGTAGAAATAGAGGGGATTGTATCTGGAAGAGACGTCCTCTGACACGGCGAATGCCGCCTCGTAGGCAAAGGCATTACATCTGCCCACAACGAATTCGTCGAAGGTGAACTTTGCGTTCAGCCCACTTGATTTCTGTGGTGAAAGGAGCGGTGGAATTGTCATCTGCACAGGCGTTTCAGGTCTGTGGTGCTCCTCAACAGGCCTCTTGAAGTGGTTCACACTGAACTCCACATCCACGGCCCTGGCGAGCTTCTTGCGAATGGCGTGAATGATCAGGTCTTTGTATTGTCTGGTGAGGTATTTGTGAGAGAATACGTTCGGACAGTGTACAACGATGGTGTCGTGCTCCTGCGAAATCTCGAGCTGGTCGAGAAGCGCTCTCTCTGATGCTGCCGGAACCGATGAGAGTATAGATTCTTTAATAGAATCAAATAGATCCACAATAACCCCCTAAAGAAGGATATATCAGAAACAATGGTGGCCATCTTGTGCTAAAAGGCAGATAAACGTCAAACCTGAATCCCCCCGGTTATGGGCACATTTGTAAAGATTCTGTTAAGAGATAAAACGTCATAGAAATCAAAGGGCTAATTATGGAACCCTTGGGCTTACTGCGTTTGAATGATTCGAGGACAAATCAAGTTTGTCTCTGAGTTTCGTCCTCTTTTAGACATTTTGTAGAAAACTCCCAAGCTTTGTTTATCTGGTTCTTTCTTTGAAATCTTTCAGATTGGTATACAATTCTGCGTAACGTTGGGCAGAGCATGTCCAGCTCACATCCTGTGCCATGGCATTGATTCTCAGCTGCCTGAGGAGATCGGGGCGTGACGTATAGAGGGTATGAGCCGTCCGGACGGTTGTGAGGAGGGCTTCGGTTGTCGGGCGTTTAACCCTCAGGCCCCAGGGGTGTTCTCCTTCCTGATATGCCACGACGGTATCCTTGAGTCCTCCCACCGCGGTGACAATGGGGATGGTGCCCAACCTCATGCTGATCATCTGGTTCAGACCGCAGGGCTCAAACCGGGAGGGCATGAGGAAAAAATCCGAACCTGCCTCGATGGCATGGGCGAGGGTTTCATCGAAACCGATGTGGCTCCCGATGTTGTCCCTGTATACACGGGTTATCTCGGCAAGCTTTTTCTCATAGGTGGGATCACCGTTTCCCAGAATCACGACCTGGCAGCCCAGATTGACCATATCCCGGGCAGAACTGAGGACCAGATCAATTCCCTTCTGCTCGACGAGGCGACCGATCATGCCGAAGAGGGGTTTATTCCCGGGAGTGAGATTGAAAAGGTTCTGGAGATGCGTCTTGCAGTCTTCTTTGCCTGAGAGGTCTGTGATGCTGAACTGACTCGCTATGAGGGGATCACTCGATGGATTCCATGCTTCGATATCGATGCCATTGGTGATTCCGCTGAGTTTAAATGAGATTGAACGCAGAAGGCCATCGAGACCCGCACCGAACTCTGGTGTCTGGATCTCACGGGCGTAGGTCGGGCTCACCGTGTTCACCCCGTCCGAAAAGATCAGACCTGCCTTGAGCACATTAATACGACCGAAAAATTCAAGGTATTCCGGGCTGTAATAGTCACGTGGCAGCATGAGGATATTCCACAGGGAAGGATGATACGATCCCTGGTAGGCGAGGTTGTGGATGGTGAAGAGCGAAGAGATATCCTCTATTCCCATTTCCCTGATGTAGGCGGGAACGAGAGCAGTCTGCCAGTCATTGCAGTGGATGATATCGATATCCCTGCGATGGAGCAAATACTCTGCGCAGGCACGCGAAAAGAAGGAAAACCTCTCCAGATTGTCCGGGTAGTCATCACCCGCATAGGTGTACACGCCGTCTCTTTTAAAAAAGAGTGTGTTCTCGATAAAGTTCACAATCCCATAACGAAATATCTGGGCATGCAACATACCGCTCCCACAGAGGAACGATAGGTCTGTGACATGCTCCAGGGGAAGATCCATACTCCGTACTGATCCATACAGTGGCATGATCACTTCGCAGTCTATGCCTTGACGATTGAGCTCTGCAGGGAGCGCGGAGCTGACATCTGCCAAGCCACCGGTTTTGGCATAGGGTGTAACCTCTGAAGAACAGAACAAGATCTTCACGTTGATGTGAGTGTAGCAGAAATGCGCCGCCCCAGTAAAGCTCCGGAAACGCATTCTCCAATTTTTGCCGTGTAAAATGATCCCATATTCACAGCCACATCATGCTGAGCAAACAAAGAATTGCATTTGTTCAGGGGTTGTTTTATGAACTATCCATGACCAGAGAAGAATTCGAGAGTGCTCTCAGGGAGTTTGAAATCCAAGTCAGAAAGCGTCTGCCTTCAATGATCAACATCTACCTTGTGAACAAGGGGAATCGGGAGCAGGCGACAGCATTTTCCTTTCTCATCGAGACACTGAACAGACAGAAAAAGGCTTTACTGAAGGATCTTTCTAAGGTTGCCCGTCCGGCCCAGAAGACCAGGTTTTTCAACGTGGTTCACAACATGGACTCCCAGCTCAGGAGTATGAACAACAAAGAAGCGCTGCAGCAGCAGCTGAAGTTGCGCAGGCGTAGAATACACACCCCTGCAACCTACGACATCGGGTCGGGCCCTGAACAAGGAAACATCCTCAACGTGAGCGAAGACGCGGTGCTCCTCGAGACCAAAGAAAAGATTTCTGCTGACCATGAGATCAGGCTCACTGTTTCGGGAAAGAATGCCAAGGGAAAGGCCATCTGGTCCATCGAAGATCCCGGCGGAGAGGTAGAGACCGGGGTGAAGCTTACACAGATCTCCGAAGAATTTATCGACGAAATCAAAAAACTCATCGATTGACCCGGTTCGTCGATGTGCTCCAGGAATTGACAGCCGAAACCGGTCTGGAGTATGCCACCGATGATATGAGCTTTGCCATTGCCACGCTCGGTTGCAAGGTCAACCAGTACGAATCTCAGCTCATCAGGGAAGCCCTTGTGCGCGAAGGTCGAAAGGAACAGGATTTTTCTGAACCTGGGGCACACTGGTACATTATCAATACGTGTACCGTCACGCACCGGTCCGATGCACAGTGGAGACGTCTCATCCGCCAGGCCCTGAGAAACGGGGGCAGGGTGGTGGTGACCGGCTGTGGTGCGACCGTCTATCCTGAAAAGATTGCATCTCTGTCCGAAAAGCTTGATGTGGCGGTTTTCGGGCGTCTCGGTGAAATTTTCGGTGTCGAGATACCCTCGAGGATCACCTCGTTTTCCGCACACGCCCGTGCATTTGTGAATATCCAGCAGGGATGTAACAATTTCTGTTCCTACTGCATTGTGCCCCATACCAGGGGACTTCCGTGGAGCAGACCTTATGAGGAGGTGATTTCGGAGATCTCCTCTCTCGAGGATGCCGGGTATCAGGAGATCGTACTCACCGGGATCAATATCGGACTTTACCAGGGTGGATTGGCACACATTATCGAAAGAATCCTCGTCCAGACCACGATACCAAGGATTCGCCTCAGTTCTGTCGAACCCTGGACCATAGATGACAGGCTCATTGAACTCGTTGCTGGTGAAAAGAGAGTATGCGATCACATCCACCTCCCCCTTCAGAGTGGGTGTGATAAGATACTGAAGCTCATGGGCAGACCCTGCGGTGCTTCACGGTACGCTTCCATTCTCGCACAGATACGCGCGCTCTCGGATTCCATATCCATCGGTTCCGACATCATGGTGGGGTTCCCCACGGAGACGGAGCACTTTTTTGATCAGAGCTTCTCCTTCGTGGAAGAGCTGCCAGTGACGTACCTCCACGTGTTTCCCTTTTCACCACGACCTGGAACACGAGCCTTTCAACTGCCGGGCAGACCCGAAGCAGCGGTGGTCAGGAAAAGGGCCTCTCAATTCAGGGAGCTCTCCCTCAGGAAGAAGAGAGAGTTCATGCGGAGAAACCTCGGTCGCGAAAAGGAGGCGCTCATTCTCAAGGCAGAGGGGGAGGACGTTGTGGGTATGACGACAAATTACCTGAACGTTTCTGTCAGGGGAAAAGCCCTCCCCGGGCAGATCAGAAAGGTCTTTATTGAGACGTTGGACGGGGATGCACTCAAAGGCAGGGCCAATGAATAACGAGCAGGTTGTTGCTCTGCTCCTCGAGCTTGCGCGCGGAGTCGAGTTTCTCGATGACAATCCATTCAAGACTCGCGCGTACAGAAAGGCTGCCATGGCCATTGAGACCCAGGAACGGAGTGTGGTCGAGCTCATCGAAAACGCTGAAATTCATACCATCGATGGGATTGGCAAGGCTATCGCCGCCAAGTTGGAGGCCTGGGTGCAGCGAGGAGATTTCTCTGCCCTGGAGAACGTGCGATCTGCGCTTCCCCACGGGTTCGATGAACTTGAGAAGGTCCCGGGGCTCGGATTGAAACGAATCAGGACACTGTTTCATGAGCATGGCATCGCTTCGGTCGACGAGCTTCTTGAGCATCTCGAGGCGGGCTCTCTCACAGGAGTCAGGGGTTTTTCGGAAAAAACGCGTGCAAAAATGCTGGATGCAGCCCGCCAGATCATTTCCTACCGCGGTAAGTACCTGATTGATGCTACCTTAGGCCACGCGCGCGAGATCATAAACCAACTGGAGCAGGGAGGCATCAGGGCCGTTCTCACAGGCGAGTGCAGGAGAGGAATGGAGATCTATACCCACATAGACATTCTCGTGGAGGCAGTTCCTTCGTGGGTGGATACGGCTCAAAAAATCTTGGGTAATGACTTCGTCTGGAAGCACGAGGGAGAGCAACTCCTGGTCACTGCCCCGGGAAAGCCGCCGGTTCGATTCCATCCGACAGAACCTGAACACGCGATTTCAGCGCTTTTCATGACGACCGGAAGCGATGAACACCTGCACAATCTGCGTGATTTCGCCAGTGAGAAAGGATTCGAGATAAGGGAAGACGGTATTTTTCACGGAGAGAACCGCGTTGCCCTCACCGATGAACGGGAGATCTATGAACAACTTGGTTTGCAGTATCTCCCACCTGAGGTGAGGGAGGGCCGGGAGATAGAACTTCTGCTTGCTCAGCAGGCGCACGTCCCCGAGCTGATCACACGCCACGATCTCCGCGGAATCCTCCATGTCCACACCCTCTTCAGCGATGGACGATCATCCCTTCTGGAGATGGTGAAGAAGGCTCGTGACATGGGCTTTTCCTGGATCGGTATTTCGGATCACAGCGAGAGCGCCTATTATGCCGGGGGGATGGACATCGGGAAGATTACGCAGCAGCGCGCCACGATCGAACAGGTCAGGGCAACGGTTCCCGAGATCAGCATTCTGCAGGGGATCGAGGCCGACATTCTTTCCGACGGATCCCTTGATTATCCCGATGAGATCCTGGAGATGTTCGATTTTGTCATTGCGAGCATCCATTCTCAGATGGAGATGGACGAAGCCAGAATGACCCAGAGAATCCTCAGGGCTATCCGCAACCCCTACACCTCTATCCTGGCCCATCCCTCCGGCCGTCTTCTTCTTTCCCGGGAACCCTACCGCGTTGATCTCTCCATAATTCTGGATGAAGCCACCAGACATTCTGTGGCAATGGAACTCAATGCCAATCCATGGCGGCTCGATCTCGACTGGCGGCTCGTATACGAGTTTATCTCATCAGGCGGCAAGATCATTATAGGACCGGACGCCCATTCCAGAGAGGGGCTCGAGGATATCGAATACGGCATCATGATGGCGAGGAAAGGAGTCGCTACGCCACAGGTCTGCCTCAATACCAGAGAAGAGAAAGAGATCAGGGGGGTTCTGAAGGGTTCATGGACATAGAGTGCAGAGACGTATCGTTCCGGTATGACGTCCCGGGTGGTGATTGGGCGCTGAGAAACATCGATCTGAAGATCTCCCAGGGTGAGAAACTCGCGGTCGTCGGCCCTGCAGGTTCGGGGAAGACAACGTTGATTCAACTGCTTGATTCTCTTATTCTTCCCACCACCGGTGATATTCTCTATGACGGACGTAGCGTGAAAACCCTTGCCAAGGCAAAGAACCTCCATGGAATCAGGAGGCGTATCGGTGTGTTATTCCAGTTTCCCGAACACCAGTTTTTTCAGGAAATGGCATATGATGAGCTGGTCTTCACCATGAGAAATTTTCTCAAACCTGATGAAGAGACTATCGAGATACGTGCCTGTGAGCTTATGGATGGCTTCAACATGGACATTGATGTGCTCAAGACAACTTCTCCCTTCAGTCTCAGTTCTGGAGAGAAGAGAAAGCTGGCTCTCGCCTCTGCACTGATGATATCTCCCGAGGTCCTCATCCTCGATGAACCAACCGCAGGAATGGATACCTCGGGAAGAAATGAGCTCATGCGGATCATCTCAACTCTTCACGACACTACCGTGATCCTGATCACCCACAACCTCGATGATTTTCTCGACCACCTCGACAGGGTGATCGGACTATCAGAAGGGAGAATTGTCTGTGATGTGCACAGAGACGCCATGATCGAACACATCTCAGACATGGAGAATGCAGGCATCGTGCCGCCGCTTGTTCTCAGAGTTCAACACTGGCTCAGAAAAGAAGGGATCCGTTTCGAGAAACCCGTGTACTCCATGGATACGCTCATCGTCTGCCTGAAGGCCCTGCAGGAGAAAAAGAAAGAGATGCCTGCTCGCTGACATAAAAAAGTCCGATCTCGATCTCGATACAAATCAGGTATGCGGCAGGGGATCTCAGTCCGGCTCTGGTGAGATCTTCATGAGACTCCCAGGCAAGCCCGTCCTGAACGTTGACCTGCCACCCGGCTTTACGCACCGCAAGGCTTTCGAGTTTTCTGTATTGACTAATCATACCCCGGGACTTACAGTATTAAAAGGGAGGCCTATACTGGATGTCGACTTTTACGGAGATGAAGGTTGCAGGGATAGCCCTTGATCCCACGAACAACGCCCCCATTGTTGTCATGCGAGATATGGAAGGGAAATATATCCTGCCCATCTGGATCGGGATCATGGAAGCAAGTGCAATTGCTGCAGCGCTTGAAGGAATTCACTACTCCCGGCCCATGACACATGATCTTTTCAAGAATGTTCTCGAGCATATCGGTGCCACCCTGGAGCGCATTGAGGTTGTTGATATCAGGGATAATGTCTTCTATGCAGTACTTACCATTGAGATCGATGGCAAGACAGTCAGTGTCGATGCGCGACCCTCTGATGCAATCGCCATAGCACTGCGAACAAAATCTTCGATCTTCGTTGCTGACCATGTGATCAAGGACGCCATTAGGGTTGAATCCGCGAAAGGCGGCGCAGGCAAGGTGATGGTGGGATTTGAGCAGGATGCTGAGAAGCTCAAGGAAATTCTGGAAAAGATGAATCCTGAGGATTTCGGTAAGTTCAAGGCCTAGAGAATTTTCCCGTATCAATCCGTTAGTAGGAAGATCTTTTCGTCTCTAGAAGCGTTCTCAGCACCTTCACAGAGGGTGCGCTTTTTGAGTTGATACAGTCAGGATCATTGTGTATCCAGAGAAGAGCCTATGACTTCCCAAAAGACACCACAGAACACAACACGTACGATCAGCAAGGCAATTTTCCAGACAATGGTGGAAAAGGCGAACGATGGAATATACGTCTATCTTGATGACAGATTTTTCTATGTGAATCCCGCATTTGCCAAAATTTTGGGATACCCTGTCCGCGAGCTTGAAACCAAGAGCCTGAGCGATGTTGTTCACCCCAGGTCACGTGATCTCGTTGAAAAGCACTACGGTGAACAGATCAGGGGGATCAGCGAACCAGAACGCTTTGATGTGATATTTCTTACCAGGAGAAAACAGGAACGGATCATCTCACTTTCCCCTTCAATCATCACGCTTTCAGGGAAAACAGCGATTCTGAACATTGCACGGGATATTACCGAGAGAAGGCGGATGGAAGACACGCTCGAGTCGTCGAATCAATTCCTCAACAGTCTCATTGCAAACTCATCCGATGCCATCGTTGCTTCAGACCTCAACGGCGGGGTGCTCCTGTTCAACAGGGCAGCCGAGGAGATCACCGGATACAATGCACTGGAGATGCTGAATCAAAAGATCAAGATCCAGTCCTTCATGAAGCCGGGAGAGCGGGAACGGATCATGGCTATGCTGGACGAGGGAAACAGCGATTCACCACGAAGACTCATAGGAGAAGAGACATCCCTCTTCATAAAAGACGGCTCACTTATCCCCATTTCCCTCTCTGTTTCCTATGTCTACCAGGGGGAAAATCCTGTTGCCGCGGTGAGCGTTTTCCGTGATCTCCGTCCCCTCAAGGAGTTTCAGGACAAACTCAGAGAATCTGAACAGAAGTATCGGATCCTCGTTGAAAAGTCCGAGGACGGAATTTTCGTCTACCAGGGCCATCGGTTTAAATACACCAATCCGAAATTCAGGAAACTGTTGGGATACAGCATTGATGAACTCGGTCGCATGGGCCTCAAGGACATGGTCCGGCCGGAACTTGCAGATCTCATCGAGGGGCGCTACGACAAACGGATACGGGGAGAAAAGGTCCCTGAACAGTACGAGATCGCCTTGGCCGACAAGGATGGACTGTGGCGGGCCTTCGAGATCACCCCGTCGGTGATCGAGTATGAAGGCAGGCCCGCGACTCAAAACGTGATCCGGGATATCACCGAGAGGAGGGAAGCGGAAAAAGCCCTCCGGGCGAGCGAGGCAAAGTACCGTGCAACCGTCGAGCACACCGGGACAGCCATGATGATCCTCGATGATGACTATACGATTCTGTTTGCCAACAACCAGATGGAGCGTCTCAGCGGGTATGCCAAAAAAGATATCGAGGGCAAGATACGATGGACGGAACTTGTTCACGCAGACGATATCGAGCGGATGAAACGGTATCACAAGGCGCGAAGAAGTGGTAACAAGACGGTTCCCTCCGAGTATGAATTTCGTTTTATCGACAAGGCGGGTAAGGTGAGGAACTCGTTCATCACCATCGGGATGATTCCAGGAACACGGCAGAGCATCGTGTCAATCATGGATATCACGGATTTGAAACGTCTGGAGCGGGAACTTGAGCAGACTCGGAAGATGGCTATTCTCGGGGAGATGTCCGCCCATGTGGCGCACGAGGTACGCAACCCCCTGCAGAAGATCAAAACCGGACTCGAACTCCTCTCGCGTTCACAGGCGGATGAAGAGAGACAGAAGAGACAGATGGAGGGAGTGAAGAGCGGAGTTGACAAGCTCGAGAAATTTGTCACTCAGATTCTGGACTGGACTCGATCGGGACAGATACGACCCAGGCAGTACCGTATCAGCAACATCGTTGACGGTCTCGTTTTCAATTGCCAGGAGAAGCTTTCGGCCAGCGGTATCGCAGTTGAGACCTCCTATGATCCACAGGGGGATACGATCGTGGCCGATGGTGTGCAGATCAGGCAACTGATGGAAAACATTATCGAGAATGCAATCGATGCCATGCCTGAAGGGGGAACGCTCACCATTACCACGACCGCTATCGAGCAGTACACCTTTACACGGCACAAAGACAGTTCTCCTGTGGATGCCGTCGAGATTCGCGTCAGGGACACGGGATTGGGGCTTTCTCAGGAAGATCTCAAGAAGCTCTTCCAGCCGTTTTTCACAAAGAAAACCAAAGGGACCGGACTCGGACTGGCCCTTGTGCAGAAAGTTGTAGCCATTCACGGGGGCGAGGTGACTGCAGTAAGCGAAGAAGGGCGTGGTGCTGAATTTATCGTCAGACTCCCCAGGGTTCTCGAAGGGTCGGTGGATATTCAGCCCAGCGAGAACAGAGCATGAGGCCGGAGGAGTAGGTGTGGGGGCTACTGAGGGAAGCCAGGTAAAGATTCTGCTGGTGGATGATGAAGAGGTGTTCCTCGAGCAGCTGAAAGAGGCGCTGGAACACGCGGGTCTCAATCTCCAGATCGAGACCGCAGGCGATGGACTCGAGGCCCTGGAGAAATTCGAGACCGTCCATCATGACATTGTTATCACGGATCTGAAGATGCCCAGGATGGATGGGTATACCCTGCTCAAAGAGATTCACAAGCTGTGTCCATCCACCTACGTTGTGGTCATCACCGCGTTCGGCAGTGTGTCCGGTGCCGTGGAGGCAATGAAGTACGGAGCCTATGATTTCCTGGAGAAACCCTTCAACATGGATACCCTCACTGTATCCCTCAGCAAGATTTTCAGGCAGCAGGAGATCATGAAAGAGAATATCGAGCTCAAGGGACAACTCAAGCAGTATGCAGAAGGCCTCGACCAGCTCGTGGGATCTCACAGCAAAATGCAGAAACTCTATGACCAGATTATCACGGCTGCGGACACGGATCTCACCGTGCTTATCCTTGGGGAAACGGGAACGGGGAAAGAACTGGTGGCACGGTCGATCCATTCACGGGGTGACAGACGATCGAGGCCGTTCGTAGTAATCAACTGTGCCGCAATTCCCGAAAATCTTCTCGAATCTGAATTTTTCGGTCACGAGAAAGGGGCATTCAGCGGAGCAGTAAGCCAGAGGCTGGGCAAGTTTGAAAAGGCACACACCGGGACCCTGTTCCTCGATGAAATCGGAGATATTCCCCTGGATCTCCAGGCAAAGATTTTGCGTGTGCTGGAAGACAGAAAGATCACCAGGCTGGGAAGCAATCGGGAGATTGAACTCGATTTCCGGGTGATCTGCGCCACGAACAGACCCATCCAGGATATGATCAAAAAGGAGCTCTTCAGGGAGGATTTGTTCTATCGCATCAGCGTCCTCCCCATTATCATTCCACCGTTGAGGGACCGTAGAGAAGATATCCCCCTGCTCGTTGGCCATTTTATCAGCAAATATTCCGAGAAGCTCAACGCACCGGTCAAGGGGATCTCCAACAAGGCCTTGCATCAACTCGTTTCGTATTCCTGGCCGGGAAACGTTCGTGAGCTGGAAAACGTGATCCAGCGTGCACTGGTTTCCTCGCGGTCCGAGCTGATCACAGAGTTTCCTTCTCTGGGCAAACCCATCAATGAAACACAGGCACCCGTTCAGAACCCGGATGAAGAATCCACCATCTTTGTGGAGGCAGGAAGTGGCGCTGATTATCATACCGTGAAGCAGGCGCTCATCGAGCAGTTCGAACGGACATACCTCGTTCACCTTCTCGACAAGCACAAAGGAGTGATCGCGGAGGCTGCGCGGGAATCGGGGCTCAATTACAAGACGTTCTATCTCAAGGCTGAAAAATACAATCTTTTGAAGAAACGCAGAAGAGAACGCTGATATCTCAGCCGCGTGAACGAACGGGAGACGGTGATTCCGAATCCCGCCCCCCCCTTAGGGCATGAGCGGAATCTGTTCCGTGGCCCTACAAGAGAACCGTATCAGTAGGAGTATATTCCGGCATCTGGTGAGTCCTTCATGACAGAGACCTCAGTGAAAGAGTATCAAATCAGGGGTTCGGTCCTGTTCATTGCATCCCTCTCCTCATTCCTCACGCCGTTCATGGGGTCGGCTGTCATGATCGCCCTTCCTTCCATTGCCGAATCGTTCTCCCTCGATGCCATTATGATCAACTGGGTTGCAACCTCGTATCTCATCTCTTCAGCACTCTTTCTGCTCCCCATGGGACGGGTTGCAGACATCTGGGGCAGGAAAAAGATCTTCACCTGGGGGACGGCACTCTTCACGGCCGCGAGCTTATTCCTGGCCTTCTGTCCCAATGCCTGGTCCTTCCTCCTCATGAGGGTTTTTCAGGGCATCGGAAGCTCCATGATTTTCGGAACGGGAGTCGCTCTGCTTACGTCGGTCTACCCACCCCAGGAAAGGGGGCGAGTCCTTGGCATCAACGTGGCGGCTGTGTACCTGGGACTTTCTCTCGGTCCATTCGTCGGGGGGATGTTGACCCATCACCTGGGGTGGCAAAGTATCTTTCTCATCCAGGTTCCCTTCGGCTTGATGGTGCTGTATCTCGTGACACAGAAGATCAGGATGGAGTGGGCACAGGAACACCGAGAACCACTTGATCTTCCAGGTGCACTCCTGTATACTGCCGGACTTGTCTCGCTCATGTATGGGTTTTCGATGGCGACTGATTTTCTCGGCATGCTGTTCATAGGGGTTGGTGTCGCAATCCTTGCTGCCTTTGTCCGATGGGAGGCTCTTGCACAAAGCCCAATTCTCGATATACGCCTGTTTACCAGGAACAGGGTCTTTGCTTTCTCCAATGCTGCAGCGTTGATTCACTACAGTGCAACGTTTTCTGTCAGTTTTCTCCTGAGCCTCTATCTCCAGTATGTACAGGGAATGTCTCCCCAGGCGTCGGGACTCATTCTCATCATTCAACCCGCAATCATGACGGTACTGTCTCCCTGTGCCGGGAGGCTCTCGGACAGGTTGGAGCCAAGGGTCCTCGCCTCTGCAGGGATGTTCATTACAGCAGCAGGACTGTTTCTCCTTGCCTTTCTTAAGGTATCGAGTGGTCTCGCCTCCATTGTGCCTGGTCTTGTTCTCATTGGTGTAGGGTTTGCTCTGTTCTCATCACCGAACACGAATGCCATCATGAGTTCGGTTGACCAGAGAATCTATGGTACGGCTTCAGGGATTCTTGCAACCATGAGGGTCCTTGGCCAGATGACGAGCATGGGTATCACCTTGGTTCTTTTCTCGATTTTCATCGGGAGAGAGAACATTTCACCGGTGAACTTAGATGGCTTTCTCATGAGTGTACGGACAGGATTCATGCTGTGTGCGTTTCTGTGCATGATTGGCCTCTTCGCTTCCCTCAAGCGTGGTGGTGTGCACAAGAACCCGGGCAAAGAAGGGTGCACCGGAGCGTGATCAGGTGGTAGTGTCCTGGACGTGATTATGCAAGGCTATGAAATTAAAGATGAAACCGCGAGGAGGGCTGCTCTCTGGTTGAAATGAGTCTTTGATGCAGCAGCCCTTCCTGATGCCGGGAACGGTTCAATCGTTCCTTTTCGTGGTGCATCCTCGCGGTCAGACATGAGGAATTATATGATCCTCATGCGCTCTCAGGTGACGGATAACGCTCTCGTGTGTACGGGGCACTCGGTCCCAGGAATCATGTGAACAGGCTTACAAGCTGATCCCAGTAGAGTTTGCCCCAGACATTCTTCTGTTCGTTCTCTTTGCACTTCGGGCAGTAGTAGCCGATGCTTACGGTGTTTGGGTCAACGGAGCACACCTCGAGGTGCCAGCAGTATCTGCACACCGGTATGCAGCATGCACTACAGTAGGTTTCTGTCCGTACGCCGCAGGCGCAGGCGTCATATTTTTTTGCGGTTTGCATGCTTATCTCCTTTCCCAGTGTTGAACTGTACGTTCTGCTGCTGGATAATGCTAATACCGTGCCAGGATTTTCCACAAGGAAGTCATCGCGCTGCAGACATAAAATAGCTAGGAAATCAATAAGGTGAGAAGATATGGTGGTGCTGATAACACAGGAAATCTTGAGTGAAAGGGTGTTCATGCCATACGTTTATGGTGACTCTGCCATAGAATATTCCCTCCTCATTCGTGATCTGAGAGGTCTATGGACATTTCTTCTTGATCATGCTGATCACAGGGGTATACAGGGAAAGAGGAAAGGTAGTATGGAACAAACACAAGAGGTGTATCATGTTGGATTTGGATGATCTTTCATGGGAAAAGTCAGTGGTGCTTTCCCGGGGAGATGCTCTCCTTGTGGTGGACATGCAGAATGATTTCATGCCGAAAGGGGCTCTTGCCGTCGATCACGGAGACATGATCCTTCCTGGGGTTAATGCTCTGATGAGCGTATTTTCAGTCTCCGGCAACCCCGTGATCCTCACCCAGGACTGGCATCCCGCCAACCATCGATCCTTTGCCTCGGTTCATGGAGATAGGAATCCCTTCGACCCGGTGGATACACCGGGTATCGGCCCTGTTCTCTGGCCTGATCATTGCGTCCAGGGAACGCACGGAGCTGATTTTCACCAAGATCTCGACACGTCCCTCGCCCGTGCCGTCATCAGGAAGGGAACGAACCCCCTCGTGGACAGCTACTCGGGTTTCCTGGAAAACGACAGGGACACACCTACGGGGCTTCACGGATACCTCAAGAACATAGGGGTGACACGGATCTTTGTCTGCGGCCTCGCCCTGGACTACTGCGTGTTCTTCACCGCAGCAGACGGGGCCGACCTCGGGTATGAGGTATGGTTTCTCGCTGACCTCACGAAACCTGTGGCTTCCCCCGAGGGCAGCGTCTCACGAGCGCTGGAGACGCTCAGGGGCAAGGGTGTCCGGTTCCTCAGGGCAGAGGCCGTGAAACAAGAGTCTGGGTGAGAGCTCACCTGGCTCAGGGACAACTCTTCTCTGTGCATCATTGTGACGAGAAGAGAGTCTGCTCCTCGGGTTGTCCCGGTCGGTCTCTCTCAATCGAGAACCATTTCAGGGAATCAGCGCTTCAGGACTCTTGAAAGCCGTTCTGCCTCGTGGGAAGAAAAGTGAAGGTCCTGTAGCAATGCCTGCAACCCCGGTCCGCAATGGGTTCAGGAAACCTTGTCTCCGGGTTGTGGTCCTTCGTCAACGGTGCAGATGGACAGGGTGTTACCCTCACCTGCGGCCAGGATCATGCCTTCCGAGAGCCCGAACTTCATTTTCCTGGGTTTCAGGTTCACCACCACGAGAACCTTTCGGCCGACGAGGACACCAGGCTCCTGGTAGGCAGATCTGATGCCTGCAAGGATCTGACGGATTCTGCCATCCCCGACGTCGACTGTGAGGCGCACCAGCTTGTCGGACCCATCAACGGGAGAGGCTTCGCGCACCACGCCGATACGCAGATCCAGCTTTACGAAATCGTCAATGGAGATCTCCGGGACAGAGATCATGTCTCTCGCTGTTGCACTGGAAGCAGAAGACTGCGCCGGGGGAGCGGGTGAGATGGTTACTCCCTGTCTCCTGGCCACAGGAAGAGTCTTCTCAATCTTTGACCAGGAATCGCGCAGCGTTACGATCCTGTTGAAGACGAGGGAGTCCTGCGTGGAATCCTTGGGATCCACGCTGAAATACCCGAGCCGTTCAAACTGATACCGGGAAAGGGGGGCTGCCCCACAAAGAGAAGGCTCGATCTTGCAGGAGCCGAGTTTTACCACAGAAGAGGAATTCAGGAATTCCCTGAAGTCATGCTGCTCGCCTTCGCCTATGGGATTTTCGACCGTGAACAGCCTGTCGTAGAGGCGCACTTCAGCAGTGAGCGCGTGCCGTGCAGAGACCCAGTGCAGGGTTCCCCTCACTTTGCGGCTGTCAGGAGCGTCGCCTCCTCGGGTTTCGGGATCATAGGTGCAGTGGATTTCCATGATCTTCCCGGTTCCGGGGTCTTTGAGGGCCTGTGTACAGGTGATGAAATAGGCTCCCCTGAGCCTCACCTCACGTCCAGGGGAGAGACGGAAGAATTTCGGGATGGGATTCTCCTGGAAATCGTCCAGCTCGATGTAAAGCTCGCGGGAGAAGGGGACCATGCGGGATCCCATGCCGGGATCATGGGGATGAAAGGGGATATCGAATTCTTCGGTCTGATCTTCGGGATAGTTGTCGATGACCACCTTGAGGGGCTTCAGGATCACCATCACGCGAGGTGCATGCTCGTTGAGATCTTCCCTGAGGCAATGTTCGAGAAGGGCAATGTCCACCAGGGAGTCTTTCTTGGCCACTCCGATCCTATCGCAGAAATCACGGATGGATGCCGGGGTGAATCCCCTCCGCCTGAGTCCTGCAATGGTCGGCATCCGGGGGTCATCCCACCCCTCCACGATGTTCTCCTGGACCAACTGCAGGAGCTTGCGCTTGCTCATCACCGTGTGGGTGAGGTTCAGGCGTGCAAACTCGATCTGTCGGGATCGGAAGATGTCCAGTTCGTTCAGGAACCAGTCGTACAGGGGGCGGTGATCCTCGAATTCCAGGGTGCAGATGGAGTGGGTGATCCCTTCCAGGGAATCGGAGACGGGGTGCGCGTAGTCGTACATGGGGTAGATGCACCAGGAGTCCCCTGTCCTGTGGTGGGTTGCGCTCAGAATCCGGTACATGACCGGATCCCGCATGTTCATGTTGGGACTCGCCATGTCGATCTTTGCCCGTAGAACCTTGGATCCATCCGAGAACTCCCCCGCCCGCATGCGATGGAACAACTCGAGATTTTCTCCGATGGGTCTGTTTCTGTAGGGACTGTCCTTCCCTGGCTCCGTGAGGGTGCCTCGGTACTGTCTGATTTCTTCAGGGCTCAGATCGCAGACATACGCCTTTCCTAATTTAATGAGTTGTTCGGCAAAGGCATAGAGCTGCTCGGAGTAATCCGAGGCGAAGTAGAGCCTGTCTTCCCAGTCGAACCCGAGCCACCTCACATCCTCGATAATGGAATCGATGTATTCCTGGTCTTCTTTGCTCGGGTTGGTATCATCGAACCGGAGGTTGCATCTCCCCTGAAAATCACGGGCTATGCCGAAGTTGAGGCAGATGGACTTGGCATGACCGATGTGGAGGTAGCCGTTGGGTTCGGGGGGGAACCGGGTGTGAACCCGACCGCCATGCTTGCCGTTCTTGATGTCGTCGGTGATGATGGTCCGGATGAAATCCATTGCAGCGCCACCGATGTCCTTCTGAGGTGATCCTGCATCCTTCCTGCTGGTTCCCCGATCTTGCCGTGTGTTTTCCATGGCTCTGCCCCGCGATCATGGTGTGGTTGTCCGTGCTGCGGACCATATAGCACAGCGATGAAAAAAAGAGAATATCTCATCAGAGATGCGTCGTTCAGGAGGATTCGTGACGGATACCTTGTACGGGAAGGGAAGGTTCAGGAACCCATACCGCATCGACGCACCATTGAGTTTCACAATACAAAGAGGCAGGAGCTGAACACTTCGGTTTCTGCTCCTGCCTTACACTGGTAGTCCCAAGGGGAATCGAACCCCTGTTTACGGCGTGAGAGGCCGTTGTCCTAGGCCACTAGACGATGGGACCTCACTTCCTGGCTGGGGGACTAGGATTCGAACCTAGATTGACGGAGTCAGAGTCCGCTGTCCTACCGTTGAACGATCCCCCAGCAATGGTAAGGCCCTTCTAACGATTGGGTTCTGGCTTGTCAAGGCATTTTTGACGTTCCTGACCACGTCTCTGTGCTGGCCTTTCTGCCCGGAAAGAAGCCCCCAGTGCCTGTCTTCCACGAGTTGATGCAGGGATTCTCACATGACCGGATCGGGATCACTCCGAAGGTTGCCTGCAGGTAGCCAGGAGTTGTGGACAGAGACCGCTGGTGTGAGGGCGCAGCTGCGATAACATGTTCAAAACGGGACTTCTTTCCGTCAGGAAAAGCCTTGTAAGGTGGTTTTGTCAATGATATGCATTCAGGCATGACCATCAAGGATGAGAAACTCTATATTGTCATGGTTGGGCTGCCAGCAAAAGGAAAGTCCACCATCGCGGTGCGGATGCGCGACATGTTCAACAGAAACGACGTCCCCACCAGGATCTTCAACAACGGTGAAATCAGGCGCAAGTACGCTCCGCTGAAGGATACCTGGGCATCGGCGTTCTACAGTCCTGAAAACACCGCAGCGGTGGAGCTCAGGAAGCGCTTCACGCTGATCAACATCAACCGGGCCAGGGAATACCTCAAAAAACGAGGACAGGTCGCGATTCTCGATGCCACGAACGTGAGCAGAAGCAGGCGTCAACTGATTGAGGAACACCTCCAGGATCATCCCATCCTCTACATCGAGTGCATCAATAATGATGATGACATTGTCCAGTTGAGCATTCAGCAGAAGATCAAGTCACCCGAGTTTGCCGGCCTCTCCCGGGAGGTGGCCCTGAGAGAATTCAAGAAACGGATCGAATACTATCGAATCATCGCGAACCCTCTCCAGACAGAGAGGAATTACATCGTCATGGATTCCCTGCACAACAAGGTGCTCAAGGAAAAGCTCCACGAACAGCTCCCGCTGTACTCCAGGATCAGGGACTGCCTGGTGACCGACGTGGTCAAGAGCCTCTACCTCATCCGGCATACCGAGACGTACTACAATGTCGAGGACCGGATCGGTGGAGACCCCGAGCTTACCCCCCGGGGCATCGAACACGCAAAGGCCCTTGCTCGGTTTTTCCAGAAGAAGAAGATTTCCTACATCTTCACCAGCGAGAAGATCCGCACCATCCAGACAGCCAGGGAGATCAAGTCGCTCCAGCAGAACTGCACCATCGTGCCGCTTAGCGAGTTCAACGAGATCAACGGCGGTATCTGCGAGAGCATGAGCTATGACGAGATCCAGAGAACCATGCCCGAGGTGTACTCCGCCCGCAAGGAAGACAAGTACAACTATAGTTACCCCGATGGAGAGGGGTACGCGACCATGAAGGAGCGGATCAAGATCGGGATCAAGAAGGCCTTTTTCCTGAACATGACTCCGGACAACATCATGATCATCGGCCACCGGGCAGTGAACAGGATGATCCTTTCCCACTTCCTCTACCGGAGGGAGGCTGACGTCCCGTATATCTACGTGCCCCAGGACAAATTGTACCACATTGTCGCCACGCAGGACCGAAAGGTATTTGAGTTGAAGAAATTCCAGTAGAAAGAGGATTCTTCTAGAATCGATACGCTGCGCCTAGACTCACGGTGAAGGTGGTCTGCTGTATCTTGGAGCGGATTCCCGTAAGGCGCTGACCGGTGTCATTGAACCAATTTGTGGCGGGGTCATCGCCGTACCAATACTGGGACTGAAATCCCTTGGTCCTGATACGCGACAGGATGGATTGAGTCATAACATCCCATCCCCATCGGGTATGGAAAACGGTACTCAGACTTGTCATGGTTCCGGAGCCGGTACAGGAGCTCCAGGATACCCGGGATCTCCTCAGGTGAACATCTTCATCGTCCGCCTGTGCCTCCGGAATGAGCATGCTGTCAAAGGTGATGGTGATGATATCCTCCAGGGTCCCACGCACGGATACCCCGAGATTCCACAGGCTATACCTCACGGAATACAGGGCTACCGGTCCAGAGACGGTGGTAGTCTGATCACGCCAGGGCCCATAGCCGACCTGGTCGGTATTGCTGGCGCGGTAGTCAAATTCCTGGAACTGGTATCCAACATTCAGTCCGAGGGAACAGAACGTGTTCGAGAGAAAGAAGAACCGGGAACGTGCTCCGAACAGCATGCTCTTGGATTCAATGCTGCTCCGGGAATAGATATCCAGGGCGTCATGGAGAGGGCGTTCGGAATAGTAGGTTTCATCTATCCAGTCGTAATCCTCCATGGGTGCATCCATTGACTTCCAAGGTGATGAGCTGACCCACACTGCTGCTTCAAGGGATTTTCTCCAGGAAACCTGATAGGAGAGTTCCCCTGTGGTGGCTTCGATCGGCCATTCGAGTCTGCTGTTCCCTTCCGGGAAGCTCGTTTCGTAGACGGTTTTCCCCTTGATGGAGAGGACCCTAACACCGAGCTGATGGTTAAAATCCCGGGCAGATGCTTCAGGGCACATGATCCACAACATCATTGCAACGAGAGCGAACCTTGTCAAAGTGATTGTAAGGGGTGGTTTTGCCGGGAAATCACGAACCTGGGGCCCTTGAGAAAACGCGCGAAGAAATAAGGGTAGCAGCAGCCTATACATGAGACTCCCTTGATTACATTGCGTATTCTGAAAATATGAGCAAAAACGTGTTACCACGGGACATCTCCTCTGGGCAACAGAATAATCGCTGGTTGCCTGATTGCAGCGAAGGAATGAGGCCTCATACGCTCTGGAGTTTTCACGCGTTCCTCAGTGTGGCTTTTCTGGGTTGTTGTATTCATATTTTTCCTGCAGGTATCCGACAAGTACCCCTGTGGACAGATCTGCACTCGAAAACAGAGCTCCTGAAAAAATCCAACAGGAAATCATCGAGCTGGTCATGGGGCAAGACGTGATGAGAGCAGGCGAACAGAGCGTTCAGAAGACCGAGGTTCGCATTGATCAGCTCTTCGACCTGCAGCCGGATCCCACCTTTGCCATTGATCGCTCCGGGATTGTTTTCGGCTGGAATACGGCCATGGAGGAACTCACCGGGGTAAAGGCCAATGACATGATCGGAAAAGGGAACTATGAGTACGCTCTCCCGTTCTATGGCTCTCGTCGCCCCATGCTCATCGACTCAATTTTTGATCCAGCGAAAAAGGGGGATTTCGCGTATGATAGGCTCATGCAGATAGGCGACACCCTCTACGCAGAAATCACCCTGGAAAGAGAAGATAAAAGAGGTCTGTTCCTGGGAGTCAAGGCTCGTCCTATCTACAGTTCTCAGGGGAAAATCATCGGGGCAATCGAGAGTATCAGGGACATTACAGACTTCAAAATGACCGAAGAGGCGCTCCGTCTCAGCGAAGAAAAATACCGCAACATCTTTGAAAATGTGTCCGACTTTCTCTATGTTCATGACTTGGAGGGAAACTTCATCCAGACGAATATTGCCTCCAAAGAGGATACGGGGTACACCGAGGAAGATCTGGCAACCATGACGATCATGGATCTGATGCCTGAACGATACAGAGATTTCTTCGATCTCTACATGCAGAGACTCCTGGAAAATGGTCGCGACGAAGGACTCATCAGCATCCTCACCAAGGGAGGACTTGAGCGGGTGATCGAGTATAAAAACATCCTCATCTCAAACCATGAAGACAATCCGATCTGTGTCCAGGGCTCCGGCAGGGATATCACCGAACGTCTCAGAGTCGAGAAAGCCCTCAAGCTCAGTAATGAGAAGTATCAGAATATCCTCGATAATATCGAAGAGGCGTACTTCGAGGTGGATCTTTCAGGCAGGTTCACTTTTTTCAATCAGATGGTGGGAAAGACGCTGGGGTGCTCCGATGAGGAACTCATGGGAATGAGTTACCGCACATACGTGGATAAGGCCAATGCAAAAAAGGTCTTTGAGGTCTTCCATGAGGTGTTCGTGACGAAAAAACCCATCAAGGCATTCGACTGGGAGCTCAAGAAGAAGGACGGTTCCGTCATGTCCGTGGAGGCATCGGTATCTCTCCTGAAGGATGCCAAGGGCGAGCCAATGGGTTTCCAGGGGATTGTGCGGGATATTACCGAACGAAAACACGCGGAACGTGAGCGTGACCGCTACGAACTGAGGCTCGCACAGGCCCAGAAGATGGAGGCTATTGGAACGCTTGCAGGGGGCATCGCCCACGATTTCAACAACATGCTCTCAGCCATTCTGGGCTATGGAGAACTGGTCAAAAGTGAGACGCCCCTTGAGAGTCGCGCACACAGTTATTGTGATCAGGTTCTCAATGCAGCACTCAGGGCGCGCGAACTCGTCCAGCAGATCCTCAGCTTCGGGCGAATGTATAAGGCACAGCGGGAGCCGGTTCAGGTTCACCTCATCATCAACGAAGCCCTCAAGCTTCTGGGGGCAACGATTCCTACCTCCATCGAGATAAGGAGCTCTATTGAAAAGGTTTCCACAGAAGTGTTCGCAGACCCAACCGAAATCCATCAGATCATCATGAACCTCTGTACCAATGCATATCAGGCAATGGAAGAGGCAGGTGGCATACTTTCCATCGAGCTCACGCGCATGACCCTCGATGAGCTCACCAGGAAATCTTTTACGGATCTTGGATCAGGTCCATATCTCAGGCTCAGGGTCAGAGACACCGGATGCGGAATGGATGAGCATGTCCGGAAACACATCTTTGATCCGTTCTTCACCACAAAGGCCCCGGGAAAGGGAACCGGTTTGGGGCTTGCCACTGTCCACAGGATCGTGAAGGATTTGAAGGGAGAGCTCTCTCTGGAAAGCGAGCCGGGAAAGGGTACGACATTCACGATCTATCTTCCGTGCAGCAAGAAGGGCACAGAGGAAAAGATCGCCTGCTGATATCTCGTTGAGGAACCACCGTTCATCAGGAAAAGAGCATCCCAAACACCGAGGCGACGTGTTCATCGACGGGAAGAATCTCCCACACGATAACCGGGGATCGAAAGACATGAAAGAAGCTGGAGGCGGCAACCGGATTTGAACCGGTGAATAACGGTTTTGCAGACCGTCGCCTTACCACTTGGCTATGCCGCCGTGTTCCTGCAGGAAAGCATGTATCGTATACCGGGGAGTCCCCGAGAAAGTCAAGGTTCAAATACGATGACTCTCGTGGCCCGGTGTGATGGTCAGAGACGGAGAGGCTCTTCTGAGCGTCGTCCCCCCCGCACGAGGGACTCTGTGCAGGAGTTCTTGTTATACCTTTTCCCCTCCAGTCTCATTGGCCTGGGCGCGGATGTACTCCCGGAAGTCTCTCCCGGTACGGATGATCTCCCGCATGTCGGAACGCCGGGTCCACCTGCTGTGCAGCCAGAACCACTGGTGGGGGTACTTTCGAACCACATCTTCCACCCATGCCTGCATGGTGTCGCTCAGGGGTTGCATGGCCTCCCTGAGGGTGCCGAAGTCTCTGGAATCCAGCGCCTCTGAGAAGACCACCCGGTAGGTGTCTCCTTCCTTGATGGCATGAACCGAGAGTACGAGGGCGTCGCCTTTCACGGCGAGAAATGCCGGGGCAGGGTTCGTCGGTGCGGGCATGCCGAAGAAGTCGCACAGGAGCCCGTCTGAGCGTTTTCCCCGCTGGTCTACCAGGATACCGATGATGTTGCCCTTCTTCAATTCTTTGACGAGCATGAGGGCCTTGCCCGTGGGAGGCAGGATCGTGGCCCCCGAGCGTGCCCTGATACCGTCGATGATGGCCTCCAGCCGGGGGTCGTTGCGGACATCGGCCATGACACAGAACCTGATGCCAATGACCCTGGGCAGGTGCGAGAGGACCTCCCAGTTCCCGATGTGGCCGGTGATGATCATGAGGCCGCGTCCGGTGGCGAGGGCTGCTTCGAGATGTTCCGTTCCTTCGACAACGATCCTCTTTCTGATCTCCTCATCGCCCATGAATGAGAAGCGGATCGCATCGATGAGGATGTCTCCATGGAACATGAACACCTCTCTGACCAGGGAACTCCGGTACGCATCACCAAGGGCAGCCTTCATCTGGATCTGTGCGACCTTTCTGTGGAACCCGTCGAGGTAGTACCCGGCAAAGCCCAGGGCCCTGCCGATTGTAAGCACCGCGTTGTAGGGAAGGGTACGGATCAGGAACAGGGCTCCTGTGACGAGGTGATACTGGAGGGAGCTCAGAAGTGTGGATCGTTTTCCCATGAATGCTCGCCGCTACTGTTCTCGGGATCTGTCTGCATACGTGTTCGCCTGGGCAATGACATACGCTCTGAAGTCCAGACCCTTCCTGATGATGCGCCCCATGTCTTTTCTCCGCGTCCACCTGCTGTGGAGCCAGAGCCACTGCTCGGGATGTTCCCGTACCACGGAACTCACCCATGCCTGCATCCAGGTGCTCAACTCCTGGACAGCGCGTGATTTCCAGGAATCAAAGACCGAGTCTATCTGGGTGTAGTCGTCCTGATAGGACCGGGTGTCAATGGGTTGTTCGAAACGGAACCGGTAATGATCACCTTCCTTGATGGTTGCCACTGGTATGACAAGGGCATCCCCCTTGAGCGCTATGAAGGCAGGGGCAGGGTTTGTAGGTGCAGGCATGCCGAGGAAGTCGCAGAAGAGTCCGGAATCCCGCTTTCCCATCTGGTCGATGACAAATCCCACGAGTCGACCCTTCTTCAGTTCCTTGATGAGCATGGGAACCATGCCTCCCTTCGGGGGAAGGTAGACGAATCCGCACCGGGATCGGATGTCCTCCATGATGGCCTGGATCCGGGGGTTCTTGTGGATGCGGCCCATGACACAGAACTCGATCCCGAGCAGTCTTGGGATATTTCCGAGGACCTCCCAGTTCATGTGGGCCGTGATCCCCAGCACCCCCCGCCCTGAAGAGAGCACTGCCTCAAGGTTTTCTCTTCCCTCGATCACCACCCGTTTCTTAATCTCGTCATCGTCCAGGTAGGCGAACCTCAGGGCATCGATCATGAGCAGGACCTGGTTGATGAACACCTTTTTAGTAATGAGCGTTTCTTCTCCCCTGGTGCCCAGGGCGTGGCGGATCTGGAGGTTGCTGATCCTTCGGTGGAGGGGGTCGAGGATCCACCCGAGGATTCCCAACGTTTTTCCCACAGCAACCACCAACGGATAGGGCAGGGATCGGATGAGAAAGAGGACAGTGCTGAACATGAGGGATTGGATCTCTCCAGCAATTCGATGTGCGATCTTCATGGGGTCATGTCCTCCAGGATCCAGGAAACTGCCTCGGGCAGATCCCGTGCAATAAAATCAGCGCTGTGGTTGTGCATATCCATAACACTTGTTCTCAGGAGAATCCCTGTTCCCCCGACCCGGTGGATGGTTTCAATATCGTCGGGCTTGTCGCCTATCATATAGCATGCCCCGAGGTCCATGCCAAACTCTTGCGCTGCCTTCAAAAGCATTCCGGGCTGTGGTTTCCGGCACGAGCAGTGCATGCGATACGCGCTCACCGTACCATCGGGGTGGTGCGGGCAATAATAGATCCCGTCGATGCGTGCCCCCTGTTTGAGAAGAAGGCTAAGAAGCCGACCATGAATGTCTGCGAGGATGGCTTCATCAAGAAATCCCCGCGCGATTCCCGACTGGTTCGTGGTCACGATGACCGGGATCCCCCGCTCATTGAGCATTTTCAGGGCACGGGGTACCCCGGGAAGGATCTCGATCCCGTCGGGGTCTCTCAGGTAGTTCTTGTCCCGGATGATGGTATCATCCCTGTCGAGAAATACGCCTGTTCCTGACAATGGTCTCGATCTCCTTGAGAATGGGTTCCATGGAGTCCATCCTGAGCGCAATCCTGACGCTCAAGAGCCTCTCTTTGACGTCTTGAATCCAGGGATGTTCTATTCTGACAAGATCTTTCTCCGTGGTGATGATGAGATCCGACCCCTGGGCTTCTCTGACAATCATGCGCATGTCTCCGGCTGTGTAGGTATAGTGGTCTGCAAACACCCGTGAGGTTACTTGGGCCCCCAGGCTTCTCAATCCCGAGAGAAACCCTTCCGGGCGTGCGATTCCGCAGAAGGCGAACACCTTTTTTCCAAGAACGCTGGACAGGTCATGGGTGTTCCCGCTTACGTCTACAAAACAGCTCATCTCAATAGAAGCCTTCAGGGCATACGAGGAATTCTCCTTGGTGGAGATGATGATGTGTGCGCGGCTCAGGGAGGACAGGGGTTCTCTCAGGTGTCCTGCGGGAAGGAGGACCTCGCCGTCGAGGTTTCTTGACACGAGCACGATATCCAGGTCGCGGTGAATCCTGCGATGCTGGAACCCATCGTCGAGGATCACGAGGTCCGCATCGAGTTCGCTATACGCGAACCACGCTCCTTTCACCCGGTCGGGGGACTTTATCACCGGCACCCTGGTGGTCTGGGCCATGAGCAGGGCCTCGTCGCCCACATCGCGGCTCGAATGAGAACCGGTTACGAGCAGCGGACCTGTGAGCCTGCCCCGATATCCCCTGGTGAGGATCACACAGCGGTGGCCTCGTTCCTTGAGCCTGCCTGAAAGCGCCATGACAAAAGGGGTCTTCCCGGTACCACCGGTCTCGATGTTTCCGACACTGATGATCGCCGGTGGGGTGCGATGAACCGCCAGGATGCCCGCATCATAGAGGGCGTTGCGCCAGGATACGGCCCTGCCGTAGAGTGTTGAGAGGATCCTACTCATTGGAGAACTGAAGGCTGTACAGCCTTGTGTAATGGCCGTTTCGTGCGAGGAGGTTTTCATGGGTGCCCTGTTCCACGATGCTGCCCTGGGAGAGAACGATGATCCAATCCGCGTTCACGATCGTGGAGAGACGATGTGCAATCACCAGCGAGGTTCTGCCCTTCATGAGCTTGTCCATGGCTGACTGGACCTCACGTTCAGATTCCGTGTCCAGCGACGAGGTCGCCTCGTCCAGGATGAGGATGGGAGCGTCCTTGATGATGGCCCTGGCGATACAGATCCGCTGTTTCTGGCCTCCTGAAAGCCGCACCCCTGATTCGCCGATGACGGTATCGTAGCCCTGTTCCATGTCCTCGATGAATTCATGGGCATTGGCAGACCGTGCGGCTTGGATGATTTCATCCATTGAGGCGGTCTCTAATCCATAGGCGATGTTTGCCTTCACCGTGTCGTTGAACAGGATCATTTCCTGGGTTACCATGGCGATGTTGTCTCGCAGCGAGGCCAGCGTCACCTCCCTGATGTCGGTTCCATTCACCAGGATGTTCCCGCTGGTGACGTCGAAGAGTCTCGGCAGGAGATTGGCGATGGTGGTCTTCCCGGAGCCGGATTCTCCCACCAAGGCCACCTGCATCCCGGCTTTTGCCTGGAACGTGATTCCCTTGAGGGCATACTCCTCACACCCGTGATACCTGAACCACACGTCCTGAAATTCGAAATCGCCTCGTATCCTGCCGATTTTTTCCGCGCCCGGTTTCTCGGTGATCTCCGGGGTGGTATCGAGCACGGAGAAAATTCTCTTCGCCGCAGCGATTCCCTCCTGGATCTCGATATTCACGTTGTTGAGCTTTCGAATCGGTGAGTAGAGCAGGCCAAGCCCCAGGATGAACGATCCGAACTCACCCGGCGTGATGGACCCACTGATCACCTTCATCCCCCCGATCCAGAGGATGCTGGCAAAGGCAAGGCCGCCGATGAGTTCTATCAGGGGTCCGGAGATGGCACGAATGGCGATTCTCCTCATCCAGTTGCGATAGTACCTTCGATTTTCAGCGGAGAACCTCGTTTTCTCGTAGTTCTCCATGTTGTACGCCTTCACGATCCTGATGCCGCTGATGCCTTCGTCCAGGATACTCATGACATCTCCCATGACCTTCATGCTCCTGGTGGAGTAGCGCTTGAGTTTCTGTCCGAACCTGATAATGGGGTAGATCACCAGGGGAAAGACCACCATGGAGATGAGGGCGAGCTGCCAGTCCCGGTAGAACACCACGAACACGAGTCCTACCAGCGTGAAGGATTCCCTGATGAACCCGGTGATGGCGTTGGTGACAGAAGACTGGACCATGTTGACATCGTTGGTGATCCGGGAGATGAGGACTCCTGTGGGCGTTTTGAGAAAAAACGGCATGGACAGGGTCTGTATATGTGCGTAGAGCTGATCCCGCAGGTCCATGATGATGCGCTGGCCCACATCGGCAACGTAGTAGTAGCTGAAGTAATCACTGACACCCCTGATGAGGTAGATGGCGATGATCACGAGCGGGAAGACCTTCAGCATGAAGAGATCCTGCTCGATCAGGATGTCATCCACCACGTATTTGAACAGCAGTGCCAGCAGCCCTGTTGTCCCGGATATGAAGAGCGTCAGAAACAGGGAAAAAGCCAGCTTGTGCCAGTAGGGCCTGATGTATCCCAGGAGCCTTCTGTAGATCCCGGTGTCCTTGATGGTTAGTGAAGCATCTCGCAGATCCACTGTGCAACTCCTTGTGATGCCTTTTTCGTACCAAGAAGATCCCGCATGTGGGAAAAGGCGTTCCTTGTTTGGCAGAAAAGAGATCTATCCTGGATAAACCGCAGGAGGAACTCGGCCAGGCGGGTTCCGGTGAACTCGTGCTGGATGAGTTCGGGAACGATGCGTTTCCCAGAGATGATGTTCGGCATGCCGATGTGGGGTATCTTCACGAAGGAACTGGCAATGCAGTAGTTGATACGTGATGTTCTGTAGCAGATAATTTCGGGAATGCCTCGGACTGCCAGTTCGAGGGTCGATGTGCCGGATTTCACCATGGCAAGGTCAACCTCGGGCAGTTCGCCGGTGAGCTCGATATCACCATCTACCAGCTTCTCGATGTCTCCGGGTTCCAGCCCAGGTGCCACAGGGAGGAGCCAGGAGATCTCGGGATGCTTTTCTCCCACGATGCGTTTCGCTTCCAGCATCACGGGAAGGATCTGTGAAATTTCGTGTGATCTGCTTCCGGGAAGCAGGGCAATACGCTTCGGAGGCCAGGAGACTTCTGCCATTTCACGTGCCAATTCCATAATGGGGTGGCCCACGTAGCGCGCGTTTACACCAAAGGAGCGGAAGAATTCCTCTTCGAAGGGAAAGATGACTGCAAGGCCATTGGTGATCTTGGAAAGGTGTTCAGCCCGGGACCGCCGCCAGGCCCAGGCCTGTGGAGCGATGTAGTAGAGCGTCCTGAACCCGTGCGCATGAGCCCTGCGGGCAATCCTCATGTTGAAGTCCGGCAGGTCGAGCAGGACCACGATGTCGGGGTTTCTCTGCTTCATGAGGTGCGTTAGCCCCTGGTAGACTTTCAGAATCCTTCCCATTTTAGGGATCACGTCAGAAAAGCCCATAACAGAGAGTTCATCCATGGAATAGACGCACTCCATGCCCGAGGCTTCCATCGCAGGACCACCCATGCCGAAAAAAGCGACACCATCATCAAGGGTCCTCACGGCCCTTATGACCTGTGAAGCGTGTCTGTCGGCGCTTGGTTCCCCTGCTACCATGAGGATGTTCTTCATAGTCATCGCCCTAGGGCACGACCATCGAATCTTTTACCCGATACGCCATTTCTACGGCCTTGAGTCCGGCTTCCCCGTCCACTTCGACCTGGCTGCCCTCTCGCACCGCATCCACGAACGATCGGAGCTCAGCAGCCAGGGCGTCGGAATCATCAATCTTAAGGTGGGTGTGGGTGATCTCTCTGTGCTCAGTGAGGGTGTAGATATCCACGGCGGACTGTGCAAAATCAATGGAGATATACGAGTCGCTCTGGAAAATTCTGATCTTGCGCATGATCTCAGCACTGACCCTGCTTGCGGTGATATTGGCGATACACCCCGAGGCAAACTTGATCCTTGCATTGGCTATGTCGACCGAGCCCGTGAGGACCGGGACTCCAACGGATTCCACGGAGGTAACCTCTGAGGTGACCAGAGAGAGAATGATGTCGAGGTCATGGATCATGATGTCCAGGATCACATCCACGTCCGCCCCGCGCTGCCTGAAGGGGCTTATCCGGTGAGCCTCGATGAACATGGGGTGCGTGATACTCGACTGAAGGTGCTTCAGGGCGGGGTTGAACCGCTCCAGGTGGCCGATCTGGAGCATGGCGGAGCCTCTGTGTGCTGCATCGATGAGAGAGACAGCGTCTTCGATGCGTGCCGCGATTGGTTTTTCCAGCAGGACGGCGATCCCCCGTTCCAGAAACGGCATCGCCACCTCGGCATGAGCGCTCGTGGGTACTGCGATGCTGACTGCATCGAGACGGTCAATGATCCCCTCTGCTGAGGTGTAGGCTTGAGTGCCTGTTTCCCGGGAAACAAGGACCGCACGATCTTGATCGATATCCACCACCCCAAGGAGTTCGACATCCTCCATGGCGGCGTACTTAAGGGCGTGGAATCTGCCGAGATACCCGACGCCGATCACGGCGGCCTTGAGGGGATTCATCTCGCGATACCCCGGGTCGAGGTGGAGAGGAACTCCACCAGCGCGCGGATCTCTTCCTCGGTGATCTCTTGTCTCAGCGCCTCGATAGCGTCTTTCAGGAGCAGTCCCTGCTTGAAGATGGTGCGGTAGGCCTTCTCGACCCGCTTGATCTGATCTGGTCTGAAACCGTTTCTCTTCAGTCCGATGGAGTTGACCCCGAACAGACGGGCACGGTCTCCTGCGGCGCGGGCATAGGGGACGATATCGAGACTTACCATGGATCCGCCCCCGATAATGGCATAGGCCCCGATGCGGGTAAACTGATGGATTGCGGAGAGGCCGCCGATGATGGCATGATCCTGGATCTTCACATGGCCGGCCAGCGTCGCGAGATTGCCCATGACCACATGATTGCCGATGACGCAGTCATGGGCCACGTGGCAATAAGCCATGATGAGGTTGTTGTTCCCGATGGACGTGACTCCCCTGTCCTTAACGGTCCCCCGGTTGATGGTAACGAACTCCCGGATGGTGTTGTTTTCACCGATGACCAGCCGTGTGTCCTCGCCACGATACGAGTGGTCCTGCGGGGGGGTTCCGATGCTCGCATATCCGGTGAAGGTGCAATTTCCTCCGATCTCGGCAGGACCCCGAATCATGCAGTAGGGACCGATGGTGGTCTTCGCTCCGATGGATGTCCTCTCCCCGATCGTTGCATAGGGGCCGACGACCACATCGTCTGCAAGCTCAGCCCCATCGGCGATTAGGGCGGTGGGATCAATCTTTGCCAATGGATTCGAGCCTCCTTTCCAGAGAGCGTATGCGCTTGAGCATTTCGGGAAGGTCCTTGTACACCTTCTGTACCCGGAGCCAGTGTCGGTGATCCATTGCGGGGAACCCCGAGACCACGCTCCCGGCAGCGAGATCCGATGCGATTCCAGCCCTGGCTGCTGCAACACAGCCGTCACCGATGGTGATATGTCCCCCGATTCCGCACTGGCCGGCAAGAACGACGTTTGACCCGATCTGTGCACTGCCCGAGATCCCGGTCTGAGAGACGATGATGGTGTGTTCACCGATGACAACATTGTGACCCACCTGGATGAGATTGTCCATCTTCACGCCGCTGCCGATCCTGGTGCTGGTGAGCGCTGCACGGTCGATCGTGCAGTTGCTCCCGATCTCGACATGGTCGCCGATGATCACGATCCCCTTCTGGGGGATCTTCACATGGCGGGACCCGTCCCAGACAAAGCCGAATCCGTCCGATCCAATGACGACGCCGCTGTGGATAATGCAGTTGCTGCCCAGGGTACATCCGTCATAGATCACGACATTCGGATAACAGACAGTCTGATCGCCGATGGTGACGTTTGCACCGAGATAGCACCCGGGATAGATGATGCACCCCTTCGATACCCTGGCACCGGCACCAACGTTCACGTGAGGGTAGATGCATGCCCCCGCATCGACAGAAGCATCGGGATGGATACAGGCCAGGGGGGATATTCCCGGCTCAGGGGTTTCATCGGGGTATACGAGAGACACGACGCGGGCGAAATAGAGGTAGGGGTCCTTCGTGATGATCTGGGGAATGGCAGTTTCGATCTCGTGGGCGACAATGATCGCTCCTGCACGAGAGGTCTTCACCCTGTCCCTGTACTTCGGGTTTGCAAGAAACGTGATCTCGTCTGAGGATGCCTCCTCAAGGGTGGATGCTCCGGAGACAACCCGATCCTCTCCCTTGAGAATTCCGCCGAGTTCTGTAACGAGATCACTCAGGCGCATGGGTTACTCTTTCTTGGAATTCTTGTTCTGATAGTGGTTGTTGAATATCTCCATGATGGGATCCGTGATGTCGATCTTTTCTGATGCATAGACGATGGCAGGATTACGCTTGTCAAGGATGAGATCGATGGCATGCTTCAGGCCGTAATCATTGATGATGATGTCGAGTTCCATGCTCCAGGGTTTGAGCAGAGAAATCTCCAGACGTTTCAGATCGTCTTGGGCATCCTTTACGAGACGATTGTATTTTCTGAGCTCCTGTTCGTAGAGGGTTTCAAGTTCTGCCTTTGCTGCGACGCTCATGGTGGGGGATTTCGCGGCAATGTCGTCACCCATCGCTTTTATCTTCTCCTGCAACTTCTGGATCTCGATTTCTCGTTCATCCTTCAGCGCGCTGAGCTGTTTGAAGGCCTCCTTGCCTGCCAGGGATTCATACAGGATCCTCTGGGAGTCGATGTAGGCAATCCTGACGTTCTGAGCCCCTGCAGTTCCTGCAAGGAACAAGAGTACAGCGAGTGCTGTAACTATCCGGGTTCCGTGTCTCATAGGTATACTCCTTAATGTACGTGTTAGAAAAACCTTCCTATCGTGAAATCCCATTGCGATTTAGATTCAAAGTCTTTGGGATCGATGACCTTGCCGTATTCCAGGCGTAGCGGTCCCATGGGCGTCACCCACCTGATGCCTGCACCATAGGATCTCTTTAGGTTTGTGAGATCTATCATCTTTTCATAGGAATTCCCCTGGTCAAAAAACAGGATCCCGTACAACCCGGGGATATTTGCGATGGGAAAACTGAGTTCTGTATTGAAAACGAGCATGCGTTTGCCCCCGATGACACTTCCGAAGGTGTCCCTGGGTCCGATCTCTCCGTACTTGAACCCCCTGATGCTGTTCATTCCACCGAGGGTAAAGCGTTCATATTCTGGAAGATCATCTCCCTGAGCAGGGTTGATGGTACCCCATCTCGCCTTTAACATCAAGGCGAGAGTGTCCTTGTACAGGGGGAAGAACTGCGCTGCCGTCGCTGTGACTCGGGTGAAATGAAAGTCTCCTCCAAGGCCTGCATACTCGAGGGAGAGCATGAGATCCGAGCCTCTGGTGGGTCTGAAAAAATCGTTGGTGGTGTCTCGATGCAGGGTATTGGTAATGCTGCTCGTGACACCTCCTGTAATCTCGTCTTCTGAAAGAGCGCTCAGGTAGACGGGGTCGATATCCTTGAGTTCCAGAACGTGCGTGTACGAATAGATGATATAGTGCCGGATCTCCTCGATGAGCGGGTATCCAAGACGGATATTTCCTCCGCGGGACTCCTTTGTGTAGTACACATACTCTCTCTCCATGTTGAAGAGGCGCACGCCAAGGGAGACCGGACGTCCAAAGAGCCAGGGCTCTTCGAAATCCACCATGTAATTCTTCTTTTTTGCCCCGTATTCAGTGCTCAAGCGGCTCTTGAGACCCAGACCCAGGAGGTTGTTTTCGCTCAACTCAAGGGTTCCCATCGCACCGTCGAGACTCGAATAGGCGATACCGAAGGCAAATGCCCCCGTAGTGGTCTCCTCGACGTCAACGAGCAGTGACATGGTTTCTTCTTCCCGGGGGATGGGGTCGATAGTCACGGTGCTGAAATAACCGAGCCTGGAGATCCTGTCCCTACTGCGCCTGAGGTCGGTTGAGGAGAACAGATCTCCCTCGTCGAGCTGCAATTCTCTCCGGATAACCTTGTCACGGGTTTTTTGATTTCCCCTGATGTAGATTGTGTCGATAGAAACAGGATTTCCCTTGGTGATCTTGAAGATCAGGCCCACGGTGGTTTCCTCTTCCTCCTTGGTGATGGGTCTGATCTGTGCGTAGGCATACCCCTGATTCATATACACATCACGCAGATTTTCGATGGAGGTATGCACCTTGCTCTTGCTCATGACGTCCCCTGTCTTGAGGTCCAGCTTTTTCATGAGTTCTTCTCTTGGCTGAATGAGATCTCCGGTGATGTCAATGCTCCCGATGGTAAAGAGGGGGCCTTCTTCAATGGGGATGGTGATGAATATTCCTGTATCCTCTTGGACATCGACCCGAGGACGACCGACCTTCGCCTGGATGTATCCGTTGTCGGCATAGAACTGCTCGATCCTCAGGAGATCATTGTCGAGGCCCGCTTCGAGGTAGGAACCGGCGTGCCCGAACAGACCCAGGATCCATCGATTTTTTGTCTCCATGATGTCCCTGAGTTTCCTCGATGAGATGTTTTCATTTCCGTCGAACTCCACCTTGCGGACATAGAGCTTCTCGTTTTCTTCGATGGAGAAGGTCAACGTGATCCCGCCCTCGGTTGGCTGAGTATCGGAACCCACCATCACGTTGTAGAATCCCTTTTCACGGTAGAGGCTCCTGATGCGGTCTATGCTCGTTTTGAGCAGTCTCGTGTTCAGGATGTCGAAGCGTTTCAACCCAATGGCGGAGAGGATATCTTCGTCTTTGATCTTGTCGTTGCCCTCCACGTCGATACTGACGATCACGGGGTACTCGGTGACGACGAAGGTGAGCGTTCCCTCGGAGAAAGAGGCATCGCATGTCTCGAAGTAGCCCATGGCAAAGATGGATTCTATGTCCTTTCTGATCCTGTCCCTGTGGACGATATCACCACGTGTTGTGGTGATGCGGAATCGTATTGCCTCCGAGCTGATTCGGGATTGTCCCGTAATGTTCACCTGGTCCACCACACAGATGCCCTTGAGTCTGAGGTACCCGTCGAGGGCCTCCTCGGGTGTCGAAGCGGTGTAGGTCAGGTCTGTGGTATCATAGACGCGGAAGACTCCGTCGCTTGTTTCCATTGCGATACTCAGTGCTGCATCTGTCCGGAGCGAAACACAGAGAACCTCCTGGAGGATCTTGGAAAGGGTTGCGTCTGCTGTGGCGATGTTCACTACCGTGGCATTGAGGTAAAGTGGTGTGAGGAAAAACAGGAGAATGATGAACAGGTGTCTAGACAACGTGAGGTTCAAGGTGTCCCTCCTTCAGCACCAGGATCCTTTCTGTGATGCTTGCAAGGTCCATGTTGTGCGTGACGATGATCATGGTGATGCCAAGGGAACGTTTCAGGTCTGCGAAGAGATCCCGCACCCTGGCCCCGTTTTCCGGATCGAGGTCACCGGTGGGTTCGTCCGCCAGCAGGATATTGGGAGACATCATGAGGGAACGCGCTATGGCAACCCGCTGCTGTTCACCGCCGGAAAGTTCGCCGGGCTTGTGAGTGACCCTGTCGGAGAGCCCCACGACATCGAGGAGTTCACGGGCCTTCTTCGGGATGTCGGGCGTGATCCGTGCGCTCACGAGGGCAGGCATCATCACGTTTTCCAGGGCAGAAAATTCACTCAGCAGATAGTGAAACTGGAAGACAAGCCCGACCTTGAGGTTTCTGAAGGTCGAGATCTCCCGTTCATTCATGAGGCAGATGTCTTTGTCCCCGTAGCGTATTGTGCCGCTGTCGGGCTTTTCGAGACCTCCGAGGAGATGGAGGAGGGTGCTCTTACCGGATCCTGATGCTCCAACGATGGCGATGCATTCTCCCCGGGTTACTTCCATGGTAACCCCCTTGAGGACATGTATGAGTTCCGGTCCTTTTCTAAAGGATTTCTGCAGCTCTCGTGTTTGGAGTATTGGCTTATCCCTCATAACGCATGATCTCCACGGGATCCTGTTTTGCTGCCTGTCGCGCCGGGTAGATGGTGGCAAAGAACGAGAGAATCAACGAGGCAACGGTGATGAGGGCGACCTCAAAGAAGTTCACTTTTGTGGGTAACCCCGTGATATAGTAAACATCCTTGGGCATCACCTCGATTCCGAAAAGAAATTCCACCGTTCTGACCACCGGATCCAGGTTATAGGAGAGCAGAAGACCGAGTCCGAGCCCTGCAAGGGTACCTGTGACGCCAATGACCATACCCAGCGTCATGAAGATGCCGAGCACCTGGTTCGTGGTTGTGCCCATTGACTTGAGAATGGCGATGTCCTTCCTCTTTTCCGTGACCAGCATGATCAGGGTGCTGATAATGCTAAATGCGGCAACCAGGATGATGAACAGGAGAATAATGAACATCACGGTTTTTTCCAGTTTCAGGGCAGAGAAGAGACTTCTGTTCATATCTTTCCACGTTTTTGCCCAGAACCCGGGATCGAGGGAGGCGAGAAGTCTGCCGGCAATTGAATCCGCGTCATAGATATTCTTCACCTTGATCTCGATACCAGAAGGAAGGTCCTTCATGGACATTCTTTTTGCTGATTCCAAGGAAATATAAACCATGTTGCTGTCAAACTCATACATGCCCGTGTTGAAAATACCCGTTACACGAAAGGACATGGATTTCGGGATCATGCCAAGGGGCGTCATGGTCCCGGTGGGAGTGATCAGGGAGATCACATCCCCGATATGCATTCCCGTGTGAAGTGCAAGCTCTGATCCCACCAGGACCCCTGATTCACCGAGGTCACAGCAGGTACCCTCGACAATGATCTCCTTGAGACGAATTACCTGTGAGGCGGTTCGGGGATCAATCCCCCTGATGACCACACCGGAAATGCCCGCCGGCGCAGAGACGAGACCCTGCGTGAGAATAAACGGTGTGGCACCCAGGACGTCCGGATCCTTCATAATGCCCTCGATGATGCTGGTATGATCACGTATGCCGCCATCATAGGTGGAGATTACGATGTGGGACTGGGTTCCAAGGATCTTGGTTTTGATGTCTTCCTCGAACCCGTTCATGACAGACAGCACCACGATGAGCGCCATCACTCCCAAGGCAATACCTATGACGGAGAGTCCGGAGGTGAAACTGATAAATCTCTGACTCTTTTTTGCCCGCAGGTATCTTTTTGCGACGAGAAGTTCAAACCTCAGGATATCTCTCCTTTGCGCAGCAACGGGAACAGAATGACATCCCTGATGGATGGGCTGTCAGTCAAGAGCATGACAAGCCTGTCGATTCCGATGCCCTCTCCTGCTGTGGGAGGCATGCCATATTCCAGGGCCCGGATGTAGTCTTCATCGATTTCGTCGATCCCCTCTTTTTTGCGAATCTGCTCGATGAAGCGTTCTCTCTGATCAACAGGATCGTTCAGTTCGCTGAAGGCGTTTGCTATCTCACGACCCCCGATGTAGAGTTCGAATCGATCCACGACTGAAGGGTCCTCGTTGTTCTTTCTGGACAGCGGTGAGACATCAGTCGGGTAGGATGTAATGAAGACGGGACCCGTGAGTTTCTCTTCAGTCGTTGTTTCAAAGAGAATCAGAAGGAGTTCCCCTTCTGACTCATCTCCCTCCAGTTCGATGCCAAGATTCCTGCAGTATGCCTGTGCAGCACGCTTGTTTTCGAGCACCTCCTGGGGAACATTGCCCAGGGTTCTGGTTGCCTCTTTCAGGGTATACCGCTGCCAGGGAGGGCTGAGATCCAGCGAGAGGCCCTGGTAGGTAAGGGTGGTTGTTCCCAGAACCTTCATGGCGAGAGATGAGATCATGTCCTCGGTGAAAGCCATGAGGTCCGTGTAATCAGCATAGGCCATGTAGAATTCCATCATGGTGAATTCAGGATTGTGCCTTGTGGAGATTCCCTCGTTTCTGAAATTTCGGTTGATCTCATAGACCCTCTCGAAACCCCCGACGATGAGCCTCTTGAGGTAGAGCTCCGGGGCGATCCTCAGGTACAGATCCATGTCAAGGGCGTTGTGATGCGTGAGAAACGGCTTGGCGGTAGCCCCCCCTGGAATCGAATGCATCATGGGGGTTTCGACCTCGATGAAGCCCCGGGAGTCCATGTGCTCGCGTAAGGTCCTGATGATCTGTGTCCTCATGAGAAACGTTTCCCTGACCTCGGGTGTCACGATCAGATCGAGGTACCGTTGCCGGTAGCGGATCTCCACATCTTTGAGCCCATGCCATTTTTCCGGCAGTGGCCTGAAGGATTTGGTGAGGAGTTCGAAGCCCTGGACATAGACGCTGAGCTCTCCCGTGCGGGTCTTGATAGGGGTTCCCCAGAGGCCGATGATGTCTCCGATGTCGAGTTTTTTGAACAGATCATAGGAATCATCACCCAGTCGGGCCTGCTCAAAGAATGCCTGGAGCTTGTCGGATGCTTCCTGGACGTGGATGAAAGATGCCTTGCCGAATTTTCTCACCGACATGATTCGACCGGCCAGATAGTGGACCGTTTCGACACGCGAAAGAGCTTCGGCATCAAGGTCCCCATAGGTTTCGATGAACCTCGAGATATCCGTATCTTTCCGGAAGGTATTGGGAAAAGGGACGACTCCTGACTCTTTTTTGAGGAGTTCAAACTTTTCGAAGCGCTGTTTTACAAGTCGATTTACATCTTCCAAGATAGACAACCCCACCAGTGTAGAAAGCCGAGACCTCTATAGAAGATTTCACGTCTCGAGTCAACAGATCTCATGAATCGAGATGTTCTCTCACGAGTACCCTTCCCATATCCTGGTGTGCTATAGGGGGGTGCATGGGATATACACGTTCAGAAGAAACCGTTCTCGTGAGAATTGCCCGCCGGTCCATTGAGGCCATTCTCAAGGGGAGATCTCTGGAGGATCTCGACATGGATCCGTGTCGTTTCTCTGCGGCACTCAGAGAGAAAAAGGCTGTCTTTGTGAGCCTGATCCTGAACTCGGAACTCAGGGGAAGCGCAGGATACCTGATGCCGCTCGTTCCTCTCTGGCAGGCGACCATGGAGAATGCACGAAATGCGGCCTTCAGAGATCCACGGTTCACCCCCCTGTGGCGTGATGAACTCCCCGAAGTCGAAATTGTCGTTCACGTGGTTTCTCGCGTGATGCACATCAGTGCTGAGGACAAATTCAACCCCCGGGAAGAGGGATTTCTTCTCAGAAAGGGCTCTCGAATGGCTTTGTTTCTTCCCATGCCCTGGAGAACACCGCTGACCCCCAGAGATGAAGTTCTATCAAGGCTCTGCCGGGAGGTAGCCCATGATTCAGGCGGGAGCACCGCGGCAGAGGAAAGGGAGCGCCTGATCCTGGAAGGGATCATACGGGAACAGGACACGGCTTGACGCGGTTGGCCGCTTTAGGCGGAGCCGTAGGGTGACCGGTGGGAATTCAGGTGATCTCTTCCAGAGAGGAGACCACAATATCCATGTGTTCTCTGAGATTTTCCTCGGATGTAATGCCGACAACCCCGATGGTCAGCATCACGCCGGAGTTTCTTCCCAGGAGCCCGTCCATGATGGTATCACCCACCAGGATGGCCTTGTCAGGACTGACGTGAAGATGATCACAGATCTTCATGACCATGTCGGGCGCAGGCTTTGAGTGAACGACACTGTCGGCTCCGATGACGAAGTCGATGTACTGAGAGGCTCCAATGAGTTCCATATCCCTGAGGGCATCCGCCATTTTGTCGTTCGTGGCTACAGCGCTCAGAATTCCTTTCCGTTTGAGTGTTCTCAAAAGCGTGATCGCTCCCGGGGCAGCGTGAACACTCCGGGCACGAAGATCAGATCGAAAGACCCTCTGTCCCGCCTCACTCACGATCTGCTGAGCTCTGTCCCACCGGAGACCCTCATGGTAGAGACAGGAGGTCAGGAGCGCATCACACTCAGAAAAGGTGCCCATGGCAAGGGGGCCATACCCATCGATTTCACCTCGATCGATACAGATGCCCAGGGCATCTTGAATCCGCTCCCTAAGAGCGGGATTCATGGGTGCTGAGGTTCCCAGTTCACGCAACAGGATTTCGATAAGTCCGAGCCAGGTCTTTCTGAAATCTACCAGGGTGCCGTCCTTGTCAAAGATTACCAGTTCGGGTTCAGTCTGCGTGCCCGAAATGATCAACTGTGCCATGAAGGTTCTCCTGTACGAGGGAGTCGATTGATCGGGGAGTGATTGATTCCCTTCTCTTCATGATATATACTTTCGGAATCTGTATACAGGCGAATTGAGAGCAATGATAGTGAAAAAACCCGCACGCCTATACCTGCTGAGTTTTCTCTTCGGTTTTGTCGTGTTTGTCCTGATCTTTTGCTGCAGCAGGGAGCACAAAGAGGTGTCTCAACCCGACGACTCCCTGAAAACTCCGGTACAGATCCTGGTCCTCGCTTCAGACCCGGCAAAAAACGGCAGTGCTCCAGAAAAGGAACTTGAGGGTGTTCTGCTCGCTCACGCCCTGATGCCGGTAGTGGCGAACACCCCGATTGAACTCAGCGTGCACGACTCTTCCGAGCGCGACGTGGGGAATATCCTCAGTGAACTCATGGCCGACGATCATCTCGCAGGAATAATTATCTGCGGGAGTGACTTCAATGACGTGCCCTATCCACACGACGCCAGTTGTGGAGTTCCCGTGGTGGATCTCACGTGGGTTCGGGTATTTCCTGATGAACAGATGGGAAATTGTCTCGTATACTCACCTGCTCCATCCCTTCAGGAACAGGC
>Ga0209614_1000376_pt1 | contig 40808 bp, 35 predicted proteins | sample BlaSprsedimmetaG_FD_185484 | JGI IMG/M metagenome (GOLD analysis project Ga0209614, IMG submission 185484) | Hot spring sediment bacterial and archeal communities from California, USA to study Microbial Dark Matter (Phase II) - Blank Spring... ...
GGATCGGCGTGTCAGTGGGTGGCAGCGGCGTAGCGGTGGGGGATGGGGCACAAATCTGGTCGAAGGGAATGAGGGGCGGTTGAGTGCCAGTCCCCCAACTCCAACCCTCCATGTCGCCGTCGTGAATCTTGTAAGCGCTGGACCCGACGTTAGCATAGACCCAGTCTCCGTTCACCATGTGCCAATACGACCAGTAACGGGGTTGGTCGCAGGTCAGGCAGCTCTCGACCGGGCAGCCGGTGCCCTCGATGGCGCAGATGGCCGCCCCCATACCAAAGTCGAAGGATGCCACGACGTTCAAACCGGAGCGGGTGAGCACGTCGTAGCTGCTGATCTCGGCCTCGCTGAACTGGACGCAGCGGGTGATGGTGGTGCCATCTCCGAAACGCACGACCAACCCGACCTGATGGGGGGATTGGGCGTGCAGTGCGGACGGCGTGCTCCCCCGTGCTGCCAGCACCAGCAGCAGGATCGATCCCAGGTGGATCAACTTGAATTTCATTTTAACCGTACTCTCCATTGAACCAGGGTGCGGGTCCCGGCAGGAATGCCGGGACCCGGTCTGCCGAGCGTCTGAGAATTAGGAGGCCCTCAAAACAAGCGGCAGATGGACCTGGTTCGCATTGAGGGGATGGAACCCTGTGCCCTCTCTCAGCGTCATGAATGCAAATGGAAACGAAAAAACCCTCCCCCTCACGTTGTCGGGGAAGGGTCGGTCTCAAGAGTCCCTTCAGACGCCACCCCCTTTCCGCGAAGGTTGATGTGTGCGTCGGTAGAGGCGGGTATCCTGGCTCGAACACGGTCTGTGTTCCTACAGTTGCGGGACAGCGCCGGACTTGGACCGGCTTCCCCCTTACGCGCCCCTGGCATCCAGGCGGCGGGGACCTCTACCGTAGCGGTATGTAATTTTTGTCAGTATAGCATAGAGAGAGGAGACTGTCAAATTGACTTCACAATTAGCACTGTTGTGGTATACTAGAGTTATATAAACCGCGGATTTTGGGAGGTGCAAGAATGAGAATGCTAAATCGTGGGTTTGTGTTTCTCACCGTTGTGCTTTTCATCCTGGTTTCGGCCAGCACGGCTGGGGCCTGCCCGGCGGTCTCGCCGGGCAGGTGGTGGGCCGATTATTTTTCCAACCCCGACCTCAGCGGCAGCCCAGTCGTCAGCCGCTACGACGACGCCATCAACTTTGACTGGGGGACCGGCAGCCCGGCCAACGAGTTACCGGCCGATAACTTTTCCGTCCGCTGGGTGCGGGACGAATGGTTTTCCGGCGGCACCTACCGCTTCGAGGTCCACTCCGACGATGGCGTGCGGTTGTGGGTGGACAACGTGCTGGTGGTGGACGAGTGGCGCGACCGACAGCCTACTCCCATCATCGTCGATCATCCCGTGGCGGCCGGCACTCATCGGGTGCGGGTCGAGTATTACGAGCGCACTGGAGGAGCCCTCATCAGCGTGGGATGGAGTCGGCTGGTGGGCGGCGCAGCCTGGCGAGGCGAGTATTACGCCAACCGCGATCTGAGCGGCTGGCCCGTGTTGGTGCGCAATGACCGGGCGATTGATTTCGAGTGGGGAGATGGCAGTCCCGACCCGGCGCTCCCAGCCGACAACTTTTCGGTCCGCTGGACGCGCACCGTCGGTTTCGACGCCGGCACCTACCGGTTCTTTACCTCCACCGACGATGGGGCCCGCGTCTGGGTGGATGGCAAGTTGGTGGTGGATGCCTGGCGGGATCAGAAGCAGCTCAACACCCACACCGGAGATATCTATCTGACGGCCGGGCAGCACAACCTGGTGGTCGAGTATTACGAGCACGGAGGTGCAGCCAGTGCTCACGTCTGGTGGAAGCCGCTGGACTCGTACGCCAACTGGCACGGCGAGTACTTTGACAACCGGGACTTTATCGGCGGGCCGGTGCTGGTGCGCGGAGATGCCGGGATCAATTTTGACTGGGGAACGGGCGCGCCGGTGGACTGGATGCCGGACGACAACTTTTCCGTCCGCTGGAGCCGCACGGTGAACTTTACGCCGGGCTATTATCGCTTCGTGGTGCGGGCCGACGATGGTGTGCGGGTGTGGCTCGACGGATATCCGATCATTGACCGGTGGCAGGATATGGATTACGAGCTGCATTACGTGGACGGCACGTATCTCCAGGGGGCGCATACCATCAAAGTGGAGTACTATGAACGGAATGGGAACGCCCGCGTCCACTTTTGGTGGGAGCAGGGCAGCGACGCCGACGCCCCGCCTTCTTTCGTGCCCACTTCTGTGCCTCAAGGGGCCGGTCCGGTGGCGGGGGACGTGACGGAGACTTGGCCGGATGGCCCATGGCAGGCCTCCTATTTCGACAATGCGAGCTTGCAGGGTGATCCGGTGCTGACGCGCGTCGAGAAGGCGCTGGATCTGAATTGGGGGCTGGGCTCGCCGGGGGATGGCGTCCCGAACGATCATTTCTCTGCTCGCTGGACCCGGTCCCTCGATTTTCAGGGCGGTCTCTACCGCTTCACCACCTATACCGACGACGGTGTGCGGTTGTGGGTGGATGGCAAACTGGTGATCAATTCCTGGCGGCCGATGCGGGGTTACCGCAGCGCGACGGTCCGGCTGGAGCCGGGAACCCACGAAATAAAGATGGAGTATTACGAGCGGACCGGGGTGGCGTTGGCGCGGTTGACTTGGCGGCGCGTCTCCCGCTAGCGGTATCTCCCGCTCTCCATCTCGTTCCCGCCGGACCACAGTCCGGCGGCTCTGGACGAACCGTCCGGCCCGTAATCACAGAACCAGTTGGATCGTGAGCCGATACTGGGGCAGGCCCAGCATGCCGCAGCCCTCGTTGGTCAGCCTGGTCGTGATGGCGACGAGATCCCCCACCTGCACCACATCCGCCGAGTCGAGAGGACGAGCGCGGCGGTGTGTGCTGTGCAAGCCGCGCTATAGTCTCGCAGTACCAGCGGCAGGTAGACCTGCGCGTGGTTGACGACGACGCGGGCGCCGCCCGCCGCGCCCTCCTCCGTGGTGACTTCGACCCGGTTCACCAGCGGCCCGGTCTGACTCTCCGCCGCCGTGACGACGACCGTCTCCTCCCACACGCCGCCGGGCGCGGCGACGAGCGCTGTCCACGTGATCGGCCCGCCGGGCAAGAAAGCCGTGCCGCCGGACGTGCGGCCGGGCGCGATACCCGCCGGCAGCGTGTCGGTGATACGGGCGTGCAGGTCCGCCGCGCCGGTATTGGTGACGCGCAGGGTGTAGGTCAGCCGCGAGCCGGGCGATACGCGGTCGGCGCCGGCGACCTTGCTCACTTGCAGCGCGGCCGGGAACTCGTCGGCGCCGAGGTCGCAACCTCGACCGGGACGCGGCTCGCCATCCACGTCCACGGCGACGCCGGCGTCCACGCCCCGGTCCAGCGCGGCCGAGCGGGCCGTCAGGTGGTAGCCGTCGGCGGCAAAGGCCGGGTCGCCGATGTACTGGTTCTCGACCGTCACCACGCCCCCGCCCTCCACCGAGACGGTGATGGGCGTCTCGAACCAGAGCACGCCGTCCATGATCATCGTGTTGTGAGGCGGCGGCGTCCATCCGCCGGTGGTGATGCTGATCCCAGCCGCCTGGCTCACGACGACAGTGTTGGTCATGACAGCCAAGAAAGGAAATGGCAGTTTCGGCCCGCTCGGTGTGAGATAGACCCCGCTGCCGTCGCCGCCGGTGTTGCGGGCCAAGGTGTTGTGGTAAAGGTGAACTGTGCTGCCGCCGGCCCACATCCCGCTGCCGACCTGGGCCTGATTGTCGGCGATGACGTTGTTGACCAGCGTGACGGTGAACCGAGACCACAAGATGAAGACGCCGCCGCCCTGATCGGCGGCCCGGTTGCGGCGGATGACGTTGCCGCGCAGAGCAGCCAGGCTGTGCTCCAGGTAGACGCCGCCGCCGCCGTTGACCCAGCTGTCGCCCCTTTGGACAACGTTGCCCTGGATGAGATTGCCACTCACCTCGACGGTCACGGCGCCCGCCAGGGCCAGACCGCCGCCGTTCCAGGCGGTGTTACTGAGCAGCGCGCTCTCCCGGATCGCCGCCCGCTCGCCGCTGAGGTAGACGCCGCCGCCCCATTGCGCGGTGTTGCTGTAGATCACGCAGCGGCTGATGAGGGCCGCCGCCCCGCCGACGTAGACGCCGCCGCCAGCGTCGTATTCCTCCGGCCAGTAGGCCGCGTAGCCGCGCTGACCGGCCGCGTCGCCGCCGGTGATGCGCAGTCCCGCGATGGTCGGGCTGACGCCCCAACCGACGTAGAGCGCCCGTCCGCGCCCCTCGGCGTCCAGCGTGGTTGGGTAAGCACCGGGGTCGGGCGCGCTCCAGTTCGTGACCGTGTAGCCGCCCTGGAGCGTGACCGTCTTGCTGAGGTAGACCACCTGGGTCACGCCGCTGCGGGCGCTGACGCCGGTGTAGACGCCGGCCGCTACCTTGATGACGGCGCCGTCGTTGGCGGCGTCCACGGCGGCCTGCACCGTGGCATAGTCGCAGGTCGGCGGGCCGGCCGGGCAGACGCGCAGCTCCGCGGTCGGAGCAGCGGTGGTGGAGCGGGCCGTTCTGCCCAGCAGCGCCAGGGTCAGCAGCGCCAACCCCAGGCCCAGAACCCAAGGAACGAGTATACGCTGCGTCTGCATCGTCAATCCTCCTCCAGAGAACACGGATCGGCGGGATGAACGGATTGTGCAAGAGCCGTGATCCGTCCATCCTGAAAATCTGTGTTCTCACACCGGCTCGAAGCGGGCCGTAAAGTGACGGAGCAGGCGCGGCGCGTAGGTGTAGCGCAGCCCGAGGATCTCCTCCCGCCGCTCGTACAACGTCCGGCACGTCTCCACCACGTAATCGAGATGGGCCTGGGTGTAGACCCGGCGGGGAATCGCCAGCCGCACCAGTTCCAGGTCCGGGTAGACTGTCTCACCCGTCGCCGCGTCCTCGTGGGCGAACATCACGGAGCCGATCTCGACGCCGCGCACGCCGCCCTCCACGTAGAGCGCGCAGGTGAGGGCCTGGCCCGGCAGCTCGGACTGGGGGATGTGGGGCAGGAAGCGCTTCACGTTCAGGTAGACAGCGTGCCCGCCGGGGGGCTCCAGGATCGGGACGCCCTCCTCCACCAGCCGATCGGCCAGATACCGCGTGTGGGCGATGCGATAGGCCAGGTATCCCTCGTCCAGCCCCTCCCACAGGCCGCGGGCGACGGCCTCCAGATCCCGCCCGGCCAACCCGCCGTAGGTCGGAAAGCCCTCGCGGATGATCAGCTCCTGGCAGACCCGCTGATACAACGCCTCATCGTGCAGCGCCAGGAAACCGCCGATGTTGACCAGCGCGTCCTTCTTGGCCGACATCGTGCAGCCGTCGGCGTAGGAGAACATCTCGCGGGCGATCTCCAGGACGGGGGTCTCGGCGTAATCGGGGTCGCGCAGCTTGATAAAGTAGGCGTTCTCGGCGTAGCGGCAGGCGTCCAAGAAGAAGGGGATGCCGTACTTGTGGAGCGCCTCCCCCGTGGCGCGGATGTTTGCCATCGAGACCGGCTGCCCGCCGCCCGAGTTGTTCGTCACCGTCAGCATGCCCAGCGGGATGTTCTCCGGCCCCGTCTCCTGGATGAAGGCCTCCAGCCGGGCGACGTCCATATCCCCCTTGAAGGGCGCGTGGAGCGTGGGGTCGAGTCCGGCCAGGGCGATCAGGTTCACCGGATGACCGCCCCGGGCCAGGACGTTCGCCTGGGTGGTGTCGAAATGCATATTGCTAGGCACCGACTGGCCCGGCGCGACGGTGCAGGTGAAGAGCACGTTCTCGGCCGCCCGCCCCTGGTGGGTCGGCACAAAGTGACGAAAGCCAGTGATCGTCTGGACCGCCTCCTCCAGGTTGAAGAAATTGCGGCAGCCGGCGTAGGCCTCGTCGCCGCGCATGACGCCGGCCCACTGACGGTCCGACATGGCCGAGGTGCCGGAATCGGTCAGCAGGTCCACGTACACATCCTCGGCCCGTACGGCGAACAGGTTGTAGCCGGCGCGGCGCAGAATCTCGGCTCGTTCCTCCGCGCTGGTCTGGCGGATCGGCTCGACGACCTTGATTTTGAACGGTTCCACGGGAAACTTGGCCATTGTTTGCTCCTTTCTACCGCAGCACGATGCGCACATCTACAGCCCAGGCCCCCTCGCCGGCCGGGCTCACGATCAAGGGATTCAAATCTACCTCTGCTACCTCTGACCAGTCGGTCATCAACTGGCCAACGCGGCGCAGCGCCTCGCCCACCGCCTCCACGTCGCCCGGCGGCTGACCGCGCACGCCGGCCAGCAGCTTACCCGCCGCCGTCTCGGTCACCATCTCCCGGGCCTCGGCTGCGCTCAACGGGGCCAGCCGGAAGGCGACGTCTCGCAGCACCTCGACGTACGCGCCGCCCAGTCCGAACATCACCAATGGCCCGAACTGCTCGTCCCGCTGTGCCCCCACGATGACCTCCAACCCGCCAGGCGGCGCCATGCGCTGGACGAACCCCTGCTCACCGGAGCCGACCATCCGCTCGAACGCCGCCCGCACCGCGCCTCCGTCCGCCAGGTTCAGTGCCACGCCGCCCACGTCTGCCTTGTGGACCACGCCCGGTGCGACCCGCTTCAGCGCCACGGGAAACCCCACTCCCTCGGCCAGCGCGGCCGCCTCGTCCGCGTGCGACGCCAGCCCGGAGGGCGGGACGCGCAGCCCGTAGGCGGCCGCCAGCTCCGCGCCGGCCTGCGCGTCCAGGACGGTCCCCCTGGCGGCGCGGGCCGCTTCGATCAGCGCCTGCGCCCGCCCCCTGGGATCGCCGGTCACCAGACCGGCCTCCCCCGCCGGGTGGGTCTGGATGCGCCGGCAGCGCCACAGGACGCCCAGCCCCAACGCCGCCCGGGCCGGCGTCAGGTAGTGGGGCACGGCGTGGGCGTGCAGCGCCCGGGCCGCCGCCCCGATGCCGCCCCCGCCGGAGATGCAGCAGACGACCGGTTTCTCGGCCTCCTCCGCCGCCCGGCCGACCGCCACCGCTACGTCATAGGGCGGCGTGATCGCCTGCGGCACGAACATTGTCATCACCCCATCCACCTCCGGCGCGTCCAACAGCACGCGCAAGGCGGCGGTGTAGTGAGCGGGCTGCGGCCCGCCCAACATATCCACCGGATTGCCGACCATCGTCCCGGACGGACAGACCGCTTGCAGCCGGGCGCGGGTCTCGGCGGAGAAATCCGTCAGTTGCAGACCTTGCCGGTGGAGGGCGTCGGCCCCCACGGCGGCCGGCCCGCCGGCGTTGGTCAAAATTGCCACCCGCGACTCGGCCGGCGGCTTCCGGTAGGCGAGTGCGATGGCGGCGTCGACCAATTCCTCCAGATTCTCTACCGGGATTGCCCCAGCCCGCTGGCAGGCGGCCAAGAAGGCCCGGTCGGCCCCGGCCAGCGCCCCGGTGTGGGATGCGACCGCCCGGCGCCCGCTGGGGGTGCGTCCGGCCTTGAGCACGACCAGCGGCTTGTGCGCGGTCAGCCGGCGGGCGGCCTCGACGAAGCGAAGGCCGTCCGGCAGCCCCTCGACGTAGGCAGCGACGACGGTCGTGTTGGGATCGGCGGACAGCGAATCGAGGGCGTCGGCCACGTCCACGTCGGCCTGGTTGCCCAGGCTGACGATGCGGGAGAAGCCGACGCCGACGGCGCTGGCCCAGTCCATCGTCCCGCCGCAGACGGCCCCCGAGTGGGAGACGAAGCCGATGCTGCCCTGGACCGGCATAGTGCGGATGAAGGAGGTGTCAATCGGGGCGTAGGTATCCACCACGCCAACGCAGTTGGGGCCGATGAAGCGCATCCCGTGCCGGCGGGCGATGGCCTGCAATTGGGCCTCCCGCGCCTCGCCGCCGGCCCCCAGCTCACCAAAGCCGGAGGCGATCAGCACGGCGGCGCGGATGCCGCGCTGTCCACACGCTTCCAGCGCCTCCACCGTCCGCTCGGCCGAGAGGACGATCACCGCCATGTCAACGGGGTCGGGCGTGTCGCGCACCGATTCGTAGACCCGCAGTCCCAGCATGGCGCCGCCCCGGGGGTTGACCGGATAGATGGTGCCCCGGTAGCCGTGGGTGACCAGGTTGCGGATCACGCCGTGGCTCAGTTTGGTCGGGTTCTCGCTGGCGCCGATCACGGCGACGCCGCGCGGGTGGAAAAAGATGTGCAGTGGGTCGGTCATGTTGGTCTCCTCGATTGTTCATATTCCTTCGCGCTGACCCTCGCTCTCCAGACCACAGCCCGCGCTGAGCGGGCAAAATGAGCGATGACCCTTACGAGGCGGTCCCAAAACACCTTGAGGGGGATAACGGGGCAGCAACTCGGTGAGCATGGAGCAGCCTCAGTCTTGGGCAAGGGCTTGCAAGCTTTTTCGTTAGTATACTGGTATCTAGATTTTGGGCAAGTTCAACCTTGCCATCGGGCGCAATCGGGGTAGAATTCCGAGACGGAGGGGACAGTATGATACAACCTCGCATCCTCGTCACCGGCGGCAGCGGTTACCTGGGCGGCTGGGTCGTCCGGCTGGCCCGCGCCGGCTGGAGCGTGACCGTTACCTACCTGACCCACCCGCCGGCCGATCCCGACCCGGTCACATCCTGGCGGTGGCTGGACGCGCGGGACGGGCCGGCGGTCCGCGCATTGGTGGAGACGGTGCGCCCGGCGGTCGTCGTGCATACAGCGGCCCTCAACCCCGGTCAGGGGCAGGATTTCGACGCGGTCAACGCCGAGGGCGCCGGCCACGTGGCCCGGGCCGCCGCAGCCGTCGGCGCCCGGTTGATCCACGTCTCCACCGACGTGGTCTTTGACGGCAAAAAGGGCGGTTACACCGCAGCAGACCCGCTCTCGCCCATCACACCCTACGGGCGGAGCAAGGCGCTGGCCGAGGGGGCGGTGCGGGAGGCCGGAGGCGAGGCCGTGATCGTGCGCACGTCGCTGATCTATGGCTGGCGGCCGACGGCGGCCCGGCAGGTGAGCTGGATCGTGGAGGCGGCGGCGCGGGGGGGAACGGTCCGCTTGTTCACCGACGAGCGGCGCTGCCCGGTCTGGGTGGAGAGTCTGGCGGCGGCGCTGGTCGAGCTGGCGGGGCTGGCCCACACTGGCGTGCTCCATGTGGCCGGCACGCAGGCTCTCTCCCGGTACGAGTTCGGCCGGCGGCTGCTGCGCTTCCACGGCCTGGACCCGGCGCTGGCAGTGCTCGTCAGCAGCCGGGAGAGCGGTCTGGTGTGCCCCCTCGATTGCACCCTCGACTGCGCCCGTGCCCGCAAGCTGCTGCGCACACCACTGCCGGGGGTGGATGAGGTGTTGGCGCGGTGCCGTCGGGATGCCGCTGACCGTCTCGGGCCTGTGGTGCAACTGTAGGGCGGGTTTCTTACCCGCCATCTGGCTGGGGATACCGCTTACCCGTCATCTGGCGGCAGGTAGGAAACCTGCCCTGGGGATACCGCTTACCCGTCATCTGGCGGCAGGTAGGAAACCTGCCCTACTGGGGATACCGCTTACCCGTCATCTGGCGGCAGGTAGGAAACCTGCCCTACTGGGGATACCGCTTACCCGCCATCTGGCGGCAGGTAGGAAACCTGCCCTACTGGGGATACCGCTTACCCGTCATCTGGCGGCAGGTAGGAAACTGGCAGTGCTCGTCAGCAGCCGGGAGAGCGGTCTGGTGTGCCCCCTCGATTGCGCCCGTGCCCGCAAGCTGCTGCGCACACCACTGCCGGGGGTGGATGAGGTGTTGGCGCGGTGCCGTCGGGATGCCGCTGACCGTCTCGGGCCTGTGGTGCAACTGTAGGGCGGGTTTCTTACCCGCCATCTGGCTGGGGATACCGCTTACCCGTCATCTGGCGGCAGGTAGGAAACCTGCCCTACTGGGGATACCGCTTACCCGCCATCTGGCGGCAGGTAGGAAACCTGCCCTGGGGATACCGCTTACCCGTCATCTGGCGGCAGGTAGGAAACCTGCCCTACATCTGGGGATACCGCCAGCGACCACGGTCAAGTGTGGAGCTACCGCCAAGAGATTGGCCCAGTCAGTACTTGTCACCGCTTCCCGGCTGTGCTACAATCTCTTGCAGCCCAGTCCTTTGCATTCTGATGACCGAAAAGAGGTTGACATGCGCATCCGCTCGATCACCATCGGCACACCCGTGAGCTATCCCGTCGTCGAGGAGCCGTTCCACGCCTATGGCCGCTTCCAGGCCCACGCCCGGCAGGCCTTTGAGGCCGCTCAATTGCCCGTCCAGACGGTGCGCCTGGCCACGCAGCCCTTTCCAGAGATCCTGGCTCAGGAAGGCCCGACTTTGGCGGGGCCATTTGCTCGCCGGATGGAAACCCTGTGCCAGAGTCACGGCATTGATTACTGCTCCATCGGCCCGGTCGCAGCGACGCAGCCTGACCCAGAGGCGGACGATCTGGCATACGTGGACGCCATCCCCGCCCTCATCCGGCAGACGGAGACGGTCTTTGCCTCGGTCGCGGTGGCCGCGCGCGCGTCCGGCATCAATCTGATCGCCATCGCCCGGGCCGCCAGGATCGTCAACGAGATCGCCCACTCGACGCCCGACGGGTTTGGCAACCTGCGCCTCGCCATCCTGGCGAATTGCGAACCCGGCACCCCCTTCTTCCCGGCCGCCTTTCATCGCGGGCCAACTCCGTCCTTCTCCATCGCCACCGAGGCCGCCGACCTGGCGGTCGAGGCTTTCGCGGGGGCCGCCACGTTGGAGGAAGCGCGCACAGCCCTGCGCCAGGCCGTGGAGGAGGCCGCCCAGGTCATCACCGCCGTCGCGCACCGGCTGGAGGCTGAGTTCGACCTCCCCTTCGCGGGGATAGACTTTTCCATGGCCCCCTACCCGGAGACGGGCCGCAGCATCGGGCATGCCATCGAGAGGCTGGGCGTGGGGACCTTTGGCGGCAGTGGGACGCTGTTCGCCGTCGCCTTGATCACCGGCGTGCTGCGCGAGGCTCGATTCCCCCGCTGTGGGTTCTCTGGCCTGTTCCTGCCCGTGCTGGAGGATCGCACGCTGGCCCAGCGCAGCATTGAACACCGGTACACGCTGGACAGCCTGCTGCTCTACTCGACCGTGTGCGGCACCGGCCTGGATACGATCCCTCTGCCCGGCGACGTGTCGGACGAGGAGATCGCGGCGATTCTGCTGGACGTCGCCACCCTGGCCCTGGTGGCCGACAAACCGCTGACGGCCCGATTGATGCCCATCCCCGGAAAGCGCGCCGGCGAGATGACCGAGTTCGATTTCTCCTACTTTGCCAACGCTGCCGTACTGCACACAAAGGACTGCGGTGTCCCGAGCATCCTGGCGCACAACTCGTTCTATCGCTTGATCCGGCCCGATGCTCCGGCCGGGGAGAGGGCATAGATGTCCCTGCGTCCCGGCAGTCTGGTGCTGTACAAGAATGGCCCGGCCCGCGTCCAGTCCAGCGCCAAAAAAGTCGAGATCGAGTTGTCAGGCGGCCAGAGGCTGTCGGTGCGCCCCAAGGACGTGGCGCTGCTGCATCCCGGCCCTCTATCCAGCCTGAACGACCTCTGCCCACAGGAGGGCGAGGTTGAGACGGCCTGGGAATTGTTGAGCGGCGAGCGGACCACTCTGAAGGATCTGGTCGAATTGGCCTACGGCGCCTACACCCCCGCCACGGCCTGGGCTGCCTGGCAGTGGGTCGCTGACGGCCTCTACTTTTGGGGCGACCCCGAGGAGGTGCTCGCCCGCTCGCCGGCGGAGGTGGCCCAGGAGCAGGCCGCCCGCGCCGCTCAAGCCGCCGAGCGGCAGGCTTGGGCCGGTTTTCTGGAACGGGCTCGCGCCGGGCCGTGCGCGCCGGAGGACGAGCGGTACCTCAAAGAGATCGATGCGCTGGCCCTGGGACGGAGCGAGGGGAGCCGGGCGCTGCGCGAACTGGGCCGTTCCGAGAGCCCGGAGAACGCCCACGCCCTGCTGCTGACCCTCGGCTGCTGGGACCGGACCGTTGTCCCGTACCCCGCCCGCCTGCAGCTACCCACCGCCCCGCCGGACATCCCCCTGCCTGACCTGCCGAACGAGCCGCGCCGCGACCTCACCCATCTACCGGCCTGGGCCATAGATGACGCTGGCAACCAGGACCCCGACGACGCCATCAGCCTGGAGATGACGCCGGCCGGCCGTTGTCTGTGGGTACACGTGGCGGACGTCGCCGCCCTGATCCTCCCCGACAGCCCGGCTGACCTGGAAGCCCGCGCTCGCGGGGCCACGTTGTACCTGCCCGATGGGAACGTGCCCATGCTCCCTCCTCAGGCGGTGCAAAGGCTGGGGCTGGGGCTGGCGGAGATCTCGCCAGCCCTCTCCTTCGGCCTGGATTTGGACGACGAGGGCGGCGTCCCCCACCTGGAGATCACGCCGAGCTGGGTGCGGGTCACGCGCCTGACCTATGAGCAGGCCGAGACGGCCCTCGACCAGCCGCCCCTACGAGAGTTGCACCATCTGGCCCAGGCCCACCTGGCCCGCCGCCGAGAGCGGGGCGCGGTGTTCATCCAACTGCCCGAAGTCAAAATCCGGGTGCGGGATGGCGAGGTCATCATCCGCCCCCTGCCGGCGTTGAACAGCCGCGCCCTGGTGCGCGAGGCCATGCTGATGGCCGGGGAGGCGGTCGCCCGCTTTGCCCTGGAGCAGGACATCCCCCTGCCCTTTACGACCCACGATCCGCCCGACACCCTGGAGAGGCCGGACGACCTAGCCGGGATGTACGCGCTGCGGCGCACCCTCCGCCGGAGCGAGCACAGCAGTATTCCGGGCCCCCACGCTGGTCTGGGACTGGAGCTCTACACCCGGGCCACCAGTCCGCTGCGCCGCTACCTGGACCTGGTGGTCCATCAACAGCTGCGCGCCCACCGACGCGGCGAGGGGCTGCTGGAAGCCGGCGAACTGTTGGAACGGATCGGAGCCGCCGAGGCCGTGACTGGCAGCGTGCGTCAGGCCGAGAGGCTCTCGCGCCAGCACTGGACGCTGGTTTACCTGATGCAGCACCCCGATTGGCAGGGGGAGGGCATTCTGGTGGACAAGCGAGAGCGGCGCGGTACGCTCCTCATTCCCGATCTGGATCTGGAGACGCGCATTCACCTTTCCGAGGTTTGGCCGCTCAACAGCGCTATCCCCCTGCGCTTGGTCGAGGTGGATCTACCCCAGTTGGAGGTCTACTTTCGCGCGGGGTGATAGGTGAGCGGCAGGATCAGATCAGGCCCAACACCCGGTCCACGAGCTCGAGATCCGGGACAGCGAGAGCCGCGGCGACGATTTCGACGCTGACTTTCGACCGCTCCAGATCCACACCCGGGACCGTTGGCTGAGCGTCGCTGCGGCCTGGCAGCGGGGGGTCAAACTGCCGCCGGTCGAGCTGGTCCAGGTCGGCGAGGTCTACTTTGTCTCCGATGGTCACCACCGCATCTCGGCCGCCAAGAGCTTGGGCCAGGAGTACGTGGACGCCCAGGTGACGGTGTGGGAGATCGCCGCCCCGCGCCAACCGGCTGGCGCTTCAGCCGACGGGGTGAGCGTCGCACGCCGCGCTTGCTGGCAGCCGGTCCAGGTTGGCCCGCAGCCACGGCTCTGGCTCGGAGAGGGAGCCGAAGCAGACCTCGGCGGCGGCCCGACACCCGGCCCGACAGGTCTCCAGGCCGGGACAGGGGAGGCAGACCGCGGGGGCAGGGGCGGTGAATTCGGCCAGCCCGGGGCCGGCGAGGATATCGGCCAGCGTCTGGGCGCGAAAATCCCCCCACACGGTAGCCGAGTGGTTGCAGGGGCGCACCCGTCCATCGGGACCAAAGGTGTAGTAGGCGTTCTCCCGCCCGGCGGCACAGAAACCAAATCCAACGTGCCGGTAGGGGCTGGTATCCAGCAGGCAAGGCATAATGGGGATGGAGGCCGAGGCGAACAGATCGTAGGCGGCGGCCAACTCGTCCACCACCGCCAGCGCGTCCCGCACCTGCTCGACGGTGGGCATCAGGTGGAGATGGCGCGACCCCTCGCCGCCGGGGTTGAAGCGGTTGAACATGACGGCCGTCGCGTCCAGCGCCACTACCATCTCGAGCGTCTCCCGCACCTGCTCAATGTTCTCGCCAGTGGCGACGAAAACGCCGCACCAGGTCGCGCCGGCCCGGTAGAGCCGCGTCATCGCCGCCAGCGCCCGTTCCCAACTGCCCGGCGTGCGGGTGAGACCGTCGTGAGTTGCCGCGTCGGCCCCCAGCAGCGTCAGCTCGAACATGGTCACGCCATGCTCAAGGCAAAACGCCAGCCGGTCGTCGTCCAGCAGCCCGCCGTTGGTGATGAGGATGCTCTCCAGTCCCCGGCGGTGGCAGAACGCCAGGATGTCCTCGAAATCGTCCCGCAGCAGCGGCTCCCCGCCGGAGAACGTGACCAGGCGGCAGCCGGTCTCGTCCTGTAATTTGGCGATCAGCTCGCACCAGCCCTGGGTATCCAATTCCCCGGTCACGATCTCGGGGCGGAGCTTCCACACGTTGTAGCAGTATCGGCAGTCCTGTGTGCAGCGGGACGTCAGCTCCAGGATGTAGTACGGGCCGCTGGGGGCGGGCCGTCCGCCGGAGAGGCGAATCCCCTCGGCGGCCAGCTCCCGCTGCCAGCGCAGCAGGGTGTCCCGCAGCCAGTTGCGGCGGGCCATCGGCTAATCCTTCAACTGGCGAACGACGGCGGCGGGAAAGCGACCGCTGGCGAGCAGCTTTTCCCGCAGTTTGCCCCGGCTCTCCGGGGTCGAGGTGGGCGTGGGTGTGGACAGGGGCGACGGCGGCAGTGTAGAGGTCGGCGTCGGTGTGGGAACGACGGTGTAACACTGGACGAACGGTGTGGGCGTATTGGTGATGACCGGCGCTTCGTAGCACATGGCGGGGGGCGTCACGCAGGCCGAAGGGATGAGAAATCCCAGCAGCGTGAGAGCCGCGACCTTGAGCCGCCGACTGAGCGCGAGTTTCGACATCCCTGGACGAACGATCGGCATTTTCCTGCCTCCATTCCTATTTCCCCGCCAGATCGCCCAGCCCTTCGGCTACACTGGGAGGGAAGCGCTCCTCGGTCAATAGCCGCTGCAATAACTGGCGGCGGTCCCTGGATTCCAGGATGGGAACCCTGGCCGGGGCGGACTGGTTCACGTCCGCCGGTGGCACGTAACAGGTCACGGTGGGCGTGGTCTCGAGCGTGGGGGTCAGCGTGGGAGAAGCGGTCACCGTGGGCGGGGATGGCAGCGTGGGTGTGTAACAAGTCGGGATGGGATCGGGGGTGTTGTGGGATGGGGTCGCGGTATAGCAGGTCAGTGTGGGGGTCGGCGTCTCGGTCAAAGGCGAGATGATGTAGCACTCGACGATGGGCGTGGGGGTATCGGTGGGCGTGATCATCGCATAGCACAGCACCTCGGGCGTGGATTCGACGCGCTGCCGGAGCACAGCGCACGCCGTGGTCACGACGAAGGAGAGCAGCGAGACGAGGGCAATCCTGAGCCGCAGTGAAAATCGGCCGGTTGATTTTTCGGCTGTGGGGATCTCTGGCATAACGATCTCCTATCTTGTCCTCAAGACATATCAAGTCTACACCAAGTTCCCGGAATTACAAGCGGAGAACCGATCACAGGCTATCTTTGACTTTCTGATTCCTTATGCTATAATCCGCCCGTACCTAAACAAGACACCTTGTGGCATCTCCGAGTCTCATCGCCTAAGGGCCTGGGTAGGCTTATGGTGTGAGACCGGTAGGGTATAGCTGGAAACGGCTGTGCCTCCCGTATTCGGAAAGGGGATGCGCCGACAAATTGCGCGAGCGGCGCCTCCAGATGGAGGCTTTTTTGTTGCATAGGCCGCGCTTTCTCCAACGGCATCCCTTTCCTGGGATGCCGTTTTGTTTTGCCTCGTGGAGGATTGGAATGGAGCCAAGGGGATACTATTTTCCCGTCCGCGACCTGTTGATGATCGCCACACTGGCCGGAGTGAAGTGAAAGGAGCCCTGCCATAGACGAGATTCTACGCGGCCTGGCGGAGGCCGTCAGATTGATCGCGATCCGGGATCCGGCGCTGTTCCAGATCATCCAGCTCTCGCTGCGGGTGTCGGGGGTGGCGCTTTTGTTCAGCACTCTGATCGGCATCCCGCTGGGGGCGATGCTGGGACTGACCCGTTTTGCCGGACGGCGGCTGGTCGTGGCGCTGCTCTACACCGGCATGGGATTCCCCCCGGTCGTGGTGGGATTGTTCGTCTACCTGATGCTGTCGCGCAGCGGGCCGTTGGGGCGACTGAACTGGGCGGCCGTCCCGGCGCTCTTCACCCCGGCGGCGATGGTCGTGGCGCAGTGCATCATCTCGTTCCCGCTGGTCGCCGGGTTCACAATGGCTGCCGTGATGGGCTTGGATCCGCAGCTCCGGCAGCAGGTCCAGGCGTTGGGCGCCACCCGGTGGCAGACCACGGCCGCCATCCTGATGGAAGCGCGGGTGGGCGTGGTCGTATCGGTGATCGCCGGCTTTGGCAGCATCATCTCCGAGGTCGGCGCGGTGATGATGGTGGGCGGCAACATTGAGCACAAGACGCGCGTCCTGACCACCGCCATCGTGCTGGAAACGCGCAAGGGGAACTTTCTGGCGATGGCGATAGGCATCGTGCTGCTGGCGATCTCCTTCGTTACCAATGTGGCGATGCTCTACCTGCAAGGGAGAACGTTCGAGGAGTAATGAGATGAACGAGACGACAGCGGCACAAACGAGAGACCCCATTTTCCGCTTGCAAGGCGTCAACAAAGCATACAACGGGCGCTGTGTGCTCCACGTCGGCAGTCTGGACATCCGGCGGGGCGAGGTCTTTGCGCTGGTCGGTCCCAGCGGGGCGGGTAAGAGCACGCTGCTGCGGCTGCTCAACTTTTTGGAGCCGCCCACCAGCGGCGCGATCCGTTTCCTGGATGTCCCGTTCAGCGCCAGCCAGCCGATGCCGCTGGACCTGCGCCGCCGGGTGACGACGGTGTTCCAGCGTCCTGTCTTGCTCAACCGGAGTGTGCGGGAGAACGTGAAATACGGCCTGCATCTACGGGGGCGGCGAGACGGAGATCGGTTAGTCGACGCAACGTTGGAGCAGGTAGGGCTGCACGAGTTGTCCGATCAACGGGCCCGCACTCTCTCCGGAGGGGAGGCGCAGCGGGTAGCCCTGGCGCGGGCTATGGTGCTGAAACCCGATGCGCTGCTGCTGGACGAACCGACTGCCAATCTGGATCCTTACAACGTCGGCCTGATCGAAGAGATCGTGCGCCGTCTCAACCGTGAACAGGGCACGACGCTGGTGCTGGTGACACACAACGTCTTTCAGGCCCGCCGTCTGGCCGACCGAGTGGCGCTGTTGTTGGAAGGGCAGGTCATCGAAGAAGCGGACGTGGAGACGTTCTTCCAATCCCCCCGCGATCCGCGCACCGGGGCGTTCGTGCGCGGCGAGATGGTGTACTGAGACAAGAAGGAGGCCAACTTGACAATGGCACATTCTACCTTTGGCGGCCTAGTTCCCGGGCAAGGCCCGCCGGGGCATAAAGTGCCCCGGCTACTTTCGCCCCGTGAACGGGGCTCCTAAGCCCGATTCATCGGGCGCTGCTCCGTAGCCGGGCGTTTGCGCCACAAGCGTGGTTTTACGCTAATGTGCCATTGTCAAACTAAAAAGAGGGGTAACTACCCAGGCCATTATGGTTTTGACACAGAGAGCCGCTGAGAAGGCACAGAGATTCACAGAGAATGCAACAAAAACATCTTTTTCTCCGTGTTTCTCTGTGAAATGCTCTGTGAAACTCTGTGTCACAACCCCAAGCTGGGTAGTTACAAAGAGGACAGAATTCGCTAGTCACAATTTGCTATACATAATGAGGAGGAAACCATGTTGAGAAAAACTATTGCTCTGTTGATCGTTTCGTTTGTGCTAATCAGTGGGTTGACGGGGTGCGGCGGTGCGCCCGCTACAATCCCACCCGAGCCGACGGAAGCGCCAGAACCAACCGCCGAGCCGGTCGCGTCCGCAAACCTGATCCTGGCCACGACCACCAGTACCCAGGATTCGGGCCTGTTGGACTTTATCCTGCCCGATTTCCAGGCCGAGTACAACATCACGGTGGACGTGATCGCCGTCGGCACCGGACAGGCCATCCAACTGGGCAAGGACGGCAACGCCGACGTGCTGCTGGTCCACGCCCGGTCGCAAGAGAATGCCTTTATGGACGAGGGGCACGGCGTGCGCCGTGAGGACGTGATGTACAACGACTTTATCATCGTCGGGCCGGCGGACGACCCGGCCGGCGTTCAGGGCATGCGTGATGCAGCCGCGGCGCTGAGGATGGTCGCCGACGCAGAGGCGACTTTCATCTCCCGAGGCGACGATTCGGGCACTCACACCAAAGAAAAGGCGATCTGGACAGCAGCCGAGATCGAACCGGCCGGCGATTGGTACGTCTCGGCCGGGCAGGGGATGGGGGCCGTGCTGACCATGGCTGACGAGCAGCAAGCCTACACCCTCAGCGACCGCGCGACGTACCTGGCCCGCACGTTGGAGGGGATCGAGTTGGAGATCCTGGTCGAAGGTGATCCGATCCTGTTCAACCCGTACGGCGTCATCGCCGTCAATCCTGACAAAAGCCCGGACATCCAGGTTGATCTGGCGAATACCTTCATTGACTGGCTCGTCTCGCTGCCGACCCAGGAAAAGATCGCCCAGTGCGGCGTGGTCGAGTTCGGCGCGCCGCTCTTTACGCCCGACTCGGCGTTGTGGCGAGCGGAGCATCCGGCCGGGGAGTAGAGAGGTGGTTCTGGCTGACGGGCAGGCCTGCGCCGACTATCTTTTTTCGCAATCGGGGCAGCCTGACCCGCACGCTGGCGGGAGAGAATCCAGGAACGCGGGTGTACCGGGCGTGAAACGTATTACATCTCACGTTTTGCGTCTCGGCCCACGCGGGCTTGGATCAATCTCGAACGTGCCACCCTCGAAACTATTCTACAGATTTTGAAAGGTTTGTCAACGACATGTGGTTTGTTGGACTGGATGATACCGACACGTTGGAATCGAGAGGCACGGGACACCTGGCGCGGCTAGTTGCTGAGGCGCTTTCACCCGACTATCCGGTACTGGGTGTGACCCGCCACCAATTGCTGATAGACCCGCGCGTGCCGTACACGGCCAAGAACTCGAGCGCGGTCATCGTGCTGGAAGCGAACGGCCGCTTGAACGTTGACAGGTTATTGGAGCGAGTACAGGCGGTGATGCGCCAGCATTACAACCCCGGCAGCGATCCCGGCCTGTGCGTGGCCCGTGTTGTGCCCAAGACCATTGTCGAGTTTGGCCACCGGACGCAGCGGGATGTGGTGACCCAGGACGAGGCGCGAGCGCTGGCGGCGGAACACGGTATTCCCCTGCTGGGCTTGGGCGGCACTGAGGATGGCGTCATCGGTGCACTGGCGGCGGTGGGGCTGGCGGCCGCCGGCGACGACGGGCGATACGTGCTGGTGGGCCGGGCGCGGGAATTGAGCGGTTTGCAGCCGGTCCCGACGGTGCTGGCGGCGGGCATCGCAGCGGTGCGCACCATCGACGGTCGGCCGGTGACCGATGGCCTGGTGCTGGCCGATAAACTACGTCCGGCCCGGCGTGATGGGCAGCCGGTGCTCTTTGTCGAGTCTGTTGGCGATCGCTGGCGGCCTCTCAAGCTCGATTGATGGTTGCGACTCGGGCCAATCACTTCTCGACCACAAAGGTTAGAGGCGATGGAGAGGGGCAGGGTATTCCAGATCGAGAACGTGTAACCGAATGCACATCAAAAGTCTCGCAATGTCCGTGACCGTGGCATTCCTCCGTGGTAAGCGTTCAGAGGTGGTACTCTGTTGAGGGTTTGTAGCCCCGACCATTGCGACTGGATTCCCACGTGCGCGGGAATGACGGTTGCGGAGTGTGTTCTGTCGGGGTTGCAAACCCCCTCTGAGCGGGGTAGGTGAACAGCTACCCCGCGTGTACTTTTCTTTCGTGGTGAAAATGAAGCGTCGAACTGACGGGTGACAACAGGACAGACCCTCGTCTCTGTACGGTGCCTCGAACGCATCTTGACAGTTGTCTCTTTCGATAGTATACTCACATCATAAGTATTCATCTTATGAGTAAAGTTCGTGAATGCATCACACCGTACATCCCTGAGCATCGAATGGAGCTTGCTCGGCTTTCTGGCCGAGCAGCCGATGCATGGCTACGAGATTCACCAGCGCCTTTCGCAAGCGGCCGAGCTGGGATTGGTCTGGCGACTCAAGCAGAGCCGGCTCTATGCCCTGCTGACCCGCCTGGAGGAACGAGGATACATTGATCACACCCTGGAGCCTCAGGACTCGCGCCCCCCGCGTAAAGTGTATACCCTCACCCCAGCCGGCCGGGCGGCGCTGGATGCGTGGCTGCACGAGCCGGTGGCGCACGGGCGGGATTTCCGCCTCGAGTTCCTGGCCAAACTGTATTTCGCGCAGCGGAAGGGCGAAGCCACGCTGCGCTCTCTCTTTGCAGCGCAGCGCAGCCTGTGCCAGCGCTGGCTGGAGCGGCAGCAGGCGGCCCTGGATGCATTGGATCCAGGCGCGTTCGAGTGGCTGGTCTACCGTTTTCGCCTGGGGCAGGTGCAGGCTATCGTCCAGTGGCTCGATGTGAGCGAGGCCACGCTCCTCGAGTCAACTACGCTGGACCCTTAAATTTTCACACCAGGAGGATCACTTCGATGAAGCAAAGGATGTTGTTATGGGGATTGGCTGTTGTGCTTTTGTCGGGGTTGGTGGGATGCCGCCCGGGCGCGACTGCGACATCTCCCGTTGAAACTGGCAAGATCACAGTGATGGACGCGCTGGGGCGGGAGGTCGAACTGCCGGGACCGGCGCAGCGGATCGTGATCGCCGGCAAGGCCAACTTTATGCTCAACGACGCTGTCTACGCATTCCCGGACGCCGCACAGCGGGTCGTGGCCCTCACCGAAGCCGCGCAGAGAGCGCAGGCTTTCGTCGGCTTGCTGGATCCCGACGCGGCGACCAAGACGCGCTTCATAGCCGACGCCGCAGCCGAGGAAATCGCTGCCGCGCAGCCCGACCTGGTGCTCCTCAAAAGCTACATGCGGGAATCGCTAGGCGTTCCCCTGGAACAGTTGGATATCCCGGTCATCTATTTGGACTTTGAAACACCCGATCAATACCAGCGAGATTTGGGGATCCTGGGCCAGGCCTTGGGGGATCCAGAGCGGGCCGAGGGCCTGTGGGCCTACTACAGCGAGATCCTGGCGCGGGTGGCCCATGGCGCTGAAGGTCTGACCACAGTGCAAAAACCCCGCGTCCTGGTGCTTCAGTACAGTGACAGGGGCGGCGAGGTGGCGTTCAAGGTCCCTCCGGTCAGTTGGATCCAGACCCAGATGGTCGAGCTGTCCGGCGGCGCGCCGGTGTGGATCGATGCTGCGCAGGGAGGGGGCTGGGCCGTGGTCAACCTGGAACAAATCGCGGCCTGGAATCCCGACCAGATTTACATCATCAACTACTTTGGCAGTCCGGTCGACGTGGCGACCCGTCTTCAAGCCGATCCGCAGTGGGCCGAGATGGCGGCGGTGCGCGCCGGTCAGCTCTATCCCTTCGCAGGCGATTACCATAGCTGGGACCAGCCGGACACCCGCTGGGGATTGGGCCTGCTCTGGCTGGCGCAGCACATCCATCCAGCCCGTTTTGCCGACGTGGACATACAGGCCGAGGTCTTTCGTTTCTTCGAGCTGTTCTACGGCCTCGACCGCTCCACCATCGAGGTCGAGATCCTGGGGCGAATGGAAACGTGACTGTGATGCATTGGAACACAGAGACCCACAGAGAAGGCAGAGTACACAGAGGATAGAGCAACGAGGCTTTTTCTCCGTGTTTCTCTGTGCCATGCTCTGCAAAGCTCTGTGTAATGGCTAGATAGGAAGTGGCGCGTTGACGATCCGGTATTACCGCCGCGTGTTGTGGGGCCTGCTCATCCTGCTGTTGGGGCTGATGGGCCTGGCGATCTTTGTGGGGCGGTATCCCGCGCCGATCTGGATGCCGCTCCAGACCCTGCTCCGCGATCCCCTGGCGCAGCGCCTGGTGCTCAACCTGCGCCTGCCGCGCATCCTGGCGGCGGTGCTGCTCGGCATGTCGCTGGCGGCGGCCGGCACGGCGCTACAGATGATCTTTCGCAATCCCCTGGTGGAGCCGGGCTTTCTGGGCGTCTCGCAAGGTGCGGCTTTCGGCGCGGCCCTGAGCATTGTGGGACTCGGCGCTTCGGGCCTGGTCACACAGGCGGCGGCGGCCCTGTGCGGCTGCCTGGGGCTGGGCCTTTCGTATGCCCTGGCCCGCCGCATTCGCTACGGCGGCTGGACCCTGCGGCTGATATTGGCCGGGATCGCCGTTTCGGCGCTGTTTTCGGCCGGCGTCGGCATCCTCAAGTACGTCGCCGACCCGCTGACCCAACTGCCGGAACTGGTCTTTTGGATGCTGGGCGCCCTGTGGGGCGTCACGTGGCAAGAGACGCTGTCCATCCTGCCGGTGACGCTGGCGGCGCTGGCGGTGCTGCTCTTGATGCGCTGGCGGCTCAACCTGCTGGCCCTGGACGACGCCACGGCCTTTTCGTTGGGCACGGCCCCGGCCCGCGAACGGACCGTGCTGCTGGTGGCCGCGGTCGCAGCCACGGCGGCGATTGTCTCCGTGTCCGGCGTGGTCGGCTGGGTGGGACTGATCGTGCCGCAGATCGCCCGCTCTCTCCTGGGAGCGGACGGGCAGCGCGCGCTGCCGGGAGCGGTGCTCATGGGCGGCGCTTTCACCCTGGTCTGCGACACGGCGGCGCGCACGGCGCTCTCCAGCGAGATCCCTCTGGGCATCCTGACGTCGTTGATCGGCGCGCTGGCGTTCAGCATCCTGATGGTCACGCCCCGACAGCTTGCACCCTGGGTCTCGAAACGCTGAGGAGAGCCTATGCCGCCGATGATCGCGCTTTCCGAGATCCGCTTCACCTACAACGGGCAGAAACACGCCGTGTTCGAGAACCTGTCCCTGGACATCCCCGCCGGCTCCGTCACAGCCATATTGGGGCCCAACGGCGCGGGAAAATCAACCCTGCTGCATCTGATCCTGGGCATCCTCAGCCCGGCCTCGGGACGGATTCTATTGAGGCAGCGCTCCCGCCAGCAGTACACGCGCCGCGAGCTGGGCCGGTTGATCGGGCTGGTCGCTCAGGACGAGGCCATGCCCTTCAATTTCACCGTGCTGGAGTACGTCCTGTTGGGACGGGCGCCGTACCTCCCCATCCTGCAGACGCCCGGCCCTGAAGATGGTCAGGTAGCTCAGCGAGCGCTGACGACGGTGGGCATGGAGGCGATGGCCGAGCGCTCCGTCCAGACCCTGAGCGGCGGGGAGCGGCAACTGGTGACCATCGCCCGGGCGCTGGCCCAGCAGCCGCGCATCCTGCTGCTCGACGAGCCGACCTCACACCTCGACCTGAGCAACAAGGGGCGAGTGCTGCAACTGATGTGCCAGTCGGCCGACGATGGCGTGACGGTGGTCTTTACCACACACGAGCCTGACCTGTCCGCCGTGGCCGACTACTTGATTCTCATGCGCCAGGGGCAGACGCTGGCTGCCGGCCCTGCGGACGCGGTGTTCACCTCCGATAACCTCTCCCAGACCTATGGCGTGCCGGTGGCGGTGGCCCAGGTGGATGGTCAGCGGGTTGTCCTCACTCCTACCGGCCCGGCCTGAAATGGGAATCTGATGATCAAGACCAACGCCTGTGTCCAATTTGACACATCTCCGTTTCTTTGGTAAAGTCCCCCCCATCTGAACAATCGAGGTTGATTTGTCATGGCCCATTTAGACGCTTATAATCGTCCCATCAGCTATCTGCGCATCTCTGTCACCGACCGCTGCAATCTGCGCTGTGTCTACTGCATGCCGCCGGAGGGCGTCCCATGGCGACCGCACGAGGACATCCTGCGATACGAGGAAATCGAGACCGTCGTGCGGGCCGCCGCCGAGTTGGGCATCAGCAAGGTGCGGCTGACCGGCGGTGAGCCGCTGGTACGGTTGGGGCTGGCCGACCTGGTGCGGGCGCTGGCCCGCATCCCCGGCATTGACGATCTGGCGATAACCACCAATGGCATCCTGCTGGCCCGCTACGCCGAGGAGTTGGCCCAGGCCGGCCTGCACCGGGTCAACGTCAGCCTGGATACGCTGCGCCCGGAGCGCTTCCGCCGCATCACGCGGCTGGGGCGGCTGGAGGACGTGTTGGCCGGGATGGAAGCGGCCCGGCAGGCCGACCTGGACCCGATCAAGATCAACACCGTCGTCATCCGGGGCATGAATGACGACGAGGTGGTGGATTTCGCGCGCCAGACCCGGGAGGCTGCGTGGAATGTGCGTTTCATCGAGCTGATGCCGGTGGGAAACGGCGGCCTGCTGGATGGGCAGTGGGAGGAGCGAGCCGTCACAGCCCGAGAGATTCGGGAGCGGATCGAAGCCGCCCTGGGGGGCCTGGAAGCGGCCAAGATGCGCGCCGGCAGCGGGCCGGCCCGCTACTACCGGCTGCCGGGCGCACGGGGCACCCTCGGTTTCATCACCCCCATCAGCGAGCACTTTTGCTACCAGTGCAACCGGCTGCGCCTGACCGCCGACGGGCAGCTCCGGCCCTGCCTACTCTCGGACGCCGAGCTGGACCTGCGCACGCCGCTGCGGCAGGGCGCGACCGTCGCCGAGATCAAAGGGCTGCTCCTGGAGGGAATTGCTCACAAACCGATGCAGCATCACATCGGCATTGGTGATTGCGAGCGGCCGGAAAACCGGGTCATGTCAGAGATTGGGGGGTAGAACGGTGGGGATATTCCAAGAACTGGGGTTTGGCGGCAGATAGAAACGGGAGGTCCTGTGGAGTTAACTCATCTGGATGACCAAGGCCGTGTCCACATGGTGGACGTGGGCGCGAAGCCGCACACCGAGCGGGTCGCCGTCGCCAAGGGCGAGATCGTGATGCAGCCGGAGACGCTGCGGCTGATCGCGGAGGGGGGTGCGCCCAAGGGGGACGTGCTGACCACGGCGCAGGTGGCGGGCATCATGGCGGCCAAGCGCACGCCGGAGCTGATCCCCCTCTGCCACCCGCTGCTGTTGACCCAGGTGGACGTCGCGTTGGAGGTGGACGAGGGGGCGTCCCGCATCGAGATCACCGCCACGGTGCGCACCCGAGGCCAGACCGGCGCCGAGATGGAGGCCCTCACCGCCGTCAGCGCTGCCGCCCTGACGATCTATGACATGGCGAAGGCGGTAGAGAAGACGATGCGCATCACCAATGTTCGGCTGGTGCACAAGCGGGGGGGCAAGAGCGGGGAGGTGACGCTGGAATGACGGGAAACGCAGAGATCAGCGTGCGGGTCAAATTTTTTGCTGCGCCCCGGGAGGCCGTCGGGGCCGGGCAGCTCGAGCGGACGGTGCCGGCCGGGACGACGGTGGAGGAATTGATCCGCTGCCTGACGGAGGAGTACCCCATCCTGCGGGCCTACACCCGCTTCCTCAGCGTGGCCGTGAACCGGGCCTACGTCGGCATGCAGACCGAGTTGCACGACGGAGACGAGGTGGCCTGCCTGCCGCCGGTGGGAGGAGGATAAATGACGCTCTTCGAGATCACTCCCGAGCCGCTGTCTGCCGACGCGGTCATCGCCCGGCTGGCGGACCCCGCCAACGGGGCGGTCGTCACCTTCGTCGGGGTGGTGCGCGGCGAGACGGACGGGCGCGCGGTCCGCTATCTGGAGTACGAGGCTTACCCAGAGATGGCCGAGGAGACACTGCGCCAGGTGGGGCGCGAGGTCCAGGAACGCTGGCCCACCATCCGGGAGGTCGCCATCCACCACCGGGTCGGACGGCTGGAGGTCGGGGAGACGGCGGTGGTCATCGCCCTTAGCGCCGCCCACCGGCCCGAGATGTTCGATGCCCTCCACTATGCCATTGACCGGCTGAAAGAGATCGTCCTGATCTGGAAAAAGGAAGTGTGGGCCGATGGCGTCGAGTGGCGGAGCGAGAGCGGCAGCCCAATGCCGGGCAGTTTTCCATATTTGGACACAGAGAGCCACTGAGAAGACACCGAAATTCACGGAGAATATGGCACAGAATCCTTTTCTCCGTATGCCTCTGTGAAATGCTCTGTGAGACTCTGTGTCACAGTGCCGTGAGTTACATGGGGGGACGACATGCCGCGCCATGCCACCTTTGTCCCGTACAACCCAAGACTATCCTGAACAAGCACAAACGCCCGGACCATTGGTTCTGGACCCGGTACACCGCCTACCCGTACCTGGGCTGCCAGCACGGGTGCGAGTTCTGCTACTGCCGTGAGGAAAAGTACTATCCCTACGAGGACGTGAATGACTTTGCTCACGTCATCAAGGTCAAGGAGAACGGACCCCTGCTGCTGCGCCGGGCGTTGAGCCGCGCGCCGGTGGACCTGATCGGCGTTGGGGATTACCAACCGGCCGAGCGCAAGTTCGAGCTGTCGCGGCGGATGCTGGAAATATGTCACGAGCTGGGCTTTCCGGTCTTTGTGTTGGAGCGCTCGCCGCTGGTGCTGCGCGACCTGGACCTGCTGTGGGCGATTGGGGAGCGGGCCACGGCGTTGGTCGCCTTCAGCATCATCTCGACACCCGATTCCCCCCACCATGCGCGGGTCCGCCAGATGGAGCGGCTGGCTCCGCCGGTCGAAAAGCGGTTTGAGGCGATGGAACAGATCGCGGAGGCCGGCATTCCCGTCGGCACCTGTATGATGCCCACCCTTCCCATCCTGTGCGACGACGACACCAATCTGGAAAACGTGGTGCGCTGGACCGCCGATCACGGCGGGCGGTTCGTGCTGGTCGGTGGCCTGACCCTGGCCGACCAGCAGCGCGCGTACTTTTTCACCGTTCTGCGGGAGCGCTTTCCGGATCTGTTGAGCGCCTATCAAGCGCGGTATCCCGAGGGCAGCTACGGGCCCTCCCGGGGTCGGTGGCGGAACGTCGCTCTGCGCATCAGGGAGCTGTGCGAGAGGTACGGCATCTCTGACCGCATCCCCCGTCCCATCATCCCTGGCGACAAGCGCGTCCTCAACAAGCGCATTGCCGAGAGGTTGGCTAACCAGGTCTATGATATGGAGCTGAACGACGAGCCAGGCTATCGTGTGTGGGCCTACCGCAAGGCGGCCTGGGCTATCGAGGAATTGGAGCAGGACGTGGGGTTGATCTACCGAACCATGGGCTTGAAAGGATTGGAGAGCATTCGGGACGTCGGCCCCAAACTGGGACGGGAGATCAAAGAGTTTATGACCATCGAGGCATAACTGCATATCATCCTCGTGCCCTCATCGTTTGCCGATGTGCGCCGGTTCCGCCCCGTGATAGGCCAGGGGCGAACGATCACTTGTGCATATCGCTTACCTGAGTAAAATATAGGATCAGGGCCGCATCATCTGTCTCCGCGCTGAGGCTCGATCAGATCCAACCCATATGTCAATTCCTACCAGGCAGGCCAGCCTCGTGGCCCGTCAGAGAGGCCAGGTGTTGTCCTGATCTACAGGGAGGAGGTGATGGGAGAAAATACCTCACCGAGCAACAGTTTGGCAATCCATCAAATGCGCAACTTGCAAGAATAAAAGGAGGATGAGATGAAACGCTCTGTGCTCTCTGTTCTGCTGCTTGGGCTCTTGTTGGTCACGGCCCAGTGCGGCCCTTCCAGCGGCGGGGGAGAGGCTCCCCAGGCCTCTGCCACCAAGACCGTCGTGATTGGATTTACTGTCTCTCAGACCGGCAGTTTGAACGTCTCCTCGATACGCCAGGATAACGGTCTCAAGCTGTGGATGGATCAGGTCAACGCCGCCGGCGGGATTACCCTCAGCGACGGCACCGTCGTCAAGTTCAAGACCGTCTCCTACGACGACGAGAGCAACAAGGATCGGGTCCAGGAGCTTTACACCCGTCTGGCGACCGAGGATAACGCCGACTTTTTGATCAGCCCCTATTCCAGCGGCCTGACGGCAGCCTCAGCGGTGATTGCCGAGCAGTATGGCAAGGTGATGATCACCACGGGGGCCGCCTCCGATGCCACCTACCAGGAGGGGTACACGCTGGTCTTTCAGGCCTATACCCCCGCCAGCCGCTATTTGACCGGCGCGTTGGACCTGTTGGGCCACCTCGATCCCAGCGTCAAAAAGATAGCCTTTGTCAACGAGAACGACAAGTTCTCTACCGACGTCGTGGCGGCGGCCCAGGTATACGCCGAATCGCTGGGCTATGATATCGTCCTGGCCGAGAGTTACGATTCTGGAACCCCCGATTTCGGTCCGTTCATCAACAAGATCCAGGCCGCCGCGCCAGAGGCCCTTATGGGCGGTGGTCACTTTCAGGACGGCAGCACCTTTGCCCGCCAACTCCACGAAAAGGGCATTCCCCTCAAGTTCGTGGCCTTGCTGGTCGCTCCACCAGAGCCGGATTTTTCCGAGATTGGCGACGGGGCCCTGGGCATCGTCGGCCCCAGTCAGTGGGAGCCTCAGGCTGAATATACCCCAGAGTCGGCGGAGGCAGCCGGCGTCGAGTGGTTCGGCCCGCTAAACGATGATTTCGTCAGGGATTACGAGGCTGCTTACAACGAGGAGCCCTCCTACCACTCGGCCGGTGGGTACGCCGCCGGCTTGATCTTGCACAAGGCGATCGTAGACGCCGACTCGGTGGACACGGCGGCCGTCAAGGCGGCGCTGGACAGGATGAACATCCTCACCTTTTACGGGGGGATCAAGTTCGACGCCAGCGCCGAGTCTCACGGCTTGCAGATCGGCCACGAGATGGTCTACATCCAGTGGCAGCATGACGACGCCGGCAACTTGATGAAGCAAGTGATCTGGCCCCTCGAAGGCGCCACGGCTGAATCGCTCTATCCGAAACCCTAGGCGTGACGATCAACTCCACATCAGGTGGGACGCACTTTTATGCTCAAAACGGTCGCCATAACTGGCTTTAAAGTGCGTCCCACCTTGGTTACGCGGATTCTACATCTTTTAGGAGGCGTGTTATGGTTCTCATCGCTTCTCTCATTGACGGCCTGCTGATCGGCTTTATCTATGGCATCGCTGCGATGGGGCTTTCTCTCATCTGGGGTGTGATGCGGGTCATCAACCTGGCTCACGGCGCCATCATCGCGTTGGGAATGTTTGGAGTTTACCTGGCCTTTACTGGGCTGGGGTTGAACCCCTACCTGGCGCTGCTGCTGGTCGCCTTGACCGGCCTGTTGTCGGGCGTGCTGGTCTATGGGATCGCCGTCCATCGAGTCATCAACGCTCCTTACCTCTCCACTCTGCTGGCTACTTTTGCCGTCAACATGATCGTCATCGGCGTGGGGACGGCGGCCTTTTCCACCTCACCGCGCAATGTGGCCTTTGCGCTGGGCAGCCTGTCACTCGGTGTCATCACCCTGACCTGGACCCGGGTGGCCGCCGCCCTGGTCGCCGTGCTGGTGACCGCGCTGCTCTACCTGTTCCTCTACCGCACCCGTCCCGGCAAAGCCATCCGGGCGGTCGCCAATAACCGGGCCGCGGCCGAACTGATGGGCATTCCTTCCTCCTGGGTGTTGGCGCTCAGTTTCGGACTGGGCACTATGCTGGCCGCCATCTCTGGGGGCCTGATCGCCACCTTTCTGCCCTTTACCATCCTGGCCGGCGCCGGGTACCAGGTCAAGGGGTTCGTGATCTGTGTGCTGGGTGGCCTGGGCAACCCGCTGGGCGCGTTGATTGGCGGCCTGCTGTTGGGCGCTATGGAGGGTATCATCCCAGCCTTCCTGGAGACGAGCTGGGTGCCCGTCCTGGAATTCGTCCTCTTTGTCCTCATCCTGCTGGTAAAACCGACCGGCCTACTGGGGAGCCGAAAATGAAACCACTCGACAAATCTCACGACACGCCCTGGCGCAATCCCGGGCTCTGGCTGGCGCTGGCGACGACGGCCGTGATTGGCCTCTCGCCGGCCCTGTCCGGCAACAAGGCCTACGCACGCGAGGTCATGTTCACCGTCTTGATGTCGGTGGGGTTGGCCTCCAGCCTGAACGTGATGCTGGGCTATACCGGTTACGTCAACTTTGGGCACATTGTCTTTTTCGGCCTGGGCGGTTACGTCAGTTTCTACCTGTTGAGCGTTCACCGCCTGCCGTTCTACATTGCGGTGCTGGCGGGCGGATTGAGCGCAGCGCTGCTCGCCTTTCTGCTGGGCAAAGCCATCCTGCGGCTGCGCGGCGCTTACTTTGCCCTGGCGACCATCGGCGTCAACGAGGCGGCCCGCTCCTTTGTCAAAAACTTTGGCCCCTTTGGCGGCCCGACCGGTATGACCCTCAAATTTCAGGTCTACCAGGCCTACGGCGGGGCCGACCGGGCGCTGTGGATCGCGTACATCGTGCTGGTCGTGTTGGCCGTCGCCGTCATCCTGGTCAGCTTTCTGGTCAAGACCTCCCGGTTCGGGTTGGGACTGATGGCGATCCGGGAGAATGAAGATACAGCCGAAGTGATGGGCGTGGTCGCGCCCAACGCCAAAACCTGGGCCTATGTTCTCTCGGCCATCTTTCCCGGCATGATCGGGGCGCTCTTCTTTTTCAAGAACGGCAACATCGAGCCGGACGATGCCTTTCGCCTGCAGCAGTCCATCGAGATCATTGTGATGGTGATGCTGGGCGGCCAGGGACTGGTGCTCGGTCCGCTGGTCGGCTCGGCGGTTTACCAGCGGCTGCGCGGCTATCTGTTGGTCAGCCCGTTGTTCAAAAACATCCAATTGGCGGTGGCAGGGGTTCTGCTGCTGATTATCATCCTATTCGTGCCGGCGGGATTGGTCGGCTGGCTGCGCCGCCGCTCTTCCCGCCTGCGGAGGGTGCTGGAATGATCACTCAATCTGGCAACGGAAAACCTATTCTGCAAGTGAAGAATGTGTCCAAACGATTTGGCGGTCTGCAAGCCCTGAGCAAAGTCACCTTCGACCTGCCCCAGGGTCAGATTTTGGGATTGATCGGGCCCAACGGCGCCGGCAAGACCACCCTCTTTAACGCCATCAACGGCATCTACCCACCAGAGGCAGGGCAGGTGATCTTGCGCGAGCAGGACATCACCGGCTGGAAGCCCTATGACGTGGCTCGCCTGGGCCTGGCCCGCACCCACCAGATCGTCCAACCGCTGAACGAGCTGACGGTGCTGCAGAACGTGATGGCCGGAGCCTGTTTCGGCCACGAGCGCCGCTCCTTGGGTCAGGCGCACGAGATCGCCGACCAGGTGCTGGACTTTGTCGGCCTGGCCGGGCGGCAGGACGAGCTGGCCGTCAGCTTGAACGTCGCCCAGAAGAAGCGGCTGGAGCTGGCCCGCGCCCTGGCCGCCCGCCCTTATCTGCTCCTGCTGGACGAGGTGCTGGCCGGCCTGAACCCGGCCGAGATCGCCGATATGATACAGGTTGTGCGCCAAATCCGCGACCAGAGCGTGACGATCCTGATCATTGAGCACGTGATGCACGCCCTGATGAACGTCTCGGACCGGGTGATCGTGCTGGATTACGGCCAGCAGATCGCTGAGGGGACGCCGGAGCAGGTCGCCAACGACCCCCGCGTGATCGAGGCTTACCTGGGAGACCCCAAGATGGCGGAACGGTTGATGGACCGGCTGGATGAACAGGTGGAGGATTAGGCCATGGCTTTCCTAGAGATTCGTGATACATCCTCTGGCTACGGCGAACTGCAAATCCTGTGGGACGTCTCGTTGGAGCTGGAGCGTGGCAAGCTGACCGCTCTGGTCGGCTCCAACGGCGTGGGCAAGACCACGCTGCTCCGCACGGTGGTGGGACTGATCAAACCCTGGCACGGAGCGATCACCTTTGATGATCAGGACGTGACCCGTATCTCTCCCCACGCCAAGGCTGCCCAGGGGATCGTGCTGGTGCCCGAGGGCCGCCAACTGTTCACCGATATGAGCGTGTACGAGAACCTAGAGATGGGAGCGTTCACCGCCCGCGCCCGGCCCCATTTCCAGGAAAACCTGGCCCGGGTGTACCAACTGTTCCCCCGCCTGGAGGAGCGGGCCGAGCAAAAGGCCGGCACGCTCTCCGGCGGCGAGCAGCAGATGCTGGCCGTGGCGCGCGGCCTGATGGCCCAGCCCGAGATCCTCATGTTCGACGAGCTGTCGCTGGGGCTGGCCCCTTTCCTGGTGCTAGAACTGTTCGAGATCCTGTGCCGCCTCAAGGCCGAGGGGCTGACCATGCTGCTGGTCGAGCAGAACGTCCAACTGGCGCTGGCGATCAGCGATTACGCCTACGTGCTTTCGGACGGGCGCGTCACGTTGGAGGGGCCATCCCGCCAGGTGGCCCAGGAAGAGCACGTGCGCAAGGCCTACCTGGGCATCTAGCCGCCCCTGTGGGTACCTGCTCAGGTGCGTCGCACCTGACTCCCGCCCCAGGTATGCAGACTATGTCTATCCACATCCATCCCATCCCGATGGGCATGGGCATCGCCTATCTGATCGAGAGCGCGGCCGGCTTGCTCTTGGTGGACGCTGGACTGCCCCACTGGGAGCAGGCCGTCCTGCGGCGCATCCACGCCCTGGGACGGAAACCGGGCGCGCTGCAGCTCATCTATATCACCCACGCTCACCTGGACCATTATGGCAGCGCCGCGGCCCTCCGCCGGGCCAGCGGCGCGCCTGTCGTCATCCACCGCGCCGACGCCGACGCCATAGCGCGGGGCCGGACGCCCCTCGGCTCCATCCGGGGACGGGGCTGGCTGCTGGCAGCCCTCCTGCCCCTGGCCGAGCGGGTGCTGCGCCCGGAGCCGACTCTGCCCGACATCTTGTGCGACGACGGCGACGCCCTGGACCTCGACCTCCCCTTCGCCGCGACGGTGCTCCACACCTCTGGCCACACGCCCGGCTCCAGCTGCCTGATCGTCGAGGGGGAGGGCGATCAAGACCGGATCGCCTTTGCGGGCGACCTCGTCTCCAACACCACCCACCCCCACGGGCAGCGCTACTTTGCCCACGATTGGGCCATCCTGCACCACAACCTGGCCCGCCTCCAGGCGCTCCATCCCCAGTGGGTCTATCCCGGCCACGGGCGCGCTCCCCTCGACGACGCGACGCTGCAGCGACTGGCGTAAAACGGCAGATCGGGGATAATAGAGCTGCTATGACAGATCCGAGTAAAACCCAATTCTATTCCGCTGTCCAGGACTTTCGCCGCGCCCGGCGGCAAGCCGACCTGGAGCGGGTGCTGGCCCGCCTGACGGGCCAATCGGCCGACCTGCTCTCCTACGAGGAGGTGCGGCGAAAGTTGAAAGCCACCATTGGCAGCGACAAACCGCAGTTGAAAGAGATTCCCCTCGACGGTATCGTCGGCAGTGTGGGACGGTATACCGACTTTACCCGCAGTTTTCTCCCCAAGCAAGACAGCGACGAGTCCCGCTGGGCCGGCGTCAAGGCCGCTGCGAGCGGATTGGTCGGCCTGCCTCCCATCAGGGTCTACCAGATCGGCGACGCCTATTTCGTGCTGGATGGAAACCATCGCGTATCGGTCGCCCGGCAGCTCGACGCGACGTCCATCGAGGCCTATGTGGTCGAGATCAAGGCCAAGGTGCCTCTCTCCCCCGACGTCCAACCCGACGACCTGATCCTCAAGGCCGAGTACGCCGACTTTTTGGAACAGACCCACCTGGATGAACTCCGACCGGAGGCTGACCTGAGCGTCACCATCCCCGGTCAGTACTGCGCCCTGGAGGAGCACATCCAGGTGCACCGCTACCTTATGGGGTTGGAACAGCAGCGCGAGATTTCCTACCAGGAAGCGGCAGCCCATTGGTACGACCACGTCTACTGGCCGGTCGTCCAGATCATTTGCGAGCGCGGTCTGATGCGGGATTTCCCGGAGCGAACCGAGACCGATATGTACCTGTGGATAGCCGAGCACCGCGCGGCGCTGAAAAAAGAATTGGGCTGGGAAGTCGAACCGGAGGCCGCAGCGGCCGACCTGGCGGCCCAGGCTGGCGCCCGCCCTCGCCGCGTGGTCGCCCGCATTCTGGATGCCGTGACGCCCGACGAACTGAGCGCCGGCCCTCCGCCGGGGGAATGGCGGGCCAAACGAGGGTCCGCCCGGCGCGACGACCGCCTGTTCGCCGACGTGCTGGTCGCCATCAACGGCGAGAGCGGCGGCTGGTGCGCCCTGGAACAGGCGTTGGAGGTGGCGCGGCGCGAGGAGGCGCGGCTGATCGGGCTGCACGTGCTGGGGACGGCGTCCGATCAAGAGGCCGAGGCCGCCCAGGCGGTGCAAGCCGAGTTCCAGCGCCGCTGCGAGGCGGCCGGCGTGCCAGGGCACCTGACCTTTGCCTCGGGTAAAGTGCCCCGCGCCGTGTGTGAACGGGCCCGCTGGACCGACCTGGCGGTCGTCAGCCTGACGTATCCCCCACCTCCTCAACCATTGGCCCGCCTGGGGTCTGGATTCCGCGCCCTGCTCCAGCGCTGTCCCCAGCCGGTGCTGGCCGTGCCGGACGTATCCCCATTGAGCCGCGCCCTGCTGGCCTACGATGGCAGTCCCAAGGCCGAGGAGGCTCTCTTCGTGGCGGCCTATCTGGCGGGACGGTGGACCATCCCCCTGGCTGTCGTCAGCGTGGCGGAAAACGGCAATGTGATGCCGGAGACGCTGACCCGCGCCGAGTCCTACCTGGCGGAACACGGCATCCAAGCCACCCCCATCGAAAAGAGCGGCTCGGCAGCTGACGCGATCCTCGAGACGGCCCAAGAACAGGGGAGTGACCTGATCGTGATGGGCGGCTATGGACACAAACCGGTGCTCGAAGTCGTGCTGGGCAGCGCCGTGGACCAAGTGCTGCGCGAAAGCCAGGTTCCCACCCTGATCTGCCGGTGAACATCACACCCTCGGGCAGCCTTTGCCCGCGTGAAAGGCGGGCAATGTATTTTGCGGCTATGGGGGGTATTCGCCTGCCTGGATCAACCGCTGCCGCTCCTGTACCCGATCGGGATGATTGAACTGCAAGATGGCGACAGTTCCCCGTCCCTCTGGGGTGAGGGGGGCGATCAAGTCGCCGTCAAGGCGGAAATGATCGGTCCAGGACTGGGTTCGAGGGTTGAAGAAGGGCGTCAGTTGGCCGGTCTCCGGGTCCAGCGATCCCAGGTCAGTGCCCTTGTGATGGTTGCAGTACGGGCAGGACAGAGCCAAGTTATCCAAGGTCGTACTGCCGCCGTGCTTTTCGGCGACAACGTGTTCGATCTCGAAGGACAGAAAGGCGAATGCCTCGGGATAGAGACAGTACTCGCATTTTTCCCCGGATCGTTCCAGAACCGCTTGGCGTAGGGCTAGCAGCAATTCCCGTTATGGAGTTCGTAGTAGCGACTTTAGTCGCTTCTACTGCGTAAACAGCGACTAAAGTCGCCACTACGAACGTCGAAGGCGTGACGGCGATGCTAAAACGGGAATTGCTGTAGGGCTAGTGAGACGTGCGTCATTCGTTTTGAGCCAGGCGTTGAGCGGCGTGCGCTTTCGCCAGCCGCACGATGTGTTCCAGCATCAGATAACGCTCTAATTCAGCTTCTTGCCGTCGCGACAATGTACCTTCCTTGCTGCGCTTCAGCAGGTCACTGACGCGCGCTTCGAGTTCGGGAGAGGGATGCAGGGCCAGCACCTGTTGGGGGGTAGGCTTGCTGGTCAAAACCTGGAGGATGGCGCTCTCATCCTGGAATACCTCGTGCTCTTCCGCTGCTAATTTGCGCATCCCTATCAATTCTCCTCGCGGCTATACGGTGTTGGCGTAATCACCTGTCGGTGTCAGGGAACATTGTTCACATGCGCCCGTCGCTTGCCTCCAACAACTCGTACCCCTCATCTTCCAGCGCGCGACGAATTTTGCTGCGCTGGTAGATCGAGTCTTCGACCACCAAAATCGTTGCCATCGGTCACACCTCCTCATATTTAAGGGCAAGATGAACACGCTCAGTTTAGACGACTTTGGCTGCTGCGTCGGTTACAGTTTGATTGCAATATGTTAACAAAAACCTCCGCGGTCAGGAAGACCTCGGAGGTTTGCCAGAGCAACCGTTAGCGATCGTTAGCGACTGCCGGCCGGCTGCATCAGGAGGCGGGTTCCATCCGGCGCAAGCGCATGCCGTTCAAAATCACCACCAGTGACGCGCCCACGTCGGCCGCCACTGCCATCCACAACGTCGCCAGGCCGGCCGCCGCCAGCCCAAAGATCACCGCTTTGACGGTCAACGCGATCACGATGTTGGCGGCGATGATTCGCTGCGTCTGCCGGCCGAGCCGGAAGACGAACGGAAGCTGGCTCAAATCGTCGCCCATCAGCACCACGTCGGCGGTTTCCATCGCCTGAGCGGTCCCGGCGCCGCCCATCGCGATGCCCACGTCGGCCTGGGCCAGGGCCGGGGCGTCGTTCACGCCGTCGCCTACCATCGCCACAGCGCCGTAATGCCTGATCAGCGCAGCGACGGCGGCGACTTTCTCTTCCGGCAGCAGCTCGGCGCGCACGTCGCCGATCCCGACCTGCCGGCCGACCGCCTCGGCTACTCTCGCGCCGTCGCCGCTCAACATCGCCGTATGAAGTCCCAGCGCGTGCAGATCGGTCACGGCCTGGCGGCTGCTCGGACGGACGGCTTCGGCGACGCCGAAGATTGCACACACCCGGCCGTCATGTTGAACCATGATCACGGTTTTGCCATCAGCCGCCAGATCATCGGCCAGGTTACAGACCCGCTCAGAGTGAGGGTGGTTCTCGTCGAAATGCGCGTGGCTGGCGACGGTGACGGCGGCGCCGTTGATTCGGCCGGCCAGCCCCCGCCCGTTCAACACCGTCACGTCCTGCGCTGCTGGAACCAGCGCGCCCCGCGCCTGCGCCTCCGCCAGAATCGCCTGGGCCAGCGGGTGAGAGGACTGCATCTCTAGCGCCGCCGCGTGCTGCAACCCACAGTCTTTGGGGCACTCGCCGCACTCGCACACGTCTATCACGTCAGTCGCCGTCGGTTGGCCGCTGGTCAGTGTGCCGGTCTTGTCGAAGGCGACGGCCCGCACGCGACTCAACGCTGCCAGGTAACGCCCGCCTTTGATCAACGCGCCCCGCGAGGCGGCGTTCGTCATCGCGCTGACCAGACTGACCGGTGTGCTGATGACCAACGCGCACGGGCAGGCGATCACCAGCATCTGCAGCGACCGCATCAGCCACCCGCGTTCTCCCCAAAACGGCTGCCCGAAGACGAGCGGTGGAACGCCGGCGACCAACACGGCTATTCCCGCCACGGCCGGCGTGTAGAGCTGTGCAAAACGATCAATGAACCGCTGCACCGGCGCCTGGCGCGATTGCGCTTCCTGCACCAGCGCCACCATGCGGCTCAAGGTGTTGTCCTGCGCCAGGTGGGTGACTTCGATCTCCAGCGCGCCGGTTGTGTTGATCGTGCCGGCAAACACCGGGTCGCCGGGGCGTTTGTTCACCGGGATACTCTCGCCGGTGATGGGGGCCTGGTCGGCTGCGCTGTGCCCGGCGACGACCACGCCGTCGGCGCTGATCCGATCTCCCGGTCGCGCGATCACCCGGTCGCCGATCCGCAGCGCTTCCACCGGGACTTTCTCGAGAGCGTCATCTGGCAGCCGCCGCAGCGCCACGGGCGGCGCCACAGCCAACAAGCTGTCCAACGCGCCCCGGGCACGTTCGGCGGCGTACCCCTCCAGCGCCTCTCCCAGCGAAAATAGCGTCACCACGATGGCGGCCTCGGCCCACTCGCCGATACCCATCGCGCCGACGACGGCGATCACCATCAGCGCATTGACGCCAAGGGTGTGGGTCAGACGCACTTCTTGGAGTGCGTGGCGGGCCACCGGGTAGCCACCGACCAGAATGGCTGCCGCGAACAGGCCGGCCGTCGCCAGGCCTGGGGTATTCGCCAGCGCCGCGAGCAGTCCGATCAGCGTCAGCGCGCCGGCCGCGGCGGTCAAGCGTGTCTCGCGCCCGGCGAGCAGGTAACGGAGAAATCTCCACCCAGCCGACCCATCCCGCCCGGTGGGCGCGTGGGTCAGCAGCGTGTAGCCGGCGTCGTCCAATGCGGCGGCAATTTGATCGTCGAGGGCGGGGGCGGGCGGCGCGTCTAACGACACCACCAGCAGGCCGGTCGCCGGTTCGGCCCGGCACGCCTGCACGCCCGCCACTTGTCCCACGGCGGCCTCGACTCGTTTGGCGCAATCCAGGCAGGTCAAGCCTGCGACGCGATATGTTTGCTGTTCCATACTCACGCAATCACCTCAATCAAGCAATTTGAATCTGAGAATTTGATACATTATAAACATATAAAATTTACATCAATATGGTTTATTTTACCACACCACGGCCATAAAATCAACGTCACTGCATTGACGACGTTGCGTTTCACGTAGATCGCCTTTTCTTGCTCGAAGGAGATCGTCAGATCCCCGCTTCGAGCGCGAGTCTGGCCTTTGTGCGGATCGCTACATCCCAGCGCGGGCTTGGCAGATCGTTTTGTTTTCGATTCGGATTTGTGGTAGAATAGGTCGAGATGGACGTCGTTTACCAAACAAGATCCATCGTCTCCTTCTCCCCCCTCCACCCAAAAAAGAAAACGGCGCCCTGCTTGCTCGAGCGCTGCCCAGAGAATTTTGTCTCTCGTCCGGTCAAGGATCAAGGTCTAAGGATAAGAATCTAAAGGAGGCATAGAAATGAAGCTGAATTTATCTTAGAGGGGGAAAGGTGGCACACAAACTAGGGATAAGAATCTAAAGGAGGCATAGAAATGAAGCTGCTCAAGTTGTTCGTTTCAGTCAGCCTGGGGCTGACCGTGTTGTTGGGTGTGACGGCGGCGTTGACCGATTGGCGCGCCGCGCCGGTGCGGGCCGAACAAATCCCCGACGGGCCGGTCACGCCGCGTCGCCCCACCGGGGTGCAGGCCGTCGCGGGCCTTCCGATGCCTTTCCTCAGCGACGACGACGTGGTCGACGCGCCCTTCGATAACCCGCCCCCACCCACCGTGGACGGTCTCATAGCCCCCGGTGAGTACGCGGGGGCTGGCAAGGTCACGTTCGCCGACCACGGCGGCGATGTGGAGGTCTTCTTGAAGCAGGATGGCGCGCATCTCTACGTCGCTTTTGACCTGCCCGTCTACCCCAGCAGCGGCGTGGCCTACGCCGATGTCTACCTGGACACCGACCACGACGGCGTGATGGGCAGTTCCGACTATTTGCTCCGCGTCAGTAGATTTGGAACAGCCAAGGAATTCACGCCCACTGTTGGAGGGTTGTGGGGCGGTGAGCGCTCGCCCGTCAGTTGGACCGCGCAGATTCACACCAATCTGGCTGGCGGCGGATGGCAGGTCGAGTTCCAGATCGAGTACGCCAAACTGGGCATCACCGCTGGCGTCTCGAAAACGCTGGGGCTGGCGCTCGGCTCGATTAACGGTGGGATGTATCTCTGGCCAGCCGGCGCTTACCCCACCGGCTTGAGTTCTTACGGCGATCTTGTCTCTTCCTCTGACTGGGGCACGTTCTACTGGAAGCCCGGCCCGTGGGAGGATTATGCTCCCTCCGGCATGCCCGATTTCGACCAGAAGCAGAACGGTTGGTTCCTGCCTGGCCCATTCGGGCAGATATGGACCCACGCCGGCCCTGCCGCTGTCGCCAACTCACTGTGGTGGTTCGATTCCAAGTTCGAGCCGGAACCGGCGCATCCTACCGTCGTCACCGATCACTACCGCCTGGTGACCCGTTACGGCGACTGGGATGACCATCACTACTCGAACACCGTGCCGTTCATTGACGATCTGGCCTGGTATTTCGATACCAACGGCATCCAGAGCGGGGTGCAGATCACCGGCACCGATCCGGTCAGCATATTCCACGGCATCCACAACTACCTGCGCGACCGCGGGCTGTGGGACGACTATATCGTCACGATGGTCATGTCCCCGACCTTCGAGTGGGTCGCTGACGAGGCGATGCGCAGTGAGGACGTGATCCTGCTGATGGGATTGTACGAGTGGAAGGATCCTGACGGTATCTCTGGCAGTGGAGACGAATATTGGGCCCGCGTGGGCGGGCATTACGTCAACGTGGCTGGCGTGGACCCGGTAGCGCAGCAGATCGCCTTCAGCGATCCGCTGGTGGACTTTGCCGAGCAGGGTGGCCCTGGTCGTGTGCTCAGCGGCACCCTCCTTTTGCCCCATCTGCCTGGGCATTATACACCCACCCTGCATAACGATGCCGGAAACGTCTCCCACGACGTCTATCCCATCGTTGATACTGACAGCCCGGGAGGCGTCTGGGGGCCAGGGGATTATCCGTGGTGGATCTTTATCGAGGGCGGATTGGGCGCCAACCCCAACCCCTTCATTGATATGGAGGAGTGGACGGGCGGCGAGATCCAGACCGAAGTCGAACTCGCCATCGCCGTCTCGCCCTACACCTGGAAATCCAGCGGCGAGTGGATCTCCGAGGGCGACGACCCGGTGATAGGCGCCTGGCTGCTCTGGCAGGACTATGCCCCCAACGGCGTACCCGATTTCGACCAGAAGCAGGACAATTGGCGCAATCTACACGACCCGACCGGCAAGTGGACCTTCTGCGGCCCCGTCGCGGCGGCCAACTCGCTGTGGTGGTTCGATTCCAAGTTCGAGCCGAACCCCGCCCTGCCGCCTGCGTTTAGCGATAACTATCCGCTGGTGCAGCCGTACGGCCCCTGGG
>Ga0209614_1000379_pt1 | contig 40693 bp, 20 predicted proteins | sample BlaSprsedimmetaG_FD_185484 | JGI IMG/M metagenome (GOLD analysis project Ga0209614, IMG submission 185484) | Hot spring sediment bacterial and archeal communities from California, USA to study Microbial Dark Matter (Phase II) - Blank Spring... ...
CCTCCACCCGAGAAACCACCCCCCGAGAATCCACCCGATGACCAGGAGCTTCCGGACCCGCCGGATCCCCAGTTAAAACCTCCCACAGAGGCGCCGCCCTTTTTGCTTATATCCGCTCTGGCTTTCCTGTACCACGTGGTGTTTTGTAAAAACAGCTTGGCAACGGGAAAACCGAACAGATACACAATCAGGCAATAAAGAGCCCCCTGGCTTCCCAGAACCACAATGGGAAACAAAGCCCAGAAAGGAATAAGAAAAACATATAAAAACCAGCCGACACCGGGAGTCACGATACCGATGAACGTAAAAAGTCCGATAATGCCGAAAATAAAGGCGCCTATCAGAATCCGTTCTTTCAGGTTCAGGTCGGTTCCTTCAAGAAACGCCGAATCGGTTTGGCCGTCTTTTGTCCGGCCCATATCGGACAGCGTCCCTCCTTCCAGCACGGTGATGACGGCCCGGACCCCCTCGGCAATTCCGTCGTCATAATCGCCGGTTTTAAACCGCGGAGTCATCACATTATGGATAATCTCTCCCGCCTTTCCGTCCGTGAGAACCGGCTCGAGCCCGTAGCCTACTTCAATGCGCATGCGCCGGTCGTCGGGAACCACCAGAATCAGCAGACCGTTGTCCTCTCCCTCCTGTCCGAGTTTCCAGGCGTCGAAAACCTTCACTGCGTAGTCTTCGATACTCTCTCCCTCTAGGGTGGAAATGGTGAGCACGGCGATCTGGTTTCCGGTCCGTTCTTCATGAACCTTGAGTGTCTCAGTCAGGCTCTGTATGGTTTCCCGGGAGAGAATCCGCGCGGTGTCCGTGACCCGTCCGGTCAAATAGGGAATATCCGGCTGGGCGGACAGAATCCCTGTCCACAAGAGCGGAACGATCAGCAGCAGGGTTCGGTTTTTCATACGCCTTTCTCCTCGATGAGTGTGTCGGGCAGCTCGTTGTCTTTGCCCGGCCCCTGGTACCCTTTCAGAACGCGGGCGAGCCCCTCCAGGCCCGCCTCAAAGGCAGGCGCGATCCGGCGCCGCTTCAGAAGCGGCGTCATGGACCCGATGATCCGCTTCATGGCTTCCGGGGTCAGGATCGAATAAAGCCCGCTGTCCGGAAGCAGGATGACTTTGTGTTCGAACACACTGACCAGCATCAGCACGCCCCGGCGCCCTTTTGTTGCAAAGAGTTCCCGGTTCAGAAACAGGGATTCCGCGTATTGGCGCACTTCGGTTTCGGCCCGATGGGCCGGAAGAAACAGCCTTGCGAAACCCCGGGAAAGAACGGTCAGCAGAGCTAAAAAAGCGCCGGCAGCCAATATCAAACCGGCCGCAGACAGAACCGTCATGCGGGTTTCCCATCCGGTGAAAAACAGGATCTGAATGAGAACCGCCAGGCCGGCCAGGGACGATCCCAGGGCAAAGGCTGTCCAGGGCAGTTCAGGATAGGAGTCGCTGCGCCGGACAAGGGCCAGGACGATCTGCGTGCCGGTCTTTTTTTCCGCTTCGGCGAGGAGATCGTCCAGCCGGCCGCGGTCCTGCTTTGAAAGAACGGGTTTTACGGTGCGTTCATCGCGCATTTTGTGATCCTCTTTGGTTTTACGAACATTCTGCCTGATCTTCATCGCGTCATACGGCCCACGGACCGCTGACCGCGGGTCATCTTTCGCGGTCTGCCGTCTGCGGTCGCCGGTCGCGGCCGAAGGCCGCCCTACTCTCCCATCACCTTTATAATCAACCGCTTTCTCCGCTTTCCATCAAACTCGAAGTAAAACACCTGCTGCCAGGGTCCCAGATCCAGCTTGCCGCCGGTCACAGGCAAAATGACCTGATGATGCACCAGCAGGCTTTTCAGATGGGCGTCGCCGTTGGTTTCGCCCGTGCGGTGATGCCGGTAATCAGACCGGAAAGGCGCCAGCTGCTCCACCCATTCGTCCATGTCCTGCCACAGGCCCGATTCATGATCATTGACGATGACGCCGGCCGTGATATGCATGGCCGACACCAGAACCATGCCCTCCTGAATGCCGCTGCCTGTGACGATCTCCTGCACCTTTTCCGTGATGTTGATCAGCTCGCGTTTTTTTTGTGTTTCAAACCAGAGATATTCCGTTTCAAACTTCATGATTTCACTCCTCTTCGGAACCGGTCTTCGAAAGATGGTTCCTGACGATTTTCAGGATTTTTGGCTGAATATGTATGTTTCCGGCCACCACGTTTCCCGTGTTTAGAAAATCCCGGCCGCCGTGAAAGTCGGTGACCCTTCCACCGGCTTCTTCTATGATAAGAATACCCGCGGCAATATCCCACGCGTGAAGTTTCATCTCCCAAAACCCGTCGAACCGGCCGCAGGCCGTATAGGCCAGATCAATGGCCGCCGCCCCCATACGCCGAATGCCCGCGGCATCCATAAAGAGCTCCCGAAAGCAGGCCAGATAGGGCTTGACATACTCCTTGGAGCGCCAGGGAAAACCCGAGGCCAGCATGGAATAGGCCAGCTCTTTTTTTCCGGACACATGAATGGGTCTGCCATTTAAAAAAGCCCCCATGCCCTTCTCCGCCCAGAAAAGCTCATCATGTACCGGATCAAAGATGACTCCCACTCTCAGCTCATTGTTTTCGACCGCCGCGATGGATACGGCGAACACGGGAATGGACTGGACATAATTGGCGGTTCCGTCCAGAGGATCGATGATCCAGCGGACGGATGCGCCTCCTTCGCCCCATCCGGACTCCTCGGCCTGAATCACATGATCGGGATACACGCCGCGTATCCTGCGGATAATGATCGCTTCAGACCGTTTGTCCAGATCCGTGACATAATCCCCGCTGCCCTTCAAATCCACCTGATCCGACACCAGGCGACCGAATGCGTCCATTAAGATTCCGCCCGCCTCTCTTGCCGCCTGTTTGGCGATTTCCAGCATTTCATCTGTCCTTTCTTATCGAAAATCTCCTGTTAGCTGAAAAGCGGCCCAGGCTGAAGGATGCTGATTAACCTGGTCCATAACCAGCCGCTGCGCCTTCTGCAGCGCGCGCGCCCGGCTTTCTCCAGCCCGCAGATACCGATAAAATCTTTTAACCAGCACCGCTGTGGCCAGATCATCCACCTTCCATAAACTGGTGACAATGGAAGGAGTCCCCGCGAAAATGAACCCGCGCGCCAGACCGATGACATCATCCCCGCGTGTGATGTGGGCCAGTCCCGTCTCGCAGGCGCTCAGCATCACCAGGCCGCAGTCCAGATCCAATCCGAATATTTCATGGGCCTCAAGACGCCCGTCATCCTGCCCCTCCGGGGTCAGCAGCAGCGCGGAGAACAGGGGATTGGCCGGTTCATACTCGGCATGGCAGGCGAAATGGATGATTTCGCGATTTCGAACCGCCTCACGGATTTTTGACTCCGTCACCTCACTACCATGATACGCCTCAACCTGTTCATAGGTTCTGACAATGGCCTGGACTTCCTTGTCCGCAAAAGGCAGATTGTATTCCGGGCCCAGTGCCGGATTGCTGAAAGCCGCTACCGAGCCGGCGGCGATTCGGGTTCGTTCCTTTTCCCGACAGTATCCGAATACCGTAGCGCTGGGAGCCGAAGACAGAGAAAATCGCTGAATGAGGTATTCATCGCCTTTGATAGCCGCAAAGGGAAGATAGTGAAGAACTCCATGCGGAATCACAACCAGATGATTGATGTCCTTCAGGAAAGAATCCACAGGTCGGATCAGCCGGTCATAGAGAGTCCGGGCCTCCCTGTCCACAGACAGATGGGCCTGAATAGACTCCCGGAAACGGCGTGTCTGCCGCTCGAGCACCGAATCCGGAACCAGCGTCTTCTGAAATTTGAGATCATCCCGGGTCAGACACCAGGTATAGAGCCCCTCGTCCAGATAATAGATCAGCATCGCCGCGGAATCGGGCAGCACAGACTGAATCTGTTCTACTGACCATGGATCCACCTGAACAAAAGAAGACAGTTCCGGATTCTCGGCCTGAAGACGGACCATAAACGCCTCGTATTCCCGGCGCCTCTGTTCCAAAACCGTATGCCATACAGACAACTCATCTTCAGATCCGGTGCCGGACAAGAGAAGGCTGACACGGGTACGGGCCTCTTCGATCGACTGGCGAATACGACTCTCCTCTTCCAGCCATGCACCCTGCGCTCGAGAGAGCGCCAGGGCCTGATTGGCCAGCAGATCGATGAAACTGCGGGACTTGGCCCGCTCCACAAAAGTCAGGGCCTCGCCGTGCCGGTTCAGACGGATCAGCAGCCGGATCATGTCGCTATACAGATCCATCTTGTCATCGAGAAAACCCTGCTGAAAGGCTTCCACTTTCAGCTCAGCCCTCATCGCTTCGACCAGATCGATGGCTCGGGACAGATCGTCCAGAGCCAGCTCGTGACGTCCCTGTCCGTCACGAATGCCGGCCCTGAGACGATGAATCCTCCAGGCAATATCCGGAATGCCCAGAGACAAAGCCTGATGCAATGCCGAATCGGCCAGAGCCAGGGCCAGAGCCGTCTTTCTCTGTGCTTGATACGCCCTGGAAAGACCAAACTGGCATTGAATTTCATTCCTCCTGTCACCCACCCGTCTGGAAAGCATACGCCCCTCCCTGAGAAGAGACACGGCCGACTCGGTTTCGCCTGTTTCCAGATACAGCATGCCGAGATTACGCCAGTCATAGGCCAGCCCTCTTTGATATCCCAGTTCGGAATCGATGTCCGCCGCACGCCGAAATGATTCCAGGGCAAGGTCGAAAACTCTTTCCTGGATCGCTACCAGCCCCATGTTTTTCAGTATGGTGGCCTGATCCTCGAGACTCCCAATAGACTCGGCCATGTTCAAAGCCCGGGCCTGTGCTTCCCTGGCCCGGCGCCGGTCTCCCAGGCTCAGGTAGATCAAACCCTGTGTACTGAATGCGGCGGCCAGCATACGGCGGTTTTGACGGGCCTCAAACTGCTCCATCGCCCGGGTTTGATATTCCATGGCCTGCCTGTACCGGCCTGATTTCCAGTGTATATTGGCCAGATGCTGCAGTGCCTGGGCGGCCTGGTCCGGCCGGTTCAGCGCCTGAAACAGGTTCAGCGAGGCCTGCTGCCGCTTTAAAGCCTCATCATACAGAGTCAACTGTTCGGCGGCCGATCCCAAAAGTTGAAGCGCCGCCGCCAATTCCATCCGTGCAGTCGAATCGTCTTCGGCCGATTTGTGTAAAAACGTAACGGCCTGTTCGAGATGGACATAAGCCTCCTCCGCACGGTCTCCTTCCAGGGCGAAACGCCCGCGCCGGACACGGGCTTTAGCCAGGGACAGACTGTCGTCGAGACTTCGGTGCGCGATCATAAGAGAGTCCATGATCTGGTCAGCCCGATCGTAACGGCGGTTCAGAGCATAAAGAAACGCCAGCTCCTCCTGCTTATTCAAAGCCTCTCCAGAGTTTCCGCTGTCGCGCAAATGCCGGATCACTCTCGTCTTGATCCGTGCCGCCTCATCATACCGACGGCTGTTGATAAAAAACACAACCAGATTTTCCAGGCTTTCCAACACTTTATCAGATCGGCTCAGTCTCTCGGATTCGGTGAGGATCTCTTTCTGAACCGTCACGGCCTTTTCCCACAATCCTCCCCGGTAACTGGCCCGAATGATCAGCTGACGAATTCGGCCGGCCGTAAAAGAATCGTTCATGGCGCCGGCCATGACTTGTGCCTGTTCATAGTAACGGATTGCGTCCTCGTAATCCCGTCGCTGTTCATAGCCGAATCCGATCTGCAGAGTCTTGTTCAGGTTGTCGCTGGCGAATCGCACACGTTCCTCGGCATTCATGCCGGCATACCCCATCAGCCGATAACCTGCCCAATCCTTTATGCTTTTTGATGTGCGTCTCACCTCTTTCTGGGCCGAGGCCAGGGCTTCCGCAGCCGATAGCCGGATAAGATTTTGATAAAACAACCCGGCCATCCTGCCGCCGGCATCGATTGAAACATCCCAATCCACGAGCACCACTGCAGGAACTCCGCTGTATAAGAGTCCGTAATAAACCGGCAAAAAGGCCTCTTCCAACTGACCGCCGAAACGGAAAGGAGGAAGAAAGAACAGGCTCGCTTTCATAGGCAGTGGAAACAGGTCTTCTGCGGTCATCATCACATCCTTGTCAAAACCCGTGAACCCGAATCCTCCGGCCAGAGGTTCCCATTGGTTGACGACCAGTTCTCCGTACAGGTGAACCAGATCGGCTTTGCCAAGGCTCTCTGCCAGGATGTCTCTGTCCAACCGCTTCCCCTGAATCGTTTTCAGATTGATCGCAGCCGTGTTGCGCGATATTTGCCTGGCCAATTCCGTACTCCCTCCGGCCATGAGCATGTCGGTCTGATTGATACGGCGCCGTTCATGCGCCATGACAAAGGCCATAAGACTGGGCGACCAGACCACGGTATGCTGCTCAAGCAGAGGAGGCCTTTCATATGACAATGCGTGAATAGGCACCGGCCACAACGGACCGTCAGGAACAATCAAAACCCAGTCTTTTCTCTTCAAGAGAGCCTGTACGGGCTGGATCAGCTCTTTTTCCCAGGTTCTCTGCAGGACTTTCAGGCCGCTGTCTGCCTTGAGCCCCTGAAAGAGCTCTTTTGTCATAAACATCAACCGATCCCGTGAAATCGGGAGTTCCAGGCATCGGATCGTATCCGTCTCCACGGCAAAAACGAGAGTGGCCGCTCGCAGAGACACGAAACGAATTGCCGTCCCGTTCCGGGGAATCCGCTCCTGAATCCGTCGTAAGTCCACAGGCAGGGCGCCGGCCATATAGGCCAGCACCTCGTCTTCCCGCTTCAGTTGGTCCCGCAAAGTCCGATACTCGACTTCATGAACCGCCAGCTGACTTTTCAGTGTCTCGGCGGCAGCGGTACCGGAAACCGCTTGGGAAAGAGAAAATCGGGTCTTTCTCAGCATGGTTCGTAAATAACGGACATTGCCCCAGGCGATCTTGTGCCGCTCTTTGGACAGCTCGGGCGGCCGCCTGGCCAAAATATCCGCAATGAATTTTTGGTGCCCCTGCTCAATCGCGATCAGGGCTTCGTGAATACGGCCCTGTCTAACCATTTCTCCGGCCGCGTCCGCATAAATCTGTACTCTTTCAACACGGTCCGCCAGACGCTCCTCGCTTCCCTCTTCCTGAACCGGCAGAGCTTCCAGCAGATTTATCGCCTTTTCATACAGGCCCAGAGCCTTCTCAGCGGAATCCCCTTTCGCTTCTTGCAGCCGGGCCAGTCCGTAATAGACCCTCCATAAAAGTTCCTCCTCTCCTCGACGTTCCAGAATCACACGGGCCTGATGATAATATCCCAGGGCGGAACCATAATCACCCAGGGCAGAGTGAACCCCTCCCAGGTTCGCAAAAAACAAGGCTCGCTGATCATCCAGGTTCAGCGAATCACTCAGGGCGCGTCCAGTCTCAAACCATTGCATGGCCTTCTCATAATCACGAAGCCGTTCAAAGGACACGAGAACCTGATCATGCGCGCCTCCTTCGGAATACCGCTCACGTGCGGCCATTGCCCGTAATACACCCAGCTGATGCATCAAAGAAAGACATACCTGCGGATTTTCTCTTTTGGCCTGGACAAGGGCCCGTTGCAGGATTCTTTCGGCCTCTTCAAAATACTCCATGGAATGGCTCGTCATAAACGCCGCGGCCACATGTGCGAGATTCAGTGCATTGATGAGATGTCCCCGCTGATCCTTCTGCTTGCGGCTTTCCAGAAGGGACCAGTGATAGTAATACCATGCCTGATGAAAATCACCCATCCGGTAATACAGCGTTCCAAGGCGGTTGAGACTGATCCGCCGGGCCATTGCGTCTTTCCTTGCGCGAAAAATGGCCAGCCGCTTCAGCTCGTATTCGAGGGCTTGATGAAATTGCTTCTCGCTTTCATGGCTGATACTCAACAGATTATAAACAAGAGCGGCTTCATCGGCCTGCGTAAACCCTTCGGATGAGGCTCCTCCAATATCGGCCATTCGCCAGACTGGAATGGAAAACCCGAACAGCTCGATGCGAAGCGAACTTGCAGAAGACCGTTTTACGTCAACCGGTGTCTTGATCAGCGCCAGAGATTTTTCGGCGTACCGAATGGTCTCGCGGGGATCTCCCATCATGTGACAGTTGTAGGCCAGGTTCCGGTAGCCAAGCTGAGCCGCTTCCCGGCGGCCGTGTCTTTCGTCTTCGACCACCGTCTCCCGATAGATTTCGATGGCTGCTTCAAATTCACCGGCCAGATGATGGATAAAAGCAAGCCTCTGTTTATTTTGATAGACCTTGTCCTTACGGTCCAGAGAAGCATAGATGTCAATGGCACGGTCCAGAAAACGGGTGACTGTGGCATATTCAGTCACCACCAAACCACAACGTCCCGCCCGCTCATAAAAAGTCGCCTCTTCCAATGGATGGCTGAACGTTGAGTCCATTTTCAGCCGAAGCAGATAATAATCAAAAGCCTTTTGATAACCATACTCTCCGAGGTTGAAAAAATTATTGGCCAGATTCTGGGCCAAACGCGCCTCCATAAACGGGTCCAGGGTTTCATCGTTGAGTTCCAGGGCTGTGATCAGAGCAGCAATGGCTTTCTCGTAATACCCTTTCGTTGGGCTATCTCCACCCGGCAGCAGGCCCCAGGCCCAGCGAAGCGGCGCTGTCAACAGATTCAAGAAGCCTCGTACAAAGCCGTCTTTCTTCAGAGCATCCCTCTCTTCGAGCCGCTCAATCAATTCATAATTGTAACCCAGGGTTCGATAGGGATGAATCATGCGATAATCTTCAGCCAGAGCAAGATACAGCCACTCATTGGATTTTTTCAGGATTCTACGGTCCGTTTCCCCCAGGAAGGAAAGAATCAACCCCCTGGCATACAGCAAGGCCGGATTCCGTTTGTCTTCTTCAAGGGCGGCCTCATATTCTGCGGACAGTGTCTCGAGACGGCCGGCCCGATAAGCAGTCTCGATCAGACCGCGGTGCAGTTCAAGATCGTCGGAATCCATAGCCAGCGCCCTGCGATACCGGGCTTCGGCCAGTCCCAGATCACCGAGACCGGCCAGGCGGCGGGCGGATTCGGAAAGAATCTGAAAGAGCAACTCCCTTGCCTGTGCATAATAGACGCCTCCCTCCACCGTTGCATACCGATTCATCACTTCTTCCAGGATCAGGGAGGCTTCGAGTTCTTCTGTCCGCTCCCTGTGAATGCGCGCTCTGGCGATCCTCGATTCGGCCTGGGCCCAATCTTCGAAGCTTGTTTCTTCCAGAACCTGCAGCTCACGCAAAGCCGAATCCCACTGCCTGCGTTCTGCCAGGACTCCGGCAATGGACAATTGGGCCCTGGCCTGCAATAAAGGAAATTCAGGCAATTCCTGAATGACCGCCCGGTATCCCGGGATCGGATCCGCCGCTTCCCTGACCTGAGACAGAAGCCTTTCACCGGCCCGCTCTCGCCACAAGGGAACATCACCGTATTCCCTTAAAACCGACAAATAAACCAGGCGGGCGGTTTCCTCCTGCTCCTCCTTGAGTACGTCCCCGATTTTCAGGCGCGCCGGGGCTTTCAGATTGGGAAGCCCTTCTCCCAATTGTACGGCTTCGCTGTAGGCCGAGAGAGCCTGACCTCTCCGTCCTTGTTCCGAATACAAATCGCCGAGAAGGATCCAGGCTTCCACCTGAACGGATCTCTCGTCCTGAAACTCTTCGATGACCGAGCGGCAGAGTTCGATACGCCGGCTTAGTGAATCCGGACCTGAAGCCTGTTTTAAGCGGGCCCGGGCCAGAAGCAGCCGATCACCGGGGTCGTTTAAAATGATTTGATCCAGGCATTCCTGCCGCTTGTCAGGACGGTTCAATACCGTATACAGATCGGCCATTTGAAGCAGAGCCCGGGCTTTCCATTCTTTTTCCCTCGGGAAAAAATCCAGTATCCTTTGATAGCCCAGAATGGACTCATTCAGTGCCTGCCGGGTAAAGGCCTGAACGGACCATTCCATAGCCATTTCAAATTGACCGGCTGCCGTGGAGACCCTGGGGAATCGTCCTTCAGGAAGCGAAGACCAGATGTCCAGCCCGCCTCCTCGTGTCGACGTGCAATAAAGTCGTCCATCGGCTCCCCAATGGGGTTGGAAAGAGGATTGTTCACCGGCCGTCAGCCGCAGGCTGCGGTCCCTTTCATGCTCTGTTTCCCAGCCGATTGCATCCTCATAAAAAGGCAGGAACCGAAGGGATGCCTGGTCCATGGGCGTGATTCGTCCGTCTCCGTCCGTGTCTTCATCAAAGCGGACAAAAACCAGAGTGTTTCCATCGGGCGACCAGGCCGGTTCTCTGTCGATCCAGGGTCCGTGTGTCAAAAAGCGTATCCGGCTCTCTGAATCCGGTATAACCCCGGATAAAAACATAAGTGCGATCTCCCCTTTGGGATTTCGTTGATAGGACGTGAAAGCCAGCTTGCCCTGTATAGACCAGGCCGGATGATGTCCTCCGGAGAGCGTGAGGGGGTCCATTTTTCCCGTTTCCCAATCCAGAAGCCAAATGTTTTTCTTTCCGTTCCGGTCCGACACAAATGCCACTTTTCTCCCGTCCGGAGAGACCGTTGGGTAACCATCCATCCCCAAATACTGAGTCAAAGGCTCCGGTTTCCCGGTAACCCGCCCTCCCCGCTTAAGATTCACGGGGATCTTCCATAAATCCCCGCGGGCGTCTCTGCGTTTGGACACAAAAATCAAATGTTTGCCATCCGGATGCCAGCATGGCTCTGTATCTTCCGCCTGGTGTGTGGTGATCTGCACAGCAGTCCCCGTTGGCAGCGGTTTGATCCATATATCCGGATTTCCGGACCGTTCGGACACAAAGGCCAGCCACCGGCCGTCGGGAGAAACCGCCGGCCCGTAATCCGGGTCCGGATGTGTGGTCACCTGAATGGGTTCCCGTTCCGCGGGTTCCGATATATTGGTCCCGGCTGCGGTTCCAATCAGCCAGAAAAAGCAGAAAACAAAGCGGATTCGACTATTTTTTAATCCAGGTTCCGTCATCACGTTCTATCCATGTTCCCCTGGGAGAGTTCTCCTGATTCATTCGCGCGAAAATGTTTAGAATCTCCTCCTGCCGTGATTCCCTGAGCCGGTCGTTGAGTTCTACAACCCGGTTCATGATGAGTGTCCGATTTTCATTCTCCTCCTGCACGATCTCCCTGACCAGACGATCCATTTCCGGATTTTCCTCCAGAATTTTTGACGAACGAATCACCAGCATGCCATCCTTGCTTTCTCCCACCAAACCCTTTCGCTTGAATTCATCCACATCATCCTTGTTGAACTTTTGGGTCTGCATGGCCTCGAGCACTCTCTCTTTCTCCGGTGAAAGCCTGACTTCACCTTCACGCCGGGATGAACGCATGGATGCTACCATCCAGGTGTCCTCTTCCAGCTGATGATACGTACCCAGAACCTCCCGTTCCAGAGCGGTCTTTTCACCCGTTACCCGAACCTCGGGTGCCTTGATGCTGCATTGTGTCACCAAAAACAGCAAGCCGACGCCGATCAAAAAGGATCGCATGATTTGCCCTCCTTGTCTTTATCTCATCATGGATTGAATGAAAAAATTCAACGGCAGCCTCCCGTATTCCAGTTTTCCGGGAATACGAACAGGCGAAAACCAGGGCTGTGTCAACAACAGGGACGGATACACATATCCATGCCGAAGCTCAAAAGAAAACAAACGGGGTTTCCATCCCGTATTGAGCAATTTTCTGGTCATCTGAATCGACCGGTCCGATCCCAGTGGATCCATCCCCTGAAGCAGCGTGCTGGCAAACCGGGGACCCATCTGAGTGATATGGAAGGTGCCGTCCAGTTCGATCCCCCGGCGGATATCGAATCCGGTTCCTCGAAAGGCCATCGTGGCATTGATCTCGGTTTTTTCGCCGACATCCCGCCGAACACCGGCCAGAACCGCCGAATTGATACGGGAGGCCTGTGCCCTGATTTCGTAACGCGCTTCATTCGGAGGTTTTCCGGCCATATCCAGCCGCATGGAACCTCCCACATTCCCATCGAAAACATACACTTCGAACCATGGGATCTGAACTTCTCCACTCTCTATGATCAGATCCAGGTCCAGTTCGTCCATCCTGATTCGGTTCAATGTGATGTCACGAACCTGAAGTCTACCCAGCGCATCGAATGCGTTTCGGTAAAGTGTTCGGTTTTGTTCATAATCCAGTCCGGGCCGAAAGCGGATTCCATCCCCTGCACACAGGGTCATGGAAGAGAGATTGGCTTTCAGATCCAAAGGAATTCGTCCCCAAAGCCGCCCGATTCGAAATCCTTCACCCCGGGACACAGAAAGTTCCGGTACATCCCAAAGACCCTGAAGGCGGATAATGTCTCCTTCCGTTCCGGCGCTTCCCAAATCCACTCCAAGATTCCAGCGTCCCTGAAGAAATCCATCGCGTATAATTTCGATCGAATCCTCGGATGCAAATTCGTTTTCCAGCCGGACGTTCCATCTCGCCTTCTCCTGCATCACCATGTATCCGCTGATTCGGTTCTTCATAAACAGTGATGGCAGGTCCAGCAAACCGTTTGTGACAGTCAGATCCTTTCCATCCCACTGCCATTGAAAGGTCAGCCGGGTATGGGACAGAGGAGAAGAACGAAACGGACTTCGCAGAACATTCAGCATGAGATCCGTGTGTCCCTGCATCTGGCCTGCATCCCCCTGCAGGGTCAGCTCTCCTTCCAGCCCCTCAGCCTTCAAAGAATCGGCCGTGTGCATACCCGTTTCGAAAAAACGCACGCCTCCGGCCAGCAAGAGATCGCCCTTCAGGTCCCCGTGAACACGGCCCCACAGAATTTCATGACCCTTAAAATCAAACTGCCTGAAAGACCGTGCCATTGAATTCGGCAGACAGAACATCACACGGTCATTCGTGACAATCATTTCGGAAATCTCGATGCCGAAGGTTTCCGTGTTTCTATTCCAATAAGCCTGCCCGCGGGTAAAAAGACAGTCATTGATTTGAAATTCCAGACTGTCCAGCCGCCACCGGGAAGAATCGGGATCCAGATCAGCCAAAATTCCGCCTCGAAACCGAAGCGGGGCCAGTGTATCCTCAGGCATAATCAACGCAGACGTGCCCAGATTCCAATCCAGACGAGTTTTATCGAGTCCGCGGGTGTTCATATCCAGAGCGAAAGATACCGGACCCGACACCGGTATCTCCCCGGGCAGATTTTCAAGCCGAAGCGTGTCGATTTTCAGGTTCCAGTCTGAATGAACCCGCTTCCATGAACTTTCGTTCGGAATCTTCCATTTTCCCTGTACCAACATCGGACCGCCAAAAGGAGACAGGACGGCCAGGCGGGTCTCTCCCCCGGCCGGCAGCCATTCCGAATCCAGCCGGGAAAGTATATCCCAGTCAAAAGCCTTCAGCACCACGCCGGTATCCGCCACGGTCTGTCTGGTGCTGTCGATTCGAACCGCCAGGCGCGCCTGCCCGCCGAACAACTTCCCTTGTTTCAAGCGGCCTCGAAGCCGGGCGTTGAGGCTTCCGCCGTGAAACTCTATGGGCAGCGAATCGGCGGCCGCGAACAGAGATTCCCATCTCGAACGGACATCAAAACCCAGGCCCGCGGTATCCAGATCGACGCGTCCCTCCAGGAGCCGCACCCGTCCCTGAAAGCGGTAAGGGTCCAATACGGCCGTCATTGCTGCGGGAAACAGAGAAACGGCCGATTCTCTCATTCTTTCGAGCCTCACCTCATCGCCGTCCAACGTGAGGGTGCCCAGCAGCCGTTCCGGCAGGGGTTCCAATTCACCCCTGATCCGAAGCAGGTGCTGTCCGCCAAGAGAAAGACGGGTCTCCACATCGGCTCTTCCCGTCATACCCCGCCCTTTTGCGTTGACGATCCAGCGGAGATTCGACGCGGTCGCCGTGTCGCCGATCGTGAAATAATGAATGAAGGACCATCGGCCTCCGGATTTCCAAACTAATTCCGTGTTCAGATCAAGGGGGAGAAAATGGGACTCGTTTTTTCCTTCGGTACGAACAGATCCCTGACGGGTATACAGCCGGATCCGTCCGCGCAGCCGTTCCGAATGTGAATCCGGATCCCTGGGAATGTGCAAATCGCGAACATCCAGATTGAATCCGTCTAAAAACAGAGACGCGGCATTTTCGTCCGCGTCGAGAGGCAGAGAAAGACTGAAATCTTCCAGTTTGAGTCTAAAAAGGGACAGGGCCAAAGGAAGAATCAGGGGATCCGACGACTTATGGTCCCGGGTTTCACCGGCCGGCCGCGTACCTTTTTCCCCAGAGGGCGAAGCGTGCCGGACGGTCAGATTCACGAAAGGGCCTTCGATGCGGATTCCCGTAATCTCGATACGGCGCCTTAACAGCGGAAGGATCCGAAATTGAACACCGAGCCGGCGGAGGCTGAAGAAAACCGGTACCGGCGCCGCTTCCGAGGGAAATCCGATCTGTATCCCTTCGATATACACGGACCCAGGCAAACGAATGTTAACACTTTCTATTCGGACCGGCCTCCCCAGCTCTCTTGTCAGTATTCTGGAGGCCAGGTCCCCTGCGGGCCTGGCCGGATAGAGCCAAATCACGATCAACAAGGCTGAAATCAGCCCCATAATCAGGGAAAAAACCCACAACAGCAGCCTTGTCAGGCGGCGTTTTCTTTTCAGCGTTTTTGCTTGTTTCCTGTCCATTCGATGCCCGAATACCTGCCGGTGTTTCAGCGACCGGTGATCCGATAGGTTGTATAAGCGAAATCCACATCCGCGGTTTCTTTGAAAGCCTTGATCACTTTCCCGCTGATTATGTTTTCCGTGGACCGCCTTTTCCTGGCATCCGTCAAATAACGCAGAGTCAGCTTGACCCCGCTGTCCTGAATGCTTGTGTATACAATGGGCGTGAATTTCCGGTAATAGATGAGATATTCACGGGACATTCGGTCGATCTGGCTCTGAACCTTTTCCTGAACTTCCCGGCTAGCCTCTTCTCCGCAGACAAGCAGAATCTCCCGCGCTTTTTCCCAGGAGCTTTCAAAAGTCACGATAACGGACATTTCATTCCAGATATATTCAAAACCCATGGTGTAATTATACAGGGCCCTTCTGAAAATCTGCCCGTGGGGCAGATGAACCACACGTCCTGTTGACTGATCACCATCCACCCAGTTGCCGATCTCCAGAAGCGTGGTCTGAAACAGGCGCACATCGATGACATCACCCCGCACATCGCCCAGCTCAATACGGTCGCCCGTTCGATAGGGCCGGCGGATCATGATGTAAAGCCAGCCGGCCATATTGAGCAGTACTTCATGCAGGGCCAGAGCGACACCGGCACCCATGACCGAAAGAACGGTGGCCCACTGAGTGGTGCTGCCGGCCCAGATGAAGATCAGGATGATCAGATAGATTCCGGTAGCCGTGTAGGTGACCCGCTTACGGTACTGATGCCGTTTCTGAATATCCACCTGAAGCGAATTGATAAATCGGCGCAGGAAAAACAGAATCAAATAGACAATGCCCAGAGCCACCGCGGATTCAAAGATATTCTGAAGAATTGGATTGTTAAAATAGGCGAACCAGTTGGCAATATCCCAGATCCTCATCAGAATGAAACCATAAATTAAAAAGACGACAATCTGTGTCCACTTCCAATATCGCTGACGAATTTTCGATTCCGTTTGAAGGGAATCATAGAGCCGCTTCAGGATGCGCAGAACAATAGTCAAAATCAGCAATAAAACCAGTGAACCGAAAAGCCGCATTATGACAGGTCCCGGATCATCAAAATATTGAAAGGCCAGGGGTAAAGCCCATATAAAAAGAAATATCAAAAACGTCATGAAAATCAGGGAATGAAAAGCCATGCGGCAGTAGCGGCCGCGCAATTCTTCATGTGCCATGGACTTGATAATTCGGCGGGCCAGGAAATACAGGAAGATCAGAAACCCCGATGATCCGGCAGACCAAAGCATTTTCTGCCAGATTCCAGGACGGGAAATCCATGCCCAAAAGTCTGTCAGTGTCATGTTTCCTCCTCTTCCAGCAGAATCCGTTCGTTTTCCATATTCAGATTTTGCCGGCCGGCCAGCTTCTGTTTCAACTCATCGCTGTCCTCCGCGAACAGGGGACTGATCTCGATGCGCGATACATGGGAAGGAACATCGATCCCGGCCGATTTGAGCCGGTGCCGGAACAACTGCGTCAGATCCCGCCGGGCCGTCTCAACAGAATCTTCTCCCTCCCGGTTTTTAACGGGACTGAACTCCTCCTCTCTGCGAACCTCGAGAATGACAGGCCGTTTCGCAAAAGGAAGGGCCTCGAAGACAAAAGTCTCGAATTTGTAGCCATTGGGCTGATCCGGTTCGTTGAGCCGGCCGCTCTCATCAAGAAAGGAGATTTTTTTGTGAGCCGCATGAACAGGCAGCTGAAAACCCTCTTCAACCCGCTTTCTGGCAAAGGTGACATCGATCAGATGGATGGCGACATTGCCGGCGTCATACTTTCGACTGCCATCGGCATTCCTGGCCGTCATATCCGATTCTTTCATGTCGCTGTATTCCACAACCGTAAGTTGTCCGTTTACCCGGCCGAACACGCCCAGTTTTTCGAAATCGTGGCGTTTTCTCAGCATTTTTGAAGACATCTCAGACCGGTTCAGCACGTGATAGCCGATAAACACAGGATCAATGATGCGAATCAGCACGTTGTCCACCTGAAAATAGGAAATCACCTCTATGTTTTGATCCGCCATTTGCTCCAGAGCGCCGCTCTGATAAAGGGTCTGAAGGGATCCTCCATGCCCGTTCGGGCTGGTGAATATATGATCTTTGGCATTCATGATAAGTTTTCCCGATTCATCCAGGGCGGGAACCATGCGCTGCCTGAAAAAGGTGACCGGCGGCTCTAAACCGAAATGTTTATGCGCTTCGAAGAAACGGCATGTCTCTTCATGGTTGGTCTCGCTGGTCATGACAAACCAGGGAATGGAAACACCATAGCGGCGCGAAGCGGCGCGTATCCGTTCCGCCTGCCACTGAAAAAGAGTACGGTCCGTAACCGGTCCGATCCGAAAACACCCCTTGGGTCCGTCAAAGCCGAGACGGGTTCCCTGACCGCCGGCAACGACAAAAGCAGCGGTCTTTCCGCTGCGTATGGCGGTTTCTCCGGCTTCCCTTGCTTCGCGGGCCCGGGTCTCCTCCTCGAGTGTCTTCGGAATGCCGATCACCCGTGGGGGCTCCAGGTCTCCGGGCATTTGCTGTTCATCCACGACACGCAGAAGCGACTGAAAGTGCCTGACCTCATCCCAGTTGATGTTCCGGCATTGATCCAGCAGGCGCCGCCGGGATGCGGTGTTCAGCTCGGCCCACCAACGAAACACATGGCCCTGTCCATGTGCCTCGAATTCTTTTTTCAATAACCGGTATGTCTCATCCATCCTTTTCCGCCTTTGTCATCAAATACATGGCAATCGCCCCGCTGACAGCCACATTCAAAGACTCGGCCGCCCTGCGGTTGATGGGAATATGGATTCTCAGGTCGGCCGTGCTTTTCAGCCGCCCGGACAGACCGCCGGCCTCGTTCCCCAGCGCCAGAATCCGGTGTCCCTCTTCTCTCAATGCGTCGGGTCCTTCTTCGCCGCCGGGATCCAGAGCCCCCAGAACATACCCTTGTTTTTTCAGTCTTCCGATTCCCTCCCAAATATCCGCATGACGTCGTATCCAGCCGTTCAAAACCGTACCCGCTCCGGCCTGTACCGCTCGGGGTCCGAAAGGATCGGCGCATTTATCCGTCATCAATATACCCTGAAATCCGAAGGCGGCGGCCGTGCGGATGAGTGTACCGACATTGCCCGGATCCTGTATGTCCTCCATCAGCAGAAGGGGTGTGCCCGGATCGGAGGGAAGGTTCTTCTGGTCCGTGTCATCGGGCAGCCTGACCACCGCCATTACTCCCTGAGGCGTTTTCATCGAACTGATGCTTCGGAACTGAGCCGGTGTGACGTATCGAACGGGCGCTCCCATCACCTTCGAGTCCTCATTGGAAGTCACGATTTCAAGCACCCGGTCACGGTGAAAGGCCATCACCTGCTTGATGGCACGCTCGCCTTCCACCAGGAACACGCCTGCTTCTCGCCTGCCCTTGCTTCGGTGCAGCCCGGAATACCATTTTAATGGCTTCAGTTTCCCGATGATCTTTTTTCCTCCGTCCTGATCGTATTTTTCATTGGCGGCCTTCGGCCGCACCCAAGGACCACGAATCATGGACCATCGTCGACTGTCGTCTGCGGTCTATGGTCTATGGTCAGAACATCGTCCGCCGTCTATCGTCCATCGTCCAATTCACCGTTTTCAACCCGTCCGATAATCTTCCCGTACCGGATAAAATATATCCAGAATCCGACAGCGGGTTTTGGCAATACCTGAATGGGCAACATCCGAAGGGATCACGGCCACGGAACCCGCTGTGCAGACCCGGGTTTTTCCCGCGACAGTAAGTTCGAATGTTCCTTCCAATACATTGGCCACCTGTTCGTGAGGATGATGATGGTCGGGCAGAGCCGCGCCCGCGTCGATATCCCAATAGGCCAGCGTGTTGTTTTCAGAATGAATAAAACGCGCCCGGTATCCCGGCACGATCTCCCGTTCTTCTATTTGATCCAGTTCAACAAACATACAGTCCTCCTGTCGCAGTCGATCATTTCGGCTTCGAAAGCTTCTCCTGGGTCCTCACCCGACAAGATAATGAAGAGTTTGATTTTTAACAACAGGAAAGGTGTGAACCCGTCCGAAGTATACGAACAGAATGAAAGAAAACGGGCAGGGTTTTTACCTCCCTGCCCGTCAATGGATTCAGTTCCTGTACCAGAGATCCTGTTTCACAACCACGGGCCGGCTGAACGTCTTTCCATCCGCTTCCAAAACAGCCTCATAAATCCCCGGCGGCATCGCCGTCTCACGGTATTTGTCGGATTCTCTCAGCTCTCGCCACCCCCGCATCCTCTCCCGGAGTCTCTCGATCTCCTCATCACTGCGGCGGACACGGCGTGTAAAATTCCAGACCACTCGATGCAGACCAGGTTCGGTTTCTCCTTCGTAAACAGCCAGTTCCTGATCGCCCTGCCGGATCCTTATCCGGACCGGCTGCCTGGTCTTTTTTCTTAAATAATAATAGATCGCCGAACCAACCGGCTCGCTCTGGCCGTCATAATTCTGGGAGCTGACCGCTTTATTCGGCAAAGGCACCCACTTGACCCGGGGCTGAACATCGAACAGAAAGACATTCTCTTTGAGTACCCTGTCATTGATCTGATGCAGAGGGTAGATGTCGGCGATAAATATTCCGCGGCCGTGTGTTCCCGCGATCAGATCCAGTTCGCGGGGGTGAATGACCAGATCATGAACCGGCTGATGCGGCATGTTGTTCTTCATGAGGGTCCAGTTCGATCCTCCGTCGATGGACACGTACACGGCCAGGTCGGTTCCGGCAATCAGCACCTTTCCGTTTCGAGGGTGTTCGCGGATCACATTGACCGGTTCATCGGGCAGACCACCCGCCAGAGAGATCCACGTTTCTCCATAATCCGTGGTTCGGTAAACGAAAGGCCGGGAATCATCCCGCCGGTAGCCGGTGAGTGTCAGATACGCGGTCCCGCTCGCATGATATGAGGCCGTCACCCGGCTGACCCAGTATTCAGGAAAATCCGGAATCCGGTCATTGCACAATGTCCATGTTTTCCCTCCATCCCGGGTCACCTGTACATTGCCGTCGTCCGTTCCGACCCAAATTACACCCCGTTCCAGGGGAGACTCGTCGATCGTGGTGATGGTGGAGTACTGAATGTTGCCGTCTCCCCCCTTGCCGTTGACCGTGAGCCTGGCGGGATCCGGATTGGTCAGATCCGGACTCACCGCCTCCCAGGAATCACCCCGGTTGGTCGATTTCATGACGTAGTTGCATCCCACGTACAGTGTCTTCGAATCGTGCGGAGAGATAAGAATGGGTGTGTTCCAGTTGAACCGAAGGCTGTCTCCCCGGGGCTGAATATAGACCGATTCTCCGGTCCACTGATCCCGCCGCGACATCACGCCGAACTGCGATTCATTGTACAGCCAGCGGCTGTCGTAGGGATCCACCACATTGTAGAAACCGTCCCCGCCCCCGACGCGCATCCAGTCTTCAAAATAGATCGGTCCTCCGTTCCGTTTGGTCCCCGGACCTTTCAGACTTCCGTTGTCCTGTGTGCCTCCGTACACATTATAGGGATAGTCCATATCCACGCCGATTGCATAGAACTGCGCCAGGGGAAGATTGTCCGGATTATACCAGTTTTTCCCTCCGTCGAAGGTCACTCCCATCCCGTGATCGTGTCCCAGCAGCATGTGCAGGCTGTTCTCCGGATTGATCCACATGGCATGGTTGTCGCCACCGTAGCGAAACGGCCGTTTCCAGGTTCTGCCTCCGTCCCGTGACTCGGCAACCGAAACCATGAGATTGTAAACATGGTCCGGATCGTTTGGATCCACACGAATCTGACCGTAATAATAGGGCGGAGAACCTCCCAGATTGGCGTTCTCCTCGCTGACTTTGCGCCAGGTGTCTCCGCTATCGTCGGTCCGGTAGACTTCATTGCCGATGATCCCGCTGCTGGATTGGCCTTCCAGAAGCTCCTGATGTCTCTCTTCATCGGACATGCCGGGCTTGTTGGCATTTTCAATGATTGCATACAAGATGTCCGGATTTTTCGGATAAATCGCCAATCCGATGCGCCCAAGCATGCCTCCCGGAAGCCCTTGCGTGAGTTTTTGCCAGGTACGGCCGCCGTCGGTGCTTCTGTGAATGCCGCTTCCCGGTCCTCCCAGATTGAATGTCCAGGGCCTGCGCACCTTGTCATACGAAGCCGCGTACACGATGTCCGGATCAAGCGGATTGAGCGCCACATCCACCACGCCGATGTGTTTTCCGTGGATGAAAATACCCAGAACCTTTTCCCAGGTCAGGCCGCCGTCGGTGGTTTTATAGAGCCCCCGCTCCTCGTTTTCCGAATAGAGCGCGCCCAGCGCGGCCACATAAACCGTGTTCTCGTCACGCGGATCAACAACCACCCGGCCGATATGACGGCTGGCATCAAGACCCATATGCGTCCAGTTCTTTCCCGCATCCGTAGACTTGAACACGCCGCGGCCCGAATACACACTGCGTGAGTTGTTTCCCTCTCCGGTTCCGACCCAGACCACATCGGGATTCGAAGGCGCCACGGCCACGGCGCCGATGGCCGTCACATGATGATTCTGAAAAACGCATTCATACGTAATGCCGTTATCCGTGCTCTTCCACAATCCGCCTGTAGCCGTGGCCGCGTAAAAAGTATACGGCCGCCCCTCGGGCACCGCAAAATCCACATAGCGTCCGCCCTGACGGGTGGGGCCGATGGACCGGTATTGGAATACTTTGAGCAAATCGCCGGACAGTTCGCCGGCCCGGCCGATCTGCGTCATGACCATAAGACCGGCAGCCGCCGTCAGAATGAGACTCCATCGTCTTTTGTGTTTCATAGCCACCTCCAGTGATCGTTGTTTGAAAGAACCGTTCGCTTTCCTGGTTTCGGTGAAAAACCCACCCGGCCGCTCATTGATTCAGTTTCTTTTAATAAACGGGGGCTCCGGCCAGGCCGGAGGCATTTCTCCGGCAGGCTCCGGATAGTCAAAACACTCTCCCCGATAATTCACGAATCGCCCGCTCGCTGAATCCCGATAACCGGGAACCAGGGGAATCTTGCCTCCACCGCCCGGTAAATCCAGTACATAATAAGGCATCGCGAGCCCCGAAACCCTTCCTCTCAGTGCTTTTATGATAGAAATTCCGGTGGAAATCTTCGTTCGAAAATGATCCGTTCCCTGTGTGTAGTCGGCCTGATGAATGTAATACGGCCGGATTCGGTGCCTCAGCAGCCGGCGGACCAGCAGCTCCATGGTTGGAGCATCATCATTCACACCGCGCAGAAGCACGGTCTGATTGGCAACCGGAATCCCGGCATCCGCCAGAACCTCACAGGCAAAAACCGATTCGTCCGTGAATTCCATGGGATGGTTGAAATGAGTCATGATATAAACCGGGCGAAAGCGTTTGAGAACATCAATGAGTTCGGGTGAAATCCGCTGCGGCAGAACCACCGGCATTCGAGTGCCCACCCGTATAATTTCCACATGAGGAACGGCCCTGATCAACGAAAGAATCCACTCCATTCGTTCATCCGCAAGCATCAGGGGATCTCCCCCTGATACAAGGACATCCCGAATTTCAGTCCGGCTTCGAATATAGTCTATACCGTTTTGTATCTCCTCATCGGAAACGGGTCCACCCCGGCCGACGATCCTTTTGCGTGTGCAAAACCGGCAGTAAACAGCACATTCGCGCGTCACAACAAAAAGCACCCGGTCGGGATACCGGTGGGTTACGCAAGGGACGGGACTGTCCCGTTCTTCGGCCAGAGGATCTTCCATGCCACCCCCCTGCATCTCCAGGGGATGAGGAAGCATCTGGCGTATCAGCGGAAGCCCTCCGCTCTGCATCACACGAAAAAAATAGCCGTTGATCCGCATCGGATACCGCCCGGTCACGGACCTGAGCGTCTGTATGTCGGCATCCAGCCACGGGATCAGATCGTCCGGCTCATGAATGCCTTGCCGGATTGTATGAATCCAGGGTGCTGTGCCGTTCATAAAACCTGCTCAAACACGGAAACAACCACCCGGCCGTCCCCCTCCTTCAATTTCATAAATAATTTCTTCATCTCGGGATCATTTAAAAGCAAATCCGTGATCTCGTCGATATCCCGTTCGCTTAAAAAAATCTGTAAAAACCGGTTATGATCCCCTTTTTCCCGAAACAGGGAGATGATAAACCCTTTTTTTGACCAGCGTTCTTTAAATGACTCAAGAGTCTTAATATATGGAGCCTGGTTTTCAAATGGAATTTCAACGCGCATGGTAATAAGGTTCATATTCATAGTCTTGTATTTCTCCGATTAAAATATTGACGGGCTGATGACACACCCTGGGAACCGTTCATACCGGCCGGCTCTCAATCCGCTCCTTCAGATTCCGGAAAAAATCTTCTTCGCGATCCGGCTTTTTGCCCTGAATCTGAATCAACGAAGAACTTCCGCCTCCGCGGCCTTCGAGTTCGAGCCGCAGCGTGTCCACCAGAGTGCGCAAGTCCAGATCCACAGATTCCGAACGACCCAGGAAAAGAAAATAGGTGTCCGTCATCAATCCGGCAGCCATCACCACCTCGCCCCGGTGAATGACTCGTTTGACCAAATCCAGAACATCCCCCGGCTCCCGGTTCGAAAAAGACTTCGCAATGACTTTTTCTGTTCCGGATTCCCGGGCTTTTTCGATCAATCGCTGCGCCTCGAGGTCCAGACATTCTTTTCTCCACCGGGCCAGTTCACGCTGTTCGGCTTTTCTGTCCTCCTGCCTGCGTTCCACAACCGGTATCAGCTCCTCTTCGCCGCATGTCCACTGTCTGACCAGATTTTCAACAACGGACCGGCAGCGGCTGTAATCCGTCAGGGCGCGGTTTCCGCATAGAAACGACAGTCTCGATCCGCCCTTGTATCGTATTTTTCGAACGATTTTGAGCAATCCGATTTCACCGGTCCGGCTCACATGGGTCCCGCAACAGGCCGCGAAATCGAAATTTTCCACTTCCACAACCCGAAGGACATCATGGGGACCGGGCTGTCTGCGCCAGGGGACCTGATCCATATCATCGGAGGATATCATGCGACTGTGTACCGGACGGTTCTCCCATATCACCCGGTTTGTATGATGTTCCGCCTGATTTAGAATTTCCTCATTTACGTCGGCATCCAAATCGAGTGTGGACAGGTTTTCTCCCAGATGAAATCCCACGGTCCCGGTGTCCCAGTTTCTCTTGAATGCCTGCGACAGGATGTGCTGGCCTGTATGCTGCTGCATGTGATCGAATCGACGGTTCCAGTCGATCACTCCCTTTACAGAAGACCCTTCAGGAACCGGTTGTGTCAGATGATGCAGGATGGTCTCTCCCTGTTCCGTCACATCCTGGACGGGTATTCCGTCCAGCGTGCCTCGGTCACAAGGCTGCCCCCCCGAATTCGGGTAAAATAGCGTTTGATCCAGAATCACTTCCCAATGGTCCCCGCAGGAAATCTGATTCAGGAGCCTGGCCTTGAATTCACGGTCATAGGGCCGAATGTCAAACAGTCGATGTGTTTTATCCATAATTTAACGGATATGGGTTTCAAGAAATCGGACAACCTCCTCCGCTGGCTGAAATCCTTCGAAACGGCCCAGCTCCCTTTCCGCCGCATCAAACAGAATCACCGTAGGCATCCCTACAATACCATATTTTTTCTGCAGAGAACGGGCTTTATCATCATACCGGGTTAAATCGAGTTTGACGGTTATCCATTCATTCATCGCTTCTTCCACACGCGGATCGGGCCAGGTCTTTTCCTCCAGCTCTTTGCAGGCCGCGCACCAATCGGCATAAAAATCGATTAATACCGGCTTTTGCGAAACCGACGCCTGTTGGAATGCTTCTGTGTCGGAATCCAGCCATATCCGTCCGGTTTTGAGTGAAGAAACCGGAGGCGGTCCGCCGGTCATGGAGAAACTTCCCAGTTCCTGTGCAAAAGCGAAAAACACGAGTGAGCCGGCGACAAGCAGAGACATGATACCGGCCGATTTGAATAACCGTTTTTGGCTGCCGTCTTCCGGACCCAAAGACATAAAAGCGCCCGTGAATACGCTGAATACAACCAGGTAAGCGGACCAGGCAAGCCGATAGGCAAAAACAGAAAGCAGAGGACGTAAAAAGACCAGAGCCAGGACCAGCAGCAAAATTCCGAAGCTCCTCTCGACGAGAACCATCCAGCCGCCTGATTTCGGCAGGTTCTTGATGATTCCCGAAAAGGTGCCGATCAGGATAAACAGTACTCCGAGCCCCAGGGAAAAAGAAACCAAAAGACCGATACCCATGAGCACCGATCCGCTTTGGGCGACCCAGGTCAGAATCACCACCAGCAGGGGGCTGATACAGGGTGAAACCACGATTCCGGCCAGAAGACCGGTTAAAAAAGCGCCGATGAATCCCTTTTTCCGCCTGCCTCCCCGGAGGTTTGCGGCCAGACCCGCGGGCATTTGCAGAGTGAACACACCCAGCAAAGAAAGACCCATCAGAAAAAATATCGAAGCAACCAGCGCCACGGCCGCCGGATGCCCGGCCAGGGCTCCAAAGAGGGCGCCTGTTTTGGCCGCAATGATTCCCAAAGTCGAGAATGTGACGGAGATCCCCAAAACATAGAAGAGAGAAAGCACGAATCCCTTCAGTTTTCCTCCATCCGCCTGCGCGCCGATGACCGCCATGGTGATGGGAATCATGGGATATACACAGGGAGTCAGACTCGTCAAAAGACCTCCCAGGAAAACGATCAGAAAAGCCGCCCACGAACCCCGCGAAAGGGCGTCAGACAGCCGCCCGGCAATTCCCCGGATTTTGTCTTCAGTGACAGCCGCCGATTCGCTGTTTCCCGAATTCAGAACCGTTATCGTCGCGCTTGTCTTCAGAGTTTCCGGCGGATAACAGATCCCGGCGGCCTCATCGCAAGGCTGCACCGTCACCTCAACGGGAATAATATGGTCTCCGGATTCGGCCTTCTCAATCCGGAACGGTACCCGCACCCTGACCGTGCCCCGATACACCGGGCCGGCATCCGAGTCCGGTTCTCCTTTCGGATAATCCGGAGTGCCGAATTTATAACCTTCGGGGGCTTTGACGCCGACTGTGAAAAATCCACTCGCCGGAGTACTGAGATGAAAACCCGGGCGAATGATGCATTCAATGATCAAGAATCCGCTGACTCCTCGTGTCACCTCTTTGGGCTGAACTTCACTTTTTAATTTTACCAAATCCGACCCGGAAATCGTTGCCGCAGGCAGCAGAAAAGAAAGAATTAAAATACAAAGAGCTTTTTTCATTACACGCCTTTTCATTATTATCGTTAAAATTCAGCACCCAGCGTAAAGTAATGAATGGGCTTGTCGCTGGATTCCAGATTGGTACCCCAGGCGATATCATATTTAAGCAGAAAAAATCCCAAATTCAAGCGAGCCCCGATTCCGTATCCTGCGCGCAGATCATGCAGAACCGGAAGACCGAATTTATTGGAGCTGAAAGGTTTCCACTTGGAATCGTCATTCCAGGCGGATCCGACATCCATGAACAGGGCACCCCGAATATTCTGAAACCCGACAGGCAGAGGCCAGCCGAAAACCAGATAGTGGATCAATGGAAACCGTATTTCAAGATTGGTCAATACGAAACGGGTTCCGATCATTTGATAGTACAAGGATCCCCGCAGAGGGGTTTCGAAACTCGAGAAATAAAAAATGTCCCCGGATCCCCAGTATTCATCCGGTATTTGATGATAGCGGTAGTTGAACCAGCCCCGCATCCCTCCCAGTAAAAACCTCTGGGGATTTTCTCCACCGGACACTCCTCCACAGAGACGGGTTACAAAGATAAAGTCCTTATGAATCCTCCAGTAATTTCTCCAGTCTCCCTTGAAGGTCCAGAAATCCAGCCCGTAATCTTCGCTGATTGAAGGGCTGTACGTGAATGAAAAACTGGAGCGGGTCCCGTTGACCGGTCCGGTACTTCCCCAGAGCACGGTATCGGTCTTATAACCGATATTGGCCAGAATCAGGTGTCGCTTATACAAATTGCCCAGATCACTCAATTCGGTCACTCCGTAATAGTAGGCCAGATAGGGATCGATTACTCCATAATCCCTTTCGATGACCACTCCGGTGAGGCCGAAGTCCACACGCCGAAAGCGGCTGAACGGGCGGGAGAGATACAGAGTCAGCCCGTAATTGCGATCCCGGTAATATCCCCAGTAATAACCCGTCCCGTCGTAAAAATACGTAAAGTACAAGTAAGAATAATGAAACAACGACACCCCGAGATCCGTCCGTTTGGGTAAATAATAATACGCCAGCTGGAAATTGGAATTTTTCAGGTTGTAGAAAATATCGGTATACAAATTGATCTGATGGTTCCCGAGAATATCGGAAAAGGCGATCATGGTCGACCCCTGAAGACCGAAAAACTGACTGTAACCCGCTCCGCCGGCAACAACATCCGGAGAAAACCGAATTTTATACGTGTTCGTTTTATATTCGCCATCTTCCTTATAGACCAAACTGTCCAGAAACGTTCTCTTTTTCGAATCTTCCAATGTGATTTGTCCCTGCCGAAAGTCGTCGTCAAAAACAAACCGGCTGTAATCTTTCGATGTTGTTTCTTCACCGGGCGATACTTCCTGGACGGCCGACTCTTTTCCCTCTTTTTCTGTTTTCTTCATAAAGGACGTTTTCTCAAGAACCACGGACCCGGATTCTATTTTTATTGGATGGTTGAGCAGAAAAAGATCATAACCTCCATAATAATAGGTCGAAAAAGCGATCCGGTCTTTCTCCCGAGCCCATGAGATCTGGGACACACCGGAAATCAGATTGGTAATCGGATAAATGCTGCCGGTCTCCAGATCGCAGATATGGATATTGTCGATTCCATTCCGATCAGAGATAAATGCGATCTTGTTTCCGTCCGGCGAATACGCCGGGGATGCCTCCCTGTATACATCATGTGTGTGCCGCCGGATCCGGCCCGTTTGAATATCTATCGTATAGAGATCCTTCTGTTGATAAGAATGATCCGACATTCGGAACGTTTCATCCAAATCACCCGTATGCCGGTCTCGATCTGATATAAAGGCGATTTGATCACCCGTCGGTGACCAGACAGGATCCCAGTCACCAAAAATGTCATTAGTGAGCGGCTCAAGCTTTTCCTCATTGAGATGAAAAAGATAGAGATCGGACTGCCCCCCCTGTGTGCCCATAAAAACAATGGTCTTCCCGTCCGGAGACCAGTCCGGAGAAAAGATGCCGTCCAGAGCAAGTTTATACGTATGCAGCACTTTCCCGTTCTCCGCGTCCAGGATGAAAAGCGCATCGCCGGACCCGGCTTTGGCCGCCATGACAATCCTGTCTCCCTGCGGTGCCCACCCGATACCCGGACGGGTCCAGTGAACTTCCTCGAACAATTCGCTTCTCTGTCCTTTAACCAGACGTTTCCTGATTTTCTTTTCAATCGTATCCATCAAATACAGATCAATATAATCGGAACGGTTGGAAAGAAACACCATTTTGTCCCCCTGGGGAGAAAGATAGGGAGAATTGTTCAGCCTGGCCCGCTCCTTCTTATGGTCTGTCAGCCGGATGGCGATGTCTCCGGGCTCATCCCGGCCCTGAATATCAGGCCAGTAACGGGTCCTTAGATACTTATGCCATTTTTGGGTCAGTTTCTCTTCATCCATGCCCAGTGTCTTTTTAATCCCCTGCTCGAAGTTCTTATAAAGTTTCAGATTGAAAAACAAATCTCCGATTTTTTCCTGTCCATACTGATCCGCAATGAAATTCAAGACGGATTGCCCTCCCTTGTAAGCCAGGTAGCCATACAACTGAGATATCGGCGGCAAATATCCGCTGATCGTCGCATCCCTCATGAACATATCGCTCTCTGAATCCCATCCCACACTCTGATACTCGGCAATCCCCTCAACCAGCCATAACGGCAGCTGGAAACGGGCCAGGCCCGAGATCATGGATCCCATTCGGCCGCCGTACATCATTTGATTCATCACCGCGTGGGTCAGCTCATGATGCAGCAGCCTTCGGTAATCATCATGGCTTCCCCGAAAAGCCACCACAACCCGGTTCTTGAAGATCTCGGTAAAACCCTGCACGCCTTCCTCGAGAAGAACATAAAGCACGTTGGTTTGTTCAAAATCATTATGACTGTTATAGACCAAAATCGGAATCCTGTTTTCAATGGAATATTTCAAACCCTTTTCCAGGGCCACATAACTGGACTCGGCCGCATCGGCCGTGAACTCGGCAAGCTCTCTTCCTTCACCATAATAATAAACATCGAAATATCTCGACTGGAGAAAATTCCACTGAAAATCCTTATATTGAATTTTGTTTTTTCCAAATTGCTGAGCCGCCGAAACGGCAGAGAGAAAACAGGTTGCAATCAAAAGGAGGGTCCCTGGATACTGTTTTCTGAACCGATCGCAAAACATGGTCTTGTCTCCAAAAAGGACCGGCAGAGATCGAATCCTGCCGTCAACTCCATAAATTAAGAAAGGCAGCCAAACTGCCTTTCCGGTAGATCACAGGACGGTTTGAATGTCCGGTAATTATTGTTTCAAATGTTTCTTCGCAAAGGACAGCGACCCTCCGGCCCGAATAACGTCGATGTCCCTTTCGCTCAGAGAGTGTGTCACAGGCACTTCGATTCCCTGTGTTTTGTTTCTCAGGATCAACGGAGTCTCCAGAGACCTAACATCGATTTCAAGTTGATCTCCCTGGTTGACCTTTCTATAATCCTGCTCATGGACAAAAGTCAGGGGAATGATGCCGAAATTGATAAGATTGGCCAGGTGAATCCGGGCAAACGAGACCGTAATAACCGCCTTGATACCTAAAAACATGGGCGCCAATGCCGCATGTTCCCGGCTCGACCCTTGTCCATAGTTGGCGCCTCCCACGATAAATCCTCCGCCGGCCGCCTTCGCACGCTGAGGAAAAGACGGATCAACAACCTCAAATACATGTTCTGAAATGGCCGGGATATTGGACCGCAGGGGTAATATTTTGGCACCCGCGGGCATGATATGATCCGTGGTGATATTGTCCTCTACCTTGAGAAGAACCTCGCCTTTGAGAACATCCGGAAGCGCCTCCTTGACAGGAAGGGGTTTGATATTGGGGCCGCGTATAATCTCCACTTTATCGGGTGTCTTGGACGGAGGAATGATCATGGAATCATCGATGGGAAACTTCTCGGGCAGGCTGACGGTAAAGGGTTTGATTCCCAACTCCCTGGGATCAATGATTTCTCCGGTCAAAGCCGCCGCTGTCGCGGTTTCCGGACTGCACAGGAACACGCTGGCACTTTTGGTTCCGCTTCTTCCAAGAAAGTTTCGATTAAACGTCCTCAGGGTCACGGCATCCGTGGGTGGAGAAAACCCCATTCCGATACAGGGCCCGCAGACGTTTTCAAGAATTCTCATTCCAGACGCGATGATCGACTCCCAATAACCATTCTGAATCAGGCTCATCACAACCTGTCGCGAACCCGGAGCCAGGCCGGCCGTGACATTGGGATGAATAGGCCGCTCTTTCAGCATGTGGGCAACCATCATCAAATCACGGTATGAAGAGTTTGTACAGCTGCCCATAGCAACCTGGTGGACAGGAGTTCCGGCCAGATCCTTGACCTTGACTACATTGTCCGGCATATGAGGCCTGGCAATAAGGGGTTCAAGTGAGTTCAGATCAATGGTGATCTGTTCGTCATACTCGGCATTTGAATCGGCCTCCAGGGCTTTCCAATCGGCATCCCGTTCCTGGGCTTTTAAAAACATCCGAGTCTGCTCATCGCTGGGAAAAACCGAGGTGGTAGCGCCCAGCTCCGCTCCCATATTGGTAATGGTCGCCCGTTCAGGAACCGTCAGCGTCGCCACTCCATCACCGGTATACTCCATCACTTTTCCGACACCGCCCTTGACCGAAAGTCGTCGCAACACTTCGAGAATGATATCTTTGGCCGAAACAAAAGGATTCAACCGTCCATTGAGCTGAATATTGACAACCCGGGGAGCCGTTAAATAAAACGGCCTTCCTCCCATGGCCAGAGCAACATCCAGTCCGCCTGCGCCGATGGCTATCATCCCGATTCCGCCTCCGGTAGGCGTATGGCTGTCCGATCCCAGAAGGGTTTTCCCGGGCACACCGAACCGTTCAAGGTGCAGCTGATGACAGATTCCATTCCCGGGCCTTGAAAAATAAATCCCGTATTTGGCGGCAATGGATTGAAGAAACCGATGATCGTCGGCGTTTTCGAATCCCGATTGCAATGTGTTGTGATCCACATAACTGACAGACAGTTCCGTTTTAACACGCGCAAGATCCAAAGCTTCGAACTGCAGGTAAGCCATGGTGCCCGTCGCATCCTGAGTGAGGGTCTGATCAATACGAATAGCAACAGGGGAACCTGCTTTCAGTTCCCCTTCCACACAATGCGCTTCAAGTATTTTATACGTGAGACTCGACGCCATGCCGGTTTCTCCCAAATATTTTCCTTTTTTCACCAACCTTTCGGTTTCAGTGGCTTTTGCCCAACGCTTCTTCTCTTTGCTTTCGACCGCCCAGGTTCAGTTTTCTCAGGTAACGCCACACCGTCAGAGTGCCCACCCGACTGAATCCATATTTCTCTGTATTCAGCTCTCTGGAAATGCGGGATGGTCCCCACGATACATTCTCCAATGCCAGCTGTCGTATTTTCTCATCCAGTCCTTGAGGAATACTTTGCATTTCCATTTCCGGCTCTTCAGACACCATTTCAGGCCGATCCTCTTCGTCCACCGGTTCTGCCCTTTTCAGAGTCGAAATGCCCATTTCTTCTTCAAAGCTGTTGATTGCCTCCTCAACCGTATCAAATGCCTTGAGGATATAATGAAATTCCAGAAGCTCGAAAACTTCATAAACATCGGGAATCATGCGAGCCAGTTTCAGATCTCCATTCCTTTCCCGCATTCCCTTGATTTCACTGATAAAAATCCCCCACCCCGCACTGGAAATATAATCCACATTCCCCAGATCAATAATCACGCGGAACACACCCGCCTTCAACAGGGAATCCAACGCCCTTTCCAGCTCAGAGGATGTCGTTGTATCAATATAACCGCCGACACGGATGATGGAAATATCACTTTGAGGTCCGATTTTCTCAACTGAAACCTGAATGCCTTCCATGAATATCTCCTTCCGCCCTATCACGAATTCTTGTTAACAGTAGAACAATTTAATAGAAAAACCCACCATTGTCAACTCTTTTATCCTACAAATACTGCTGCCTGATCACCCTCTGCATCTTCTTGATTCTTTCGATGATATCCCGCCTTTCCGGATTCCTTTTCAAAACTTCCCCCCATTGCCAAACCGCCTTTTTATAATCCCCCCGATTGGCAAATATCACTCCCAGATTTTCCAACACACTGACATTGCCCGGGTCCAGATGACGAACCCGTTCATAGGCATCCCTGGCTTCTTCCATTCGACCCATTCGAAAATAGGTATCGCCAAGACATTGAAACGCATCGGCAAATTCCGGATCTTCTTTAACGGCTTTTTGAAATGCATCGACCGCCGCCTGATAATCCCCCGCCCTGTATAAAACAAGACCTCTGTTTAAAAAGTGGGTTTTTCGTTGATGAATGATCGCGGGGCTGGGTTTTTCCCGCCTCGGGGTTTTCCCGGTTGACAACATGTTTCGGCGATCGAAGCCCAGTTCCTCCATCACATCGATGAATCCATCTTCCTCCTGATCCGATACAGACAAAGTGGTATTCTCCTCGACACCCATCTCTTCACTGATTAAATCACCCACAATGGATGCGGTGATATGGTCTTCGATTTCATTCTCTTCATGCTCTGAATCCACTTCCTCATTCAGCAATTCGTCCATTGAGGGTACACGCTCCTGTGTACCGACCAATTCTTCTTCGAATGAAGACTCTCCATTCAGATCCAGCACATCGGTAATGATTTCGTTGAGAACCGACTCTTCCTGCTGCACACTGTCTTCGATCAGCGATTCAGGGCTTTCCATCTCAAAATCGATTTCATCTTCTCGCAAAACATCCTCTTGCATGATACGCCCGTCGGCTGTCTCAGAAACGGTTTTTCCATCTTCCGGTGTTTCCTTTTCTTCCTTCTCCGTCTCCTTGTAATCGGTTTCCAGGTCTTCCGCCTGACCGGGCAGCCCCAAAAAACGGTCTAAAACATCGGTATCTTCCTTTCTTCCTTCATCTTTTTGCCGTGAACTTCTCTGCGATATGCGCAATACTTTGGACTGTGGAAAATCATCGGATACCGAATCCGGTTCACCGGCCGGAGAACCATCGATAATGACCTTGCCGTCCATGGTCAGCATCGGAGTACCGGGTGTTTTAATGCGTTTGGCTTTGCCCCCCCGCTCGATAAAATTCATGCGCAGTTCCCTGGTGTTCAGACGGCTGCGCTTGAGTTCATCATAGATGCGTCGTTCATCCATTTTCACGTAACCGTATTTTTCCGAATTCAACTCTTCGCTGATCCGCTTGGCTCCGAATTCAGGATTGTTCTTAATAATATCCAGAATCCTGGCTTTGTCTTCAATGCTGGTGTGCTTTTCTTCAAGATCAGACCGTTGCGTGGTTTCTTTTAATCCTTCAATTCCCTGCTTGTCATAGCGTTTTTTATATTTATAATAGGTGGATGTGGAAACACCGATAATCTCACAGGCTTCCTTAACGCTTTTTCCCTCTTCATTCACCAATCCAATAAGCCTTAGCCGCCGGTTGTACATCACATCTTCCGCCTTCAGTTTTTCCCGAATCGCCATTAAAGTGATATCATCACTCTGAGCAAACCCCTGAGTGAAATCCTTGATCTCATCCTGTAGCTTGTCAACCAACGGATCCACTTTCAGTTCTCCATGGCGGCGTATCGATTCCAGAAACCGTTCGTCGCCGTATCGCTCTCTTTTTGGGTCCATCGCTTCGGTGATCCCGTCCGTATAGAGAATTAATACATCGCCTTCCCTCAGCCACAGGTTATCGGATTGAATCGATTTCCTGAACAGTGTCCGATCAGGCAGGTTGATGCCAATGGGAAATCCTCTTGGATTCAAATAATAACTTTTCCTGGTTTGCCCGCGAAAGAGAATCATGGGATTATGACCCGCACTGGCATAATTGATGGTTCGGTTTTGAGAATCAAGAATCAGATAAAAAACCGTGACAAACATACCGCGCTTCATATCGTTTATGACAAAATCATTGACCCTGGCCAGCACATCCGCCGCGTTTTTGTTTCCCCTTGCCTCCGTTCTCAGGGCCGTTCGAATCATGGTCATAACCAGAGAACCGGGCACGCCTTTTCCCGACACATCAGCCACCACAATGCCCAGAGTATCTTTGTCCACTTCCACAAAATCAAAATAGTCGCCTCCCACTTCCTTGGCCGCTTCATAGTAGGATGCGATCTCATAGCCTTCAATTTCCGGAAACACCGCCGGTAAAAGAGTATGTTGAATTTCCTGCGCAACCTGCATCTCTTTCTGAAGCCGTTCCTGTTCCGCCAAATTTTCCTGCGACTTGCGGAACTTTTCCGTAATCTCATTAAAGGCTTGTGCGATCTCGCCGACTTCATCGGATGCGTTGAATTCCATTTCATCCTGAGACTCACCCCGGCCTAAATCGCGGACCCACCTGGACAGTTTTTTAAACGGGCTCATGGTTACATAAACCAATATAAAAACGCCCAGATACCCGATTACAAGCACAACAATACCGATCCCCATGGTCCTATGACGGGCCTGACGAATATTTCCATCAATATAGTTTTTACTGAGCAGCAAATGAATCTGTCCCAGCCGGTTTGCCCTTCCCGAAACTTCATGAACAACCGGTTCGGTAAGATCGTATACAGTCTCTTCGGTTGCCGGTATTGTATACTTCCAAACCGATGGAAAAAAGAGTACCGCATCAGACGGACGGCGATATTGCTGGAACAGGTATTCCGTAGTGACCGCTCCTTTGATGGTGCCGCTGGTGTCGGCCACAATGGCCTCAACAATAAAAGGATCCTGATTCCGCTGAAGAGTTGATGCAATCTTCGTCAACTCCCACATCTCATCATTCGTCAATGGATCGAGAATGCTGGAAGCCATGGATCTTGCCAGGGCCCTTCCCATATCAAAACTTTCATTTAAAATCACTTTTTCCTGACGAATATAATTATAGGTGATGCCTATAACAGCCAGAAAGGTAAGTATCGCCGACGCAATTAAAGAAAATCGGTTCTTCATGGTTAGTGACAGTTCCGGCACCAATAACTTTCTGCCTGATTCCGTTTCCCGATTTTTCGTTAACCGAAGTTCATTGCCTTCGGGTGTTTTGCGATAATCGATCTCATCGATCACCCGGCGAATGATAAAAATCCCCAAACCGCCTTTCTTCCCGATGTCCACATACCTTTGCAGATCGGGATCCTTGGCCTGATTGGGATCAAATGTATGACCCTGATCAATCAAAGAGATGACTACGCTGACATCGCGTATAATCATCCGGATGGTGATCTGCCCGTCCCAATCCCGGTAGGCGTGCCGAATAATATTGGTAGCGGCTTCATCGATCGCCAGCTTGAAAGCGTTGATCATCCGTTCCGAAACCCCGTACTTCCGGCCCGTTCGGGTAATGAAATCCCGCATTTCCCCCAGATGATCGATATCCGCGGGAAAGGAGAACTCTTCTATGATCGCTCGCTTGAACATAATCGCCTGTCGGCCTATTTATTTTCTTTCTTGTAGGTTTCCAGCCTCTTCTTTGCGCCCTCAATCGCTTTTATCAGATGTTCATTGTATGGATCCAATTCCAGTGCCTTCTCCCACACTTCCAGAGCCTTCTCATAGTGGCCCTTGTTGTAAAACTGTATCCCCTCATTGAACAGCTCACGGACCTCTTTGGTCATTTCGGTACTGCCCGTTGAACGAGACCTCGCGACGGAAATGCGCAGCAATTCTTTGGTTTTAACATGATTGGGATCGTATCGCAGGGCCTTTTCAAAATAGGGTATTGCCGCCTGATAGTTTCGATTGTTATAGAGCCTCAGTCCTTCCTGATAATTGGGATAAAAATTCACCACTCGATCGAGATTCCTGATTTCACTCAAAACCTTGCCCTGAAGAACCGAATCCCCTTCTGTCTGCTCCTTGGCTTCACTTAAAACTCTATACGCCTCTGAAAGATTGTCTTGACGCATCAATTGATTGGCCCTGAAAATTTTCCGGTTCACCTCATTCTCCAGTTCCAGCCAGGCCTTACGAATATATTCAATAAGTTGAGGATTTTGGGGATCTCTCTGCAGGGCTTCGGTCCATCTCCGAATAGCGGTTCTGTAATCACCCTTCTCCAGGCCCTCCAGCCCCTGTGTAAACCGCTCGCCGACAAACGCATTATCCCGGCGCGCCTGCTCATTGGCACGATCCTGCTGCACAAGATCGGCTTCTCGTTTTTGCTGCATCTCTTTTTCTTTCGACGCGGTTTCGATCATGAGTCTTTGTGCTTCGGTATTCTCGGGGTCTTCACTCAATACACGGGAAAATTCGAGTCGGGCGTTGAAGTAGTCCTCCCTGTCAAAATATTCCTTGCCCTGCCTCAGGCCTTCGGATATCCGCCGCTGGCGCGCCGCTTCCATGCGTTCGCTGATTTGACGCTGTATTTCCGCATTCTGTCTTTCATCAATTATTTGTCTTTGTTCTGCAATGCTTTTGCCGATATGATAGGTCAGTGTAAAGCGGTGACTGCGGGCAAAGAACAGAGGGTCACCGATACGGCTGGTGGCATAATCAATTTGAAAATTGGCATACTCGAGACCGCCACCGAAACTCAGTTCGCCGTTATCATATCCGACACGGAGAAAAACATGCCGATCCCAGGAATATTCGGTACCGATATGATACATGATATCCCGATATTGACAATAGGACACATCGCCGAGAATCAGCCAATGATGGGATCCGCCGCCAAGAGTGAAACGTTTGGCGGCACCTCCCCGAATGACAAAGGGTTCATTCTCTGTGGTCACTCCCAATTTCAATCGCGGCGGAATAACATTGATCGCATGGATTCCTGCATACGTCCCGCTGAGCAATCCGGAGCCCCCATCCCGGCCATAATGAAGCCCCAGATCGAGTCCAAAGCCATTGGTCGAATTGTTCCACATAACCTGACGGATGACATTGAGATTCGTTCCAATGGAGAATCCTTTTAAAACAGTCAATGCGTAAGCCAGAGTCAGCTTGCCGGTCCAGAAACCGAATTCCTCGCCTTCAATGATAATGCTGTGAGAAGGATCCCACTCGGTCTGCTTGATTCCTCCGGTACCCATATAATAAATACCAACTCCGAAAGTACCGATCCCGAGAGTCGGGTGGATATAACCGACGAACTGAAAATCCGTTCCCTCAAACAGAGTCGTCAGCGTAAACCCAAGGGATTTTCTCGGGACCACCATCATGCCTGCCGGATTCCAGTGAAAAGCCGATGCGTCATCGGGATACGCCGTGGAAGCACCGCCGAGGCCCAGTGCCCTGGCTCCCACTCCCACGGAAAAAACACTCTCCAGGCCTGCGGTCCCTTGCTGACCCCAAAGTGCCCGGGGAATAAATAATGTGGCCAGGGAAAATATCAAAAAGAGTATTTTGATTTTCGTTTTCATTATGGATTATTTCATAACCGCTATTTTAATACTGGACACCCCTGTTTCGGTTTTCATCATGAGAATATATACACCGTTGAGAACCTTGTGACCGTTGTCATTACGGCCATCCCAGATCACGGGATAGAAAGCGCGGTCATGCAAACCTTCAAACCCTTCCGGATCCGTGGCCAGATAGGATCGACTCCAAACCAGCTTCCCGGTAAGCGTATAGATACGAAACTCGACATCGGAAGCCTCTTTCAAATAGTAAACAAACCAGGTCTGCTCATTGCCGGGTGCGCCAAATGGATTGGGACAATTGATTAAATAGGGACGATCTTCCCGTTCTTGTATTTCGGATGAAAGCACCTGTTTGGGATCCGACTTCAGATCATGAAAAGGGTTGCCTGTCTCATCCAACACGGCGATATCCACATACGTCGAATACTCGTCCCTGGCATCGATGTAACTTTCATCTTTCAAATTCAGGACATAATTCCCCTTCAAGGCATTCTTTGAAATGTCCCCCAGAATAACCATAACCAGCGTATCGCGTGCGGTGATAAAAGCCGGCCGGTTAAAATTGATCAGGACCGATCCATCCTCGGGAATGTTGTTCCACACCTGTCCGAAAACCTGCGTCGTGTCTACATAGGTGGTGTCCGTATCCCTTGTCAGGGGCACGGCTCGAATACGGGAAAACAGGTTTCCGGGAGATTGCGGATTTCCATCATAATCCATCAGATCGAATCGAATGGAATGAATCACCACGGCATTGGCTCCGGTCTCTCCTCGATTGATCATCTGCAGACCCGCCATCCACTTGCCTTTCTGGCCTTGAAGAATCAATCCGGATACGGTATCGGGCCGCGTGAATCGGCTCAATGAGAGCCAGCTGCCCACCGTAGTGACCGCGACCTTGTCGCTGGCACGGCTGACGAACGCGGTTTCATTGGTGTTTTCATCCACGGGTATCATCGACAACCGGGCCTCGATGTTGACGGCTTCACGCGTGGGCTGAGTCGGTGCCTTGATATTCCAGCTTACCTGCCCGCCCTGCGGCACAGACCGTGTCATGGGATCCGCTGTCGTGTAGGCATTGGGAAGGGGGTCGAGTGTTACTTCGGCCTGCCCCTGAACTCCAGCTGTACCAAGATTCATCAGTTCGGCGGTCACCAAAAATTCCTGACCCAATGATACGGAATTGTTCTGCGTGGACAGATCCAGAAAAAGATCGGCCCTGCGAACTGTTTGAACATCGATGTATTCGGGATTGGCGAAGATTACATTGGTATCCACCAGCGCGTCCACACCGCGCCCCGAAACCTGAATCACCCGGACAGATGTGGGTTCGGCAGGCGCCCGAACCTGCCATCGAATTTGCGGGTCGTTCCGGACCTGTTTGATCAGATTGTCCGATGTGGTATATCCAAATGGAAGCGTCAACTCCAACTGAATATCTTTGACATTGATCTGCTGAACAACAGCCTGAACCACAAAGTTTTGCTGAGTGGACAACACGCCGTTTACGGCGCCGGCGGGCTCCTGAATGGAAAAGGCCATGGACAGATTGCTTTTCAGGGTTCGCACGGACCGACTGGCCTGGGCCTGGCTCACCAGCGCGGTCTGCAGGCTGTTGCGATCCCTGGGATACTGAACCAGCATCGCTGAAATCGTTGAGGTCGGACTTTCCGCCGGGGGAGCCTGAACCGTCCATTCCACCGAAGCGCCGGGATAAACCGAAACGGTCTGGAGGGGAGAAATCAGCGTATAGCCCGTGGGGATTGTGAGTTGAACCCGCGCAGATGAATCCACAGTGGACATTCCTGTGTCCGTGTAATTTAAATTTGCCCTGACCTGAAATTGCTCTTCGGAAGAAAATATTCCGTCTTCGCGGCTGAGTGAAAGCGACAGGGAAACCTGGGCGGGTGCCTGAATATAGGCCACTGCCGTCGAATCCAGTGCCGGCCCGACAGGCGCCGGATAGCCGGAACTTTCATAGAAAGCCTGAACAATCCGCGACGCAAATGTCTCTCCATTCAGGGCTTTGATCGAAGAGGCCGTGACTGAAAAAACCACCGAATCTCGAGTTGCAGGCAGCATTCGGGAAAGAGTGGAATAGCGATATCCCGATATGGACAATCCGCTTGATTCCAAACGCAGCTGAATGTTCGACAATGTGGCTCCCAGTCCGTTTTCAACAACGGATACCACTTCAAAAGTTTGATTGGTGTTGACATATCCGTTCCCGGCTTCCGTGGTATTGGGTGTACGAAGTCTGGTCGAAATGATACGAAAATCGGGTTCCGCCCTGACCGTGACCACGGCATTGCCCTCATCAATAAAGGTCCGTGAAGGATCGTTGCCGTCCCAGCCTCTCACTGTGGTTCGTACCTGAACCGTTCCGCCCAGCCGCCCGGTATTCATCACCCGGAAAACCAGCGTGTCCCGGCTTCCCCAATACACATTGCGGTTGCCGCTCATCAGTACGGTGTCAGGCATCACCACATAGTCGGTTTGCAGCTGCCCGTCCATATAAAATTTGCAATCCGTCGCCTGAGGCTTGTTGATTCTCAGAACAGCCTGACCGGTATTGCGAATTCCCACCTTGATTGTCCACGGATCTACCTGACCACCCCAAACTTCATTTGAAGACGGAACCACCCTTTCAATAAACAGATTCGCCGGATTCTGGACCGTCACCTGAAGGGTGTCGTTTCCTGAAGAGACGGCGTTTTGTGTATTATCCTCGGCTCCGGAAAAATGAAAAATGAGATTCTCATTGGCAGTGGCCGTGGAAGACGCGGTCCCGGCGATGATGATATCACGTACTTCATGGCCTCCGATATCCGGAATCGGTGTCATGGCCGGAAAATTGGATAATTCGGTCAGCATGTGAATCACGGCGTTATGAATACCGTCATCTCCACGATTTTCCACTCTGATCTGTACCTGAAAGGCCTGCTGGGTACTGACATAGGGTGAGTTGACGGCCAAATTCCGAATCTCTAAAATATTCAGGACAGGAGGCGTTTCAATGATCAACAAAGCCCCTCCGCCCCCCGATGTATTGACCCCGATACTTCGGCCGCTGTTTATTTCGGTCGCCTGAATCTGGGCATCCACCGTTGACGTTCCGGTTTGATCGCCAGAACGGGTCACGATAAAAAGCAGGGTGTCAGCCGTTGTCCCCCCCAGAATCCACCCGCCCCCTTGAAG
>Ga0209614_1000380_pt1 | contig 40680 bp, 30 predicted proteins | sample BlaSprsedimmetaG_FD_185484 | JGI IMG/M metagenome (GOLD analysis project Ga0209614, IMG submission 185484) | Hot spring sediment bacterial and archeal communities from California, USA to study Microbial Dark Matter (Phase II) - Blank Spring... ...
AAATCTTTGAAAGAGCGTACCTGCTGTTGATCGAAATTTAAGTCCCTTGCGTCTACTCCCGAGGGGATCTCCGATGAGACATTTCCGCCACTTCGGCTGAATGAAATCTTTGAAAGAGCGTACCTGCCATTGATCGAAATTTAAGTCCCTTGCGTCTACTCCCGAGGGGATCTCCGATGAGACATTTCCGCCACTTCGGGAGCATCGCTCAAAAAGCACTGTTGAGGCGACGACCGGATTCGAACCGGTGCATAGCGATTTTGCAGACCGCTCCCTTAGCCACTTGGGTACGTCGCCAATTCGGATTAAAAACAGCGCTGGAAAATAAGCAATTTCATGCTAAAAACCAACAGATTTCAATCCAAAATTCCGGAAACAAAAAGGGAGTGAATCTTCACTCCCTTGTCAGTAAAATGAGAATATCTATTTATTTATCATCAACGACTTCGAAATCGGCGTCTTCGACATCATCCTTACCGGCTTTCTTGGTTTTTTCCGGTTCCGGACCCGCTTGTTGTGCTTCGGCATTGGGTGGCGGTGTTTCAGTCTTGACCCTTTCATACATCTTGGAAGATATTTCCGACCAGACCTTATTGAGGTTTTCGATGCCCTCTTTCATGGCGGCAATATCATTACCACCCTGAACTTTTTTCAATTGCTCAAGAGCCTCGTTAATTTTGCCTTTTTCATCGGGCTGCAGCTTTTCACCGTATTCCTTGAGATTCTTTTCGGTCTGGTAAATTAGCGAGTCAACCTGATTCCGCGTATCAATTTCTTCTTTGCGACGCCGATCTTCTTCTTCATGCAATTTGGCATCGTTGATCATCTGTTCTTTCTCTTCGTCGCTCAGTCCGCTGGAGGTCTGAATCCGGACACTCTGTTCTTTTCCGGTGGCTTTATCCTTAGCCGAAACGTTGAGGATTCCGTTTGCGTCAATATCGAAGGTCACTTCGATCTGCGGGACCCCTCTGGGTGCCGGTGGAATGCCATCCAGGTGAAATTTTCCAATGCTTTTATTGTCAGCAGCCATTGCCCGTTCACCCTGTAGAACATGAATTTCCACAGTTGTCTGATTATCGGCTGCCGTTGAAAAGATTTCACTCTTCCTGGTCGGAATAGTTGTATTGCGCTCAATCAGTTTGGTGGCAACGCCGCCAAGGGTTTCAATACCCAATGAGAGCGGGGTGACATCGAGCAGCAGAATATCGTTGACCTCACCACCAAGGACTCCGCCCTGAATAGCGGCGCCGATGGCTACGACCTCATCGGGGTTAACACTCTTGTTGGGCTCCTTGCCGAAAATTTCTTTAACCAATGTCTGTGCTTTGGGAATACGGGTGGACCCACCAACCAAAACGACTTCATTAATATCACTGGCTGAAAGTCCGGCGTCTTTGAGCGCATCCATACAAGGCTTGCGGGTCCGTTCGATCAAGTCTTCCACGAGAGACTCAAATTTCGCCCGGGTCAGTTTTTCCAGTAAATGGATCGGACCGGCGGCACCGGCGGTGATATAGGGTAAATTGATCTCCGTTTCGGTATTCGAGGATAGTTCGATCTTTGCTTTTTCAGCGGCTTCTTTGAGACGCTGCGTCGCCAAGGGGTCTTTTTTCAGATCAATGCCTTCCTTTTTCTTGAATTCATCAACCAACCAGTCAATAATCCGCTGATCGAAATCGTCACCGCCCAGATGGGTGTCACCGCTGGTGGATTTTACCTCAAAAACACCTTCGCCAATTTCAAGAATCGAAATATCGAAGGTTCCACCACCCAGATCGTAAACGGCGATTTTTTCATCTTTTTTCTTATCGAGTCCATACGCCAATGCTGCCGCGGTGGGCTCATTGATAATACGTTTTACATCCAAACCGGCAATTTTTCCGGCGTCTTTGGTTGCCTGCCGCTGCGCGTCATTAAAATACGCCGGAACTGTTATAACTGCTTCGGTAATTTTTTCGCCCAGTTTTTCTTCTGCGGTCTGTTTCATTTTCTGCAATACCATTGCGCTGATTTCCGGCGGGGAATAGTCACGGTCGGCGATGCTGATCCGGACATCGTTGTTGGGTCCCTGAACGACCTTGAACGGGACCTCTTTCATTTCCGTAGTGACTTCCTTATAAAGTCTGCCCATGAACCGTTTAATGGAATAGACGGCTCGGTCGTGATTGGTGACGATTTGACGCTTGGCTGTATCGCCGACGACTCTTTCGCCGTCTTTTTTAAAAACAACAACCGATGGGGTGACTGGACGTCCTTCGGAATTTTCGAGGACGCGCGGTTTACCGGCATCCATTACAGCAACACACGAGTTCGTTGTACCTAAATCAATTCCGATAATTTTTCCCATTTTTATCTCCTTTGTATCATTTAAAAAGGTTCAAATTTCAAATATTCTTCCAATTGACGTTTTTAAAGCGACAAATGTTATGCCAAGAACTGACTAAGACATTACGACCGATTGTGCCTTATTACTCAAATCTACGGCAGATAAATCGGAAAAAATGTCGGAGACTGTTGGCTAACTGTTTAGTTCGACCGATTGTTTGTTAGTCTGGGTGCGGGGATGGGAAAAACTCAATTGACCTTTGCGAATCCGGATATTGATGACATTACCTTTGTGCAAGGTTTTACTGAGAAATTTTTCGGCGATCGGGTCTTCAATCAGGGTCTGAATCGCGCGCCGGAGTGGTCGGGCGCCGTACTCCGGTTTGAAGCCTTTTTCAAGTATAAATTCTTTGACACCCTTGCTGATTTTCAATAAGGTGCCGCTATTTGCCAGATTCTGCTGGACTTCATCGAGTTGCAGTGCGATGATTTTTAAAATATCTTCTTTGGATAGCGGACGAAATACGATTGGATCGTCAATCCTGTTCATAAATTCCGGATTGAAAAGCTTGCGGGCTTCGTCAATCATATTTTTCTTCATGGTCTTGTATTCACTCTTGACGCTGCTTTGTGAAAACCCGAAAGAGCCGCTGAAGATGTTGCGGCTGCCGATATTGGTAGTCATGATGATAATGGTGTTTTTGAAATTGACTTTGCGACCCAGGCTGTCGGTTAAAACTCCATCATCGAAAATTTGCAGTAAGAGGTTAAAGACATCGGTGTTGGCTTTTTCGATTTCGTCAAAAAGGACGACCGAGTAAGGGTGCTGCCGAACCCTTTCGGTCAATTCGCCACCCTCTTCATAACCTACATAGCCGGGGGGAGCGCCAATCAGGCGCGATACGGCGAATTTTTCCATGTATTCCGACATGTCAATTTTGATCAGTGCGTCTTTTCCCTCAAATAGGAAATTGGCGATGACCTTCGCCATTTCGGTTTTACCGACACCGGTGGGACCCATAAAGAGAAAACTGCCGATTGGGCGTTTTGGGTCTTTGATGCCGGCTCGTGCCCGGCGGATTGCGCTGGAAACCAGACGAATTGCCTCGTCCTGTCCGATAATCCGCTTTTTCAATTCAGTTTCCATCTCGAGCAGCTTCCGGTTTTCTGATTCGGCGATGCGATTAACGGGAATGCCGGTCATCATGGCAACCACATCTGCGATATCTTCCTCGGTGACCGGAATGGTTTCATTGGCGGTTTTCTTTTCCCATTTATCGTACTCATCCTTGATTTTTTGCCGGATTTTGCGCTCCTTGTCGCGCAATTCCGCCGCCTTTTCAAACAGTTGTTCCCGGACGGTACTCTCCTTATCTAATCGGATTTGATCGGCTTTTTCTTCCATATCCGTTAAATATTTTGGGATATTGATATTCCGCAGATGAACCCGCGAACCGGCTTCGTCAACCACGTCAATAGCTTTGTCGGGAAGGAACTTATCGGTGATATAACGATCGCTTAGATCAACGGCGGCGATCAGCGCCTGACTGGTATATTTGACACGATGATGATCCTCGTAGCGCTCCTGGAGCCCCCGCAGAATTTCCAGGGTCTCGTCCTTCAGAGGTGGATTGACGATGATTTTCTGAAAACGACGTTCCAGGGCACCGTCTTTTTCAATGACCTTGCGGTATTCGTCGAGAGTGGTGGCTCCGATGCACTGCAGGTCTCCACGTGCCAGAGCCGGTTTGAACATATTGGAGGCATCCAGCGAACCGGAAGCGCCGCCGGCTCCGACGATCGTATGCAGCTCGTCAATAAACAGGATGATATCATCCGCCTGTTCCAGTTCCTGCATGATCGTTTTCATACGCTCTTCGAACTGACCCCGGTACTTTGTACCGGCAACAATCGCTGCAAGATCAAGATCAATGATACGCTTACCATAGAGCAGGCGGGGAACCTTCTTTTGCACGATCCGGATCGCCAAGCCCTCGACAATGGCGGTTTTACCCACTCCGGGTTCACCGATAAGGACTGGATTGTTTTTTTTACGACGGGATAAAATCTGAGCCACCCGCTCGATCTCAATCTCCCGACCGATGACCGGATCCAGCTGCTGGTTTCTTGCCTTTTCGGTAATATCTCTGGAAAAGTGATCCAGCGCCGGTGTCTTGCTGGTTTTGCACCTTTTCGGTGCATTTATAAAAGTGTTTTTCCTCGAATCCGATTCGCCGATCTCGTCCATGAAGTTGTAGTATTCAATTCCGAAGGAGTTGAGAACCTTATAGGCTACACCGTCATGCTGTTTGAGAATTGCTAAAAAAATATGAATTTCGTCAACTTCGTTTGTCCCCATGTGCTGGGCTTCCTGGAAAGTATTACGCAGAATCAGCTCGGCGCGTTTGGTCAGCGGCAGACGACCCAGTTGAATGACCTCGTCGCCGGCAGGGGCAGCTTCTTCGATACTTTTTATCAGTTCATCAATGTCAATTTCAAAGTTGATCAGAATGTCAGTCAAGCGGCTCTCTTTTTTTAAAATTGCCAGCAGGAGGTGTTCTGAATCAACATGATTGTGACCCAGCCGGGCAGCCTGGTTACGGGCGTCCTTGATGGTTTGTTGGATTAATTTCGAAAATTGTTCTTTCATAACTTATTTCATTACCTGACTAGAATATAAAATCTGAAACCTTCCAAGTCAATTAAACTTTTATTGAAAGTGTGCGGTTCCATTTTCAAGTATCAGGATTCTGTGTGAGCGGGCGGCGATGGAGCTGTTATGGGTTGCAATGACAAATGTGCGGCTCTCTTTTTCATTCAGCTGGAGAATCAAATCAATCAACAATGCGCTGTTCCGAGAATCCAAATTGCCGGAAGGTTCATCGGCGAGCACCACCAGCGGTTCGTTGATCAAAGCCCGCGCCACGGCGACCCGCTGACGTTCACCACCGGAAAGGGCGGAGGGGCGGTGATGTATCCGGTGACCAAGACCGACCTGTTCGAGCAGGGCTTTCGCCTGTTCACGGGCGTGCTCGGGTTCATAATGATAAATAATCGAGGGAATCATGACATTTTCAAGAGCGGTGAATTCGGGCAGAAGGTGGTGAAATTGAAAGACAAATCCAACAGTTTTATTGCGGAATATGGCGATTTCACGGTCCGGAAGGCTGAAGGGATTGACGTATTGGTAAATTATTTCACCGGTATCGGGGTAATCCAGCGTGCCGATGAGATTCAAGAGGGTGGATTTACCGACACCCGACGGTCCCATGATGGCGATGACTTCGCCGGAATTCACGGAAAAGGAAATATCCCGCAGAACAGGTACATCCAATCCGTCGGTATGGTAGGATTTTGACAGATTCTTGACAGTCAGAATCGGCGCGTGGTCATTTTTCATATTGAATAGCCTCCAGTGGTGTCAGTTTGCCAACCCGTTGGCTGGGGTATAAAGTGCCCAGAAAAATCAGCAGCAGTCCGGCGGTTAAAATTGCCGCAATATCCAACAGGTGGAGTTCCACAGGGAGATAGGGAATAAAGTAGACCGAAGGTAGTGGAATCAGTTTATAGTGCTGCTGGATCAGGCAGAGCAGAGTGGCGAGCAACAGACCCACCAGCAATCCGATGGAGCCGGTGATGAATCCCAGCCGCAGGAATATGCCTTTGATATGAGCACTGTTCATCCCCAGCGTTTGCAGCATCCCGATCTCGCGGATTTTTTCCATCACCAGCATTACGAGGGAGCTGGTCAGGTTAAAAATTGCAATCAGGATAATGAAACTCAGCGCCAGAAAACTACCATATTTCTCCAGTTTCATGGCACCGAAGAGGTCGCGATGTAGGTCCTCCCAGCTGGAAATGATATAGTTGTCAGCGAGTTCCATGGTTAGTCGCTGTTTGATGACATTGACTTTTTTATAGCTGTCGAACCGGATGTCAATGCCGGAATACTGATCACCCATTTTGTAAATTCGACGGGCTGCCCCTATCTCTATAAAAGCCAGATTTTCATCATAGTCGAAGAGGTCCAGGCGGAATACGCCACTCAGTACAAAACGACCCACATAAGGGATACTGTAGGAACTCTTGATATCGAGTGGATTGATGACATTGATTGTGTCGCCCAGAAACATACCCAGCTTATCTGCCAGGCGGTAGCCAACGACTATTCCGGGTAGTTCGGCGGTAACCGGATTGAAATGATTGGCGCCCCGCATGATCGCCGCCGGTGACATGATTTTCGTTTGAAAAATCGTCGAATCAATTCCCTTCAGGCGAATTACCGCCTCGGATCCGAGATTGGACAAAATGGATTTTTTCATAACGAAGGGATAGATAATGTCGGGATTATCATTTTTTAAGGCGGCGGCGATTTTGTCGAGAGTATCATCAGTGATCGCACTGCCGGTGATCCGGAGATGCGATTCCAGATCAATCACCCGGGCGGATATTTCCGACTCGAATCCGTTCAGAATACTTAGGGATATCAGCAGGGCAAAGCAACCAAGTGCGATTCCAAAAATGGAAATATAGGAGGTAAATGATATCAAGCCGGTCTGCTTTTTTGACCGAAAATAGCGAAAGGATATCCAGTTTAACAGCCGGTTATTCATAACGGATCGCCTCTGCAGGTGCCAGCTTCATAGCTTTTCGGGAAGGATAGATCGTCGCCAGTAACGCCGCCAGAATTGCACAAAGACCGATAATTAAATAGTAAAGAACTTTCGGTTCGACAGGTAATTTGCTCATAAAATAGACATCTTCTGAGAGGGCGATCAGACCAAACCGGTTTTGCAACCAGGTGAGCCCCATGGCGATCAGATATCCCAGGACAGTGCCGGTAACTCCTATTATCGCCCCCTCGATCAAAAAAATCCGACCGGTCTGGATGCCGCTGACCCCCATGCTTTTCAGAATGCCGATATCTTTGGTTTTTTCAATCACAATCATCATCAAGGAACTGACAATGTTGAAAATCGCCACGGCGGCAATCAATCCGAAAACAATGATAATCGGGAATCGCTGAACGCGCAGCCATTCGAACAGGTTGGCGTGCAGGTCAATCCAGCTCATTGCATGATAGGGATAGCCGAGTTCACTATTGATTCGGCTGGTAATTTTTTCGGCGTTGTAGGGATCATCAAGAGTTATCTGGAAACCGGAGAATTGTGATCCCAGATTCAAAATCTGCTGAGCCGCTGAAAGGCTGGTATATACGAAGATATCGTCATAATCGGAGATGCCGGACTCATAAATTCCGGTAATTACAAATGAACCGATGCGCGGGCGGCGGGTAGTCTGAGTATGCGCCTGGAGCACAAACAGATAAACCGGATTGCCCAGAGTGACTCCCAGTTTGTCAGCCAGTTTTTTCCCGATAACCAAGCCGTCTTTGCCGTCATCGCTGGAAAATGAGACCGAGCCTTCCCTGATAAAACGTTTTATATCGAGAGATTTATGAATATCCGTCTGGTTCAAACCTTCCAGAATCACACCGTCAGTTTCTGCTTTAGCGCGGATCATAACCGTACTGTGTACATAGGGAACGATATCCCGAATTTCGGGAATTGCGCTAAGTTGTTGCTCAATCTCAGTGGAGGATTTAAAGGTCTGTCCGTTGAAAAGACGCAGCCGGATGTGCGCATCGAAACCGATCAGTTTTTGCTTAATGACATTTTCGAAGCCGTTAAGGATGGAAATTGTCAGAATCAGTGCGGCTACACCGATGGCTAACCCAACGGTTGAGATAATGCTGATAAAGGAGATATAGCCGATTTTATGGGGATTGAAGAGATGGCGTTTGGCAATGAAAAAGGGAAAAGACATTTTATCCACTGTTTATGAGCGAAGTTGGGGGAAAAGGATGACATCTTTGATATAGCGCTGATTGGTGAAGAGCATTACCAGCCGGTCAATGCCGATTCCGACGCCGCCGGTGGGCGGCATGCCGTACTCCATGGCGGTCACAAAATCTTCGTCCATTGTCTGTGCCTCATCGTCACCGGCTTCTCGCAGCCGGTTCTGACTTTCGAGGCGTTCACGCTGATCAAAGGGATCATTCAGTTCGCTGAAGGCGTTGGCGAATTCCTGCCCTGCCACATACAGTTCAAACCGCTCGACGATATCCTGACGACCGTCGCGGCTCATTTTTGCCAGGGGTGAGACCGCCTTGGGATAGTCGGTCACAAAGGTTGGTTGGATTAATTTATCTTCCACAAAGTGATCGAACAGGAGTTCAATCATTTTTCCATAACCCACGGATTTGTCAACCGCGAGCCCTTTTCCGATGCAGAATTCCCGCAGATTTGTCGCGGACATGCCGTAAATATCGGTGCCCACATGCTCCTGCAGCAGATCGAACATGCGTTTACGTTGAAATGGTTTGGAAAAGTCAATGATAGATCCGGCAAAATCGAAGGAACTGCGACCTATTTTTCCGGCGATGAATTTGAAAAAAGTTTCAACTTCGTCCATTAAAAAGTTATAATCAACATATTGCTGGTAATATTCCAGAGCCGTGAATTCGGGGTTGTGGTTGCGATCAATGCCTTCGTTGCGGAAATTTTTGGCAATCTCATAGACCTTCTCAAATCCGCCGATGATCAGCCGTTTCAGATAGAGTTCGTCGGCAATCCGGAGGTAAAATTCGCGGTCCAGGGCATTATAAAAAGTTTTAAATGGACGGGCTGATGCCCCGCCGTAAATCGGTTGCAGGGTTGGTGTCTCAACCTCCAGAAAGCCGCGCTCGTTCAGAAAATCGCGGCACCACTGGATGATTTTACTGCGCATGATAAATGTATCCTTGATCTCAGGATTGACGATCAGGTCCAGATAACGCTGGCGATAGCGTTGCTCCTTATTGCTGAAGGCGTCGAAGACCTCGCCGTCCTTTTCCTTTACGATGGGAATGGGGCGGATGCTTTTGGCAAGCAGTTGCAGCGCTTCGGCAAAGATTGTGATTTCACCAGTGCGTGTTTTGGTGACGATGCCGGAGGCGCCGATGATATCGCCGATATCCAGCAGTTTGAACAGGGCGTAATTGGCAGTGCCGATCTTATCTTCCTGAAAATAGAGCTGCAATTTGGTTTTTTCGTCCTGAATATGGCAAAAACTGGCGCGACCCATCCTCCGGATCGCCATGATCCGCCCGGCGATGCGCACGGTGATGCTCTCTTTCAGGGTCTCGTAATCACGGATGATTTCCGGGTTGGAATGGGTTTTGGCGAATTCATAGGCAAAGGGTTCAAAACCCATTTCCCGGATTTTCTCTACTTTTTCCCGGCGGACAGCCAGTATTTCCGCCAGCGACTTTCCAATTTGTTTGTCGTCATTAGTCAAGGGTGGCTAATCTCCTTTATTAATTGTCCAGAGTAGATATTGACGTAAAAATTCATCAATATCGCCGTCCATTACCGCCTGGATATTGGTGTTTTCATATTTGGTGCGGTGATCTTTGACCATCGTATAGGGTTGAAAAACGTAGGAGCGGATTTGGTTGCCCCAGGAGATGTCTTTCTTGTTTTTCTCGATTTCCGATTTTTCCTTTTCCAGTTCATCCTTTTTTAATTGATACAGACGCGCCCGGAGAATTTTCATGGCGGACGCTTTGTTTTTAAATTGAGAACGTTCATTTTGGCACTGCACCACGATGCCGGTAGGGATGTGGGTAATCCGGATCGCCGAATCGGTTTTGTTGACATGCTGACCACCGGCACCGCTGGCGCGATAGGTATCAATGCGCAGGTCGTCGGGATTGATTTCTACTTCGATATCTTCCTCGACTTCGGGATAGACAAATACTGAGGCGAAGGAGGTATGCCGGCGATGATTGGCGTCAAAGGGAGAAATCCGCACGAGGCGGTGAATACCGGCTTCCGCTTTCAGATAGCCGTACGCATAGGGTCCTTTTACTTCAATGGAGACATCCTTAATGCCGGCTTCGTCGCCGTTAACCAGATTGATGATATTTGCTTCCATACCCGAGCGTTCCATCCAGCGCAGGTACATGCGCATCAGCATTTCCGCCCAATCTTGGGATTCCGTGCCGCCGGCACCGGGATGGATAGTCAGAATAGCATTTTTCGGATCGTCTTCAGAGCTGAGCAGTGCCTGGAGTTCGGTTTTATCCAGTTTATTACTGAGTTGTTCGACGAGATTTTCGACTTCTGCCTGTATTTTCGGATCGTCATCGGTTTTCAGCAGCTCGGCAAATTCACGGGCTTCACGGAAAGTTTTATTAAGCTGCTGATACTGGTCCAGAGTAGCTTTCAGGCTGCTGATTTGCTGAAGCACAGCCTGAGCCTCTTCCCGGTTATCCCAGAGGTCGCTGGAGGTGGTTTTTTGCTGTAACTCTTTTAGTTGACGCTGCTTATTCTCGACGTCAAAGATACCTCCGGAGTTCGTTCAGTCGGGATTCGAGGGATTCAATTTCGGTATGCAGATCGTTTAACATAGGGTATAATCGGATGGTTATTTTTTTATGATTTGACTCGATGGTTTCAACGGAGAGAATTCTTTATAAGTTGAGAGAACGATATAGGTGCGGGTTTGCAATACACCGGGCCACGACTGCATTTCCGAGAGTAGTTTTTCCAGTGTCGAGTTATTGTCGGTCTGGATTTTCAGGAGGTGTGAACCTTCACCGGTGATGGAATGGCATTCGATAATATCGTTTTCGTTGCGCACCTGCCGGATAAATTCGTCGTATTTTTTGGAAGGCGACGTGATGACAAACACGAAGGCGGTGACATCTTTTCCGATGGCGGAATGATTGACTTTGGCATGATATCCGTCAATGATTCCCTTGGATTCCAGCTTGCGCATCCGTTCACTAACGGCAGGAATCGTCAGTCCCACCTTTTCGGCGATGCGATTGCGTTGAATGCGACCGTCTTTTTGTAAGATATCAAGAATCTGTACATCAATCAAATCAATCATGTTTTTTTCTCACCTTTAGTATTCGATTCCTATCTGCTTCTGGTTAAATAGAAGTCCGCCAGTGCATAAGCCTGGACAAGGCTCATCAGCTGCTGGGTCCAGGACAGTGAAATCCGGACGTACTGGGATGGCTTCATGGGAATAATGACAGTGTCATCGGCTTTAATCTCCGGAATATCACTTTCGTCGCCGGTATCCAAGTAGTGTTTGATATCCACTTTCATAACAGAACCTTCCCGGTCTTTCGTGGCGGTGCGAATGACTTTAATTTTTGACAGCTGTGCCGTCTCCTTGGGTCCCCCGGCGGAGGAGATCAGCTCAATTAGGTCAGTCCCGAGGGGAACGTCGTAAAGACCGGGGCGCTGAACTTCACCCCACACTTTAACGGTCATCAGCAGGGCGTCGCTGGCTGAAGAGAGAATGTAGCGCGAGGCATTCGCCCGGGCGCTGCTTTGCGTACGGACCGGGTCCTGGCTCATTGCTGAAGTTGATAAAATTAGTATCAGTAAAAAAAATCCTGAACGTTTCATATTGTCTCCTTATTATTCCAGGGAAAAATAAGCCCAGTTGGAAATTGATCCCCGAATAATATTGCCGGCGTAATCGGTAAAAACGATGGCTTTGATACACCAGCGATAGCTCTGTCCTGAAATTAATGCTTCTGCGTTACCATCGAAATTAAACTGGATTGACTGGAAAAAATCGCTATAATTTGGTCTTCTGAAACGAGAAATCCAAATATAATTTCGGGGTGCGACTGTTTCAAGAAAGAGAATATAGTCGCTGGCGGAATTGGTAAAATCATACCACTCGAAATTCAGCGGCGGAGCTGAGATCTGTCCCGTCGGTGTCAGGGGATCGGTTTTAGGAATCAGAGAAAACCAGACGGTATCTGAAGATACGCTCTTATTGCCAGCCTGGTCATAGGCACGCAGATAGTAATAGTAATCGGTGCTGAACTGGACCAGATCATCAATATAACTGGTGTCGGCACCACTCAGTGAAAAAGCGTTGATATCGGCAATCAGTGAAAAGTTACCTTCGGGCAGATCCCATTCGGTATAGGCGGCACGATACAGTTTGTAGCCGGAGAGGTCTTCCTCCGGATTCGGGTGCCATTCCAGGATAATTCCGTTGCCCTCATTATATGGGCGAATGCCCCGTGGTCTTGAATCGGTGGGTTCAGACTGAGCCACCCAGAGGGGTGCCCCTGGAGCATCGGGGTCCTCGATGGCATTGCCGCAATTCACCAGTAAAAGGAGCATGCACATCAGGATTATGCTGATAAAGGGGCTATTTGTATTCAAAATTCCAGCATACCTCCGATCCGGTGGACCGCACCCAGTTCGTGATTTAAAAAGGAATAATCAATGTGGAAAATGCGGTTCATTGCCTGAAAATTTAAACCCAATCCGGCGGTTATGCCAGAATTAATTAAGCCGGTGCGGATACTTAAGCGATTTTTTATTATGCATTCCAGACCGTAACGGGCTTTATCTTCATAACGAAATTCCTTTTCAAGCCCGAAATTCAGCAGGATATTGTGGCGCATGAAAATATGTTCATAACCGAAGGAAAATACCGGGTTGAGGCGGATTTCATCCTGCCGTTTGGTATTCCAGTAGATAATCGTACCGGTGACGTCGCGCAGGGTGAAACCGAAACTCAATTGCCCCATTTTCGTGATTTCAAATACTTCAGCGCCGCTGAATCGCATCCTGCCGCCGAGATCAATACCCAAACCGTAGCCTTCGAGATTGTATAGTTTTTTATGGATCAGTTTGAAATTAACACCCAGGGGAACTTCCAGAGTAAATCGTGAATAACGCCAGCCGAGACTGACTTCCCGGGAGATCAGGTGACCGAAGCTGATATAGACTGCCTGTTCGAGATCGTTGAAGGTATCAAAAGGGGAGAGGTTCAGCGCCAGCACCGAATCGCGGCGCACTTCCGGATCGAGTACCTGACGCAGAATATCAGGGCGGATAGGAATATCATCCACGCTGTAGCGAATCCAGTTCAGCGAGGCGCTGGACTTCCGGGTAACGGGCATTGCAAAGCCGGCGTAATTGTGGTTGGCGAGTCCGTACTGCGAGGTGTACATAAGACCGACTTGGGGTGCCCGGATATAGCTAAGTCCCGAAGGGTTGCTGATAAATGAGGTCAGGTTGAAATCCAGAGCGCCCAGTGTGTTGCCCATTGCCTGAGCGCGAGCGCTGACCCCGTTTTCCAAAAAAGCATCGGCATATTCGCCGCCAGAAGCGACGATTATCAGTAGCAATATTGCCAGGGCGATCGGAATTTTTAGCATCAGCGCGCCTTGGCGATTTTACCGATTTGAGTCATGGTCTTTTTATCTTTTTTAGCAATCATTTTATAGAAATAGACGCCGTTGGCGATGAAATTGCCGTTTTCATCCAGACCGTTCCAGATAATTTCATGATAGCCACCATCGTTCATGTCTAGTCCCGTACTGAAAATCGTGGATTCTGCGAGAATCTTGATTAGTCTCCCTGATGTGGTATAAATCTTGATTTTAAAATCGTCCACCCGCTGAGTGAGCTCATAGATAAAAACGGTGCGATCCTTGAAGGGATTCGGATAATTGCCGTAGTCAATCAGTTTGAGTTCGTCACTGACATTAAAGAAGACCTGATCGGCGGTGCTGTTTCCGGCGGCGTCTTTGATAATGACCTCCAGATCATGATCGCCGTATTCCAGTTCCGGACGAAACTGAGCGGAGACATAATTACCGTTGGCGAGAGTGTCAGGGATGTTCAGATTGGCAAAAGCAACCGGATTGCCGTCCAGAAAAACTTGTAGTCCCTGCTGATTAAAGAGTACACCGTTGCGGTCTTCGGCGATAATGGAAATATTCGGACGCCGGGAGACGTAGGAATTCTGGAAAAACTGCTGCCCGTCGAGGCTCAGTTCAAGTTTCGGCGGTTCGGTATCCTGACATGTCACCAGGGTAAATTTTCCCGGATAGGCGGATTTGCCCAAGTATCCCGCGGGAGTACCCTGTGTCGCAACGCTGACCCAGATGTTCAGGTAAGGATCCCACCTGGCGACGGTGACATTTTCATCGTCGGAATTCGCCGCTGATATCAGAACCGAAAGCGGCTTCAGCAGCGAATCGGCAAGATAAGGAAGGGATATTTCCAGGCATTCCAGCTCGTCGCTGCCGTCAATGCTCTGAATGACAAACTGCGGCTGCAGCGGATTTTGGGTTACATATTGCCGGTCAATAATAAGTGCCGATGAATCGGTCAGGCTGTTCGGTGCAACGAAGAGGGCGTAAGCGGCATACTTCAGCGTGTCGTTGCTGGTGCCGTCAATGCTGGTTCCCAGCGCCGGCGTAACGGGATAGGTCATGACGTAAAAGGAATCGGTCAGGATGTTATTGGTTTCATACAATTCGTCAATCTTCTTTTCGGGATCAATTAGGATTTTAAATTGCTGCCAGCCCAATCCCAGACAGCCGGGAATTGCCAGGTTGGATTGACGGTTGGGGAGCAAGGTAAAGTTGGCTGTTCCAAAGAGGCTTTCCGATTGACCATGCATCCGATAGGCGATCAGATCGGTTTGAAGGGTGTCGTCACCCCGATAATTAACTCTGGCGACCAGTTCGGGAAATTTGGTGCCGGATTGGGAAATGCCGGTGACGGCAAGATCCGGTGCCGGTTTTATTTCCAGGGAAAAGTTCGGGCTGGTGATGCGGTTTTGCTGATTGTCCACTGCGGCGAAACGGACCCCGATCAATTTTCCGGCTGTACCAATCTGCAGCGGTGCTGCCAGCTGCCACTGATTGGATTGCGTGGGATTACGAACCATTTTTTTCCGTATAATATGAGATACGTCGGTGAAACTGACGACATACTCGATGCCGTTTTCATCAAGTCTTTCAGCGGCGCTGACCGTATCCAGTTCGCATATTATGGAATCCAGGTTGGTCAGTTCGGTGCGGATGCAGATTTGAAAATTTTCACGTTTTTTAGGCAGATCGGGCTGGACTGAAAAATTATAAAAATTCAATCCTTTAATACTGAAAAGTGAGCTTCCATGACCGTCAATGGTGGCGTTGCTATTAACCAGATAGTAATTGAGAAAGGTGTTACCGGGGTGGATGGTGGGTGGCAGTTCTATTTCCTGGCGAACGCTGCCGTTTTGTATTTGTCCCGACAGAGGCTCGGGAAATATCCGGTATTTGGCAGAATCATAGAGTTGGGTATATATTTCGCCGCTGCTGAAGGGTGCGGAGCCGGTAATCTCAATGGTTTGCCCGGGCTCGGGATTTTCTTCACTGACGGATAGTGTTATCTGTTTTTTGGGAAAAGGTATCTCGATGGTCGGATCGCCCAGCAGGGTGTAGGAATGAACCATGGAAAACTCGTACCGGTCGAAATGATTGTCAGCCAGATACTTGATTTTGGCGTACTGAATTGCTTCGCCAACAGTCATTCCCGGTTCGAAAATTACATCATAGAAAGGTTTGGCCATAAGATAGTCGTTTTTAATCCAGCCGGTACTGGTGGCGCCCCAGAGGGCGATGGCGCCGCCATTTTCCGCTAAAAGCAGATATTCGCCCATACCGGTCACGTTGGCAAAATCGGCGGTAAAGCAGGTCAGGCTGCTGATAAACGGGAGCCGGTTATAATTGTCCAGAAATTTGATATGAGACGTGTTAAAAAGTGACCGGTCGGACCAGACACCGCCGCCGCCGTGTCCCATAAAATTGATCAGAGTCAGACCTTTATTCCAGAGATCAATCAGAGTGTCCGATCCGCCGAAAAAGGGTGTGCTTTGCGATGCGGGATCAATATAAATGCGGTTGATGCTGAATTCCTTCGGAATCTGCCGGTTGATCATATTTTCCGTCTGGTTTTTAAAAGCATTTTCATAGCCGGCGATGAAGAGCATTTCGTTGTGCCAGGGATCAACCGGGGCAGAATTTTTATAGGTGATGCGTTTGTCAATGACCAGATCAAGTTCCTCCATATTTGAAACCGGCCAGCGCCCGATGGCGTATTCGGGAATTTTGGAATTATTGTCCAGGGCTACATACCAGTGATCACTGGCACAGGCGCCATAATTCAAGGACTGAAAAAAGATGGCTGGTACCGATTCCTCCTCACGGATAGCGGCGTCACCGATTAGTAGTACAAAGCGCGGCTGATGCGTCCAGTTCGAATGAATCAAGGCAAGATAATCACGAATGGCATAAGGACTAACGATACCATGATTGAACTGATTGTAAATGTCTTTAATACTCACGATTTTGGGATTGATCCCGATACTATGATAAAAGGAGGTCAGTTTTGATAGACGATATTTAAATTGCTGATCGGTAATGATGATCAGATCAAAGGCATCTTCTTCGTTGAGGATATTAAAAATTGTGTCCGGCTGAAGGCTGAGTGGCTGCAGCACCCCTTCACGGGAGGCGGCGTAATATTCTGTGGCATCATCGTGAATGTAATCCTCAATCTGGACGGTATAGTCCCTCGTGTAGGTGCTGTAATTTACGCTGAAGTCCACGAGTTTACTTTTCCCGATTTTGTAGATGGAAATGTCCGGATTTTGGAAGCCGCCGATTTTGAAGTGATACCTGCCTGCCGGCGTGCTTTCCGGTTTGGTGAAAGTGATGCGCTCATTGTGCGCCCGGTAGAGTCGCTTATAACGGACATCCAGAAAATCGAATAAAACCCGGTCGTATTTGTTGGTCGGATCGTCGCCGGCGACAGCAATCTGAATGACATTATCACCATGTCTCAGGTAGCGATTCTGGAGTTTTTGGTTGAGCCCGGTTCGAATCACGTGCGGGATTTGACCGTTCCATCGGTCTGTGGTGACAATATAATTATTGATAGTGATTGTTACTTCGTGACCGCTGACCTGATAGGTCAATCCATGCATACCAACGGCGATATCGAAAGGTTCGACCGTACCCGTATTGGGATAGACCAGTTGGAAGATGTAACTTCTGGTCGTACCGCCGTTAATGCCGCTGTCAAAAAACCAGTGATCACGGGTATGGGTCGGCTGATCCGTGTCAACCTGACCCAGCTTATCAAAATGCCGGTTCTTCTCAATATGCATGGTATATTCAAAATCCGCCGGCACGATGGCATCCTCGCTGCGGATGGTTGTTTTTGCCGACTCTTCGGCGTAGCGCAAACCAAACTGTTTGCCCCAAGTCAGATAATAAACATTTCTATCGGTAAAGGGATCGTAATAGTAATCGGCGACGCTGTTGAGATTGCGCTGTCCATAAAATTCGATGTAGTCGCTGTTATCGAAACTCCCGTCGGATTCACCTTTGACAAACACCGGCACTTCGTTACCCTTGTTGAACATCTGAAAGGTGCGTGGATCAACTTTTTTAATTGCAACATTGCTGTTCTTCAAGGCGGATTGCGACAGGCGGTAAATGCCGGTGGAATCAACGGTGATGCGGATCAGGGGTTCGCTGTAGGGGAGCACGCCTGTCGGTTTCTCGAGGGTTTTCAATTCCCGCCTTTTACGAACCTTACCATTCAGATTGATAAGCTTTTCCAGGTTCGATTTCTCAGCAATCCGGCTCTCCGAGAAATCCGGATTAGCAGCGATGGAAACGCTGATTTCCAAATTCTCAAAGTAGTGTAGCCGGGTGCCGTCGTCGGTTAACTGATAGGGATAGATTTTAATATTGGTAAGTGGTTGATGATTAACATAACCGATGAAGGTGACTTGAACGATTTCTGCGGGGTACGGGTAGCTGATATCCGCAGGCTGATTTTGATCGTTTGTAAACTCCCGCAGCTCTGTCTTCGGGTGGTCAAAAAATGATTCGAGTTGACTTTCCAGTAGCAGACCGTTGGGATTTGCGGTCTGAATCTGATACCGGATATCCTGCGGCAAAGCGTTAAAAATGCGGCTGTAGCAGGGCAAAGCGGGGAAACCGGTACGACTGTTATTGTCCAGCGGCTCTGCCTTTATTGATAGTGCGCCGTCCGTCAAACTTGAGAAGACAGGAGGATTGATTTTTCCCTGCCAGACCCAGTGACGGTCATCCAGCCAGTTCTCGATAAAAAAAACCGAGTGCTCCGGACTAGCTGGCTGGGCAAGTGCAGAAACAAACCGCAATGTAGATAGACAGACCAGGTTTATCGTCAGATAAGACCGGATTGAAGGAAAAATATTAGCGATTTTCACTCCCGACAAAGAAGAGTTTATTCAGCAATCCGCGCAGCATATCTTCGTCAACGCTGCGATAGAAAATACCCTGATATGCGACTGCGATTTTCTGGGTCTCTTCAGATACCACTACTACTATGGCATCGGATTCTTCGGAAATGCCCAGCGCAGCCCGATGACGGGTGCCGAGTAGCGGGTCCAGATCGGGATTGTCCGAAAGCGGCAGAATAGCGCCCGCCGCCTCGATAATATCGTTCTGGATGATGACCGCACCGTCGTGCAGCGGGCTGCCGGGATTAAAAATCGAGACCAGCAGACTGGATGAGACCTCTGCGTTGATGGTGGTTGCGGTATCTTTAATCATTTTCAACTGAACCTCACGTCCGAGAACGAAGAGTCCGCCCCACTTACGCCGGACCAACTCCATAGACGCATCAATCACAGCATTAATGGTTTTGGAATTTGGTTCCGCAAAGAAGCGCCGTAATATCCGGCTCTGCCCGATCATGATCAGAATCCGGCGTAGCTCCGGCTGAAATACAATCACAAAGGCGATTACCCAGACCGTCTGGAGATGTCCCATCAGCCAGGACAGGCTTTGCAGATTTAAAATCCGGGCGACAAAGGATAATAAAAAAATTGCCGCCAGTCCGATAATCATCTGAGATGCCCGCGAACCCCTGAAGAACTGATATAGCTTTAAAAAAATCCAGTAGATTAGCAAAATATCCAGAACATCCCAGATGGTGACGGTAATAAATTTAATGGTGAATAGTGTCATATTTGCTGTTTTCCTACGATAGCATCGGCAATGGCGGCAGCCTGACGACTTTCCCTGACGTCGTGTACCCTGATAACGGCAGCGCCGTTATTGATGGCGACCGCCAACCCTGCCAGACTGCCGGGAAGGCGCTGATCAACCGGCAAATCGAGCAGCTTTCCGATGAGTGACTTGCGGGATAATCCAACCAGGATCGGTTGTCCCAGCGACTCAAATTCCTTTAAATAGCGCAAAATGGTATAGTTGTCTGCGACTGTTTTGCCAAATCCAATTCCGGGGTCAATGATAATTTGATCACGGGATAGACCGGCTTTGACGGCTCGCCCGACAGCTGCATCCAGGTAGTTCAGAATTTCGTCAATCAGGTTATCATAGTGTGGATTTTCCTGCATGTTGCGGGGAGTACCACGAATATGCATGAGACAGGCTGCGGCATTGTGGCTGGCGATGACCTCTGCCAGCTGCGGATCGAAGGTCAAACCGCTGATGTCGTTTACCATGTCAGCGCCGGCTTCCAGAGCTTTTTCAGCAACAGCGGATTTATAGGTATCAATGGAAATGGGAATGTTGCTTTTTTGGCGTAACCCGGTGATCACCGGAATGATGCGATTTAGTTCGGTTTTTTCGTCCACTGGTTCTGCTCCCGGGCGGGTGGATTCGCCACCGATATCAATAATATCCGCACCGTCCGTTTCCATCTGCAGCGCCGCTTTCACCGCCCCGGTCACTTGAACGTGTTTTCCGCCGTCATAAAATGAATCGGGTGTCACATTCAAAACTCCCATAACGGCGGTTTTCTTTTTGAAGTCAAAATGGCGTCCACCAATCCGCATTTCTGTAATGGAAAAGTCGTCGGCGAAAAAATACCGAATCTCGGTACTTAAACGATTCAGTCCGAAAATCTGGTATTCAAGACTTTCAGCCAGTTTTAGAAACTGCTTCTTTGTACCGGAAAGGATAGCCGGTGCGGTATCAATCTCACAGGTTGAGGCGCCGCGCGAGACGGCGCACTCGCCGCCCACGGACAGCATCTGCTGTTTTAAAATATTTGCCGCCGGAGCCGAAATCGGATCGGTTTTGAGAATGCAGAATTCACCTTTGGGCGCCATGATCTGGATGCCGCCCGGATCAACCGGTAGGGATTCCATTTCAGCAACGTAGTGCGCTGTATCATTTAGGGTCAGTTTTCGTAGCAGCTTTTGGCTCCTTTTTGACCGATTTTCGGCTACTGGTCTGGGTCGCTTTCGATTTTGGTTTACCTATCGTGCTGTTCCGGGATTTTTTCAGCTTCTTACCTTCCAGCAGGCGTTTGATATCTTCGCCGTCAATCACCTCATGTTCCAGCAGCGTTTCAGCCAGTAATTTCAAAGATTTCAGATTATCTTTTAAAATTTTAATCGCCCGGGCTTCTGCTGCTTCCACGATTTGACGTACCTCTTCGTCAATGGCTTTGGCGGTTTCTTCGCTGAAATCACGATGCTGGGCGATCTCCCTGCCCAGGAAAATCTCCTGATTTTTTTTACCGAAAGTCAGCGGTCCCAAGCGTTCACTCATGCCCCATTCGCAGACCATTTTACGGGCAAGTTCGGTGGCACGTTCAATATCATTCCCGGCGCCGGTGGTGAGTTCATTGAAAATAATCTTTTCCGCCGCCCGACCACCGAGCAGAACACTGAGGTTGCCGGTGATGTAACTTTTTGAATAGTTATGCCGTTCGTCGAGGGGCAGTTGATGGGTGATGCCCAGGGCGCGTCCCCGCGGGACGATGGTAACCTTGTGAATCGGGTCCGCGCCGGGAATATTGACGGCAACCAGCACATGTCCGGATTCGTGATAGGCGGTGAGTTCACGCTCTTTTTGGGAAATTTGCAGGCTCTTGCGCTCGACGCCCATCATGACCTTATCCTTTGCCTCTTCGAAGTCTTCATTCTCGACGTATTTTTTATTTTTACGGGCAGCCAACAGTGCGGCTTCGTTAACGAGGTTTGCCAGATCGGCACCCACCAATCCGGGGGTCCCTTTGGCGATGATACTAAGGTCAATACCCTTTGCCAGTGGAATATTTTTTGTATGCACGCGTAAAATTCCTTCGCGCCCCTTAACGTCGGGTACGTCAACGACAATTTGACGATCAAATCTACCGGGTCGCAGCAACGCCGAATCCAGTACATCGGGGCGGTTGGTAGCTGCGATGATGATGACGTTTGTATTTTCGTCAAAGCCGTCCATCTCGACAAGTAACTGGTTGAGCGTCTGCTCCCGTTCGTCGTGTCCGCCGCCCAGTCCGGCGCCGCGATGCCGACCAACGGCGTCAATTTCATCAATGAAGATAATACAGGGAGAATTGCGCTTGCCCTGTTCAAAGAGGTCGCGCACCCGGGATGCGCCGACACCTACAAACATTTCCACAAAATCGGCACCACTGATGCTGAAAAAGGGGACTCCGGCTTCACCAGCCACGGCTTTTGCCAGGAGCGTCTTGCCGGTTCCCGGTGGTCCGAGCAACAATGCACCTTTGGGGATTTTCCCACCCAACCGGGAAAATTTTTCGGGCAACTTCAGAAATTCGATGATTTCCTGGAGTTCCTCCTTGGCTTCGATACAACCAGCGACGTCGTTAAAAGTCGCCTTTGGTCGGTCGGAGGACCACAGCCGGGCTTTGCTCTTGCCGAATCCGAAAATGCCTTTATTATTTTGTCCCTGCATCCGCCGCATGAAGAATATCCAGATTCCGATGAAGAGAAACCAGGGCAATATCTGAAACAGATACGCAGTCCATTCGACGGTTTTTTCCTGGAAATTATAGTGTAGGTTGTATTTTTCCCATTCTTCAAGCATGTATTGATCATAATTGGGCGGCAGGATAAAAAAGAACTTTTTGACATCAACCGGTCTGCCCCGGATGATCAGGGTTGTTTCCTCCTTCAGGGTTCCGTGAAACTCACGTTCAATAATCGTCGCTTCGGCGATCTGATTACCGGCTAACAGCTCTTTATACAGTTGAAATTCGACGCGGATTTCCTCTTTTGAACCGCTTCCGAGAATCTGAATTAAAAAGATCGAACTAATGATAATGATAATCCACATCAACGATGTTTTGGATGCCTTTTTCCACTTGAAATCATTATCCGGTCCGTCTTTTTTCTTGTTCGGCGGTTGCGGTTTTTTGGGATTTTTCGGTCTTTTCGGGTCGTTGTTTTTCGGCTCCTGGGAGCGCTGTATGGAGGTAAAATTATTCATTTATCAGCCTTCTTGGTTTAAATAATAAATAGACTTAAGGTTACGGAATTTTTGCGCCAAATCCAATCCGTAACCGACAACAAATTTGTCAGGAATCGTAAAGCCGACGTAATCAATCGCAAAGTCCAATTTAGTCTGCGCTTTAATCAACAGCGTGGCGAATTTAACCGATTTCGCCTGGCTGCCCTGTAAACGCCGCCGTAAAAAGTCAATGGACAATCCGGAATCCACGATGTCTTCAACTACAATTACATCACGTCCGGTGATATCACAACTAATATCTTTCAGCAGGCGGACGGTTCCACTGGTGCGGGTCTCGTTGGCATAACTGGAAATTTTAATAAAGTCAACCTCCGCCTGGATCTCCATTTCGCGAATCAGATCGGCAAAGAAAATAAAACTGCCGTTCAAAATGCCGATCATGATGGGTGTTTTATCATGATAGTCGGCAGTTATTTGGGCGGCTAACTCTTTGACCCGTTCGATGATTTTGTCATAGCTGATCCATTCATGCAGGGTTAATCCGCTAAATTGTCCATAACTGTCATCCAGTTGAATCCTCTTTGTCATCAGTTAAGTTCCTTATAGTTCAATTTCAAAATCCGGGTTGTATGCGGCTTGACTTTGAAGGTGTCCGCTAGCTTAATACCGCAAATCCACACGATGGAGTCGCCACAGGTCAGGATTGGAATCCGGTTTTTTTTCAGTAATGGAATTTTCTGATCAATAAAAATATCGCTGACTTTTCTGGAATGAGAAGAGCCGAGCGGGATAATACGATCGCCCTTTTTCCAGGGGCGCAGGCGGAGCGGTGCCCGGGAGAGTTTCGAAAAATCCACATACTCGAGATTGGCATTTACTTTGTCCGGTTTAAATTCAGTGCAGTCCAGCAACTCAGTGGCGAACGAAAAGTAGTCGGTTTGGTAAGATTTTCCCGGTGTAATGCTGATTTTGTTCCAGGCGGGAGGATTGATTTTACCGATGATCAGTTCATTGCGATTGCGAAAGGCGTAAATATCGCCGGTGATTTTTTGACGACCACCGGTGCGTCCGGACTCCAGCAGCGTCAGCAGATTGGTCATAATATTATAGTCAATCGCAGGAAATTCTTCCTGATGAAAATTCTTCAGAATTCTCAAAACCACTTCAAATATTACCGTTTTAAAATACCTTTTGAGTTGGGAAATATCAAGGGCAATTTCCAGCGCTGACTGTCGAATAAGACAGTTTTTCAGGGCATCTTCGGCGAGTGATTGATTTAAGCGATGAAGGTCAAAAAAGGTTTCGCGAAGGTGCAGAATCGCTTTTTCAAGCGACGGATTGATCGCCGACTTCAGATTCGGGATCAAAAAGTTCCGGATAAAATTGCGGGGAAGCGACGTATCTCGGTTGGTATAATCTTCGCTGAAGGGAATCCGGTTGCTCCTGGCGAAGTCGTAGATTTCTGATTTTCGGGCAAAGAGAAGCGGGCGGATAATGTTATCCCGCCGGATGCGAATTCCCACCAGTCCGTTTAGTCCGGTTCCTTTGAAAATCCGGTACAGGATAGTCTCAACCTGATCATCGGCAGTGTGAGCGGTGGCGATCCGGGAACCGGGATAATTTTTACTGATATCTTGGAAAAATTGGTAACGCGCCGCGCGCCCCGCCATTTCCACGGACAAATCCTGCTTCCGAGCCACTTCCGCGACATTTACAGATTTAGAAATGAATTTACAATGATTTAAGCGACAGTATTCCTGCACAAGGATTTCATCCTGTTCGGCGGCGGAGCCGCGAATCCGGTGATTCAGGTGAGCGACGATCAGTTCGATTTTATTTTCACGACAGTAATTCAAAAGACAGTGCAGCATCACCATGGAATCCACGCCGCCAGAGACGCCGGCGATTACCGTACCGGTCGCTTGCAGGAGTCCGTGGCGGGATACAAATTCGGTAAAATCTTTATCGAGCGACGCCATATCAGGAGAGGTCTTTTAAAAAGGGATTGTTTTGAATTTCGGCGGCGATAGTCGTTGATTCGCCATGTCCGGGGTGAACCTGGATATCTGCGGGCAGCTGTTTCAGGCGTACCAGGCTCTTTTGCAGGGATTTATACGAACCGTTCGGCAGGTCGGTTCTGCCGACGGATTCTTTGAACAGTGTATCGCCGGAGAAAAGGTGCTTCCCGGTTAGAAAACTGACACTTCCGGGAGTGTGTCCGGGTGTATGCAGGACCTGGACATGGTGGCTGTTGATTTCCAGAACCTGACCGTCATGCAGATAATTGGTGATTTGCGGTAGTTCCAGATTCATTACTCCCAGAAACTGAGCGGTGGGGATGGCAGAGTTATAGGTTATCACATCAGCGGTATGAATTGCAAATGGCAGATCGAAGCGACGCTGCAATTCCGCTGCGGCGCCGATATGATCAGGATGGGCATGAGTATTGATAATAAAAACAGGAATCAGGTGCAGCGCCTCCAGTTTTTTTACAATTGTCAAGGCATTGTCACCGGGATCAATGATCAGCGCATGGTGGGTGTTTGAATCGCCGAGGATCCAGGTATTTTCCTGAAACGGACCGGTTACGATGGATTCGATAATCATGATTGGTAATCTCCGTTCGGTTTCCGAAGTCTGATCATTTGCGGTGTTCCCAAAGAATAAAAAATCACAATAAGTTAATCATAAATTGGCTTTTATGAAATTGAATCTTGAACCGAAAAGGCTGACGTTGCTAATATCAACCTGCTATGTGGAAGCAATATTTGTCTGCGCTTTTTACTTGATAAAAAGAATTTTAATCATCTGGCGGTGCCGATCTGATTCGAGAATGGCGTGATACAAACCATTGGCGACCACTGAACCGTGGTGATTTCTTCCGTTCCAGAGCGTCCGGTAATTTCCGGTCACTGTTTCTGAATCGTGCAAAACCGCTACTTGCTGCCCGATGATATTATAGACTTTCAGAGTATAGTGCCCTAGTTGATTAATCTGAAAAGGGATAACCGTGACTCCATTGAAGGGATTCGGATAGTTCTGGGATAGTTGAAAACCTGCCGGAAGAGGAATGTTATCTGTTTTTGTAATTGCTGAACCGGGTTCGTAAAATGCAAAGGAGCCGGGGATGGCACCAACCGGAAATGCGGCGATTTGGGTACCGCTGGTGTCAATTACGATGACGGTGTCAGGTGCAACATAGTTACTGAGTCCCAGGTAAATCAGATTGTCATGAGAAGCCATTGAATAAATAGACGCAAAATCCCCGATTTGGTCAGCCGGATTCATCGTCAGCGAGTCGGTTAGCGCGCAGATTCCGTTCCGGTAAGTCCGATAAACCTTGTCATTCAGAACCGTAATATCTCTGCCGAAAGAAAAGGTGATACCGAAATCTTTGGTTGCGACCGTACCGGTGCTTAAGTCAATTCGGGAATTCCCGGCGTGGGTGTTCCAGTCGCTGTCATAGTAGGTGCTGGACACATAGAGAAAATTCCGGTGACCGATCAACTCTTCAGGACCGGCAACGACAATAAAGGTATCAACGGGCACCAAACCAGAATCAGCAATCTGAAATTCAATCACCCTATTCGATGATGACCAGTCGGCGTTCATAGTGATCGTGGCGTACAATTTGTCATTATAATAGAGTAAATCTTCGGGCAGCGCGCCCAAATTCAGTGTATCAATAATAGTATAGCTGTCCAGATTAATGGCAATGATTCCGCCGAGATACCAGCAGGAGACAAAAGCGATATTGTCAACGATTTCAATATCACGGGGACCGGCGAGGGGTAAATCAATAGTTATGAGGTATTCGAAACCGGAGCTGATGTCGGCGATTTCAATGGTATTTGAGTTGTTCATGATAATAAATAGGCGGTCATGATGGATTTTTAGATTTTGACCGGTATCGCCCAGCGGATTGGTAGATTGATTCCAATAGATAGGTCCATTGATTTCCGTCAGGTGCGGATTGAGTGACCAGAGCGAAGCGTTCAGGCTGCCGTAATTACCCTCACAAAGGACGTAAGTGGTAAATTGTGCAGACGTAATTGAGCTAAAAATTGCGACGATCACAGCGATGCGTTTCATTAATAAATCCTTTCATAGAAGTTAATTGATTTTATAATTCAAGGTGAGACGAAATGAGCGCGGTGGTTCGGGGTAACCGAGCAGAGTTTCATAAGCACTATCGCCGAGGTTATTAATCGCACCGACGATGATGAAGGTGCCCAGCCGGTTTTCCAGGCTGTACGACAGATTGAGAGAGTAGACAGTGTAGGGTTTGAGAGTCTGGTCTTCCGGCCAGCTGAACATGGCGATACGGCGGCTGACGTGCTGCATTTGCAGAGCGATATAAAATTTATCCGGGCGCCAGTCGAAAGTCAGAGAACTCGTTTCCCTGGGTGCATAGCGCAGCGGTTTTTGATAATAATCACCCGGCGTCAGATTGCGGGAGACGACATGATTGTACAGGGCGTTGATCGAAACAGGGATGCCCCGGCTTTGCCACTGAAGCCCAATTTTATACCCTTTCCGGACAGCCTTTTCGATATTTTTCGGTTGCCAGTAGGATTGAATCGGCGTCCACAGAATGAGATTTTTACTCTCTTTGTAATAAATATTGGTTTTGAGCGAAAAGCCGGCAAACTCGTTCAATTCAAAACCGCCGGCGATTTTTGCGGTATGTTCGGGTTGCAAGTCAGGATTGCCCCCCGGTTTCCAGTAAAGATCGTTGAAAGTCGGATAGCGGTAAAATTTTCCTGTATTTGCATAGAGGAGCCCCTTGTTGTCCGCGAAACGCCAGCGTATTTGCAGATCGTGATCAATTGTGGAAAAGAGATTGGGCGAGAAGTTATGCATGATTGTCGGACTGAAGGAAATTTTCGCAAAGGGTAAGCACGTCACAGCCGCCATGGTCTTTTTGCTCAAGCGATCATGTATATCTGTATTCGTGCTGCGGAGGTAATCGTATTTGACGTCTGAATAGAGGTACCACCGAATGAGCTGTCCCATTGTTCCGGTCTGTTTGATGAGTAGGTGATAAGTGGACAGTGCATGATTGGCGTTGATATTATTCTGAGGATTGACGTAGCGCTCCGTTGATTGTTTCATCAGTAATTGAAAATAGCCGTGCCCGAACCGGTTGACCCAACCCAGTTTTGAACCGATCATCGAGGTTTTGTCACTCCGCGTAGCGTTGGGCGTCGGCGACCAGATCAATCCGGCGACTCCGCGCTGCTGGTGCGAGCTCATGAGCATGGTTTTCCAAAACAGGTTGGTAGACATAACCGTGGTCAGGGTGGCGGTGAGATACTTTTGCTCGAATGTGTTGTTATCACGTGTTAGGGAGGTACCGCTGATCGGATTGATTGCCCGGTAATCGGCGTCATCGTGGCGTTTTCCCAGGGAGAAATAGATTCGACTTCGTTTCGTCTGGCGTGCGATTCTGCCGGTAAGGGAGCAGTGACCAAAAGACCCGATACTGGTACTGAATCCCGTTTCAGACTCCGGTGGTTGAATCTGGATACTGCCTTCGGCGTTACCGATTTCGGGGCTGGATTCGGTCAGGTTGGGTGAATATTCAATCGCCCCGATTAAAGATGAGGGAAACTGGGAGATATCTACCTGTCCGTTCTGAGCGCTGGTCAAATCAAAACCGGAAAAGAAAATATTGGTATGCGAGGATGGGGCACCGTCCAGGCTGAGCGTAGTGATTCCCGCCGGACCGCCGTAGGAACGGATATAGGTACCGGGGATAGAGGATAAAACCTGCCCGGATTCGATAATTCCCAGTTCTCCGGTGACGGCAATCCGGGTGAAGGAACCGCCCGGGTTTTGCGGCTGTACTCGACCGGCGATTTCTACGGCGCCGATTGCCACCGGAGAGTAGGAGAGCTTGATTTGAAAAATGCCGACACTGTCGGGCATTATCACTGTGATATTCTGAAAACCGATCCGCCGGAATTCGAGGGTGTCACCGGCGGCATGTCGGTTGGTAAAAAATATTTTCCCATTTTCATCGCTAACCAGCCAGGTGTCGCTGGATTTGTTATACACGGTCACGTAAGGAATAGGAGTATCGTCAGGAGCAATAACCTGTCCGACGGTCGGCGGACTGGCTGTCAACCGGAAAGCGGACAGAATGAACCCGATGATAATGATTTTTATATTTGGGAAATGTGGGGAGTGAAGGGGTAAAAAGGTCATGGTTCTAATCCCTGATTTGCCCGCGCAAGCGGATTAGAATGGACTATACAGGTATCCTGACTCCCGGATCGTCCGCGGGTCTACACCTTCCAGCAATTGCCGTGGTATACGTAGGCGCGTCCTCGGTTACAGTAGCGGGGCTGTGCTCGATTTACACGAGCTTCCCTGTCATAATCCATATCTAAAATAACGGATTGAATATACGATGGTTTGAAAATTAATGCAATGCTTATTTGCCATTGCGGAGGTTTTTAATAAATTCTGAATGCGGTAATTAAGCGGAAAAGTGAAGGGGGATTATGAATTCAATATTGATCGGACTGATTCTGTATTTGGTAGTCGTACTGGCTATCGGTCTGAAAAGTGTCGGCAAGAATAAAACCCAGTCGGATTTCCTGATTGCCGATCGGAAGTTAGGCGCCTGGGCAATTGCGCTGTCCGAGCGAGCCAGTGGTGAATCCGCCTGGTTGCTGATCGGTTTGCCTGGCGCTGCTCTGGCGGTGGGTTTTTTGGAAATTTGGGCGGCGGCAGGCTGTGTACTCGGGATCATATTTTCGTGGCTTTTTATTGCCGTACCTCTCCGGGAACTGGCGGGAAAATATGATGCGATGACATTGCCGGACCTGATCGCCGCCTATTTTAATGATGAAACCAAAACCCTGCGAATTATCGCGTCACTCATTATTACCTTTTTCTTTACTTTTTATGTGGCGGCGCAATTCAATGCCGCCGGAAAAGTGTTGAATGTCACGTTTGGCATTCCACAGCTATCGGGTATGCTGATTGGTGCCGGCATTATCCTTCTGTATACAATATTGGGAGGTTTTCGGGCGGTGGTCTGGACCGATATGGTCCAGGCGCTGATCATGTTTTCCACGTTGATAATTCTGCCGGTAGTCGGGCTGGTGGAGTTGCTGCAAAGCGGTGTGGCGGGGCAAATTAGTCCGCAGATTATGTCATTAACCGGCGGCAAAACGGGAGTCTGGGCGTTACTGGCTGTTCTTAGCGGGTTGAGCTGGGGATTCGGTTACACCGGTCAGCCGCATCTGTTGGCGCGATTTATTGCGATCAAGAGTTCTGTCGAAATCAGGCGGGGCAGGGTCGTTGCCTTCAGCTGGGCGATCCCGGCTTTTTTCGGGGCGTTCTTCATGGGAATTATCGGACTGGCGCGGTATGGTGCCGACAGATTTGGTGACCCTGAATTTCTGATGCCCTTCATGGCGTCCGATTTGTTACCGGGCTGGATTGCCGGGATATTAATTTCCGGAGCGATGGCGGCGATGATGTCCACCGCCGATTCGCAACTGCTCGTGACAGCGTCAGCGATTTCCGAGGACCTGATTCACAAAGCCGGAAAAAGGGACCTGCCATCCCAACAACTTGTATCAGTTAGCCGGATTGTGACGGTTCTGGTCGGAATATTCGCCTTCATACTGGCTTATTATTCTACGGATTTGGTCTTTAGGTTAGTCTCCTATGCCTGGTCGGGACTGGGTGCCAGTTTTGGTCCGTTGCTGCTTTGCATTATTTACTGGAAAAAAGTCACCCGGGAGGGTGCGATTGCCGGTTTGCTGACCGGCTCGATAGTGACGATTATCTGGAAAAATATTGCATCCGTTAATGAACTTATTTCGGAGAGGTTAAGCAGCTATGTGCTGGCTTTCCTGGCGATTATTATTGTCAGCCTGATGACGCAAAGCGCTCGTTCGGAATGACCGATATTAGACCGGGTATTCCTGCTCTTTACAGGCGATATTCATGGTCTCCAACTCATCCAGGACCGGATTATATATCTCGGGCAAAACCGGCGCATGCACGCCGCTCAGTCTGATTTTTCCCTGAAGGATCAGGCGGGTGGCGATGGCAGCCGGTAGGCTGACGGTACGAGCCATTGAGGAATCGCCGTTGGGAATGCCGAAATCCACCAGCGTAGAGGTAATGCGTCTCTGCCGATCCGGCCATTCCGCCAGGAAGTCGTGATAGAGTACAATCATATCCCGTTCGCCCGTTTTGTAGGGCATTTTTTCCAAAAAGCGATGGGTCATGATATCGAGATAGGTGGGCTCATCCGGTAGAGGGTCATTGCTGAAGAGTCCCAGCCATTCCAAACGATCGAGGACTTCTGCGCTGGCGTCGTCGCCCAGGAATGCCTGAGTAGCTTTCCGGGTGCTCATGCCAGCCGGGGCATTCACTAAGCGGCGGGTCAGGTCGTCATAACTCATACCTTTCAGGTCGTCACGCTCGGTCTCGTCGAGAACGCCCAGGCGGGCAATGCAGAGCATGGTTTCGCACCAGCCCACATTCCGGATTGTGCCGCGAAACATGGTGCGGACATCCTTTAAGCCGTAGGTCTCGATATAGGGCAGGGAATTGCGGTTGGGGTAGGTCTCGAATTGCGGTTGTCCCTCAATATTCAGCAGCCAGTGATGGCGGAACAGGTTTTTACCTTCGATTTCGATGATTTTACCGTCTTTCAGATATTTGGCATCGTTGCGACCAGCCATTAAAACCCCGCGGGGGCTCCAGCTGAATTTATAGCCGAAAGGGTTATCGTTGGCTTCCGGTGCCGGCAAACCACCACAATAGGAGCGAAAACTGACAATCTTGCCACCGCTGTTTTCCACTTTATGAATAATGCGCATGGCGGACATATGGTCAATTCCGGGGTCTACGCCGATTTCATTCAGAATCAGAATGCCAGCCTGCCGGACCGGTCGGTCGAGCGCTTTCATGGTGTCGCTGATGTAGGAGGTGGTGACCATCTGCTTGTTGTGTTTGATGCAGTAGCCGGCGACCTTTACATGGTAAGTATAGGGCAGCAGGCTGATAGCCAGGTCGGAGTGTTCAATTAACTGTTCCAACTGGGCGTCGTTTTGGACATTCAGTTCAACGGCTTCACCCTGCGGATGATCGGCGATTAAGTTGACGGCTTTGCTAACGGTTCGACTGGCGACGGTCACCTTAAAATCCGGTACGTTCAGCAGATATCGAACCAATGGACGTGATACCAATCCCGCTCCAAGAACCAAGACATTTTTCATTACTATTCTCCCTGAGTAAAGATGGAATTTGCTACGATTATCGCTGTTTTATAAATCCTTGATAAAGTTATGCATATAACGATAATCCGGCGTGAACTGACCATTATATAAAATCGTTGCCCGCTTCAATTCCGGGGGTAAATTCAGATTCTGAAAATCCCGGGAAAAATCGGTAGTCAGGAGTTGCGGGATAAATTTTTTTAGTACTGTGCTGAATACCGTTGACGACTCTTTTGGCAGTTCACAGGGCAGATTGTCAACCGCCAGTACGACCGGACCATAACCCCTGATGCCGTAATCAATCCGCCCGGTATCGGGATTATAGACATAGACGGGATTACCGGAATCGGTTACGGTGAGGTTGCATTCGACGGAACCGCCGACGTCACAGGTGATGTCGCCGATAACCTTCAGCGGCAGCCAGGAGTAATTATCTCTTAAATAGCGCTTCGTGACGAGCCGGGGATAGCGGCTGTCCCAATAAATGGCATTGATCAGCATTGACAGATAGGGCAGATACCTATCAAATTTCGATTGATACCGTTCGGGATGCTGATAGTATTCCTGTAGTAAAAACCGACCTGACGAATCCCGCGGCTCAACCAGGTCTTCTTCTTTAAAAACAACTTTGTAAAGGTGTTTATTGGAAAAGACACCCTTTTGATAAAAGTCGGTTAATTTTGCGGGCTGAATTTCAATATGGGGCAGGATATCGAAAATTTCCTGAGCACCCTTGGAGACATTGCCATAACCGGCGAAACCTACAATCAGGGGCGTTAGATTTTGGGGAATTCCTTCCCGGGCGAACAGCTGTGCCTGTTTCCGGTAGGCTTTTTTAACAGTTGCCAGATCGCCGTATTCGAGTGCCGGTTTGAAATCGGCAAGCAGAGTCGTAGTGCCATCGTCCTGCAGGCGTTTCCCCAGTGCCCAGAAGGAATCAATCATTCCGGCAAGTCCGGCGAAGCGCCCGAAAAAGACCAGTCGTCTGCGGTTTTCATCAACGATTTTTTCATAATCAATCAGGGTGGTCTGCAGCTCAACCATCCGTTTCAGCATCGGCATATTGTAAGGCTGCCCTTTAACGGTATGGGAAAAGAAGAGATATTTTTTCTTGGGAAGGAAAAAACTGATGGGAATCTCTTTCACCGCCAGGATCAGATCGCAGGCGGAAAGGTTCTCGGTTACCACCGCGCCGGCTGACCGGTACTCATGATCGGAAAATGTCCGGATCGCTGACGGTTGGATGTAAATTTCCACCTTGTGTTTTTCCGAAATCTGGCGAACATGTTCCGGTATTAAAGGCACCCGGGCTTCGTATTCATTTTTATCTTCACGTCGTATTCCGATGCGCATGATCCCTCGGTGTTGGTTGAAAACTTTAGAAAGTTAAGAGAAATTACTTTGAAAGGAAAGGAATTTTAACCGGAAACAATGAAAATTTTGATGGGATTTTTTAGTGCAGAGATGCCAGGAGAGGCGGGGATAAGTTCAACCACGTTGTGGTTGCTATAATAAAAGGAAACTGACAGATTCTGCGGTCAAGCAGGGAATTAGCGGAGACTTTTTTCCAGCGCAGTTGCGGTTTCAGTGCCGGAATCGCGGTATTTAGTGATGATGGCGCAATATCCGTGTAAGCCGTGCCGGCGGGCGAAATCGGACTTTTCCAACGGACGACTGCCCGGAATGACCACCGCGTTTTCCGGGATTACCAGCGGCTGCTCTTTATTCCCTTTTAATAGTTCCTGACGAATCAGATCGTAAACCGGTAGCGAAGCGGTGAGAATCGTTCCCGCCGCCAATACGGCACCATGCCTGACCAGAACACCTTCAAAGACGCCGCAATTGCCGCCGACCAGCACATCATCTTCAATAATAACCGGTCTGGCACCGATGGGTTCCAGGACGCCGCCGATCTGGACACCGGCACTCAGGTGAACCCGTTTGCCGATCTGAGCGCAGGAACCGACGAGCGTATGGGAGTCGATCATTGTATCGGCGTCAACATAGGCACCGACATTTACATAAGCCGGTGGCATGATGACGACGCCCGGTGCCAGAAAACTTCCGCTTCGGACACTGCTGCCGCCGGGGACGATCCGGATTTTTTGGTGAATGGCAAAAGAGTGCAGCGGATAGGTATCCTTATCAAAAAAAGGGAAGATGTCACCGGAGTAGTCGGTTAGTTGCCCGTAGCGGAATCCCAGCAGGATACCTTTTTTAACCCAATGATTAACCTGCCATTTTTCACCGTCAAATTCCGTCGCCCGAATCTGCCCCGAATTCAACTGATTAATAAATTCATTGAAAATTGGGCGGAAGTCTCTGGGCGGCTGCTTCGGCGAAGTGACAAAGAGAGTCTCGATAGATTGCTGTAATTGATGCATGAGAATTCCGATAATTATGAATGATTGTTAGAATTCAACAGGTTTAAATCGCTAAGAATTGTCTGCAGAATTTCCCTATTATGTGGGGCCATAGTCACCAACGGCAGTCGGAAATTATCTTCGATGATGCCCATCATTGCCAGGGCGGTTTTGACCGGGATTGGATTGCTTTCGATAAAATTTGCTTCCATTAAGGGCAGTAGCTGTTCATGCACCTGGCGTGCCCGATTCCAGTCACCGTTCAAAGCCGCTGAAATCATCTGACTGAACCGATCGGGCGTTTCATTGGCTATGACGGAGATTGTACCGTCGCCGCCCAGCGCAATGAGGGCAAGGCTGAGGGCGTCATCTCCCGAAAGAACCAGAAAATCTTCGGGGCGACTGCGCAGGATATTCATGATCTGAGACATGTTGCCGCTGGCTTCTTTGATACCGATGATATTGTCAATTTCCGCCAGCCGCAAGACTGTTTTTGTTTCGATATTGGAGCCGGTACGTCCAGGAACATTGTAGATGATCAGCGGAATGCTGACTGACTCGGCGATTGTGCGAAAATGCCGGTAAAATCCCTCCTGAGTGGGTTTGTTATAATAGGGTCCCACAGAGAGAATCGCATCGGCACCTTGCGCTTCCGCATGTTTGGACAGTGAAATGGCTTCATGAGTGGCATTGCTGCCAGCGCCGCAGATGACGGGCACACGGTCATTGACCTGCTCGATAACAATATCCATCACATGATGATGTTCTTCATGGGAGAGGGTGGCGCTTTCACCGGTGGTACCGCAAGCCAGGATGACGTTTGTACCCAGCTCAATTTGCCGGTCAACGAGCATTCGCAGTTTGATTTCGTCAATTTTCCCGTTTTTAGTAAATGGGGTAACGAGTGCGACGGTAGTTCCACGAAATTGTTCAATATTCATAATTGTGTCCTTTCATTGAATGAGTTTGAATTAGCGATTCCATAAAATCGTCCATGGTATAAATGCCCTTTTTGCCGATCAGCCATTCGGCTGCTTTCAGAGCGCCGACGGCGAAACCGGTGCGACCGTGAGCTTGATGACGCAGGATGATTGAATCATGTTCCGAATCGAATCCGACCTCGTGAGTACCGGGAATCCGACCAACCCGCGTGGAGCTGACCTGCAGGGCGTTTTCGGCGATTTTTCCGGTGCAGGTCTGTGATAATACTTCTTCTTTTGTTTTGATATTTTTTACCATAATCTCAGCCAGTTTCAGCGCCGTCCCGCTGGGGCTGTCGGCTTTATACCGGTGGTGCCATTCATGGATGTAGCAGTCGTATTCCGGCAATGAACCGAAAAGCCGGGCGGCTTTTTCCACCAATTTTGTGAACAGATACACGCCGATGGAAAAGTTCGGGCTATACAGAATTGTCAGATTCTCTATCTGTTTCATCCGGTCCAGCTGGTGATACCAGCCGGTGGTGCCCTCCACGATTGGCAGATTTATTTCCGATGCCAGTTCGAGGTTGTGAATAACCGCCTCGGGATTGGTGAAACTGATAATCACATCGGTGTCATTGATGTTCGAGTCGGTTTTAAGCGGATTATTCAGGTCAAATATGGCACAAATCCGGTGACCGAGTCCTCCCGCCACTGACTCGACAGCGTGTCCCATACGACCATAACCCAGGATAGCGATTTTCATCTTTTCCTCCGTAATACCTATGTAATTTGGGTTTGAAAAAATAGGTATTACTAAGCCTGTTTGAAGCGCTTAGTGTAACCTATCGGGGATTTTTCGGGAAGAGCGGCGCTCTGCTTTTTCGAACAGAGAATGAGGTAGACCCGCGGGGCACTGCCCGAGTCGTGTATCCTGTGTTCTGTTTCGAAAATGGTTTTCAACGTTTCTCCGCGATCCGAATTCATTCTTGATGTGTTAAGATAAAAAGATTTTATAATTAATCAAGAGAAAAATACAGTTTAAATATTTAACCGGTCATCTGCGTTTGCCTTGTTGAAGTTAGTTAAGAGTCTTAATTAATTAAATATCAGTGGCAAATATAACGGGAAAATAATCGCTGACGGGCATTGTTCCATTCGTCTGATTGTGTTATTTTTACCTGAAAATTGACGAATTTGAGATATTTCCCCCGAAATTTACAGTTGGCAGGCGAAAATGTATTTTAAGAATTGCAAACGGTTATTCAGATTAAGTGGTGGGTTAGCGATTTTCCTCCTGATAATGTTGACCGGTCTGAATTTGGTGGCTTTTACCGTCAGCGGCCATGTGCAGGATTTTGTCACCGGCAAAAATTTATCTCAGGTGAATGTCGTGCTCATTTCCAATGAACATGCGATCCGCGATACTGTCACGACAAATTATCTCGGGCAATGGGAATATACCAGCGCATCATCGGGATTACTGGATCCGCATACTTTGCCGCATGACTTTTCGGTTCAGCAGAACTTTCCTAATCCCTTCAACCCGACAACCAAAATTGAGTTTGGTATTGCCGCAGCCGGGGAGGTGGAGATTGCTGTTTACAATCTTCTCGGTCAGGTGCTGGATGCGAAAAAGCAGTTCCTGGAGGCAGGTAATTATCAGGTTGAGTGGCGGAGCACCGGTGCGGCGGGGGTGTATTTTTATACGGTCCGCTGCAACGACAAAGCAATCACCAAAAAGATGGTTCAGCTGGATGGTGGCGGTAGCGGTGGGCTCACAGCGATAAGCGGCGCCTCTTTCCGTCGTGAAAACACTCTTTCAAAGCCCGGCACGGTGCCTCTCACGATTATTTACGATAAATTTGCCTATGTCGCGGATACCGTGGCGGTGGAGATCGCAGGGGGCGAGTATTTTGATGTAATCCTTGAGACGATTCATAACAGTCTTACGCTGATTGATCTGCATAACGATGTTCTGGAGCAGATGCTGGAAGATACGTCGTATCACTGGATGCCCCGGCAAACTCGTCATCACACCGACATTCCCCGGCTGATCGAGGGTGGGGTGGATATCCAGTTTTTTGTGATCTGGATAGATCCTCGGGATGGTAAACCGTATCAACATAATCCTTATCAAGGAGCTCAGGTTGCCCTGGGTCTGTTTAACCGGGAATTAAATCTGTATCCGGAATTTATCCAGCAGGCACGCACGCTTGACGAAGCCCTGGCAATCAACCTGGATAATAAGATCGCTGCGGTGATGTGTGTCGAGGGTGGACATGTTATTGAGAATGATATCAACAAACTAATTCAGCTGTATGATGACGGGATGCGTTATCTGACGATTACCTGGAACAACAGTACCGACTGGGCGGTGTCGGCTCAGGATGCCCGAAGCAGTAGTGTCGGGCTGAATGACTTTGGTCGGCAAGTTATTCGGACTTTGGATTCCCTGGGAGTTATCATTGATGTGTCACACGTCGGGATCAAGACGGTGAGTGATATTCTGGAGACGACTGTCAATCCTATTGTGGCGACCCATTCCGGGGCGCGGGCGATTTGTGACCACTACCGTAACCTTTACGATGAGCAAATCGAAGCCATTGCCGCCGGAGGCGGGGTAGTGGGGATCGTTTTCTATCCTTATTTTATCAGTGGCTCACGGACTGCCAGTATCGAGCAGGTGATCGAACATATCGAACATATCGTCAATCTGGTTGGGATTGATCATGTAGCGCTGGGTTCCGATTTCGATGGCATTGGAAGGACTGTGACCGGTTTGAGCGATGTATCCAAGTTTCCCGATTTGAGTCTGGCGTTGCTGAATCATGGCTATTCCAAAGCGGACCTGGCGAAAATTTTAGGGGGCAATTTTCAGCGGGTATTCCGGCAGGTCTGTTCCAAAACTCCAACATAGCCTACATTTCCAGGCTTAGCGATAGAGATATATCGGCTTTAAAATAAAAAAGCCCCGAATTACAGGGGCTTTTTTATTTGTAAAAAATTAATTTTTACCAGCGGTTACGAGCTCCGCCACCCCGATTGCCACCGCCAGTTCTGCGCGGACCGCTTCCACGGTTCTCACGGGGTTTGGCTTCATTGACAACCAGCACACGACCGTCTAACTCTTTGCCATTGACTTCCTGAATTGCTTTGAGTGCTTCGGATTTTTCCGGCATTTCGATAAAACCAAAACCGCGCAATTCATCGGTGTAGCGGTCTTTGATTAAGTTGACTTCCGCAACATTACCGTGTTCGGCAAACAGATTACGGACATCATCTTCGTTTGTGCTTCTGGGTAAATTACCCACATAGATATTCAACGTTAACTCCTCTGATTCTCTTGAATCATTCTTTTGATTAATTATCCTCGCGAATTCCTGACCAAATCAGCCACAACCGCCGGAAAGGCGTTTTTAATGGACAAATATGTTTCAACGAATTCAAATCGGGCTAATATAGGCTATAAATACGGATAAACCTAAGCTTATTTTGGATTTTAATAAATTATTTTAGTATTTCCAGTCGTTCGCGCCAGTTGTCACCGATGGGAATCGCTTTATTGGTATTGCGATCAATAATAACGAAGGTGACCTCAGCGTCGGCGATCAGGGTTTCCGAAACGGCAAGATAGATTGTATGCCTGAAGGTGGCACTTTTTCTGCCGATTTTGCTGATTTTCGTACGGATTTCGAGGATATCACCCAGTCCAGCCGGATGGCGGTAATTGATGTTCGTATTGACCACGACAAAACCGTATCCCTCGGCGTGAGTTGCGGGGAAATCGAAATATTTTTCCTTAATTGTCCAGCGGGCTTCCTCCAGGAATTCAAGATAGCGGGTGTTATTGACATGTCCGTATAAATCCAGATGATAGCCCCGGATTTTGATTGTAATGGTATCCTGCATATTTGTCTCTCCTGATAATTTGATAGGAAAGTAAAAAAATCTAACTAAATATCCCAAATCGGTTTTAAAATAATTATTCTGTCAAAAAAACAGTGTTGGAAATTTAAAAATGTTTACCTATTTTTTCACTGGTTAAAATGTATTACTCCAAACTGCATAAGTAATTTTCTCGAAAGGGACAGGCGGATGAATATTGTCAATTCCCAGCTGATCAAAGAGCTGAACGAAACCAGAATATTAAACCTGGTGCGCAGCGAGGGTACCATTTCGAGGGTGGAACTGGCGAAACGAACCAGGATTTCCAAAGTGGCGGTCTCGGATATTGTCAGCCGGTTAATAGAAGCCGGTTATATTACTGAAATAGGCAAAGGTGAATCCACGAAAAAGGGCGGTAAACGCCCGACGCTGTTAAAATTATTGCCCAATAACGGATTTGTCGTCGGGATCGAGATTCACAGCAGCTATGCGAAAGTCGCTTTAGCCAATCTGAATTCGGAAATTATCAGCGAAAATGTTGTCCCGTATGCAACCGGCGATACGATTGTGCATGTATTACCCAAAATCACCACCTTGCTGGATTCGATGCTGAAGAAAAAACCTATTTACCGTAAAAAACTGATCAGCATCGGCATCGCCGTGCCGGGCTTTATTGACTATGAAAAAGGGGAGCTTGCCTTTGCGGTCACAATTCACGGCTGGGTGCAGCATCCCCTGGCGTCGGTTTTCAGCGAGAGGTACCGGGTGCCGGTGCTGATCGAAAATGATGTTAATGCCCGCACTTACGGAGAGCATCTGTTGGGCGCCGGTCAGGATACGGACAATCTGGTCTGTATCTGGCTGGGGGAAGGACTGGGGGCTGGAATTATTGTTGACGGCAACCTGATTCGGGGGCGCTATGGCAGTGCCGGCGAGCTGGGCTATCTGGAGCTGGGGCACCATCTAACCAATCCCGCCCTGGTTAAAAACCTGTACACCAATCAGCACCGCTTCGGCAGTATCATGCGGGAACAGCATCTGCTGGACACAATCAAGCTCAAAATCCAATATGATAAACATCTGAGTCATCAGGATGTTGAGAATTTGAAGCTGGAGGATTTGCTGTCTGATGAGCAACATGAATATGCCGCTATCGTGCGGGAAATTCTGGATGAGTACGCCATGCTTTTATCTATTCTGTGCACTGATTTAATCAAGACATTAAACACGAGTAAAATCATTTTATCCGGTAAAATTATCGAGCATTCCGAGTATCTTCTGGATAAATGCCGCCAGATCGTCCAGGAAAATATGCATAATATACCGTTTAAGGCGACGCCCATCGAGGTGGGTACCCTGAAGGAAGAGGGCTGTATGAAGGGGATCATTTCCATGGCGTTGCAGGTGATTTTTGAGCCACTGTTGAAAACCCGCAGCTTCAAGAAGGCATCCATCCACTATCAATAAAAAAACCAGTTGAGTTTAATCTGATACGCATGTGATGAACTGATGGCGTACCGACGATAACGGGAATTGTTCAACTCCTGCCGGAGTTGGTCACTGGGAGATGGTGTCTTACTCCGGATTGCATACCGGAGTTATTCACGTTTAACTCCTGCGGAGTTGTTTTACTCTTTTGCGATAATGGCGATCGGCGGGTGAGAATCCCGAATGGGATTCAACATGAATAGCCATGCATAAAATTCATGGACACTGATGCCATACCATAACCTACCAACCACAAAGTGGTTGAACAAACCTGACGTGAACGTGATAAATTAATGATGCGTAATGATGATGACGGGAATTGTTCAACT
>Ga0209614_1000381_pt1 | contig 40679 bp, 44 predicted proteins | sample BlaSprsedimmetaG_FD_185484 | JGI IMG/M metagenome (GOLD analysis project Ga0209614, IMG submission 185484) | Hot spring sediment bacterial and archeal communities from California, USA to study Microbial Dark Matter (Phase II) - Blank Spring... ...
GGGGGCAGCAGATTCATGCAAGCATACTCCCTGATATCTCAGCCCTTCCTGCTTGACGACGAGATTGCATCCCTTCGGTCTGCGGACTCTTTTTGAGCCATCCCGCATCCCTCAAAAACCGGTTGCTACGCAACCTGTTTTTTGTTGGGGGGCAGCAGATTCATGCAAGCATACTCCCTGATATCTCAGCCCTTCCTGCTTGACGACGAGATTGCATCCCTTCGGTCTGCGGACTCTTTTTGAGCCATCCCGCATCCCTCAAAAACCGGTTGCTGCGCAACCTGTTTTTTGTTGGGGGGCAGCAGATTCATGCAAGCATACTCCCTGATATCTCAGCCCTTCCTGCTTGACGACGAGATTGCCTCCCTTCGGTCGGCGGACTCTTTTTGAGCCATCCCGCATCCCTCAAAAACCGGTTGCTGCGCAACCTGTTTTTTGTTGGGGGGCAGCAGATTCATGCAAGCATGATCCGCTGCCCCCCAACAAAAAATCCCCGCGGAAAACCGCGGGGATTTTTGAGGGATGCGGTGACGACGAGACTCGAACTCGCGACCTCCGGCGTGACAGGCCGGCATTCTAACCAACTGAACTACGCCACCCTGTTACTTTTGTTATTACTGCCTTCCACAAGCAATCCCTGCTTTCAAAAGGCCCTGCAAAATTACATAAAAATGCATTTCCACAAAACAATTCGTAAAAATTTATTTTTTCATCTTCCCGCGTAACCACCCATAAAACAATTCCATCCCTTCGCCCGTGCGGGCCGACATCTCAAATATTTCCAGGGAGGGATTTACCCGCAGGGCATTTTCCTTCAATACCTTCACATCGGTATCCAGGTAAGGCAACAGATCGGTTTTATTGATCAAACACACCTGCGAGGTCTGGAACATATCAGGATATTTCAATGGCTTATCATCCCCCTCGGTCACACTGGCCACCAGAACCCGGAAATGCTCACCCAGATCGAAAAGGGCCGGACATACCAGGTTTCCCACGTTCTCAATCATCAGGATCCCGTGGCCCGAAGGGTTGAGCGACCTGACCGCCTGTTGCACCATGGCTGCATCCAGATGGCATCCGCTGCCCGTATTCACCTGTACCACAGGAACCCCTGTTTTGCTGATCCGCTCGGCATCGAGAAGCGATTGCTGGTCTCCCTCTATCAGGTAAAAGTTCATTTCTTTTCCCAGGGCTTCCACCAGCCTTTCCAGAATGCTCGTTTTCCCCGATCCCGGCGAACTCACCCAGTTCAGGGCCAGAATGCCCTTTCCTTCAAAATACCCCCGGTTTCTTTCGGCCAGCAGATTGTTCTTCGAGAGAACATCCACTTCCAGCTCAATTTTCTTTTCAGTGTTATGAACATGCCCGTGGGAAGTTTCCCCGTGATGGTGATGGTGATGATGTTCATGCTCGTGGTCATGCTCATGTCCAGCCTCATGGGAATGAACATGGCCGTGGGTATGGTCATGGGTATGGGTATGGCCTTCCCCCTGCCCCTCTCCGGGCAAATGTTCATGGCTTCCGTCCCGGTTCATCCGGGTGATCAGAAACCCGTTTCCGGGTTCACCGCATCCGCAGGTATCACACATAGTTATTTTTTTTGGTTTTATGTAAATAACCTGTTAGCTCTGATAAACTCTTCATTCCCCTTACAGAGAACTCTTTTCCGTATCTGGCTGCTCCACAGTAACCGATTTTACCTTCAGCTCACGTCCCTTCACCAGTTCAGGGTTCATTCCCCCGCACACGGGGCAGGTTTCATAGAACTGCTTCACCTTATAATATTTTCCGCACTCCCTGCAGCGTGCCCTGGCCGGAATGATATGCATATCCACCCGCAGATTTTCCAGTCCCTTTTCTTCCCTTACTGAAGAAAAAGCAAATTCCAGTGCATCGATCATCACACCCGAAAGCTCTCCTACTTCAAGCTCCACACCGGTAATTTTTTCCGCGCCCGATCTGGCGGCTTCCTCCCGCGCTATCTCAATCACCCTCAAAGCAATGGACAGTTCATGCATACATTTATCCGGGTTCCTTCTGATCAAATGTAAAAAAAATCAATGACATCCGGCATTTTTCAATTTTTTTTGGTTCGGATAAAGAACTGATAATTTGGTGACAGAGGGAAGAGAAAAAACATGTTTGCTCCAACCGTGAATTTTTTTGTATTTTGAGGCAGTATTTCAAACCGAAAAAAGAGCGGATTATGTGCCTGGCCATTCCCGGAAAAATCATCAGCATTGACAGAAGCAATCCTGACCTGGTCATGGCAAAAGTGGATTTTGCCGGGGTAAAAAAAGACATCTGCATCCAATGGGTGCCCGAGGCAAAAGAAGGTAACTTCATTCTGGCTCATGTAGGTACTGCCCTGAGCCTGATCGACGAAAAGGAAGCGCTGGAAACCCTGAATCTCTTCCGGGAAATGGACAACCTGGCCGGTGACCCATCATAACACACTGCCATTGAAATACATTGACGAATACCGCGATGCCCGGCTGGTGAAGGAACTGGCAGGCAAAATACAAAGGGAGACCCGGCATCCATGGACCATCATGGAAATCTGCGGAGGGCAAACCCATTCCATCCTCAAATTCAGGCTGGAAGACCTGCTTCCCCCGGAAATTACCTTGATACACGGTCCGGGATGCCCGGTATGCGTTACCCCAACTGAAAAAATAGACCGGGCCATTGACCTGGCCGGCAGGCACGGGGTCATTCTTGCCTCTTTCGGTGATATGCTGCGGGTTCCCGGATCGGAAACCGACCTGCTGTCGGCAAAAGCCGCCGGTGGCGATGTGCGTATGGTGTATTCCCCCCTGGATGTCCTGAAGATTGCGGGAGACAATCCTACCCGACAGGTGGTTTTCTTCGGGGTGGGCTTTGAAACCACCGCTCCCGCCAACGCCCTGGCCGTAATAGAAGCCCGGAACAGGGGATTGAAGAATTTCTTCCTGCTCAGTTCCCACGTACTGGTCCCGCCGGCCATACGCACCCTGCTCAACGAAGGCGGAGGGCGGATCCACGCATTCCTGGCAGCCGGCCATGTTTGCACCGTAATGGGATACGAAGAGTATATCCCCATCGCGGCAACCTACCGTACTCCCATCGTGGTGACCGGCTTTGAACCGGTTGATATTCTGCAGGGAATACTGCATGCAGTGCGTTTGCTCGCGAAAAAGGAATACCGTGTCCACAATGCCTATGCGCGCGCCGTAAAAAAAGAAGGAAACCCGGCTGCCAAGGCGCTGATCCGTGAAATATTCCAGGTCACCGATCGCGAATGGCGGGGAATGGGCACCATTCCCATGAGCGGGCTGGAACTGTCACCCGCCTGGGCCGAATTTGATGCAGAAAAAGCATTTGAGTTCCGCGTAAAGAAAAAACACGGCGCCGGAAAATGCCTGGCCGGCGAGGTGCTGCAGGGGAAGATACTTCCCGCCCAGTGTGCGGAATTCGGGAAGACCTGCACTCCCGAACACCCCCTGGGTGCTCCCATGGTATCCTCCGAAGGAACCTGCGCCGCTTACTTCAGATACGGTAAATACCAAAACAACCGGTCTTGAGAAAAAAAGAGAAAAATATCCGGAATATGCCGTCATGTCCTGTTCCCATCAGCGAATATGAAAGGGTTTTGCTGGCGCATGGAGGAGGTGGAAAATTGTCGGCACGGCTGTTTGAAAAAATGATCAGGCCCTGCCTGAGCAATCCCTGGCTTGACCTGTCGCACGACGGGGCCATGATCCGCCTCGAAGGCCGGCGAATAGCCTTTTCCACCGATTCCTACGTCATCCAGCCGATTATTTTCCCGGGAGGGAATATCGGCGAACTGGCCGTAAACGGCACCGTGAACGACCTGGCCTGCTGCGGAGCCCGCCCCATGTATATTTCCCTGGGACTGATCCTGGAAGAAGGACTGGAAATGGAGGTGCTCTGGAAAATCATCTGCTCGGTACGGGAAGCAGCCGACCGGGCCGGGGTAAAGGTAGTAACCGGCGATACCAAGGTAGTTGACCGCGGTAAAGCCGACCGGATCTTTATCAACACTTCCGGCATAGGAATCATCGGAGAGGAAACGGAGGTATCGCCCGCATCATGCCGTCCGGGCGACAAAATCCTGCTCAGCGGAAAAATTGCAGAACACGGCATTGCCATCATGTCCACCCGCACCGGCCTGGAATTCGATTCGCCAATCGTAAGCGATACCGCTCCCCTGAACCATATGGTGGAAAAGATCATGGCTTCGGGAGCCGGTATCCGGGTGATGCGCGACCCCACGCGGGGAGGTGTGGCCAGTGCACTGAACGAGATCAGCCGTTCATGCGGTTACCGGTTCATAATCAGGGAAAAGGACATTCCGGTGGCCGGAGCCGTACAGGGTGCCTGCGAAATCCTGGGCCTCGATCCCCTGTACATTGCCAACGAGGGAAAACTCCTGCTCATTGTCGATCCCGGTGATGAACAGAAGGTGCTGAAAATCATACGGGCCGATCCGCTGGGAAAGGAGGCTGCCTGTATAGGTGAGGTGCTCGATAGTCGCGACAAGCTGGTGGAAATGGAAACCGTTATCGGAAGCACCCGGATTGTGGACATGATCTCAGGGGAACAGTTGCCCAGGATATGTTAGGGCACAGGAAAAACTTCCGCCTGCCATCTTTATAACATCCCGGCTTCCTTCCTGGCTGCAGCTATCACCATCTGGCCCAGGGCAATACCTCCGTCGTTTACCGGAACCCGCAGGTTGCTGTACACTTTGATCTTTTTCCTCTCCAGCTCCGTTTCCACCCCTTCCAGCAGTAGCCGGTTCTGGAAGCTGCCTCCCGAAAGTAAAACGGGCAGGGGACCCGTACCGGCAAGGATCTTTTCCGTTACATCAACCGACATCCGGATCAGGGTATAATGAAACCGGGAAGCGATCCGGCCAACCGTAACCCCTTCGGCCAGGTCGCTGACCATTTCCCGGACCATATCCCTGAAATCGATTTCCTCCCCATCCTGCCAGGGATATGTCGGGCCTTCGGCTTTTCCTGCCGCATTTTCCAGCCGCATGGGTGCTTCGGCATGAAACCCGCTGTACAAACAGATCCCCAGCAGGGCCGATACGGCATCGAACAATCTTCCCGCACTGCACGACATAGGAGCATTCACCCGTCCCTGCCAGGCATGAATAATCAGATCAAGGCGTTGCGAAGGAATCTCCCCGATCCAGGATAGGGGAAGTTCCCGTACCTCCTCCCCAAAGGTATCCAGAAGGTATGAAAGGGCCATACGCCAGGGTTCACGGGTTGCGGCATCTCCACCCGGTACGGGAACATACCTGAAACGTGCCTTCCTTTCAAACCCGGTAAGGTCTCCCAACAGAAACTCACCGCCCCATATTTGCCCGTCGGTTCCGTACCCCGTACCATCAAAGCAGATTCCCAGGCAGGGCCCGGCAAGGCCGTGTTCGGCCATGACCGAAGCCATGTGGGCATGGTGGTGTTGCACGTCCGTCACGGGCACTCCCAGTTCCTGTGCATAACCGGTGGAAAGATAATCGGGGTGCATATCGCATACTGCCAGAGCAGGTTTCATCCGGAACAGGCTGCAGAAACGCTCCACGCTTTCACGGTAGAAATCGTAGGTTGGCGCATTTTTCAGGTCACCGATGTACTGGCTCATGATGGCCGACCGGCCTTTTCCCACGGCAAAGCAATTGACCAGTTCGGCCCCGGCGGCAAAAATTCCCTCGGTATTCCACCTCGTCACAATGGGATTGGGTACATAACCCCGGGAACGCCTGATAATCCGGGTCTTTCCACGCACTGCCATCACCACCGAATCATCCGTCCGGTTGTGTATCTCGCGGTTGTAATCCAGCACACCATCGGTCAGGGGCCCCATGATGCGTCGGGCATCCTCATTAACGGTAAGAATGGGTTCGTCGGAAAGATTTCCACTGGTAAGCACAATCACCGGTGTTTTCAGTTTTTCGAATAGGAGGTAATGAAGCGGCATATAGGGCAACATGGCTCCTGTGGTGTGAAATCCGTTACTCACAGGTCCGGCCAGTTCTTTCCGGGTTTTCATGATCACGATCGGGCGTCTCCAGGAAGTCAGGGCTTCCTCCTCTTCCGGGGTCACTTCCAGGTATTCTCTGAGGGCTGGCAGATCGCGGAACATAACGGCAAAAGGCTTGGCCTCCCGCATTTTCATGTTTCGCAGCCGCAAAACGGACTGCTGATCCAGCGCATTACAGGCCAGATGGAATCCTCCCATGCCTTTGACGGCCAGGACCCCTCCCCCGTCGATGATCCGGCAGGCTGTTTCCAGTATTTCCTGAATAGCGGTCAAGGTCTTTCCTGGAACAATCAGTGAACAAACGGGTCCGCAATCCCAACAGGCCACGGGCTGCGCATGGAAACGCCTGTCGGTTATGTCCTCGTATTCCTTCCGGCAGGAGGAACACATGGAAAAAACGTTCATGGTGGTTCGCGGGCGGTCGTACGGCAAACTTTTCACAATGGTGAAACGGGGACCGCAATGCGTGCAGTTCAGGAAAGGGTAAGCGATGCGTGCGGGCTGGCTTTTCATATCCGCCAGGCACTTGTCGCACACGGCGATATCGGGACTCACCCGGGTTACTTCTTCGGAAAGGTCGTCGCTGGAAGCAATCCTGAAATCACGGAAGATTTCGCCCGGAATATCCTTCCACTGTATATTTTCGATCACGGCTACCGGCGGCGCCTGCAAACGGAGTGATTCCGTAAACATATCCAGTTCATCGGGAAAAGCGCTGGCCCTGATCAACACACAGGAATTGGTATTCTTTACATACCCACAAACACCGTGTTCCAGGGCCATTCTGTATACAAAGGGGCGAAATCCCACCCCCTGCACCAGTCCGGTAATTCTGATCTCCCGGGTTACCGGTTTGCGTTCATTCATAAATCCGCCTGTTACCTGATTCGGAAACTACGTAGGTAACTACGTAGTTTCCTACGTAGTTACCTACGTAGTTTATTATTTTCCGTACACTCATTCTATAGACATTCCGTATCTATCCATGTTTATATTGCCTTCGGAAAAGTAAATGATCCGTTAGGAAAAGTCCTCAGCACTCCAGCACGCCCAGATCATCCCGGGCATAGTTGGCACAGTAGATCACACTTTCCAGCACATTGCACAGGTTAATGTTTTCAATTACCACGTGTTTGGGCGCTTTCAGCACAATGGGGGCAAAATTCATAATTCCTTTAATGCCTGCATTCACCAGGCTGTTGCAGACTTCCTGTGCGGAAACAGCCGGGACTGCCATGATTCCCACAGTAATTCCGTTCTCCTTCACAAAACGTGGCATTACCTCCATGGGCAAAACAGGGATTTCATTGATCTTTCTGATTTTGGAAGGATCGATGTCGAAACCAGCCACAATGTATTTTCTTCTTTTAAAGAAGCCGCAGTTGTACCGTGCAAGAGCCATTCCGATATTTCCCACTCCAATGAGTATGACATCCTGGAGTTCATTTTTCCCGAAAATATAGTTCAGTGAATCGAGCAGTTCACTTATCAGGTAACCTCCCCGCTTGTTTCCCTTGATACCGAACCGGGAAAAATCCTTCCGGATCTGTTCGGGGCTTACTCCGGCTTCCCGTCCCAGACTGTAGGAATAGACCCTTTCAAAACCAAGCTCCCTGAAACGGATCAGGCACATGCGGTACTGAAGCAAACGGCGGATATTGTTCCGTATCTGCATTTTATTGTGCTTATTTTCACATATTAATCAGAATAAATTCCCATCCGGATAAATATGTTCTGTAACATTTTTTGTATTTTTTCCAAGAAAATGCATCCTGTTTTAAATCACCCAATATTTCTATAACTGCTGAATTTATTTTGATTACTTGTAAGATTTTTTTCTGTTGTTATTGTAACGAAAAGTACAAAAAAACTTGACATGAGGCAAGTACCTGTTTAATTTTAATTGCACTTTTTGTGAAAATAATAACATAACCATGACCAAGCATTATCTCATTTCTCATGAGAACTGGGATAAGGTCCTAAACCGGGCGATCAGCAAATACCACCTATATGCACCGGTGATCAGGGAAAACCATCAGGATTACAAACTGGTTGAGCAGGAACAGGACATCTCCCACATTATTTATAATACGGCCAAGCCGGCAAGTCCGCTCAAAACATTTTTTCTTCCCGTTAAGGAAAATGTGGTGAGGGAACCGGAAGGAACCTCCAGGATCATCCTGGGGATTCCTCCCTGTGACCTGGCGGGGCTGGAAATGCTCGATACCTTCTATTTGGAGGAGCCATATGTGGATCCATACTACCGGGACAGGAGGGAAAACACCCTGCTGATAGGAACTGACTGCTTCACAGCCCAGGAGCACTGCCACTGTACTACTTACGGAGTGAGTCCCGCCGTTGAAAAATACGCAGATATCAGGCTTGCTTCCCATGAAGGAAATATGTATCTGACGGTACTTTCCGGAAAAGGGGAGGAATTTGTGCGGGAGTACATAGCAGGAGAGGCAAGGGAAACCGACGAAAGCCGGATGGCCCCCGTTTGGGAGAAATCCGGGCAGCTCAAAAAGGAACTGGAGGAACGCAACAGCCGGCTTCCGGGATATGAGCGGACAGGTGTTCTGATCAGGAAAAGCGGGGAGGATATCTGGGAAAAATATGCCGCCGATTGTGTTAGCTGCGGCGCCTGTTCCAGCATCTGCCCCACCTGTACCTGTTTTTTGCTGATTGACCGGCCGGAATTTGAAAAAGTACGCAGCCTGGATACCTGTCAGCATCCTGCCTTCGAACGGGTAGCGGCAGGGGAAGATCCGTTGCATTCAAAATCCGCCCGTTTCAGGAATCGCTACCTGTGCAAATACGTGTGGAGGCCGGAAAAATACAACACCCTGGCCTGTACGGGTTGCGGACGATGCATTGAAGCCTGCATAGCCAGGATCAATAAAAACGAACTGTTTGTTGAACTTAATGCCTAATTCTTCCATCCATGCCGGAAGCAACTGCCAGAACCAGATCAAAAACCCGGAAGCCTGCCCGGAATATGTATACGCCTTTGCCGGCCACGGTAGAAAAGGTCATTGATGAATCGCCAACGATCAAAACCATTGCCATGATCCCCGACGAGGAATTTTCATTCAAGACGGGCGAATTCATTGAGCTCACCATTCCGGGTATAGGCGAAGCACCCTTTACCCCTTCTTCCTCTCCCCTGGAGACCAAAAGGATGGAGGTGACGGTCATGAAAACGGGTTATGTAACCGATTACATTCACCGCCTGAAAAAAGGCGACCGGGTGGGCATCAGGGGGCCGTTCGGAAGAGGCTACCCCCTGGAAGATATGTACGGAAAAGAGATCCTGATCCTGGGAGGAGGATGCGGATTTGCCCCCATACGGTCGCTGTTATATAACCTCATGGCGGAAAAGGACCAATTCCGGAAGGTAACCCTGTGTTACGGGTCGAAAACACCGGAGGAATGTATTTACAAGCCCTTTATCAACGAACTGCGAAGTGTGGAAAAATTCGAAGTGTTGCGCAGCGTTGACAAGCCCGATGAAACCTGGGAGGAATCCGTGGGGGTGGTCACCGTTCTGCTCGATGAGATCCGGGTCGACATTCCGAATGCGGTAGCCGTGGTGTGCGGCCCGCCGATCATGATGAAATTCGGGACATTCAAGCTGCTGGAGATGGGATTCCCCGAGAATAAAATATTCCTTTCTATGGAAAAGAACATGTCGTGCGGCCTGGGCAAATGCGGCCATTGCACCATGGGGAAATACTTCGTGTGCAAGGACGGGCCGGTATTCACCTACGACGAGATCAAAGACCAGCCCGATATCTGGTCATAAAATAATATGGTATAGGAATGAACAAAAAGATACTGATTGACCTGATCAAAATACGCGACTTCCCCGCCATGGAAGTCGACGGAAAATATTCCCCGGGATCCGCCCGGGAAGGACTCCGGTCTGTGAGGGAAGAAGCCGTCTTCTCATTCACCTGCCGGCGCTGCCTGGAGGCCCCCTGCATAGAGGTTTGCCCGGCAGAAGCCCTTGAAAAAGACGATACCGGCAGGGTGGTCAGAAATGTCAACCTGTGTGTGCGCTGCAAATCGTGCGTTGCCATATGCCCCTTCGGCACCCTGATGGACGATTTGTTCGAGATGAAGCCTCCGGCACGCATGTACGACCTGAATGATGACCAGGAACTGGACCTCTTTATCAGGGCATGCCCGGAAGGCACCGTGAGTTATTACAACGGGGAAGAAGACCCGGAGAATCATATTTACAAGCTGAATGACAAGGTAATGGTGAAGGAATATATCTGGAACGTTTAAAGTAACACACCCATGCTAAAGGACCTGTTCTATTTTCTGGTTTATCCCGGGTTGCTTTTTGCAGGCGTTGCAGGAGGCTTTCTTTCCTGGTTCGACCGTAAGATCACCGCCATGGTGCAGTTTCGGAAAGGACCTCCCCTGCTGCAGCCTTATTACGATTTTCTGAAGCTCCTTCTGGTAAAAGAAACCATTCTTCCGGCAAACGGTTCCAGGGGAATGTTCCTTCTGGCCCCGGTACTGGCAGTATTCGGAGCCACAGTAGCCTGTGTTCTCATCCTGTTGCCCATGCTCGGGTTTCACACGGGATTTTCGGGCGATCTGATCGTAATTTTTTACCTGCTGGCCATTCCCTCGCTGATGTATATTCTCGGAGCCGTATCCTCAGGCAACCCCCTGGCGGCCGTGGGGGCATCACGGGAGATCAAGCTCATTCTGAGCTATGAGCTCACCTTTCTGCTGGTGGTAGCCGGCGTAATCCTGAAATCGGGGATGTCGATCAGAATGACCGACCTGCTGATGACACAGGAAACCGGCGGGGCAGTGATCGGCAGTGTATCGGGGATCCTTCTGTTCATCCCGGCCGTTTTCTGCATTCAGGCCAAGCTGGGTCTGATACCGTTCGACATGGCCGAGGCGGAAACAGAGATCAACCACGGCTGCTTCATAGAATATTCAGGCATTTGCTACGCGCTGATCAAGCTGTCGAAATACATCCTGCTTTTGACCCTGCCGGCCTTCCTGGCCGCCCTGTTCATGAACGGACTGCACTGGGACGGGATCCATATCCTGTGGTCGGTACTCAAAATACTGGGGGTGGTTTTGCTCCTGACCCTGATCAGGAATACCAACCCCCGTCTCAAGATCCATCAGGCCATGAAATTCTTTTTCCTGTATATGAACCTGCTGGTGATCATTGCCTATATACTGATTGCATTGGGAATTTAAAAAAATACTGCATTGGCATTCAAAGATTTCATATTCAGAAAATCGCTCTGGCTCTTCCATTTCGGCGGGGCCTCGTGCAACAACTGTGACATCGAGATCCTCGATTGCCTCACACCACGGTACGATGTGGAACGATTTGGCATGCTGCTGGTGGGAAGCATCCGCCATGCAGATGTGTTGCTGGTCAATGGTTCAATCAACCATAAAGACAAGGAAAGGCTGCTGGAACTATACAGGCAGGCTCCCAAGCCCATTCTGGTGGTGGCCATCGGAGCCTGCGGTTGCACCGGCGGGATCTTCGCCGGAGGATACCCCTTTGCGGGGCCGGTGGATCAGATTATCCCGGTAGATGCCTATATCCCGGGATGCCCGCCCAAACCCGAGGCCATTCTCTCAGGGATTGTACAACTTATCGAGAAGAAAAAAACCGAGAAAGCCCATGCTTGACACGAATACTTTCATAGCCAGCACCCGGCAGAAATTCGGACCTTCCATTCTGAATGTGGAGGTGAAGAGCGAAACGCGGGCCACCCTGTCGATCGAACCGAAGGTCCTGCTGAACATTTCCAACTTCCTGTACAGCTACCTGAACTTCCGGTTCATCATAGCTTCGGCCATGCATACGCGCCGGGGATTTGAGATCTACTACCATTTCTCGAACGATCCGGCAGGACTGGTTCTGAACCTGCATGTGGTGCTTCCGGAAGACAAGCCCGAGATCGAGTCGCTGGCCAATACCTTCGATGGAGCCAACTGGATTGAACGGGAAATGCATGAACTGTTCGGGATCACCTTTCTCAACCACCCCGAACCCGAACCGCTCCTGTCGGAAGGCAACTGGGCCCTGGGCGTTTACCCGTACAGAAAAGATGGCAAGGAACTTAAAAAGGAATAACCATGTCCAATACCAAAATCATACCGGTAGGACCCTACCACCCGCTGCAGGAAGAACCCGAACTGTTCAAGCTGTACTGTGAGGGAGAGATCGTAAAAGACATCAAGTGGGAAACCGGTTACAATCACCGGGGGATCGAGAAGCTGGCAGAATCGAAAACCTTCGATCAGGTATTCTTTCTGGTGGAAAGGATCTGCGGGATCTGCTCCACCTCCCACCCCTTTGCTTTTGCCAACGCCATGGAAGAGATTGCGGGGGTGGATATTCCCAACCGGGCCAAATACATCCGGTCAATCATTGGCGAGCTGGAAAGAATACACAGCCATCTGCTGTGGGTGGGGCTGGCCGGTCATTTTCTGGGATACAACACGGTATTCATGTGGGCATGGAAATACCGCGAACCCATCCTCGACCTTTTCGAAATGATCACAGGCAACCGGAACAGCTATGCTATGTTCAAGGTAGGAGGGGTACGAAGGGATATTCCCATGGCCCTGATCCCTGAAGTAAGAAAGGCAATGGACGGGTTCAAGCCCAAGCTCGACCTGCTGATAGGGGCGGTCATGGACGACCCCGTGATCCATGCCCGTACCAAAGGCGTGGGGGTGCTGACTCACCAGGACATTATCCAGTTTGCAGCGGTAGGACCCACCGCAAGAGCTTCCGGCGTGGATATCGACGTAAGGCGTGACGACCCCTACGCAGCTTACGACATGGTCGACTGGAAAGTAATTGTTACCGGCGAGGGAGATGTGTTTGCCAAGGCCTATGTAAGGTTGCTTGAGATGGTGGAATCAGTGTCGATCATCGAGCAGTGCCTTGACGGACTGGAGAAAGAACCCGAGGGCGACACCGAGGTAAAGGTAAAAAACATACCCGAAGGAATGGGAACCGGGCGGGCCGAAGCTCCCCGGGGCGAGGTATTCCATTTTGTGGTAACCGACGGGGGATATGGTCCCGTGCGACACAAGATCAGGGCCCCCAGCTATGTGAACATTGCCACCTTCAAGAAATCCTGCATCGGGCAAACCATTTCCGATGCCACGATATCCCTGGCCGCCGTTGATCCCTGCTACTGTTGCACCGAACGGATGGCTGTGGCCGTGGATCAGCGGACGGGAAACATGCTGTATTCGGGGGAAGACCTGCTGAAGCTTTCCCACATGAAAACCGAGGAAATCCGTAAGAAACAATAATACCATTCCATGACTGAACTGAATTATATCATCCTGCTGCCCATTGTTGCCGGGATCATCCTGTTCGCCTTCCCGCGGGGAACAAGGATATTAAAAGGCATCCTGGCACTGATGACGGGCCTGGTCGCCCTGGTATTTGCCGTGAGGCTTTTTGGCTGGGAAAACGGCATTCACACCGCTGACCTGGTGCCGGCCGGTATGGCTGCCGGCAGTCTGTTTAACCGGATGATGCAGGGAATCAGCGGATTCTGCACTTTCAACATCGATCCGCTCAGCAGGTTCATCACCCTGTGCACCACGGTTTTCACGGTGCTGATCACGGTATATTCCCTGGCATGCATGAAGGGGGAGCGGGAAATCAGGCATTTCTATCCCTATGTACTGCTGACCCTGGGGCTAACCACAGGAGCCGTTCTGACTGACAACCTCCTGTTTTTCATTACCTTCTGGGGTATCCTGGGAATCACCCTGTACAAGCTGATCCCGGGGCATGACGAAGCCAGCTCGGCGGCGGCGAAGAAGACCCTGATCATGATCGGGGCATCGGACGGGATCATGCTGCTCGGGATCGGAATTATCTGGAGAATTTACGGGACCCTTTCCATGTCGGCCCTCGACATACCCACTACCTATCCCGTACTGGTGGCAGCTTTCCTTACCCTTGTAACAGGAAGCTTCACCAAAGCAGGGGCCTTCCCTTTCCACACCTGGATCCCCGATTATACGCAGAAAGCTCCCGCCGCCTCCTCGGCCCTGCTTCCGGCTTCACTGGACAAGCTGCTGGGGATTTATTTCCTTGCCAGGCTCTGTGTGGACATGTTCATTCTGGAAGGCTGGCTGGTGTTTGTGCTTCTGCTGATCGGGGTCATGACCATTATTTTCGCCGTGATGATGGCACTGATCCAGCACGAGTACAAAAAACTTCTGGGGTACCATGCCGTATCCCAGGTGGGCTACATGGTGGTAGGGCTGGCTCTGGGAACCCCCCTGGGTATTGCCGGAGGGTTGTTCCATATGATCAACAATGCCATTTACAAATCGGGATTATTCCTGGTGGCAGGCAACGTGGAAAAAGCCACCGGAAAGAACGATCTGGACCACCTGGGCGGATTGTCGAAGGCCATGCCGATTACATTTGTAGCGGCCCTCATTTTTGCGCTTTCCATCTCAGGTGTCCCCCCGTTGAACGGGTTCGCCTCGAAATGGCTCATTTACCAGGGGATCATTGATTTCGGCACCCAACCGGGAGCAGCGAACCAGATATGGTACATCTGGCTGGGACTGGCCGTACTGGGATCGGCCCTGACGCTGGCCAGCTTCATCAAGTTTGTTGCGGGGATCTTTCTGGGAAGAAAAAGCAAAGCTCTGGAAAAAGTCAGGGAGGTCAGTCCGCTTATGTGGGGCCCCGGGATCCTTCTTGCTCTGGTTTGCCTGGTTTTCGGAATTTTTGCCGCCTCATGGGTGGTTCCACGGATCATCATGCCTTTGTACGGTTCCTTCGGGTACACGGGCATCTGGCAATCCACCACCGTCTCCATGCTGATCCTGGCCTCCATTGTGCTGGGTGTGTTAATTTACTGGCTGGCCGGGGTCCGCCGGTTTCGCACCGACGAAATATTTATCGGCGGTGAAACCACGCGGGACCAGACAGATTTCCCGGTAACCGGTTTTTACAAAACCATTCAGGACTTCAGGTTTTTCTCTGTGATTTACAAGCAGGCGGAAAAGAAATGGTTCGATATCTACGATGTGACGGCAAAAATTGTGTTTTCACTGGGGAACCTTCTGAGTAAAGCTCATACCGGCGTTCTGACAGCCTATGCCATCTGGATCTTTGCCGGGCTGGTGCTGTTCATGCTGATCCTGTTTCAATTCATAATTCTCTGACCGCTATGGAAATCATTCTTTCTGTCATACTGATCTTTATGATCCTCGGGGCCATTTTTGCCCTCCATGCAAAAGATCTCCTGTCGGCCCTGGTGTCCATGGGGATTGTGGGGTACGGCCTGGTCATCTGTTTTCTGTTGCTCAAGGCGCCCGATCTGGCCATTGTACAGATTGTGGTGGAAACCATTACCCTGATTATTATGGTGGCGATCGTTCTGGACAGCACCCGTCACGAACTGAAGGAAAAGGCGGCCATAAGACACGACGGCCAGTCGTTCATGAATACCCGGCTGGTTGGGAACATTTTCATCGCCGTTTTCCTTGGACTGGTTCTGTTTTATAGCTTCCGCCTGGCTTCCGCCCATCTCACGGAATTCGGTGAACACGGTTTGAGAATGGCAGGGGCCTATATGGAAGGAGCAGCCGGGAAGACAGGAAGCGTGAACCTGGTAACAGGGGTTCTGTTCGATTTCAGGGGATACGACACCCTGGGTGAGGCCACTATTCTCTTCACCGCGGTGGTGGGAGTACTTACTGTATTGAGACTGAAAGGAAAACATTCATAAAATCAGGTAATCATGCAAGGAATGTCCATCATTGTGAAAAAAGTGGCCCAGTTGCTTTCAGGGCTGATCTTCATGTATGGCATCTATATCATCACGCACGGGCACCTGACTCCAGGCGGCGGATTTGCCGGGGGAGCCATCCTGGCAGGATCACTGATACTGCTGGTGCTGGCTTTCGGGAGCGATGTGATGCGGCTCCAGAAAAGGGAAGCCGGATCGTCTATCATGGAAAGTGCCGCCATTCTGGGTTTTCTATTGCTGGCTGTGGCAGCCATCATAGCCGGCGCAGGGATATTCTTTTACAACTACCTGCCCAAAGGGCAGCTTTTCCATCTGGTCAGTGCGGGGGTCATTCCCCTGTACAACATCATGGTAGGGATTGAGGTGGCGGCAGCCCTGTTCACCATTTTTCTGGCACTGGTAATCTATAAAGAAGAACTGAAACAATGACTCTGTACCTGCTTTGCTTTTTGCTTTTCCTCGTTGGATTATACGGGGTGCTCACCAGAAGGAACCTGATCAAGATTGTGATCGGATTGTCGTTCATGGAATTCAGCATCTTCCTTCTGCTGGTTCTGATCGGTTATGTAAAGGGTGGGGAGGCCCCCATCCTGCAGCCCGGAATGCCTGCCACAGGGTTTGTCGATCCCCTGCCCCAGGCCATGGTGCTCACGGCCATTGTAATCGGCCTGGCCACCAATGCCATGCTGCTGGCCATTGCCATCAGGCTGTATAAAAAATACGGAACATTTGATATACGGAAGATCAACCAACTAAAAGGATAGGACATGGAATCCTTCATTCCCTTATTCGTTATTTTACCGCTGGCTGCAGCCTTCCTGATCCCTATTGTGGGAAAGTTCGTATCCGGCTTTCAGATGACCCTGTCGAACCTGGTTTTCCTTTTCCTGGCGGCCGCCGGGGTGTGGTTCCTGTTCGACAGCAATACGGAAGCCGTGAGTTACACGGTGGGAGGCTGGGAACCTGTGAACGGAATCCCCATTGCCATTTACCTCGTGGCCGACGGGCTCAGCCTGATCATGCTGGCCATAATCAACACAATGGCTTTTTTGTCGGGTTTCTACGCCATATCCTATCTGAAGCAATATACCGCTCCCGACAATTTCTATGCCCTGTTGTGCCTGATGGTGGCAGGTATGAACGGGGTGGTGCTTACGGGCGACCTGTTCAACCTGTATGTATTCCTGGAGATCGCCGTAATCGCATCGTATGCCCTGGTGGCTTTCGGAACCGGGAAGGAAGAGCTGGAAGCCTCCTTCAAATACCAGGTACTGGGTGGAATTGCATCCCTGCTGATCTTGTTCGGGGTGGCTATGGTGTACTGGAAAACCCGCACCCTCAATATTGCCGATGCAGCTACCCTGCTGAAGCATTCCCATGACCGCACATTTCATCTGTTTGTACAGTTGCTTTTCATCACGGGATTCGGACTGAAAGGAGCCCTGATCCCTTTCCATGCCTGGCTGCCCGACGCCCATTCATCGGCCCCCTCTCCTATCTCAGCCATGCTATCGGGCGTACTTATCAAGGCGATCGGGATCTACTGCATGATAAGGATTTTCTTCAATATGTTCATTCTGACAGAGGAATTTGCTGTCATCCTGACCACTCTTGGAGCTCTGTCGATGGTCCTTGGGGCTCTTATTGCCATGGTGCAGAATGATATGAAACGCATGTTTGCCTATTCAAGCATCAGCCAGGTAGGATATATCATTACAGGTATTGGAATGGGAATGATTATCCTGGCCAGAAAAGGAGATCAGGGAATTGCTGCTCTGGCCATCGGAGGTGGTTTGTTCCATATGATAAACCATGCCGTGTTCAAGGGGCTTTTATTCCTCAATGCAGGAGCCGTGGAATATGAGAACCGGACCCGGAACCTGGATGAACTGGGTGACCTTTCCACGGTTATGCCGGTAACATACGGCACCTCCCTTACCGCTTCGCTTTCCGTATCCGGCATTCCCCCGTTCAATGGCTTTTTCAGCAAGCTGATCATCATCATTGCAGCCATACAGGGACACTTTTATCTGCTGGCAGCTCTTGCCGTTGTGGTCAGCATCATTACGCTGGGATATTTCTTGAAATTCCAGAAACAGGCATTTTTCAACGTATCAAGATTTTTTAACAAACTAAAGATCAAAGAGGTACCTTTTACCATGTGTTTTTCCATGATCGTCCTGGCAATCCTGTGCCTGGTGCTCAGCCTGCTTGTATTCCCGGGTCCACGTGATCTTATTCTCACACCGGCCGTGGAGGCGGTTATGAATGTGAAAGAATATTCAACTATCATAACAGGAATCTGATATGAGATACATTGCCTTATACATCGTCCTGTTCGGATTCTGGCTTTTGCTGACCTTCAGCCTGGCCACGGACAACCTGATCGTGGGCGCGGTGGCTGCCCTGCTGATCACCCCTTACTTCGGGAATTATTTCGTGAAAGATGTAGGGAAATGGGTGCAACCCCACAGGTACGTATGGCTGGTCATCTACCTGTTTATTTTTACATGGGAATGCATCAAGGCCAATTTTGATGTAGCATACCGGGTGCTTCACCCGGCCATGCCCATCAAGCCGGGCATTGTGAAGGTAAAACTGAATCTGAAAACCGATATGGCCCGCGTCATGCTGGCCAACTCCATCACCATGACACCGGGTACTATATCGGTGGATATTGTGGACGATTATATATACATACACTGGATCTACGTCAGCAGCGTAGAACCTGAGATCTACAGCCGGAAAGTAGCCGGCCGATTTGAAAAATACATAAAAATGATATTCGAATGACAACGGTTCTTCACATTCTGCTTTATGCACAGATCCTGCTGTGTTTTTTCTGCCTGTACCGGGTGGTTATGGGTCCGACCATTCCCGACCGGATGGTGGGGATCGACATTTTCGGAGTACTGGTTGTGGGGATCTGTGCCATTCTGACCATCCTTACGGGAAGGATGTTCATCATCGACATCGGAATAGCCTGGATCATCCTGAGTTTTATCGGGACACTGACTATGGCGAAATATCTCAGTAAAAAGAAACTCAATGAATAGCACAAGCATCATCACCGTCGTTCTGCTCTGCATCGGGGTACTGTTCAACCTGTTCGGATGTATAGGACTGGTAAGGCTTCCCGATGTATACAACCGGCTTCAGTCGGCCACCAAATGTGTCACCCTGGGAACCTGCAGCATTTTGCTGAGCCTGGTGGTTTATTTCGGGTTCAACGATACCGGAGTAAAAAGCCTGGTGGCCATACCTCTTCTATTCTTTGCCTCCACAGTAGGTGCACATGCCCTGGCTCGCGGAGCATACTATTTTGGTGTGAAACTGGGCGAAGGCACTGTCAAGGACGATTATAAGGAACAGGTTGAAATTGAAGAAAAAAAACAACAACTCCATGAGATACCCTAAACTGAGAGAACTCAGGGAAGCAGTATTATCCCTGGTGACCCCGGCCTATACTACCCGGTTCCCGAAGGAACCGCATACTCCGTTCAAAAATTACCGGGGAAAACCCATAGTTAGTGATGCCGACTGTGTGGGCTGTGAAACCTGTGCCAATGTCTGCCCGCCCGGAGCCATCACCTTCAGAGACGACAAGGAAAAACGGATCAGGATCATTGAAAGGGATTACGGCAAATGTATCTTTTGCGGTCAGTGTGAGGAACACTGTATCACCGGCAAGGGAGTGAAACTGTCGGATGAAATATACGACATAGCCCAGTTTGACAGAACCGTTCTGATGGAAAGGCAGGAAAAGGAACTCCTGATCTGTGAATCGTGCGGAGCCGTTATTACCACAAAAGAACACCTGGCCTTTATGCACAGGAAACTGGGACCCAGAGCATTTTCCAGCCTGCTGAACCTGAATGTGCTCAATGAACAACTGCGCCTGGCCCGGGCAGAAGATATCAAGGTGGGTGTGCGTGACGGGCTGAAGCGAAAAGACATGTTCAACATAGTGTGTCCCAACTGCCTGAGAAAGATACTGGTCAAAATCAGTTACTGATGTCTGATGGCAAAAGTCATACCGGTCAGGGGGATTCCGAACGGATCCTGTTCGCCGGGATCGGAAATCTGCTCCGGTCGGACGACGGTGTGGGAGTAACCCTCTGCCGCAGGATCATCCCCGCTGAAAACCGGCAGATCCTTCTGGCAGAAATGAGCATTGAAAATTACATTGGCAAGATCAACCGTATGGCCCCTGAAAAGCTGATACTGGTTGATTGCGTTGATTTCGGACGCCGGCCCGGATACTGGAAATTCCTGCCGGTGGAAGAGCTGAAAGAAACCACTTTCCATACACACCATATTTCACTTAAAACGGTTTCCGAACTGTTCGATATGCCGGTATGGGTACTGGGAATCCAGCCACGCCGTCTTGAGTTCGGAGAAAGCCTCTCCCCTGACGTGCAGGCTACCGCAGATCATCTGGCAGAGATCATCAATGCATCCGGAGGAACGGGATGTTTCGATGAACTGGAAGCCGCCACCTGTTTAGAAAAACTGTAAACCCACAAGCCATGGAAGATTTCATATGTCCAATTTGCAGGGGGCATCTCCGAATCGGTGATGACCTGATTTTCTCACTTAAGAAGAAAAACAACAAAAAGGGATTGATCATCCTGAGTCCCGAGCTTGGCAATTACACGTACCGCAAACATGAAGACCTGGAACTGGAAGAAGGAGAAGAACTTACATTTTTCTGTCCTATCTGCCATGCCAACCTTACTTCTGATGTGGATAAAAACCTGGTGAAGGTTATCATGGTTGACGAGAAGGGCGATCGGTATGAAATTCTCTTTTCAGACATTGTGGGAGAAGAATCAACCTACAAGGTAAAGGGGAAAGATGTATTCAAAACCGGAACCGACGCCGAAAGATATCAGAAATACTGGGATGTTCCGGACGAATATAAGAAGTACATCTGATTTTTTTTACCTTGCGGAAAAAAAATACGATGACCAGTTTCCGCAAGCATCCCCTGTACGGGCCACAAGATTTCGACGGTATTTTCGCCACCACATGGGCGCTTTACAAGAAGCATTTTTCCTGGCTTTTCCTGTATTCCTTCCTCTTCAGCCTGGTGCTATCCCTCCCGGGCATTTATCTGATCGACATGGACAGTCTCATCGAGTTGCAGACCACACCCAATCTGCAGGCACTATCCTCTATGACGGGAAACCTTTTTCTTTATCTGGTGACCATACTTCTGGGATACAGTCTTCTTTACCTTCTGCTTCACCATTTCATCATCAGAAAAGAAGAAGAACCATGGCTGCCGGCGGGCACTTTGTTTATAGAATCCGTCACAAAACATTATCTTCCCTACCTGCTGGTGATGATCATTGCAGGATTGCTGTTCTTTGCAGGAATCTTTTTGGGCGTATTTCTTCTGGTGATAGGCAGCCTGCTGGCCGCAGTATATCTGGGAACCGTATTTTTCCCGGTTACCCCCGCATTAATTGTGGAGAAACGCGATCCGTTTGCCACCATCGGACGCTGTTTCAGCCTTGTCCACGGCTATTTCTGGCCTACTGTTGGTCAGGTACTGGTTTTCATGATCCTGTACCTGATTGTATCGTTCCTGCTGGGCATCCTGGCCTCTGCTCCCTATGCCGGGAATCTGTTCCAGATCATGTCCCATCCCGAAGTAGCCGGAGAAATGATTTCAGACAACCGGTTCATTAACATGCAGAACCCTTTGATGATACTCCTCAATGCTGCGGTAAGCGGGGCATTGCTTCCGTTCATTCCGGCCTTTGCCACTACCCTGTATTTCAATCTCAGGGCCAGGGAAGACGAACGTTCTCCTTTTCCTGAAAGAACGGAAGAAGATGAATAAAAGAAGTTATTCTTCCGGATTTCTGATCCCTTTGATCAGAAAATACAGGGGGATTCCCGCCAGAATAGTCACCATGGCAATGGTCGATTCAAGAGGCCGGTCGATAAAGGCAATCACCAGAATGGCCAGGCTGGTAAGAAGAAAAAAGAGGGGAGTAAAAGGATATCCCCATACTTTCACAGCCGTATCGTCGCCCAGCTTCCTTTTTCTTGCCAGGTAAATCCCGGCAACGGCCACCAGAGGGAATACCCCCAGCGCAAATTCGATATACACCAGCAACTGCTCGAGGGTTCCGGCCAGAATCATCACCACGGCAACCAGACCCTGCAGCAGAATGGCTTTCCCGGGGACTCCGAATTTTTTATGGATCTGAGATGCAAAATGGAAGAACAAACCTTCCCTGGCCATGGCATAATACACCCGTGGACCAATGATAATATAGGCACTGAGTGAAGAAAGCAGCGCCAGGCTGATGAGAATGGACAATGATCTGCCCGCCCAGGCTCCGAATGCCTTTTCCGATGCCAGTCCCACCACAGGGATAACACCCGTCACTTCCCCGTAAGGGATCATATATAGAATAAAGAAATTGAGAAAAAGGTACAGCCCCATCACAATAAAGGTTCCTGTAAGAAGGGAGATGGGAAGGGTACGGGCAGGATTTTTCACTTCACCCGCAATATAAGCGCTGGCATTCCACCCGCTGTATGAAAACATAACCAGCAGCATGGCCGTTCCCAGGGCCATGGTTCCGCCGCTTTCGACTGACAGGGTGATCTTTGAAATGTCACCACCCCCCAGATACAGACCGGCAATACCAAGACCCAGAATAATCAGTATTTTGATCACCGTGAGAATATTCTGGGTAATGGAACCGGTTTGCACTCCCAGATAATGAATTCCCGTAAATACCAGGATGATCAATATGCCCAGCGCTTTCACTGCCATAGCTTTTTCGCCGGGAAAAAGGGATTCCGCCCATGCCTGCCCGGCCAGGAAATACTCCGAAAAGGCAAGGGCACTGCCGGCAATGGGTGCTGAAAATCCCACAAAAAAGCTCGTCCATCCGGTAAGAAAACCCAGGACCGGGTGAAAAAGCCGTTTCAGGTATATGAATTCGCCGCCGTCGTCAGGCATACGGGTAGCCAGCTCAGAATAACACAGGGCCCCGGAAAGGGCAATGATCCCTCCGGCAAACCAGCAGGCCATGATCCACAAGGGCCCGGGAAGATGTTGAGCCATTAAGCCGGTAGTGGTAAAAATACCTGCCCCAATCATATTGGCCACCACAATGCTGGTGGCCGTGAACATGCCGAATTTTCTTTTTACTCCGCTGTTTTTTAAGTATACTGACATGCCGTATTCTTCATAAGACGACTGGTGATGATCAGGTCATCAACACGGGTTTGATGCATCTGATTTTTATGCAAGGTAATGAGAATTTTATTTTACAGAAAAACAAATAAATATTTCCTTCCACAAATCCCAGGGTTGTCCACAAAATCATGATCTGGAACAATATTTGCTCGGAGGAATAAAATTAATGGAGGATACCCCGGAAGCGATTACTTTATTTAACTGATACAGAAGTGAAATTTGTTTTTTATCTGTTTCCCGCACACCATGATATGTATCATTACCGTACACCGGGTGTCCACTTTTAATACACAAAACATAATATGGAGAAAGAAGAAGGCAACATTTTGATCGTGGATGATGATTACAGTATTCTGAATTCGCTGAAGATATTCCTGCAGTACGAATTTCACCATGTATTCACTCTGAAAAATCCTCAGCAGATCCCGGAAATTCTGAAAAAGGAGGATATTGACATCATATTACTCGACATGAATTTTACACCGGGAAAAAACAACGGAACCGAGGGAATTTTCTGGTTGAGGAATATCCTGAAACAGGACCCCCAGGCAGTGGTGATCATGATCACCGCATTTGGAAATGTGGATCTGGCCATAAAAGCCATCAAGGAAGGAGCGGTCGATTTTATCATGAAACCATGGGACAACGAAAAGATGATTTCCACTCTCCGTTCGGCATACCAGCTCAAACAAAGCAAAAAAACCATCAGAATGCTTCAAAACCGTCAGACTCACCTGCATGAAGAGCTGAACAGGGATTATACGGTTTTTCTGGGACAATCGCCAGCCATAAAAAAGGTAACCGAAACAGTCAGGAAAATTGCTGCTACCGATGCCAATGTCCTGATACTCGGCGAGAATGGAACAGGAAAAGAACTAATTGCCAGGGAACTCCACAGGCATTCAGGGCGAAGGAATGAAATTTTCATCAGTGTGGATATGGGCAGCCTGCATGAGAACCTGATTGAAAGTGAATTATTCGGGCATGTGAAAGGCGCTTTTACCGACGCCGGCACTGACAGGACAGGAAGGTTTGAAACGGCTTCGGGAGGAAGTCTGTTTCTGGATGAAATAGGGAACCTGAGCCTGCCCCTGCAATCGAAACTCCTGAATGCACTGCAAAACCGTTGTATCACACCCATCGGATCCAACAGGATCATTCCCATTGATATCAGGCTGATCTGCGCCACGAATCAGGATCTGCACAACATGATAACAAATGGTACCTTTAGGGAAGATCTGTACTACCGCATCAACACCATTGAACTGCGGTTACCTCCCCTAAGAGAAAGAAAAGAAGATATTCTGATACTGGCCCGTCATTTTCTGAAGCAATTTGCCTCCAAATACGGAAAACCTTTGCCCAGAATTACCAGAAAGGCAGCAGATCAGCTGATCATGCACGACTGGCCGGGTAATGTAAGAGAACTGAAACATACCATGGAAAAAGCGGTGATACTGAATGACTCTGGAGTATTGCTTCCCGAAGAACTGATCGGGAAAAATCCACTGAATAAAAATACAGGATCTTATCACCCCATGACACTGGAGGAGATCGAGAAGGAAGGTATCCGGCGTGCCCTGAAGCGAAACCAGGGAAACATGAGCCGCACAGCCCGCGAGCTGCAGATTGCCCGACAGACCCTGTATAATAAAATGCGGAAATTCGGGCTTTGATGGCAAACCAAAAGCCCTCAGTTTCACACCACAACCGTTAAATTTCCCGGATCATCCGGAATTGCACTGATTATTATAAAAAATCAGGCCCTGCTTTTCGCAGGGCCTAACCCTAAGCCTAACCTAACCTTAACCTATGAAACTTCCCGAAAGGGAACGAATATTTTCTACTATATATACGTTTAATGGCTCAAAAAGTTATAGAAAATCATTATTTTTTATTTTTTTAACAATTTAAAACAGAAAGCAGTACAAAATATAACCTCTTTAATTAAAACAATTATCATGCCAATCATGTTTTTACATTCCTTTTTGATTCATTTATTTTTTACTGCAAAAGTTTTACTACTTTTATGCATCGATAGATAAATTATTCATTAAACCGGTTATTATGGGAAAAGGAGACATAAAAACAAGAAGAGGGAAACTATTCAGGGGAACATACGGAAAAACGCGCAGAAGAAAAAAGCGCACACATGTCATTCCTTCCCCCCCTTCGAAAAAAATCGGAAATGCAGCAGATTCGCATGCGCCTGATACCGGAAAACCCGTAAAAGAAAAAAAAGAGGCTACCCGGGATATTGCAGAACCAACGGAAAATAAGGTAAAAGAAGAAAAAAAACCTGCTGCAAAGGCAAAGAAAGAAGCCCCTAAAACTAAGAAAAAAGTAACCAGAAAGTCATCCACTGCGGCAAAAGAGAAAACCACGGCAGCAAAGGAAGTCAAAGAAGATAAAACAAAGGCCGACAGCGAGGCAAAGGCTTCTGAGAAAAAAGCTGCTGAGACACCGGAAAAAAAGAAAAAAAGCACAGCAAAACCGGCTGCAAAAAAAACCACTGCAAAAACTGGTTCAAAGAAAGAGAAGGCAGAATAAACACGAGGGACTTAGGCTGCTTCATTCAGTACCTTGTACCTTTTAACTGGCAATATGGTTTAGCGGACCCATTTTTTCACTGCCTCACGGATTTCTGAAACGAATAAAACTCTTCCGGTCTGGTTACTTTCTCGAATAAAATCGCGCAAGCTTCGGCTTTTTACATTCGAAAAATCACCGGTTATTGCCAGATTGAACCGATAATTGGAGCATTTTTGTAAAAATTCGCCGGCCAGTCCGGTGCGCAGATCAAAAAAATCCACAGGAAGATGGGTTTCATTGATGATGATCCCTGATGCACCCCGGTAATAATTTGCGGTAGCTATCAGATCAAGCATATCCTGTGTATCCTGTATGCAATGAGCGGGACCTTTTAACTCAGCATAAATCGATCCGTCAATGGTATGGTATTCCAGTTCCATAACTACTGGCTTATGAAAATTTGATAGAACAATGGTAATACATATTTTTAAAAAATGTTTGTTTTACCACCGATGTACATGACACAATGAAAATTCTGATCGCTCCCGCCCCTTTTAAAGACAGCCTTTCCGCCCGGGAAGCCGCCGAAGCCCTGGCCAGGGGATTCTGTCAATCCATACCCGGAGCGGACCTTATTGTGCTCCCTGTTGCCGACGGAGGAGAAGGAACGGTGGAGGCCCTGGTACATGCCGGAAAGGGGAAATTTATTAACAGCAGAGTGTGTGATCCCCTCGGTCGTCCTGTTGTGGCCCGGTGGGGTTTGATCGACGGCGGATCAACAGCCGTGGTAGAAATGGCAGCTGCTTCCGGTTTGGAACTCCTGGAACCGGCAGAAAGGAATCCGTGGTACACTTCCACATACGGAACCGGGGAACTGATCAGGGAGGCGTTGGACCGTGGCTGCCGGGAGATTATTGTAGGTATGGGCGGAAGCGCTACGGTGGATGGGGGAACCGGAATGGCCATGGCACTCGGAATACAGTTTCTTGACAAGAAAGGCATGACTGTGTCCAGGGGAGGGAGGGCTCTTTCCCTGATCAAAACCATCGATACCACCCGGCTCGATCCCCGGGTCAAGGATGTCCGCATCCGTGTGGCCTGTGATGTACAGAATCCCATGACCGGAAAAGAAGGGGCGGCCCGTGTGTATGGCCCTCAGAAGGGTGCCAGTAAGTCCATGGTGGAAAAACTTGAGAAAGGGATGATACGGTATGCTGAACTGATCAGAATAACCACGGGTAAAGATATTTCCGGAATTTCCGGAACTGGCGCTGCAGGTGGACTGGCAGCAGGTCTGACGGCATTTCTGGGGGCTTCCCTGGAAAGCGGATTTGAACTGATCAGTCATTATCTGCAACTGGAAGAGAAGATCAGGGAGTGTGACCTGGTTGTTACCGGAGAGGGACGAGTGGATGCCTCTTCCCTGCACGGAAAGGCGCCGGCGGGCATTGCCGGTATGGCACGGAAATTCAATAAGCCGGTGCTTGTTTTTGCCGGTTCGCTGGGAAAGGGAGCCGAAGGTTTTTATGAAATGGGGGTCCAATCCCTGATCCAGGTTACCCCCCCCTCCTTCGCTCTGGAAAAAGCTCTGGCAGAAGCGGCGGGCTTTCTGGAGAAAGCGGCAAAAGAAACAGCAACCGAACTATTCTGACCTCCGCTATCTGGCAGGTAAATTTTTGCCGTGGTTAATCGGCCCTTCTTCTGAGTATCCTTCCCAGTTTTTCTATGGCTTCCTCGATCGACTCGTCGGGTTTGATCACGTTGTATTCACCCCAGAAATCGGGATCCTCAAAATCTGCCACCTGGTCTTCCAGTACGTCGTTTAGCCGGGTGGTTTCGCGCATTCTGAAACGTACCACATTTTCCGGATCGATATCTGTCACGGCCATTTCGGACACAATGGTATACCGTGAACTGAATAATTTTTTCCTCCACCGGCTCCTGATCCGGAGTTCAGCCCGTACATAACTGAAATACCAGGTATTGTCGATCAAACGGTAACGCATCAGATAATTGGCATCCTGCACCTCAATTTTCATACCTGCCGGTTTACGTACAATAAAGTAAGGTGTAGCATGTTCGATCATTTTGGGGCTGACAGAAAATTCCATCCCTACAAAGGCATGGGTATCCATATCAATGAACATTTTCCCCTTGTAAAGGGGGAAATTGATCCCGTCTTTCTGGTCAAATTCAATCACATATGCAGGACGATCATCTACCTCAATATTTCCTGCCAGACTGTAGTTGTAATAATCCTCGAAATCGGGCATCAGCAGATTCCCGTTATTTTTCGCCACATCGAGCAGGAAAGCAGTATAGGGTCCTCCCTGAAATTTCAGCAAAACGGTATCCAGCCTCCGGAGGTCTTCGCTTTTTCTGCCCTTGTAAATTCTCACCCTGTCGCCTTCTGCAAGACGTTTGTAACTGGCTTTGTATGTTTCCAGCACCGCTTCGGCCACCGCAACATATGTGCGGTTTTTCATGATCGTTTCGCGGTAAAATGAGGTCATCATCACCGGTTCCGAAGAATAGTTTTCAGGAATTTTGTCAATGGCTTCCCGGATCAGTTTAACAGGATCGCTCTGCACGATCATCACTTCACGAATAGGAATGGGGGCAGGCTCCATCTCAAACCGGTTTCCCACGGGATTGAGGCTGTGGATGGGAAATTCCATGTTTTTATATCCAAGGCAGGTGATACCCAGCTTCCGGTTAAGATACCTTCTGGGGACCTTGATCATAAATCCACCGTCGGCATTGGTAACTGTTCCAATATTAGTACCAACGATATATACATTCGCAAAAACCACCGGCTCACGGGTCCACTTATCGAGCACCGTACCCTGGAAAGACATAGTGCGCAGGGTATCCTGCGGCGCCAGCTGGCCTGCAGACCATAGCGGATGCATAATAAGCAGGAGAAGGATCATTACCCGAAAATATTTTCTTTCAGGGATTGTTTTCATTGGCTCACATTTTAACCTGGCATAAGATTCATAGCAAAAATACAATGGTTTTTTTCATTTCCATCTAAAAAAGAACGGAAATGCAAATTCTCACTGCTCTTCAGCAACAGGAAACCACACACGCATTTCACCCGGTCCGCGATTGTTCCACAGATGATATGGAATGAGGGTTACCTTCTGAATAGGTTCCTTGCCTTTGCCTATTTCTTTGGCATTCTCAAGGGAAACAGCCTGTCCTTCCACTATCCTGATACCCCCCAGCAGATCCGGCTCATGAAATACCTTAAATTCCGATCCGGGAAGAAACATCCAATCCAGCACTTTTCCATCGGGCTGGTCAGGCCATTCGGCACAGTAAACGAACGGTCCACGCTGAACCGCAATCCGGTTCCTGTCGGCCTCCACCCTTTCATCTGCCCTGATCATTCTGACCTCCATTGGCAGGATGAGTTCCAGGCGGTCCCCGCTTTTCCATACCTTTTCCAGTGCAAGGTATCCGTTTTGAATATCTGCAGTCAATTCTTCCCCGTTCAGCTTCAGTTGTACATTTTCCTCCAGGGGAGCAGCAAACCGGTACAGGTCACCCGGAATAGCTTGTTCCCGGGCCCAGCCGGGAATACGCAATCTGAGGGTAAACCGGTGCATGGTTTCCGGTTCCAGAATCAGCGCTACTTTTCCTTCCCATGGGAAACCGGTTTCCTGAACCACTTTTATTTCCTTGCCGTCCACATCCACAGTAGCCGTACTGGAAGCATAAAGATTCACGTAAAGCGAACCCGGGGCAGTGGCATACAGATATCCGGGCAGAGAGGGAATGAACCTGCTGATATTGGAGGGGCAACAGGCACATCCAAACCAGGGGCTTCGCTTGTGCTGTCCCTCTGATTCCAGGGGATTTGGATAAAAAAACAGATCGCCGCTCAGGGATACCCCCGAAAGAAGGGCATTGTACAGGGTACGTTCCAGCACATCCAGGTACTTTGCCTCGCCGTGATGAAGAAACATTCTGTAATTCCAGAAAACATTGGCAATGGAGGCACAGGTTTCACAGTAGGCAGTCATATTGGGCAAATCATAAGGCGCCCCGAACCCTTCATTGCCCCCGGTGGCTCCGATCCCACCGGTTACGTATATTTTTCTGTGCACCACATCATTCCATATCCGGTCAAGGGCAGCCATGTACGAAGTATCGTTATACAGGGCAGCGATATCTGCCATCCCGGAATACATATAGCAGGCCCTGACAGCATGCCCCACCGCTTCTCTCTGATCGGTCACTTTCAGGTGTGCCTGGTTATATTCCTCCCCTCCGGGACCTCTGACATCAAGAAAGAATTTCGCCAGATCGAGATACCTTTTTTCGCCGGTAACCCTGTAAAGTTTGACCAGGCCCATTTCAATCTCCTGATGGCCAGGGTAATTTTCTATTTTTCCCCACCCAAAATCATGGTCTATCAGGTCGGCTGCCCTGACAGCCACATCAAGAAAGGCTTTTTTGCCGGTAGCCTGATAATGGGCCACTGCCGCTTCCATCATGTGACCCAGGTTATAGAGCTCATGACTCAGTATATGGGTTTTCTCCCACCGGCTGTCGCCGATCCATTCATGGCTGCCATCCCCCATAATGGTACGGTAGGTATACAGGTACCCGTCCTCTTCCTGAGCCATGGAAATTATATATATAAGAGAATCCAGGTATTCTTCCATATGGCTGTCGGGAATGGTTTTTAAAGAATAACTGGCCCCCTCGATGATTTTGAATACATCGGAATCATCAAAAGTGTACTGCGAAGCGAAATTCCCTTCCGCCAGTCCTCCGGCAATCTCAAAATTCCTGATCCTTCCAGTACGTGTAGATTGTTCAATGGCGATGGGTATGGTCACCTCATGGTTTTTCCTGATACGTGGGGCCCAGAATGAATCGGCCATGGTTACCGAAGTGAAAGGCACCGGCCGGATGGGATAATCGCCAACATTGCGGGAAATATCCGTGCAACCCGATGTAACCAGAAAAAAACCGGACACACTAAAAATGAGCATTTTCATTCTTTTCTCTTTCATATTCATAACTTCTCATTTTTCATTCTGTTTTCTCTTATCCACATTCCTTTTCCCCGTTTCTTTTTACTTTTCCTCATCATTCTGTTCATGATGATAAAACTGATGCAGATAATGAAGCCAGCGGCCATAGGTTTCCTGAAGAACTGGCTGTACAGAAGTTTTGGGTTCAATTACATCCGTTATTTTCAGGTTGGCAAAAGCTTCTTCAGGTCCGGCATAAATTCCGGCGCCTATTCCCGCGGCCCTGGCAGCGCCCTGTGACCCGTCGGTATTGTACAATTCGATGGTTGCGCCGGACAGGGTGGCAAGTGTCTGTGTAAAAATCCCGCTCAGGAACATATTTGATTTACCTGCCCTGATAACCTTCGGTGTAATCCCCATTTCCTTCATAATATCCATCCCGTAAACAAAAGAAAATACAATACCCTCCTGAGCCGCCCTGAGCAGGTGCGCATGCCGGTGAATATTGAAATCAAGGCCCAAAATATGAGAATGGATATTCCGGTTTTCAAAGATCCTTTCCGCTCCGTTTCCGAAAGGCAGTACCGTCAGTCCTTCCGAACCGATTGGAACCGATTGGGCCATCTCATTCATCTGGGCATACGACAGGGCTTCCGGCGTGGCGTTGTTCTTAATCCATGCATTCAGGATACCCGTTCCGTTGATACAAAGCAATACTCCCAGCCTGGGCTTGTCAGGATCATGATTCACATGGGCAAAGGTATTGACCCTGGAAAGGGAATCATATTTTACCTCATTGCTGATACCGTACACTACCCCCGATGTGCCCGCCGTGGCCGCTATTTCACCCGGATTCAGCACCTTTAGGGAAAAAGCATTGTTTGGCTGATCGCCTGCCCGGTAGGATACCGGTGTACCGACCTCGAGTCCCAGTTCCTCAGCAGCCTGTGCGGTTAATTTACCCTGAACCGAAAAAGCAGGAACGATTTCCGGTATATGTTCCGGATTCAGACCATAATAATCCATGAGGAATCCTGCCAGTTCATTCTTCGTGAAATCCCAGAATATCCCTTCTGAAAGCCCCGAAATAGTGGTTTTTACCTCACCGGTCAGTTTCATGGCAATGTAATCACCCGGAAGCATGATTTTGTAGATCTTTTCATACAGATCGGGCTCATGGTCTTTTACCCACTTCAGTTTTGAGGCCGTAAAGTTACCGGGTGAATTCAGCAGGCTCTTCAGGCAACGGTCAGGGCCCAGTTCCTGAAATGCCTTGCGGCCAATATCCACAGCCCGGCTGTCACACCAGATGATTGAAGGCCGGATGACATTCAGTTCCCGGTCGACCATTACGAGGCCATGCATCTGATATGAAATGCCAATAGCCGAAATTTCGTCAGGTTCCACTGAAGAAAGGCTGATAATTTCCCAAACGGCTTTTCTGACATGCTTGTACCAAACTTCAGGATCCTGTTCAGCCCATCCGGTTTGCCCGGCCATGATCTCCATTTCCTTTTTGGGATGCATGGCGGAAACCAGGCATTTCCCTGTTTTCGCATCCACAACAGAAGCCTTAACCGACGAGCTTCCCAGATCAATTCCTAATAAATACATAGATAGCTGTTTTATATACCATACAATAATAACAAACCTGTGATTTTTAGGGAAGTTTCAAAGGACAAATTTACACGATTTTTTGAACCCGCGGGTTCTCCCATTTCGGTTACAGAGAATTGACACACACGAAAAAATGAAGTAACTTGGTAGAAAAAACAGGAAAACATGTGGATGTCGGTTCTATTGTTTTTTTTCACATCCTTTTTCCTTTCTCCGGGCTGTGACCGTTCCGGTGAGAGAAAAAAAAAGGAAACATCGGCTGTTATGAAGACGGAAGAACAGGAAAATGTGCCCACCGCCGACAGTATCTGGTGGAAAAGACCCCGCTTCAGCGAACGCAGGGAAGAAAGAGAAAAAATGGTACGCGATGCGCTGGCCAATTATCCTTATCACCGCATCCGCGACCAGAGAGTACTCGAGGCCATGCGGCATGTTCCCCGGCATAAATTTGTACCTCCAGGCCTTCAGGCGGTAGCATACCAGAATTACCCGCTTTCCATCGGATACGGCCAGACCATTTCCCAGCCATTTATTGTGGCTCACATGACCGAACTGCTGAAAGTAGAACCCGGGGATAAAATTCTGGAAATTGGTACCGGCAGCGGCTACCAGGCAGCCGTTCTGTCAGAGCTCACCCCACATGTATACACCATCGAGATTGTAGAAGAACTGGGAAAACAGGCTGCACAGTTACTGCACAGGCTGGGATATGAAACCATCCGGGTGAAAATTGGCGACGGATACGAAGGATGGCCGGAAGAAGCTCCTTATGACGGCATCATTGTTACCTGCGCTCCCGATGATATTCCGCCATCTCTGATTGAGCAGCTCAAACCAAGCGGAAGGATTGTCATCCCCCTGGGTGATCCGTGGGAAACACAGGTGCTGGTGCTTGTTGAAAAGGATAAAAAAGGGAACATCAGGAAAAACCGGCAATATGAGGTACGATTTGTCCCCATGACCGGAAAAGCGCAACGGTATTTTCCATAGAATCATACCTTTATAACACAAAGCCCAAACACATCGGGAAAAGGGAAGCAACTATGGAAAAGGAAGATTTAAAGAAGCTTTTGATCATCACCTTGTTTGCCACCGCTATGGGATTTCTGGAGGCTGTGGTGGTGGTGTATCTGAGAGAACTGTATTATCCCGGGGGGTTCACCTTTCCCCTGCAGATGATGACGGAAAAGATCTATCTAACCGAGATCATCCGTGAAGCTTCCACATTGGTCATGTTGCTTACCGTTGGCATTCTGGCAGGAAAAACAGCCTGGGAGCGGTTCGGATGGTTTCTGTTCTCCTTCGCCGTGTGGGACATTCTTTATTATGTGGCATTGAAGGTATTACTGAACTGGCCGGAATCACTTCTCACCTGGGATATTTTATTTCTGATTCCTGTGGTATGGGTGGGTCCAGTCCTGGCTCCTGTGATCAGTTCCCTGCTGATGATCTTTCTCTGCCTTATGATCCTGCATCTGAAAAAGAAGGGATTCAGGCACGGCTATAATCTGAAGGCCTGGCTAGTGCTGGGAACGGGGGCTCTGCTTACCTTTATCAGCTATGTTATCGATTACACCAGAATCCTGTTTCAAACTCCCCTGCACGAAGATTCCGGTTCGATTCTGAACAATCAGGCTCTGATAGAAGCAGTCAGCCGGTATGTACCCGAACGGTTTGCCTGGGAATGGCATATTGCGGGAAGTATCCTGATCGTTGCCAGCATGCTGTTGCATTATTCAAGACACGCCAGGGAAAAGAAAAACGCCTCATGAGTGTGTCCACCCCCGGGCTGAAACAGAAAGAATCATCAGGCGCAAAGACCGAGCGGGAATAATCCAATCCGGTTTTTTTATTGGTATGACTTTTGGCAAGATTATTGACCTTTACCATATTTTACATGATACTGCACTTTTGTCAGTGTTTATCAATCAGAGGAATATTGTATGCAAGTAGAAACCATTTCAAGGAAATACAGGGAGATCTGCCGGCTGGTCACTTCCAAAAGGATCAAGGAAGCGCTGGTTTTGGTGGAAACCATGATCAGACAGACCGGCATGGGAGATCATCGCATCCAGCTGGAACATCTGGAATCAACATACCGCCAGATGCTGAAGTACACCCTGGAGGGAGTACAGGACCCCGACAGGCAACGTATTTACAATAAACTACTGGCCTCGATCCTTCAACTGGCACAGGATGTTAGGGAATATCTCATGTCGCACCACTCAGGATGGCATCTTTACTGGCTGAAGGAGGAGCTGGGAAAAGAGCAGAAGCTTACCGGTGTGGATATTGTTGAAAAACTGGAAGACCTTACCTTCAAAAAAGAACTGGATGAACTGCTGCATGAATCGGCTGCCATATCTGAGGAAGCATATACTCTGCGTTCAAAAAAATACAAGGAATTAAGGATCAAAATATTCAGGCATCTGTGGCTGAGTGACAAATACCGGGAAGCCGAACTGGAACTGGTAAAGATCATACGGAACAGGGAACGTTTTTCATGGTACGACCGGAGTGTCTTTGTCAGTGCGGTTACCCTCTCCCTGATCAGGTATTTCCACGAAGAAAAATTCCGCATTCTGTTTGATTTTTTTGAAGAAGGAGAAGATCAGGTATGGCAGCGCGCCCTGACGGGGCTGGTATTTGCATTGTACCATTTTGACAGCCGGCTGTTCATATTCCCGGAGATCATGCACCGGCTTGAAGCCATGGCAGAAAAAACGGGCATTGAGAAGAACCTGGAAATAATCATCCTGCAGATCATCCGTTCCAGAGAAACGGAAAAAATCTCCAGAAGACTCAGGGAAGAGATTATTCCCGAAATGGCCAAACTCACGCCGAATATTCAGGAAAAACTGGATCTGGATAACCTGCTGAAAGACGACCTGGCAGATGAAAGGAATCCCGACTGGAAAGAAGTATTTGAGGATTCAGAAGATCTTTTCGGAAAAATGGAAGAATTCTCCCGGCTTCAAATGGAAGGTGCCGATGTGTTCATGTCGGCTTTTTCCCTGCTGAAACATTTTGATTTCTTCCGGGAGATCAGCAACTGGTTCCTTCCCTTTTACCCGGAAAATGACATCATTGATGAATCGCTTGGAAACGAGGATGCCGTTATTGACCACCATACCTTCACTGAAGGTCTTTACAGATCGGCATTCCTGTGTAATTCAGATAAATACTCTTTCATTCTGAATGTAAAACAAATGCCTTCCAAACAAAAAAACATGGTGCTGAAACTGTTCAGCATGGAACTGGACGGCATGCGTGAAATGACCGAACAGGAGAATATGCATCATCCGGAGGCAAGGAACCAGGCAGTTTTCACACAGTATATACAGGATCTGTACCGGTTCTTTAAGCTATATCCTGATAAACGGGAATTTCCCGATATTTTTACAGGAAAGCTGAACATCTACGATGCAGCTTTTTTCAGGCAGCTCATCAACGACCGTAACATCATCAGAAAAATTGGGGAATACTTTTTTGAAAAGGACTATTTTGAAGAAGCACTGGAAATATACCTGCGACTGCTTACCGAAGAACCATCGGCAGAGATTACGGAAAAAACAGCATACTGTTACCAGCGGCTGGGAGATTACCAGGCAGCATTGAAATACTACAAACAGGCGGAACTTTTCGATACCAACCGGCTATGGAACCTGAAAAAGATCGCTTTTTGCTACCGGAAGATGAAAATGCCCCAGGAAGCCCTGGAATATTATACGGAAGCCGAAAAACTGCAACCTGACGATCTGTATCTTCAGGCTTCCATCGGCCGTTGCTATCTGGACCTGAAAAAATACGACCAGGCATTGAAATATTATTTCAAGGTGGAATTTCAGGATCATGAAAACAAGAAGGTGCTCAGACCCATTGCCTGGTGTTACTTTGTCACCGGTAAGCTGGACCAGGCCAGGAAATATATGGATAAAATTCCCGATGAACACATCATGATGTATGATATGGTAAACCGGGGACACATGGAATGGAGTGCCGGAAACCGGCAACAGGCAGTGGAATGGTACCGCAGGGCCATCCTGGAAAAGAAACTTCCGCCTGAAAAGATAACCGAGATGGTGGCGGAGGATACGGAAATACTGACCTCATACGGAATAAACCCTGATGATATTCCCATTCTTCTCGACTACCTGCTGTACAGCCTGGATAATGAATAACAAAGGAGGTCCGGCCGGACCTCCTGAATAAAAGCATAATGTCAATGCTGTGTAAGCGGTCTGCTAAAAGAAATACCAGGGAAATTCACATTCTTTCGGCATATACGAAAGAGTTCTTTTCGGCGGCCTGGGAGGAGGATCGGTTTGCCGGTAGTCCCCGCTGTCGCGACGGGTCGATCTGTCGTGCCTGTCCCGGTAATCTTTATCTCTGAAGTCATCGTGGTCTTTCCCATCCTCCCGGTCCCTTCTGTCACGGTCACCGTCACGACCCCTGAGAGGTCCCATTTCCAGTTTTTCAATCTGCTCTTTGGTAAGCAAAGGATAGAGGGTATCCCGATACTCTTTCATCAGGGCAATAAATTCTTCCCTGTATTTCTTTTTCAGTTCATAATTTTTCTGCCCGTATTTGATGATTACAGGAACGATCTTTTCTTTCTGTTCCGGGGTTGGATCAAGGATGGAAAGGGTCCTTACACGGAAAGCTTCAATGCTGTTAAAGGCCCTGAAATCTTTCATTTTGTTGTGTCTGATCCAGGCCGATGTGGCCATTCCCAGCAGGAAGCCCAGCACCAGGGTGCAGATCAGAATAATAATGGAACGGGTTTTCATAATACGTGTTTTGATTAGTTCTGATACAGCAGGTAACTGATCAAATTATCATCTGAAAAAGAATTGGTACCGAAAAACGATTCGATTGACAGGCTACCCTGGGACAGATAAAAACTAAATACCAGGATAAACAGTGCGGCCACTCCTGCAATGGAGATCCATTTAAAGGCAGGAGCAATGCCAGGAAAGAGCTCGGCATTTTGTGATTGTATTACCTGCGATGCAATACGGTTCATGGTCCGGTCAACAAAACCTGGCCGGAAATGATAATCTCTTTCCGACAGGAGTTCCGAAAGTTTTCTGATCTCCCTCCTGCTTTTTTCCAGGTCAGGCATTTTCTTCATGGCCCGGTCAAGCTTTTTTTTCCGGGTTTCCGTCAGAGCATTTTCCTCTGACATCCACAACCAGCGGTAAAATTTTCCACGCTTCATTTAGATGAGGTGTTTAAGTTTGCCTTGCAGTTGCATCTGAGCCCGTGACAGGCGCGAAAGGACCGTACCCAGAGGCAGTCCCAGTATTTCGGCGGTTTCCTTCGTGGTATACCCCTGAACCAGCCGGAGGTTTACCACAGCCCTGAAACCAGGTTCGAGCGATTGAATGGCCTTGTCGATCATTTCTCCTTTTTCTTTTTCTTCATGATCCTGCGACTCATCCACAATATCCATTTCTTTTTCTTCTTCGTTCCATATTTGCACCAGCGAGCCTGTTCTTTTGCCCTTTTTCAGCACATTGTACGACAGGTTGATGGCAATTCTGGTCAGATAAGTTCCCAGAGACGAATCCCCGCGGAATGAATGAATGGATTTAAAGAACCTGATAAATGTTTCCTGTCCCACATCATCTGCTTCAGCCGTTTCTCCCAGCATGCCAATCACTGTTCTGGCAATCTTCCCTTCATACCGGCTGACAATCTCTGCAAACGCGTTCATATCGCCCTGCCTGGCCATTTCAACCAGCTCCCAATCGTTATGGATCTTCTTCGATGTCAAGGCGATTGTTCAATCTTTAGACAACTCGTGCATGGTTTTTATTCCCTCCCGGGAACTGAACTGCCGAAAAACATATGAAATCAGTACTTTTGAACAAAAGTAACTCTTTTTTCATGAATTCATGAACTGGGAAGCATTCAGAAAGGAAATTCGAAACTGCACTGTCTGCCCGCTGCACCTTACAAGGAAACATGCTCTGCCGGGAGAAGGGAATATCCATGCCAGGATCTTCATGATCGCACAGGCGCCGGGCCCGGTGGAAGATCAGTCGGGCAGCATGTTTACAGGTCCTTCCGGCCCCCATCTGGATCATCTGCTGGCCATAGCCGAACTCGATCGTGAACAGATATACATCACCAATCTCATAAAATGTTTCCTGCCGAAATGCCGCCGGCCCTCACGGAACGAAATCAATGCATGCAGCCCCTATCTGCTGAGGGAACTGGAGGCTGTCAACCCGGAACTGATTGTACCCCTGGGGTTTCATGCCACGCGTTTTTTGTTGATGCATTGGAATCTGCCGCGGCCAGAAAGAAAGAAATTCCATTTTCTGTTCGGCAAGGTGTTTCATGCCGGCAGGTATTCGGTTTATCCGCTGAGGCATCCCACCGCTCTTCTTTTTGATCCGCTAAAAAAACCTGTAATGGAAGAAAATTACCGAAATCTGGGAGAGTTCATTGATAAATACCTGGAAGAATGAACGGAAATCGGCAGGTTTTGTATATTTATTATGGAATAATTTTAAATTCCCGCTGGACAAGTCAGATTCTGTTCAATAAAAACCATTTCCCATGAAATCCTTTCCGAAATCACTCGTCCTTTTCCCTGTCATGCTCATTCTCTTTGCAGCCGGATCATGCATGAGAAAAGATTCTCCCACCACAGATTTCAGCTTTGCATTTCTGACCGACATTCATGTACAACCCGAAAAGAATGCTGCCGAGGGTTTTAAAAAAGCCATCGACAGGGTAAACAGTTTACAACCTGATTTCGTCATTATGGGCGGTGATATGATCATGGATGCCCTGAACCAGCAGGAAAGCCGGGTCGACTCCCTGTACAGTTTGTACGACTCCCTTTCCGCCCTGATACAGGTTCCCGTATACAATACCATTGGAAATCACGAAATATTCGGTTATCATCCGGGAAAAGCGGGATTGATCCTGCTCATCCTCTTTATGGGAAAAAAATGTACGAGCAAAGGATAGGGAAACGATTTTATGCATTCGATTATAAAGGATGGCGGTTTTATATCCTCGATTCCATTGAAAAAGACGAGGATGGTACATATATCGGAAAGGTGGATACGGTACAACTTGAATGGCTTGACCGTGAGCTGGGCAGGGTAAATCCCTCCACCCCCATTGTGGTGGTCATGCACATACCGCTGATCACGGTACAAACCCAGCTGCTGGCCGGCTCCACGGTTCCAAACGAAGAAAGCCTGGTAGTGATTAACTCAAAGGAGGTACTCGACAGGTTTTCCGGCCACAATCTGAAACTTGTGCTGCAGGGGCATCTGCATTTCCTGGAAGAAATATCGGCCATGGGAATCCGGTTTATCACAGGGGGAGCCGTGTCTGCTTCCTGGTGGAACGGCCCGCGCCTGGGCATGGAAGAAGGATTCGTTATGATACATGTAAAAGGCAACGAGTTTAACTGGGAATATATAGACTACGGGTGGGAGGTGTCCCGGTAGCCGTCCGATAGCTTTTTATCGTTGGTCCCTGATCATCTAAATGTTCATATTTTCCTGTTTCCAGGAAAAGGATCCTTGCTGTTCAGATCAACCCGTTGGATCAAAGTGGATCATTCATTCAGCCAGACTAATCCCCCAGCGGATATTCAATGATGGAAATCTGGGCAGTATACAGTGTATTCTCCATGTAAGGAATAAATACAATGGGAGTTACCCCTCCCACTTTGGGAACATAGCCTTCTCCATACTGCAGAGCTTCATCTATTATCTCATTTACCCGGTCCTGATCCCAGTCATCCAGACCCACATGGGACTGGTTATCATCAATCAATGACCAGATAGCAAGCTGCACATCACCATAGGTAAATTGCCCCCCGCTGTAAGCAGGCTGTCCTACATATTCAGCATTGATAATATAAGTCATCAGATCTATATTTTCCGGACATTCGATAAACAATGATAATATTTCATCATCCGGCGCAACCACCTTAACGGTATACAGGGTATCAGACAAAAGGTGTTTGTCAGTATCAAGACACCAGCCAGGGTATGTCCCGTTCAACGTATCACCGTTCGTAATGGTAGTAATAAAATAACTTTCCTTCCCGCCTGGCCAGTCAACCTTCAGGTTAACGCCCGGATATTTTCTCAGCTTATCTTTCGGGTCCTCAATAGGTTCCTTTTTACATGCGCCGAAAAAAACCGTCACAAGGAGGAGCATGCCGGGCACTCTTTTCAATAAGCGTTTCATTTTCTTCTGATTAGAATAAAATTTATAACCGTGATTTATTGTTACTTTACAGTAGTGTCCGACTAAAAAAATAAAGAGAAGGGTACTCCCCTGAGGTTTCCCCTTCATGTTGTAGATTTGTTTTTTGCGGAAACAAACAACAACATGAGTAAAAATACGGAAATTAAATTTGTCGGACAGCCGATTTTCAAACAGATATTGAATTTGGTTGATACAGTG
>Ga0209614_1000382_pt1 | contig 40545 bp, 48 predicted proteins | sample BlaSprsedimmetaG_FD_185484 | JGI IMG/M metagenome (GOLD analysis project Ga0209614, IMG submission 185484) | Hot spring sediment bacterial and archeal communities from California, USA to study Microbial Dark Matter (Phase II) - Blank Spring... ...
CCCCAGTCTTCGTCACGTAATTCTTGTTTTCAAAGAGCAAACTGAAACTACCTGGGGCCAATTTAAAAATATTCTGACCTCATTTGCACTTGGCTCTCAGTTTGATCTTAAAACAGCTGCATGACTTTTTACGAGGTCATCAGCTTTGGATTTTGAAATTATTTCGGATTTAGTGCCTCAAATTTATAACATTATCTCTCATGGATACAACGTCTGGATCGTCTTTTTAACTACTTTTTCAGATGCCTCGCTGATCGTATCGGCACGCGCCCCAAAATGGCGGATCCCAAAACCCGCCCCACCGGTAGAAGCACTTACTGACCATACAATGGACCCGGAGTCGGTCTCCGCCATAACTAAGGAGATGGAAATTTCAGGAGCGGCAAAGGATCCACCCTTGGGTTCCTCATACCTTTCGACCGAGCCTGTAAGAACAGCCTGTGCATTTAATGCCCTGCCAATTTCCTTGATCTGCTGGGGAGGCAGTGCCGTTACCGATTCCACTTTGACCGCCTTAAGGGTGGCCGAAAGATCGCCGGCTACGACTACATCCATCAAACCTGAAGCCAGAAGTTCATTAATTACCAGTCTTCTGATCCTTTCAGAGGCAAACTTCTCATTGGTAAGATTATCAAAGGGCAATACAGCCACCTTCTTTATAAAGCTAAAGTCAAAGTCCTGGCGTATATAAAAACTCGGCTTAGGCGCACGGGCGCAACCCAAAAAGGTGAACGCCAGTAAAAGACAAATTATAAAGTGATAAGCCCCCCGTCGCTTCATGGTAAAAACAGACTCCTTACTATAACCTTTACCGCATCCTCGGCTGTCTCGCCCAAGGTAGGCCCTTCAGCCTTGAAATGCCTGCCCCAGAAGCTGGTTCCGCCCGACGTGTACTGGGTCGAAGCAATAATTGCTCCCGAGGTAGTTTCCACCACAATACAGTGAATAGTTACCTCAGGATAGGATATCGTAACACCCCGCACCAGTCCAAAGGCATGGACTGAACCTACAACAACTGCCGGGACCCGCAACCGCTGTCCAATAATCTTTATATTTTCAATATGCAAGGCGCTGATGGAGGTAATGCCGGCACTCCGCATAGCATTTAATACCTCGCCAGGCTCGATAACATCTACACGCCCCCTACGCAAAAGTTCTGTAATCATGAGATCTTGCACCTTTTTACCTGCATACGGATCGTTGGTCAGATTCTCAAAAGGCATAACCGCTACCTTTGTAATCTGACGAATATCAACGCCTGAACGCAAATAAGTCTTTCGGCCGGGTGCGCAGGCAGACAAAAATACAAGCGTTAAGCATAAACAAGACAACAGAACAACCGCCCAAATTCGGCTTTTATCAGTTTTACGTATCACTGTCAACAATAATGCCTTCTCCTTTCAGAACCGTCCGGTAAACGATAACCCCAAGGTATGGGTATCCGTCTTAGACGATGATTTAACACGCCCAAGGGAATAATTAAACTGAAAATCCATGTACTTATTTATCTGCCATCTGCTTTGAAACGTAAGGGTTTGGTTTTTCGTGTCCCCCGATTCCGTCTCCTGGGCGCTCAAATTAAAATTAAGTACGGGGACCGGAAGCCAATCTATACTATAATTCTGGCCAAAAGTATGGGCGGTCCCCGTATCGGCGGCCTGAAACGAGGCCATAAAATTTAATAGCGCACTGGGGCGATAAGTCAACACCAAAGACTGCTGATTAGAGGCCGTACCAGGCGAAGGCCAGCTAAAACCATACGTGAAGGTTCCACTTAGCCTGCGTGTCAGTATAGCATTTATATTACCGTTAAGAGAAAGGGTATCGGTAGTGAGATTAGTTTGAAAGGACTCCGAGGTGGAATAATTCAGGTCTGTAACCATATTGACACCATCGTACAATTTAGCCAGTGTGCTGAAGAGGAAAGAGTTACTTATGGTCTGTTTCTCAGAAAAACTATACTGCTCACTGCGTGTCGCCGAAAACGTGGTATCCAGCGTATCAAGAAGCGGAGAATTAAGAGAAAAGGCGTACGTATTGGATGCCGAATCGGTGGTCCCCTCCGTATCCCACGAGTCCTGCCTTTGGAAACGCAACGAAGTCAAGAGCTTACTATAGGGCTGCCAGTTAACGGAAGGACCCCAGCTACGCGTAGTGGTTCCGCTTGATATACCTTCCCCCCCCTTTTGGGTTTTGCTAAAAATGGTTGAAAACAAATTACTCGCCGCCTCAGGAAGGGATGATGGTTCTTCATCACTGCGCGTCAGGTAAAAACTAAACGCAACCGACAAATCAGGCCTGGCCTTGAGGCTGGTGCTAAAATTTAACCCCTGGTCAAATCGCTCGGTAATATCCGTTTTTTCCGTCTCGTCACCGTAGGCCTCTATTTCCGTGATATATACGTTAGCAGTGGCTGTTTCCGAGGTATTGACGATCTTGAAAAATCTGGCGGTCGTAGGCGTAAAGCTTACCTCGTAAAAATAAACGTCTTCTGTCACTGAGGTGCTCGGAGCCGGAGAAGCGGCACCGGTTATCGCTGTCCAGTTCGATGCCGTGGTATCACCAGAGTAAACAGTAAAGGTCAGTGTATCGCTAAAAGCGGTGGTCTTAGCTATGTTTGTGTAAATGCGAAGGTTCTTCACTGATTTGGTACTGGTCAGTTCCAGGCCTATATTATGTTGGACATTTGTGTTCCCGACTGTATCCCCAACATTAATAGTAGTTATAGCCGTACTTTTGTCTCCATCGATAAGGGCATTTTGCGTCTCGAGCGTGAGTGTCAGAGGTGTTGGACTGATTATACTGTCCTGTTTATAAAGCCCCAGAAAAGGCGTCCGCTTTACTGTAACCACCGCCGCTGTGGAAAAAATATCTGTAATATTCCGGTTATAGTTAGCCTGGTAACCGGCGTTAATCGGCAGTTTGCCATCAAAAAATGATTGGCCGTAATCCAGCCGGCCATTATGTGTGTGCGCCTCTCTCTCGGTGCGATAGACAGTGCCTGAAGGGGCATCATCTGCGGTCTGAGTAAGGTAATAATTGTAGTAAAACCTGAAAGGGGCATAATCATAACTTGTATTTAGAAGATAGGTATCGGTTGTGGTGTCGAGACGTGTGGGCGAAAGATAATCAAAATCCCGTTTATGACCCCACTGCAAGGCCAGGGTTGGCAAATCACGTGGAGATATATCAAAGCGGGCATAAGTATAATCGCTGGTCTTTCGTATCTCATCAGCCAGAGATGCGCCGCTCCATCTCTCTGTGCGTTGATAGCCGGCGCTGGCATTATAAAAAGGATTATGCAGGCTAAATTCAATCTGTGGCTCAGCGCCCTGGCTGTAAGTTTTTGTGGCTGTGCTGTCCTGGGTAGTGGAAGTTTTATTGTTATTGGCCCGGAAATTGAGCGTATAAGAAAGCACAGGCGTAATTTCATCGGCCAGATTTAAATTATAATTTTGAGAAAAGGTATAACCGTCGCTTACTTTGACGCCATCCTTTTTTTGTTTGGTCGAGCTATAACGAATATCGGCCGTGCCGCCTATACCCGCCGCCCAGGCAGATGAGCCAGGGTAAGTTATAAGCACAGCCAGGGCTATAACTACCCTCCACAATCCCGGTAGGGCAGGCGACTTGCCGGTCATTACCTTTAAAAATTTAACATCCAACCCTTATCCTTAGCCTTACCCCTCACCCTGACCCTCTCCCACAAGGGGAAAGACTAGAATTATACCCCTCCCTTGACGGGAGGGAATAAGGGGGAGGGTGGATTATCTAACTTCTTTAAGTCCTTCACTATATCAAAAAGGTATCATGCTAATTTCATAAGGCCTGGCGCCTACGGGAATGCTTTTTATCTGGCGCCGGGTAGTCTTATCTATAACGTGAACTACATCTTCTCCACTATCCACGACATAAAACTTTCTACTTTCAGGGTCCAAGGCCATAGATCGGGGAGAACCGCCCATATCAATCAGTCCGGTTATGGGTGTCATGATAGACTTCAAGGAAGCAGCCATAGCCTCGACCGGAGTCTTAAGAAAGAGCAGTTCCCCGGGCCGGTCCTTTAAAAGATACAGCCGCATAAAATAGGCATCAACTGCAACGTCCACCCCACCCGTGCCCACACTGGTTAAGGTAGTTACCGCGTCCGAGGTGGAGCCATCCATGATTTTTAATGCATCAATGACTGAGATCGTATCAGAGGCATTATTAGCTACATAGACCTTACCTCGCTCCACATCTACGTCCAGAGCCATCGGATTCCAGCCAATGGTTAAGGTATAGACATTTTGCACGGCAAGTGTAGAGGTATTGAAAACGATAACGGATACGGTATTGGTCTTACTATTGGCTACATATATGTGCAGGTGTTGATCCCGATAATCCCTCCAGCGATTCAACTGACCGGCCGTCAGCCCTTTCATATTATATATGGTGTCCGTGGGGGGATCAGTGATTATGGCTATAGGACCGACTCCTACCCTGACCTGTTCAATCTCTTCGTAATTATCCGTATCAATTATGGAGACATTGTTAGAGGCATAATTGGCCACAAACAGACATTCCTTGCCTGAACGGGTCTGCGCTGCGGCGACGGCCCGGGGTTGTCTCCCAAATGATATCGGTATGGTCTGCTCGATCTGATTTAGGGTCGGATCGATGACTGTAATGTTATTTGACCTGGAATTGGCCACATATACCCTTAGCCTGGTCTTTTTTGTACCGGCAGCCAGCCCGCATGGCGTTTTTCCTACCGCTATGGTAGAAACGACCTCGTCCCATTCTCTATTTATAACCGTTACATTGTCTGACCCTTCGTTTGTTACATAAGCCAGCTGACTTCTTACCCCGCGAATCTCTGTCTTTAGCGCAAATGCGGGGATAAATAGATAATTATCCGTTATAGACCCTTCTACATCCCAGTTGATAAAAACTGTGGTATCTTGCCCTTTCACTATCCTGAATTTAAAATCCATCTCCAGGCCTTCAGAAGGGATGGAAAGGTCTGCGGCCTTATTTTCCTTAATGATCTGTGCCCGATCGAAAGCAAGACGCACCTTTTCATAAGTCCTGGCCACAAGATTGCTTTCCACGAGGATGATCTGGCGTCCGATTATACGCCGGGAGTTTATCGGCTGAGGTTTAAGCGGCAACTCTTCCCAGCCGCCTTCTTCGCTGAAGACGGCAATACTGCTGAGGCTAAAAGTGAGATCCAGGCCGGTCTGCGGCGGGCCATTTAAGAACATAACGAGTCTGCCCTGTGGATGGCTATCCACCGGTTCGGCAAGATGTTTGTCCTTTAGCCTGGCGCAGCCCCAGCACAACGTAATTACGAGAAGGAGAGACAAACAAAGCAAATAATATTTATGAAGGATTCTGTACATGCATCCTCTTCCCTGAGAGCACAAAGGCCCTTGTATCTATTACTATATCGGCCACTTCAGTCATTAAGAAAAAGGGGAAATTAAGAAAACTTTTTTTGCTTTATATGAGTTAGATATGATTGTCAAGGACAAAGGCGGAAAGGCCCGGATGGGCATAGGTATGCTCAGTTAGGAGAGGGAGGCAAATGGATTTGTGTGTAGGCGGATAATTATGGTAAATCTAAATCTGTTACGGCCTGCAAATATTTTTTGAATGGATATTCATTTTATTCTGGAAATAATCAATGACTTTTTGCTATAGTCCTATCGGGAATTTTCCTAACCTTCAATTTTTGAAGTGAAAAATGATTTTTCGAAAGGAGGAGTTTCATGAACATCTTAATTTTTGGTCCAAATGGAAGCGGCAAGGGAACGCAGGGGGCAATTGTTCAGAAGAAGTACAATATCCCCCACATCGAATCGGGCGCTATATTCAGAAAGAATATAGGCGGAGGCACAGAGCTGGGGAAAAAGGCCAAGGCATACATCGACCGGGGAGATCTGGTGCCGGATGACATCACCATCCCCATGATCCTCAACCGGCTTAAGGAGGATGATTGTAAAAAGGGATGGCTTCTGGACGGCTTCCCGCGTAACGTGGCCCAGGCCGAGGCCCTGCACAAGGCGCTCAATGATGCCGGCATCAAGCTTGACTTTGTCGTGGAGATTAGCCTGGACCGCAAGACCGCCGCAGAAAGGATTATGGGCAGAAGGCTCTGCGTCAATGACAACAACCATCCAAATCATGTCTATATTGATGCCATCAAGCCGGTAGAAAAGGATGGGAAATTGGTCTGCCGAGTTTGCGGTGGTGATTTGAAGACGCGGGCCGATGACCAGGATACGGCCGCTATTGATAAGAGGCATGATATTTATTACGATACCAACAAGGGCACCGTGGCTGCAGTCAATTATTTCAAGAAGGTACCGGGGCCAAAGGTAGTTGCCGTGGATGGCGCGCCGCCCATCAATGTAGTCTCAGAGAGCTTGATGGCCCAGTTGGCTTAATGCCCTCTATATTTGCAAAAAAAGAGGCGGGATGAATCTCCCGCCTCTTTCATAAATTCTCAGGCCGCCATGTCCCTTACGGTTCGAAGATGCGCCGGGGCGTGCAATAGCTCATTTTTTCCACCTTATCACTTCACCGGATAAGATACGCTGGATCTGTCCGGACTGATCCCGAAGGAGCAAAGCGCCCCCCACATCCACATCGACAATGGTTCCTTCCAGTTCTTTTTCTCCGGAGAGTATCTTGACGCGGGCACCGATGATAACGCATCTCTTACGCCAGGCGTCCAAGATGGGCTGAAATACCCCCTTTTTGAATATCTCATACCACCTCCCCAGATGCCCAAGCACGGCCTGCAGGAGCCTTGTACGTGAGATATTTTGCCCGCCGACCATGGCCAGAGAGGTGGCGATTTCTTGCAGTTCAGGGAGGAACTCTTCGCGGCGCGTGTGAACATTTATGCCAATCCCAAGGATAACATAAGGTGAGGTGATATCGCCGTAAAGCTCTGTCAGTATGCCGGCCACTTTTTTACCTTCCAATAGGAGGTCGTTCGGCCACTTGATAAGCGGGCGAAGACCAGTGGTTTCTTCTATAGATTCGGCAACGGCTATTCCCGCCAGTAGCGTGATTTTGGGGAGGTCGGATGGATCGAGCTGGGGCCGGAGGACGATGGAAAAATAGAGGCCGGTACCGGGAGGTGAATGCCACGTCCGGTCCAGACGCCCCCGTCCCTTGGTCTGGCTTTCGGCAATAACTATAGTCCCTTCCGGGGCGCCTTTTTCGGCTAGGGCTCTCGCCACATCATTTGTGGAGCCAGTGCTTGGTAGATAGTGTATTTTCCCTTGCGCGAAAGGGGTGGTTTTAAGCCTATTCTTTAGGGAAGCAACATCTATAGGGTCGAGTTTTGGAGGGCGCATTGTTAGTTGATAATTACTTTACACCTGGCCTCTTATAGTGTCCGCTCTTCCCGCCCTCCTTTTCCTGGAGGCAGATGTCCGTGATGGTTATCCCTCTATCCTTTGACTTGCACATATCATATATAGTTAGGGCAGCCACCGAGACGGCGGTCAGGGCCTCCATCTCCACACCCGTCTTGCCCTGGCTGTTGACTGTGGCCTCGATTAACACCTTATTATTTGTTTCATCCAGGGAAAAGGTAATATTTACACTGCTGATGAATAACGGATGACAGAGAGGGATGAGTTCGCTGGTCTTTTTGGCGGCCATGAGGCCGGCCACACGGGCTATTCCCAGGACATCCCCTTTATCAGCCTGCCCTTCCTTAATTAGTTGCAGGGTCTCGGCGTTCACCAATACCGAACCGCTGGCCCGGGCGCGACGATAGGTGGTTTCTTTATGGCTGACCTCCACCATAACCGCCTTCCCATGGGCATCAAAATGGCTTAGAGGTTGCATGGCCTGTAAGTCCTTACCTTACTTACGGAATATTTTCTTGAAAAACCCGGCGTGTTTTTCTGCTTCGATTTCGGCAAATTCGCGTAAAATTTCTTTCTGACGGCCGGTAAGGGATACCGGTGTGTTGACAATCACCTCTATTATCTGATCCCCTTTCCCGTGTCCTTGCAAAAAAGGTATGCCTTCGCCCTTTAAGACGATGGCTTCGCCTGATTGTATGCCTTCAGGGATAGTAACTTTTTTGGTTCCCTTCAGGGTAGGAACTTCGATTTTGTCGCCCAGGGCCGCCTGAGTGAAGGGAATAGGTACATGACAATAAACATCATAGCCTTTCCGTTCAAAAAAATCGTGAGGCTCAACATGTAAAACTACATAAAGATCACCTGGTGGACCGCCTCTTTCTCCACTTTCCCCCTCTCCCCGCAATCGAAGCCTTGACCCAGTGTCCACACCAGGGGGGATCTTAATGGCCACTTTCTTTTTGACCCGTGTCTGCCCGCTACCGGCGCAATTTACACAGGGGTTAGTAATGATGGTCCCTACGCCGCGGCAGTGCGGACAGGTGGTGCTGATACGGAAGAACCCCTCTGCGCGTATGATCTGCCCTCTTCCACGGCAAGTTGGACAGGTGCCGGGACGAGAGTTCTCTTTACACCCGCTGCCGCCGCAGGCCGAACAGGTTTCCAGTCTGCTTATTTCTATCTCTGTTTCCTTACCGAAGGCGGCATCGGCAAATGAAATATTCAGATCATAGCGCAGGTCAGCCCCGGGTCTGGGAGCAGATCGACTTTGCCGCGTAGTTCCAAAGCCGAAAAATTCTTCAAATATATCACTGAAACTGGCAAATATATCATCAAATCCGCTAAACCCCCTAAATCCAGCACCCTGTAGTCCTTCGTGTCCATAATGATTGTAAATTTCTCTTTTCTGGGGATCCATAAGGACTTCGTAGGCTTCAGCCGCTTCTTTGAAACGCTCTTCTGCTTCCTTATCTCCAGGGTTTCGGTCTGGATGATACTCCATAGCCAGTCGCCGATAGCTTCTTTTGATCTCCCCCTCAGAAGCGTCCCGCGAGACATTAAGGACTTCGTAATAATCGCGCTTGATCATATCTTTAATGTTCCAAGGAAAAAGAGTAGGCTGTAACTACTCTTTAACCTCCTCTTCTACCTGCGGCCTTTTTTCAACCTTTCCTAATTCATCTATATTTTCAGGCGTGACCTTCCCTGCCGCTATCTCCCGTAGGGCCACAACGATTTCCTTGTTTTTGGATTGAACCAGAGGTTGTGCGTCGCTACGTAGCTGTTTAACCCTTTTTGTCGCTAGATTAACTAGAATAAATCGACTATTAACCTTTTTTAGACAATCTTCAACCGTAACTCGTGCCATACTAAGCCATCCTTTTCTTTAGACCTCGGGCCTAAAAAGCTGACGAACATGATTTTTGGTACGTAATTAGCATTATATAAAAAATATAAAACAAAAAGTATAATAAGTTTATTCTAGTTAGCAATGTTTTTTTATTTTTGATCGTTAAAATTCGGGCTTACTATTATTAAGGAATTATTAAATATAATTTGCTTGACGGTTGTCAAAAGAAATTTTATAAATACTTCTTTATGTTTCAAAAAGTCAGGGAGTAGTGTTTTGTTTGAAAACTTAACTGAACGCCTCGACCTCATTTTCAAAAAGCTTCGGGGGTACGGCAAATTAACAGAGCAAAATATCCAGGACGGCCTGCGTGAAGTACGCCTTGCCCTCTTAGAGGCTGATGTAAACTATAAAGTCGTTAAAGATTTTGTCAATACAGTTCAGGAACGAGCTATCGGACAGGAGGTATTAGATAGTCTTACTCCGGGACAGCAACTTATTAAGATAGTTCACGAGGAATTGACCGCCCTAATGGGTGGGCAGAGACAAGATGTCAGTTTTTCAGGGAAATGGCCGGTGTCTATCATGCTGGTTGGCCTGCAAGGTTCGGGCAAGACTACCACGGCGGGTAAGCTGGCTTTACACCTGCGGGGGAAGGGAAGGCGTCCTTATCTGGTACCAGCCGATATCTATAGGCCGGCGGCTATCGAACAGTTGCAAAAATTGGCCAATGATTTGAACATGCCCGCTTATCCGTCTGTGCCGGATATGAAGCCCCTGGATATTTGCCAAAGGGCGATGACCCTGGCCAGGGAGAAGGCCTATGATACCGTCATCATAGATACGGCGGGGCGTCTGCACATTGATACGGTACTCATGGATGAGCTTAAGGGCATCGGGGCGGCTATCGATCCTTCAGAAATTATTCTGGTAGCCGATGCCATGACCGGTCAGGATGCGGTTAATATAGCCGAGAAGTTTAACCAGACCCTGGGGCTAACGGGTATAATTCTCACTAAAATGGATGGTGATGCCCGCGGAGGAGCGGCGCTATCTATAAAAGCGGTTACTCAGAAGCCAATTAAATTTGTTGGTGTGGGGGAGAAATTAGATGCTTTAGAGCCTTTCTATCCGGATCGCATGGCTTCCCGCATACTGGGGATGGGCGATGTCCTGACTCTTATTGAAAAGGCCCAGGCCACCTTTGATGCCAAGAAGGCCGTAGAACTCGAGAAAAAGATCAGGAAAGAGTCTTTCACCTTGGAGGACTTCCGGGATCAACTACAGCAGATAAAAAAGATGGGGACTCTGGAACAAATTATCGGCATGATTCCTGGTCTAAACAAGATCAAATCATTGCAAGGACTGCGTCCGGACGAGAGCGAGTTAGTCAGAATAGAGGCTATTATAAATTCCATGACCAAGGTGGAACGACGCAATTATACAATCATAAATGGAAGCCGCAGGCGACGCATCGCTCAAGGCAGTGGTACCTCGGTGCAGGACGTAAATAAGTTGCTAAAAAATTTTGTTCACATGCAAAAGATGATGAAAAGGCTCAAAAAGGGTGGATTAAGAAATGTGCAAAATCTATTCTGATGATCTCGTAAAAGTCAGAGTTTGGACGGCACAGTAAAAAGCTCTCCGCCGCAGGCGGATCCGCCACGGCGGACAAATGGACTTTTTACGAGGCCGCCTATTCTCGTTATAGTAAAAACCAACAACCGGGGAGGTAAAAGATAGTATGGCAGTTAAAATTCGATTGGCGCGGCGAGGGGACAAAAAAAGCCCCTTTTATCGTTTGGTAGTAGCAAACTCAGAATCGCCGCGAGATGGTAAATTTATTGATAAAATAGGCACTTACGATCCTAAGCAGACGCCCCATGTCATCCAGGTGGACGAGCAAAAGTTGGCCGATTGGCTGCAGAAAGGAGCTAAGCCTACAGACACAGTAAGGAGTTTACTTATCAGCGGGGGATTGTTAAAAAAATAACTTCCACTTTGAACGGATAGTGTGTAGAATATTTTTTGTAGGGCATGATTGTCGAGCGAGCCTAATGATAGGGAGGTTTGGAGAGATGAAGGAATTGATCAGGTATATTGCACGTGCTTTGGTCGATAATCCGGATGCGGTGGAAGTTAATGAGATAGAAGGCGAGCAGACTTCAGTCATCGAATTGAAGGTGGCCAAGGAGGACCTGGGAAAGGTTATTGGCAAACAGGGACGTACTGCCCGATCTATGCGTACTATCTTAAGCGCTGCCTCGACTAAGTTAAGGAAGAGGTCAGTCCTCGAGATCATTGAGTAGCAGGCTAATGGATGAGGATTACATCCTCATCGGAAAAGTAGTTGGTGCTCACGGTGTCAGGGGACTGCTGAAGGTCTTACCTTACACCGAATCGCCCGCTAGCTTCAAGGCATTAAACGCTGTCTGGCTGAAAGATAAAACAGGTGGACTTCAAGAGCTTAGGTTGGAATCTGTCGGCGTGAAAGGGAGGGCCGTCCTTCTTGGTCTATCGGAAGTGGATTCCCGCACAAAGGCGGAGTCATTTATCAATTCAGAGGTCTATTGTCCAAGGAAGTGGCTTGGAGAGTTACCGGCTGACGAATACTACTGGCACCAGATTATAGGGCTGACGGTCCAATTAGAAGATGGGTCTGTCCTGGGAAAGATAAAGACCATTTTCCCGACCAACAGTAATGACGTTTATGTGGTCGAAAATGGATCGAAAGAATATCTTATCCCGGCTATCGAGGACGTAGTGGTTAATATAGACCTGGCGAATAAGATCATGACGATCCGTCTGCTGGAAGGTTTGTTGAATATGAATGATATTTGATATCTTGACCATATTCCCACAACTGCCATCTTCAGTACTGGCCGAGGGTATTCTGGGTAAAGCCGTCAAGGAAGGTAAGGTCACCGTTAGAGTTATAAATCTGCGGGACTACACCACAGACAAACATCAGGTAACGGATGATCGTCCTTATGGCGGTGGGGAAGGGATGGTGATGAAGCCCGAGCCAATCTACCAGGCCATCCAGGCCATGAAGGCTGAAGATGCCGGAACACGGGTGGTTTTGCTCAGCCCACAGGGTCGGCTTTATACACAAGCCGTAGCCAGAGAAATGAGCACATATAATCACTTATTCATTATATGCGGGCGTTATGAAGGCATTGATGAACGGATTCTTCATTTTGTAGATGACGAGATATCTATCGGCGACTATGTCCTTTCCGGGGGCGAATTAGCTGCCCTGGTGCTCATTGAATCGACAAGCCGGCTGTTGCCGGGTGTACTGGGTTCGCCGGATTCGGCGGCCAGAGATTCTTTTATGGACGGCCTCCTGAAGTATCCCCAGTTCACCAGGCCGCAAGTATGGCAGGAGTTGGAAGTTCCGTCTGTTTTATTGTCCGGGGATCATGAAAAGATCGCTCTCTGGCGCCGCAAAGAGGCCCTGAAGCAGACTTTGCTCAAGAGGCCGGATATGTTGAAGACCGCTAACCTGTCTGACGGGGATCGCCGCTTGTTGGAAGAGATTGAAAGGGAGCGCAAACCGAAGGCCGGCTGATGCAAAATAAGGTTCGGGTGGACATAGCGCTTGTCCACTATCCTGTGTATAATAAAAAAGGCTCTGTTATTGCCTCAGCCGTAACCAATTTAGACTTACATGATTTAGCACGGCTGGCGAAGACATACAGTCTGGGCGCCCTCCATGTTATAACCCCGGTTAAAGAACAACAGGTTTTTATAGGGCGGATACTTGACCATTGGCTTTTCGGCTGGGGCAGCGCGTACAATAAGGACCGGGTAGATGCCCTTAATTTGATACGGGTTAGCGATTCCATCGAACAGGCCCGGGAAAGTATTCAGGCCGGAACCGGTAAAGAACCCGTTGTCCTGGCTACCGGCGCCAAGGAAAGAGGGCCGGTGCTTTGTGTAGAAGAGGCGCGGAGACTGTTAGCGGGTGATCGCCCGCTATTGTTGATCTTTGGCACGGCTTGGGGATTAGCCGGAGAGGTGATAGAACAAGCCGACTATGTCTTAAGGCCGGTGCAAAAAAGCGCACAGTACAATCACCTTTCTGTGCGCAGCGCTGCGGCTATTATAGTAGATAGATTTTTGGGTGACAGAGGATAGGGAGGTACCTTATGGATGTAATGGAACTGATTGAACGTGAACAGATGCGGGGCGATCTGCCTGATTTTAGACCAGGGGATAAAGTAAAGATCCACGTTAAGATAAAAGAAGGCGAAGAAAAAGAGCGCATTCAGGTCTTTGAGGGGATAGTTATCCGTATGCGCGGTAGCCTGGCTGATACTACCTTTACTGTGAGGAAGGTTTCCTATGGCGTAGGCGTAGAGAGGACTTTCCTTTTACATTCACCCCGTATTGATCGGATTGAGGTCATCTCTCACGGCAAAGTACGTCGGGCAAAACTTTACTATCTCCGCAAATTGTCCGGGAAGGCGGCTCGCATTAAGGAAAAGAGGTAGGTATAGTTATGTGGGAGATTGCCTCGCCCGAATTTGAAGGAGGCGGACGTCTATTTTGGGAGAGAAAACTTCACGTTCAAGGTATGAAGTTTGTAGCCGGGGTAGATGAGGTCGGACGGGGACCGTTAGCAGGACCGGTGGTGGCTGCCGCTGTTATTCTGCCTCCTACCGGTGAGTTTACGGGGATAGATGACTCTAAAGTCCTTTCTGCCCGCCAGCGCGCCAGTTGTGATGATCTTATCCGTAGCCAGGCTATATCTATAGGCATCGGTGCCGTAGAGGCAGAGGAAATCGATCAGATTAATATCCTTCAAGCCACGCTTAAGGCTATGCAAATAGCCGTGGCCCAGCTCAATCCCAGGCCGGATTATCTCTTAGTGGATGGCATTGTGTCCATGCCCACCGCCGTCCCTCAAAAGACCATAGCCCGGGGAGATTCCCGAAGTGTATCTATTGCCGCGGCCTCCATCATTGCCAAGGTATATCGGGATGCACTTATGGATAAGTACCATGAGCAATATCCGGTGTATAACTTTGGCCGAAACAAGGGCTATGGTACCAGAGAACACCGCCAGGCCATTAAGAAACATGGCTGCTGTCCAATACATCGGCAGAGCTTTCGCGGTGTAAAAGAATACGTGGTCAGTATCTCTGACCAGGCTGCTGATACACTTTCGGACACTATACAATCCCTTGATTTATTTGCCATAGCCAAAGGCCACAACAAAGGATAAAAATAACGAATGTGCGTCAATGGCTCATTAATGGTTCATATAAAATACAAGACACATGGATAAGATACTCGCCGGCAAAAAGGGGGAGGACTTAGCCATAAAATTTCTTAAAAAAGCCGGGTATATTATTTTGGCCAGAAACTACCGGGACAGCATGGGAGAGGTAGACATTATTGCGGAAGAAGATGGGGCGCTGGTATTCATAGAGGTTAAATCCCGTGGCTCCCTCAGGTATGGAGATCCCAAGGAGGCTATTACTGCCCACAAAAAAAGACAGTTGTCCAGGACGGCCCTGGCATTTATAAATAAGAACGGGCTGTTCAGCCAGCGAGCCCGCTTCGACGTGGTGACCATCCAATTTGTAGGTGGCCAGCCACAGTTTGAACTTATCAAGAATGCCTTCGATGTTAGCTATTGAAATTATAAGCCCCACATTTCTATATTACTGCAAAAGCCACAGAAAACACTGAGAAATATATTGATGATAAGAAAAAAAATGGCTTTTATTTTCTCTGTGCGCTTTGTGGTTTCTGAGTGCAGAATTTAGGTTCTATGGAAGAGAATTCATATACAGGAAGATCACCGGGTGATTTGCTAAGGCTGGAGGCCCGTGAAGCAAGCCGTTTTCTGGATCGGTTACCTTTACCGGAGCGGGTTGAGTTCATAATGCGTGCTTCCGGAAAGGAAAGACAGGCCCTGGTATTACTGACAAGCCATCCAGAAGAGGTCGTGGCCCTTTTTCCGCCGGAAGAGTTATTTTTTACGATAAAAGAGATAGGAGCCACAGATGCCCTTCCGCTCATTAGTCTGACCACCTCTGAGCAACTGCACCTTATCCTGGATATTGATTGGTGGCAAAAGGACCGCCTTAGACCTGAGAAGATTTTTGAGTGGCTGCGCCTCCTCTTTGCCTGCAGCGAGGACAAGGTAGCCGCGTGGCTTAATACCGTGGAATTTGCCCTCCTGGTGAGTCTGTTTAAACATTTTGCTAGCGCCTTTAAGGTCGGCATGGAGGAAGATAGGCTTGAAGAGATTGACGCCTTCCCACCCTTTACCGTGGATAATTATTACTTTATTCGCTTTAAGAAGCCAGGCGTTCAGGACACGTTGGGTAGGATTGTAGAGATTGCCCGAGAGATAAATCCAAAGCTTTACTTTGATCTCATGGAATCGATAATCTGGGACGTTGAAGTGGAGAGTGAAGAGGATGCCTATAAATGGCGGCAGGCCAGACTGGCAGAGCATGGTGTCCCCACCTTTCATGAGGCCCTGGATATATACAAACCGCCTTCTATACCCGATCCCTCCCAGGTAAAGCCGGTTGTACCTTCATCTCTGATCGAATCCGATATTGAGTCAATGGCTCCGGCGCCTGTATATCCACTGTCTGTTTCCGAACGACCCTCTTTTGTACTAAAGGTCCTTGAACTCATAAGTGATCAAGAGCTTCTAGACCGCGTCAAGCGCGAGTGGGCCCATGTATGCAACCATGTTGTTATGGCAGATGTCCTTGAATTCGACGAGATGAAGGATATTAAGAGGGGGATCCAGAAGGCCTCCCGCTACTTTAATATCGGCCTGGAGTACCTCGGCCAAGGGCAACCCGAACGGGCCCGGAAAATCCTTCAAGCCATACCTCTAACGGAAATCTTCCGCTTTGGCTATGCGCAGGCTATAGCCTTGAAGAAGAAGGCCGTATCTATGATCGATAAGGGATATGTGGAGAAGGAACTTTCTCCGGCAGATGAACCCTGGCGTTCGCTTCTGGCCGGGGTGTTACGGAGGCATCCGCTTTATTACGACCCCTTTGGCGAAGATAGAATGGGTAGGGACGATGATTATCGTGACTTTGGCATACTACGCGAGGTGGAGGAGACCAGGGAGAGGCTGGAAGAGGCAGAACTCATCGGCCGGTTGATGAAAGAACGTTTTACCGATTATGGCCTGATAAAGGGTCTTCCTCTGGCCGCATGCAATATTCAGATGGCCATAGACCTCACGTGGGGCACAATGCTATTTACTATCGTGGCCCAGAAGCTATTAAATAATACCCCGCGTCTTTGGCCCCTTACGGTTGAGGAACTTCATGCCTTTTTCCCCAAGCTTTGGGCTGGAGGCAGCAAAGAAAAGAGACGAAAGCTCTACCCAGGCATAAAAGAAGAGATGGAAAAGATCCTGCTGGAGCCGCATTTTTCTCCGACACCCGAGGAGCAGGGACGTATTACCCGCTATCTTGAAGCCTGCCATGAACGCATAGAAGAAGACATGGGATTTCTTGATATTCACACCCCCATGGACCCGCGTTACATCCATGTCCTCCTCGTAGAGATTTGAGATTTCATACGCCACCTGGAAGTTGGCCGCTGATGGCTGATAGCTGTCAGCCTGACGCTGCGGCTTAAAATTAAAACAGAATACAGGCCGCAGAGCCGGAGGGGAGAAGTTGAATATTTTTTCTCCGCGCCCTCCGCGCTCTGCGGTGAACTAAAAGGAAAGCGGTAGATTTGGGAAGTTTGAATAGCTTGATTTTTTACCCTCTTGGACTATAATGGCCTCGCTTTGGAGGGCAGATGGTAAAAAAAGTGCGTTCTATTGTTATTTCCGGCAATGGCACAAATTGTGAGATGGAAATGGCCCATGCCTGCCGCCTGGCCGGTGCGGACGAAGTAGACATAGTTCATATCAGCGATCTTATTTATGGTGTCAAGCGCCTTGATGACTACCACTTTTTGAATCTACCCGGCGGTTTCCTGGATGGAGACGATCTCGGTGCCGCCCAGGCTGGCGCCAATCGTTTTCGCTATGCTACAGTCCGGGGCAGCGGAGAGCGCCTTCTGGAACAGTTGCTTCGTTTTATTAATGCCGGCAAACTCGTCTTCGGCGTTTGCAATGGTTTTCAGTTGATGGTCAAACTGGGCCTCCTGCCTGGCTTTGAAGGCCGCTATACGGAACGAGAGGTAACGTTGACCTATAATGACTCCGGCCGCTTTGAAGATCGCTGGACCTACCTACGGGTGAATAACCATTCTCCCTGCGTGCTTACAAAGGGCGTTGACCACTTCTACTTACCGGTACGGCATGGCGAGGGAAAATTCATTACCCGTGATGCCTCTGTATTAGAAAGATTACATGCGGAAGGGTTGGTGGTTCTCCAATATACGCAGGCAGGGGGTGATGAGCCGACCATGGAGTACCCCTGGAATCCTAACGGTTCCACAGATGCCATCGCCGGTATTTGCAATCCTACAGGGAGACTCTTCGGGCTTATGCCCCATCCTGAGGCCTATCTGCATTATACTAACCATCCTCGCTGGACACGGGAGAAACTGCCTGAGGAAGGCCAGGGGCTCATATTATTTAAAAACGCCGTCAACTTTATTCGTAAGCGCCTTTAATACAAATAAGCCCGGTCGCCGAGGACATAATTACTAAAAATCCGGAATCCTGATTTGGAAATGTGAATTTTACCTTGAATACCGTCCGTAGGAGCAGCATCCGTCCTCGGCCGACCTGGCGGCTTGCTGCGACTGAATCTGGTCGCACCTAGAAGGTGCTCCTACGGGAGATTCCACATGATCAAAACATAATTGAGGCTCTTGCAAAAATGTCTGTCATCCCCGAATGATTCTATCCCCGATACAGGCACTCGGGGACGGATATGATTTTTACTTGAATAAAACCAGATTCCCGCTCAAAAGCGTTGCGGGAATGACAAAAAATGGAGTTTTGCAAGAGGCTCAATTGTTTAGAATTTTGGGGGTTGGTCATTTGGTGTTGTTTAGAATTTCTTTATTCTCCGTGCTAATGGCATTTGCCTGATGGAGCAAGAAAAGTTACTACAAATTTTAACTGGATTACGTCGCAGCATCCTATGGATAATTACAGCCTTGGTTGCTGCTACCATCGGCGCTTACTTTCTCTCCGGCCGGATACTAGCCGCCCTCCAGAACCATCTCCATCAAGAACTGGCCTTTTTTTCAGTCGCTGAGCCTTTTATGGCGTTGATTAAACTTTCCTTCGCCATCAGTATCTTTGCGCTCGTCCCCTTTATTATGGTAATGCTCTGGCGCGCCGTAGCGACACCATTTGGGCTAACCAGGAAAACAGGGCTGGTGTTCGTGCTCACAGGCATGCTTCTATTTTATGCCGGGGCCGCCTTTTGCTATTTTGTTACCCTTCCCTTTGGTGTTCAGTTTTTGCTTGGTTATCAGACTGCGCACGTTAAGGCGGCCATCTCCCTCGATCGATTCCTTACCTTCTGTTTTGTCTTTATTCTGGCCTTTGGGGCGATGTTCGAATTGCCTTTAGGCATGGTCTTCTGTGCCAGGATAGGACTCTGCGGCGCCAGCTTTTTTCAGCGCTATCGCCGCTACGCTATTCTTATGGTTACTATTGTGGCGGCTATCGCTACCCCTACGCCCGATGTGTTTAACATGATGCTTATGGCCGTGCCTCTTTATGCTCTATACGAGCTGGGCATTGTAGCCTTACGGATCATGGGGGATTAAGCACATGTATATCGACACCCACGCCCACCTGGACATGTATGATTCTGCCTCAGACCAGGCACAGGTAGTCTCCAGGGCCCATGCGGCCCGGGTCAGACAGATAATTACCATTGGCATTAATCTTCCCAGCTCAGGGCAGGCAGTGGCTATTGCCGAACAATATGAAGGCGTATTCGCCGCTACAGGCATACACCCCCATGATGCGAAAGGGGCAACCAGCGAGACCTATGATGGCCTAAGACATCTGGCTAAAAGCCCGTGCGTGGTGGCCGTTGGTGAGATCGGGCTTGATTTTTTCAAGGAATACTCCCCGCGGCGAGAGCAAGAGATATGTCTCAGAGAGCAGATACAACTGGCGAGGGAGTTAAGATTGCCGCTGATTATCCATGACCGCGATGCCCATGATGAGATCATCCGTATCTTAAGGGAAGAAAAGGCAGAAGATGTGGGCGGAGTATTTCACTGTTTTTCAGGTAATTACACCTTTGGCAGGAAGTGTCTGGATATGGGTTTCCATATTTCCATCGCCGGTGTCGTTACTTTCCCCAAGGCTGCGATCTTGCGGGATGTGGTAAAAAATGTCCCGATGGATCGTTTGCTCATTGAAACCGACGCCCCATTTCTAGCGCCGGTCCCCTATCGGGGCAAGCGAAATGAGCCGGCTTATGTCGTCCATGTAGCCCGGAAGCTAGCTGATATTAAAGGATGTTCGGTTATAGAGGTCGCCCAATGGACACGGGAAAACGCGCAAGCCCTTTTCAAACTGCCGCCCCTCTGATTCTGGCCTCAGGTTCACCCCGGCGTCAGGAATTTTTGTGTACGTTAGGGCTTAAGTTTAAGGTGGCCGTTAGTCACCTTGAGGAGCCTCCATTTACCGATGGCGACCCGGCCCGCTATGTCCTGGAGATGGCGGAAGCCAAAGGCCGGGCGGTCTCCGGTAGCCATCCCCGGAGCTGGGTGGTGGCTGCGGACACTATTGTCATTATAGGCCATGAAGTCCTGGGCAAACCAAAGACTGAGAAAGAGGCGATTTCCATGCTAGGCCGCCTTTCTGGCCGCTGGCATGAGGTTATCACGGCCTTCTGTCTGTTGCACCACGAGAAAGGCGCGGCATATAAAAAGGCGGTTCAGAGTCGCGTAAAGATAAAGAAATTGACTATGGCCGAGGTTACAAGTTATGTAGTCACGGGAGAACCTATGGACAAGGCCGGAGCCTACGCCGTCCAGGGTATCGGCGCCTTCATGGTAGAGAAAATAGCGGGATCTTATACCAACGTGGTCGGGCTGCCTTTATCTGAAGTAATCGAGGCCATGCAGGCTGTGGGTATAATCCGGCCCAGGGTAGCGTTTAGCGTACAGGGTGTACCTTTGGCACGATATCGCACCTGGAAGGTGCTCCTACGGATCGCCTTTAGCCTGCTCGCCGCCGTAGGAGCAGCATCTTGCTGCGAATTCAGGGGAAGATATGCTTTCGGAAAACATTGACGCTGTCCAAAAGAGGATTTCTGAGGCGGCCGACCGGGCCGGGCGTGACCCATCTACGGTTAAGCTGCTGGCGGCTACCAAGGCTGTGCCGGTGGCCAGGATAAGGGAGGCTATTTCTTACGGACTTAAAGTTTTCGGAGAAAATTATGTCCAGGAGGCCCGGGCCAAGATCGAAGAGGTCGGCCCCGGGGTATCCTGGCATTTCATCGGCCGCCTGCAGACCAACAAGGCCAAGTATGCAGTCCGGCTTTTTGACCTCATCCACTCTCTGGATAACGAAGACCTGGCTATAGAGCTTAACCGGCGGGCGGCGGCCGTTCCCCGGATCATGCCCGTCCTCATCGAAGTCAATTTAAGTGGAGAAGAAAACAAGGGTGGGCTTGCACCGGATGCCCTTTTGCCTTTTCTGGAGAAAGTAGCCGTGCTGCCAAATCTTTCTGTGCGCGGGCTTATGACTATGCCCCCTTTCTTTGCCGATCCGGAAAAGGCGCGGCCTTATTTCCGCCGTCTTGAGGAGCTAGAAGAGGAGACCCAATCCAGGAAGATTCCCAACATTCGCCTTGAAGAGCTCTCTATGGGTATGACCGGGGATTTTGAGGTAGCCATAGAGGAAGGGGCTACCATAGTACGTATTGGCACGGCCCTGTTTGGGCCAAGAAGATAGCGTTTAGCGAATAGCGTTTAGGGTATAGTGATCATACCACTCGCTACACGCTAATCGCTACCCGCTATACGCTATCTTTAACTTTTTCCCAGACGGCGTCCATCTCCTCCAGGGTGAATTCTTCCAGCGGTCGGCCATCTTTTTCCAGTGTGCTCCGCATCTCATCAAATCGCCTGATAAATCTATCTACCGTAAGCCGCAAGGCCTCTTCCGCATTTATATGGAGATGTCTGCTTAAGTTAACAAGGGTAAAGAGGACATCGCCCATTTCATCGCTGATGTGCGTCGGGTTATTTCTATTGCAGGCCTCTTTTAGCTCCGACAGTTCTTCATCCAGTTTTTCCCAGACGCTGCCCGCATTCTCCCAGTCAAAACCGGTCCGGGCAGCCCGGGCGCCGATACGCTGGGCGCGAAGCAATGCGGGGAGATTACGGGGCACCGAAGCAAAAAATGACCCCTCCTCGCCTCGTTGTCTAGCCTCCTCCCGCTTGATCTTATGCCACCGGTCTCTGACTTCTTCAGCACCGGCCACCCTTTCAGCGCCAAATACATGGGGATGCCGCCGGATTATCTTGGCTGAAACAGATTCCATCACATCATTTATATTAAAGGCTTCTGGTTCTTCATACATCAAAGATAAGAATATGATAAGAAAGAGTAGATCGCCCAGTTCTTCACAAACTTGGCCGGGGTTATTGTCCTCAACAGCCGCTACCACTTCATAAGTCTCTTCCAGGAGGTAGTTTTTTACTGTCTCTACGGATTGTTTCCTGTCCCAGGGGCAGCCTTCCGGGGCACGGAGCCGATCCATGATCTGGACTAATCTGAAAAAATTTTTTTTGATTTTTCTATTATCACGCATTGGGGATGAGCAGGTTATTTCTTATTGGTTAGCGGATTATCTTTTATCCCCTTTTTCTTGTTTTTCTTTGGTATCGAATGACTTAAACAAGGCCTGTTGCTTTTCACGAAAGCTTTCCTTCAGGGTATGGGGAACCAGGCAAAGCATTATCTCCATAGGATGTTTCAGGTACTTATATGATTTCGATTTTTGTATAAAGGGGCCCTTTGGGGGAAGAAAGACGGTAATTAGTATCAATATCACGCAGACGATAAACGTCCCCTTGACAACCCCCAGGAGAGCACCGGCTGTACGGTCAAACCAGCCCAATAATGAGACCTTCATTATCTTTTTACCGGCCACACCGAGCAGGATGAATACCAGATAGACCAGGAGGAAGATGCCTACGAAACTTAACAGATGCCTAATACCGGCGTTTGTAATCAGCCCGGAGAGAAGATTTCCCAGCCTTATATAGTAAGCGCTGGCCAGAACAAAACCGGCTAACAGGGCTACAACCGAAGAAATTTCTCTTATAATGCCGCGAATCGCACTTTTGATGGTAAAAAAAGCTATGATTGCGAGTATAACTATATCCGGCCAGTACATAAACTTCTCTGCCTCCACTAAACCTGCCAGAAGATCAGATGCATTATAGGTGACCCCCTTTTATTTTTCAACCCTAATCATCCCACCGGCCTTTCCCCGTGGCTGTTCACCTACTTTTCCCTTGTCAAACCCCCACCCATGTGTTAGAAATAAATCCCAAACTCGAAACATGAGACCCTCCCGGCGGCGTAGCCAAGTGGCCAAGGCAGCGGTCTGCAAAACCGTTATTCACCGGTTCAAATCCGGTCGCCGCCTCCATTCCCTTAAATCTCAAATTTCAAATTTGAAAGCTCAAATCTGACGAACTCGTAAAAATTCAAAGTTTGGACGGCACAGTAAAAAGCTCCAGTTGCAAGGCGCGCAAATCCTGAGGAATGAGGCGTACTTATAGCTACGCCGCAGTGACAAAGGATGCCGCGCAACGCAGCAAATGGACTTTTTACGAAGCCGTCAAATCTAAAGTCCCTTTCCTTTATATTCATTCCATGCTAAAAATAAAGTAACTACTCAGGTTGTCAGGTTCACGGTTGGCTACTTTGCGCTTTTCATATTTTTCGTCACTCTCTAACCTTGAACCGTGAACCTTGGAACTTTGAACCTGAGTAGTTACAAAATAAAATTATAAGTTCGAATCTTGTCCTGGATGAGGTGAACTATGCGCACGGAACTCTTGGTCTATAAGACTCTTTTTGATGGCGAGGAGGAGCATGAGGTCTTGGAGGAATTGATGCCAGCCCTGGAACGGATTCGGAAAGATGAAGGAACGATTCAAGACTACCTGGATATAGCTGACCGCTACCGGGAAATTGAACGGCCGGACAAGGAGTTTGCCGCCCTGGAGCTGGCTTTAGACCTTGGCCATGATGACCTTGTCTTCTATCATCTGGCCCGGAATCGCGCCGGACAAGGGCAATATGCCGAGGCGTATCAATACATAAAGCGTATGCATTTCATGCATGGGACGGCCAGGCTCCTGTACCTGAAGATCCTGGGCGAATTGGGAAAAGCGGAAAAACTCAACCAGTTCTGGCAGACTAACAGGAGCGACTCTGAACTCAAGCAGCTAATAAAGCAGGAGGGTCTCGATCATTTTCCAAAAAACGTGCGCAAGTTGCTTCGGGAGGAGTTTTAGCCAGAGTTTTTCAGATGATAACCCAAAACGTACCCAAAAATCTCCCTCGTATCAAAGTGGGCCTGGCCCTAAGCGACGCCGGGTTCTACCATCGGGAGACTATGCGGCTTCCCGAGGATCTCTCGGAATTCTTTCAGCGCTACCAGGATAAATTTGAAACAGAAAAACTTTTTTTTGAATTACAGCCGGAAATGCCCTGGCTTAAGAAAAAAGGGGATTTCTCTTATGTAGCGGATGAGGATAACAGATGGCTCAAGCTGGGTCGGGCAGCGGAACAGGGGGCGACCGGAGAGCCTTATGCAAGCATTATTGAGGCCATGCGCCGACCGGGCCACATCTTTGGGGTGCACCAGTCCATACGTGATATGGACATCCTTTCTGAGGATATCCACAAAAAATTGGAGACGATAGAGAGCACCCAACAAGGCATGCTGTTTGCGCACCTTATATCTGCCGACTATTTTGTATTTCATCTGGCGCAAAGCAAGGATTACTGGGACTGGAATCGCAGCGAACAGATTGCCGTGGCTTTAAAGGCTTTTCAGGGCTGGGCGGATTTTTATAAGCAATCCGGGTTTAGCTTTATTCCCATTATAGAAAACCTTGAATTCCCGAAGTTCCCGGCCACACCGGAAGAGATGGTCAGCATCTTCAAGACCTGCCGGGAGTTTCTTCCCAATCTTAAAATCTGCTTTGACGTCTCCCACTTCTGGCGTTCCCGCGCCCTGATATTGGAAAACAAGGTCAGATTTGAACATCTTATCCCCAACTTTCGTATCTTAGAGGCATCATGCAGTGACTATCTCGATTATGCCATAGAACATATCTTTACCGCCGAGGCTGGGCTGTCTGACGGCGATATCTTCCTCTATCACCTGGGCGGATGCTGGAAGCACCTTACTCATGAGATACCCGGTCTTCGTCCGGGAGAAAGCCCGTTTTTGCATAAACTGAGGCTGGATGAGCCTGTATATGCTTACCATCCACAGGTGGAGATGAACCTGCCCAAGGTCATCAACCGCCTCCTTCGTTACAACATAGAACGACGGCAGGATGTACTCATTATGCTCGAAATCTATCAGCGGAATTACATAGAGATGCTGGAAGCGGCCCGGCTTATATACGACGATATTGTGAAAAAGGCCCGCCGCATTGCGGAAGACACACGAAGGTATGCGTATCTGTGGGAAGATAAATAGAAAAAATGCGCCCAGATACTGATAGGTCTCGACCATGGATATTGTACATTACTACCGTAATCCAGCTATCTTGACACGTATACTGGAATTTTTAGGTGTCCCTCCTGAGCTGCTTACTGACCTGACTACGTGTATTGATCTTTCCCGCCCTCTGGCCGATTCCATAGAGTTAAAGGAACTGCTCTGTGCTGCTACCACAGAGTACATATCTGCCTACGGACACAGACTCCTCGAGACAAATCACCGCGATCATGCCTCCATGAAGCCTTTCGGGCTGGGTTGGACCCTGGATAACGGCCTCGACATCCACCGCTCAATATGGGATCGGGAAAATGCCCTCGGCGTTCTCGATGTCGAGTATTTTTCCAAGTCATTTCCGGGAGAGCCCTATCTCGCCCCGAAGCGGACCTTTGGGCTCATGGAGCCGGTGTATCAGGGTATTTTAGATGTCTTTAAGTCTTATGGACTCGCACCCCTGGCTGTTATTACCGGTCAGGGCTATAATTTTGACGTACTCGTCAGCAAGGATAAGCCTGTTTTGGGCAGCCTGGCATCCCTGGGGCATGTGGAAGAGACGCTGAAATATGACTATAGCCACCCCTCGCCTAAAAGAGGACGGCCGGTGCCGGAAGAAGATGCCAGGGCCTTTGATGCCATGGGCAAGTTGTTTGAATTTCTTTGCCACCGGATCCTGACAGAGGTATCCGCCTGCACACCCCCTATTCCCGTAGTAGTAGGAGATGTGGTCTGTGGTAACGAGAAGCGTGAGGCCATATCCCTGGACCTTTCCCTCTACACTAATCCCCTCCACACCCGGAGTATTCGGTGTCCATTTTCTGCCTACTCCAAGCACATGTTAAGAGGGGACGTCCTTGGTGATATTGTAGCCAGGCGTGTAGGTTCCCTGTTTTCTGTTCCCAGAAGACTGCGGGATGCAGAACTTCCTCTGACCAGAGTTCTGGACATACGGACAAGCGCCGAGAAAGTCGCTCGATGGGCAAAAAGGGTCGCTACGTATATTCCTGATCAACCGGAGGGCATGGTCAGGTTGATTCGTGAATACAAAGAATCCCGTCTCTATGCCTTTCATCTGGAATACGACGCTGGCCAGCAGGATAACGCATCCGGCTGGTTCCAGGGTTATGATCGTTTTGACTTAAGCTCTATCCCGCCCTGTGTAGCCCAGCCGCTTCATTGCCCTAACCCTTTACTTCTTCAACCTACCAACCTGCGTACAATAGTCAGGGCGCTGATGGCTATCGGCTGGCATCCCAAGCATATTGCCGGCCTGGTCTATTCCAAGTATGCGCGCAATTTCGGTTGGGACGTCAATTTCAGGCGCTATGATGCCAACCGCTGGGCCAATGTCTGGGTGCGCATCTACGCCGGAATGATTGTAACCGGTGTGGATCAGCTCCTCGATCTCAACTGTATTTCGCAACAGGAAAAAGGAGATGCATGGATGGGAATGAGGTATTGTCCTGCACCAGACTGCGGGTGCAATCTGGCTGATTACCGGGATATGCTGGAGAGAAGGATCTAGATGCAGAGCACACAGCGCGGCATAGCCGCAACCAAAGAAGTTCACGGTTCCGAGTTCCACGTTCACGGTTTTTTAACCCTGAACTTTAAACTTTGAACTTTAAACTTTGAACTTTAAACTTTGGGCTTTGAACTTTGCCATGTCAATAATTCCACTATGCCCACAATGTCCGTGGGCTTAAAGCACGGGACTTTTGCTGCAGGAAAAGTATTGCTGGAAACCAGGGCCAGCAATAAGGGATCATTGACAAATAAAGGGGCCATATCGTCAGGTACAATCTCTATCTTTGGGAACCCCTCCTGTTTAAAGCCCTCGACGAGGATAATATCTAACTTCTCAGGCAGTGCGGAGACCACTTCCTTTAGGCCAAAGGTCCCATTCTCTTCAGTAAGTATAGAAAAACCATCTGGTGAAGCCAAAACTATAGTCTCTGCCCCGGCCTGCCTGTATCGGTAGGTATCTTTCCCGGGGATGTCTAGAGAAATATTGCGGTGATGTGTATGCTTTACCGTCGCTACCCTTAACCCAAAGCGATTTAACTCTGGAATGAGCCTTTCAATAAGAAGCGTCTTCCCGCTCTTTGCCGGACCAACAATGCAGACAGTCTTCAAATGCCAAAATCCTAAGCAATTAGTAACTACTCAGCCGCCGATCTACGCTGATCATCACTGATATTTTTTCTTTTATTATCATATACAAATCTTTTGAATTCTGGTTTTCTGCCAAAATTCAATAATAAGCCAACTTCAATATTTGTTGCCTTCAAGTAATTGATTAATTGAGCTTCATGTGCAGGGTCAAGGGTAAGAATAATATCTGTGATTTCTTTGTATTTAAACCTATTTGCGTTCATCTGTGTGAATCTGTGGCTGAATAGTTACAGCAATTATTATCTCGCCACTAAGAAGGCGCCCGGGAAGCCATTGCTTTCAAATTGCCGCTGAATATCCCTGGCCTTATCCAGGTTGGTGGAGGCAAAGACCTGGACGCGATAAAACAGGGCATCTCCACGGTTATGGGCCTCGATATCGACCTGGCCATAGTTTCTGTTTAAGGTGGCCCGCATGCGGTCAGCATTGTCCTTGCTCGTAAAGGCGCCAACCTGTATCCAAAAATTGCCTGCCCGGTAGTCCACGGTCTGGACGAACCGCTTAACCCGCCGTCCATTTTCAGAGACCTCCGTCGGCGCTCCGAGGGCCTCTACGCGCACAAAGGCCGTGCCGTTATTGTGCATCCCGATCTCTCTGGCCGCCGCCAGGCTTAGGTCTATAACACGTCCTTTTACGAAAGGGCCGCGGTCATTTATACGCACCACAGTTTCCTGGTTATTTTCGAGATTGAGGACGCGCACATAGGTGTGCATGGGCAGGAGCTTGTGGGCCGCGGTAAATTCATACATATCATATATCTCGCCGCAGGAGGTGCAATTGCCGTGGAAATCCGGGCCGTACCAGGAGGCTATGCCTTCTTCGGCGAAACCATCTGCTGAAGGTATAGGATAATAGACCTCACCAAAGATCTCATAAGGCCGCTGAGTGGGAGGGATACCTTTTGTATCACGAGTTATGCCGCGTGAGTATTGGTACCGGGGCGCTGTGGCGCAGGCCGTAAAGAGGGTAACCACAGAGACGCAGACGGCGCAGAAGACACATATTAAATTCGAAATTCGAAATTCGAAATTCGAAATTTTTCTATCTCTGTGTGCTTTGCTTCTTTGCGGTGATGCTTTTACCATGGCCGGTATGATAGGGGAAATAGGTACGGTTGTCAATGGCTTAAAACTATAGGCAACGTCACTGGTCATTAGTCATCGGTCATGTTAACTATGGAAGATCGATCAACTTTTACCGATGACTAATGACTATTGACTAATGACATTCATATAATCGTTTACTTGACGCATAGACTAAAAAGTTTTAGAGTTGCTGCATGTTTGGTATCGGTATCTCAGAGCTTATCCTGATCTTGATCGTGGCGCTCATTGTTATCGGTCCGCAAAAATTGCCTGATCTGGCCCGCTCTCTGGCCCGAGGCCTGGCCGAATTCAAAAGAGCCTCTTCTGAGTTCAAAGAGAGCTTTAACGCAGATGATCTGGACACCGCTGGAGGCCCGCCAGTAATAGACAACCCTCCCCATAATTTAGAGACGGAAACAACTAAAAAACCAGAAAAAGCCTCTGATTCTTCAGATACCCTGGCCGAAGGAGAAGGTGAAGGCCCCAAGGATCCCCTCCATGGCTGACTTCAGGCTGCCTTTTACTGCCCACCTTAAAGAACTACGCAACCGGCTCATCATATCCTTTTCAGCAATCAGCATCGGATTTCTCATATCTTACGCCCTGGCCGAAAGGATATTTGTCATCCTTGCTGCTCCGCTCCTCAAGGCCATGGGTCGGGGTAACAAACTTATTTATACCGGCCTGCCCGAAGCCTTTGTCTCCTATTTTAAAATCTCTCTGATAATGGGCCTCATCATCGCCTTCCCGGTCATTGTCCACCAGATATGGAAATTCGTATCGCCAGGATTACATAATAATGAACGAAGACATACCTTCATCTTTATCGGGTCATCTATATTTTTGTTTTTCGGAGGGGCTCTTTTCGGCTATTTTGTGATATTGCCTCTGGCTCTCAATTTTCTTCTGGGTTTTGCCACGCCGTCTATGAAGCCGCTTATTACCATAAAGAGCTATCTGGCCTTTGCCTCCAAGGCACTCCTGGCCTTTGGCCTGGCCTTTGAAATACCTTTCTTCCTGGTGTTTTTAGCAAAAATGAATATCCTCACTTACGAACAATTGCGGGCCAGGCGTAAATATTACATCCTCATTGTCTTCATTATAGCCGCCGTACTTACTCCGCCGGACATCATCTCCCAGATCATGTTGGCCGTCCCACTCATCATATTATATGAAATAGGTGTCCTGGGCGCGCGCCTGTTTGCAAGACCATCTTGACCCGGATTCACCATCAAAATGTTTACAAAGGGCAATTGGCGAGATCCGATTACTAGGCAGCCGGGGTCAAATCCGAATATCAAATATCGAAATCCGAAACAAATTCAAATGTCCAAATTCCCAATGTTCCAAACGGCAGCAGCGCCGATTGTTTTGGATTTGAATTTTGGTGATTCGATATTGTTTCGAGATTCGTGCTTCGGATTTCGGATTTGAAATCACGCTGCACGGCAACCATAGTGTATTTACGGTCAAGAGCTAACTCGTACTAAAATAGGCGGTGGATCAGGGCGTGATATAGGTCTTGTCCCGGCATAAGGTTTGTGCTATGAATGTCCCTCAAGAAATTGTGCCGCAATGATGTAGCCGCACCCTTTAGGGGTGCGTAAATACACTTGAACGGCTTTGAAATAAGGAGTGTTCTTCTAATCATGGTAAAATGTCTTATGCGGTGTCTGATGTTGTTTATGGTATTTGTCGTCTCCATTACGCCCTCCACTACCATAGCGGCTGAGCCAATACGTATCGGCGTCTATCTGCCCATGACCGGGCCGGCCGCGGTCTATGGACAGGTGGCCTGGAAAGGGCTGCAGATGGTGCACAAAGAGCGGCCAACCGTACTCGGACGACCGGTCCAGCTCATACTGGTTGATGATAAAAGCGATAAAGTGGAGGCGGCCAATGCCGTCTCGCGGCTCATCGAAAAAGAGAGGGCCGTGGCTATAATCGGCGAGCTTACCAGCTCCAACACCCTCTCCGGCGCCCCCATAGCAGAGAAGGCAAAGATCCCCATGGTTACCCCATGGGCTACCAATCCCCTGGTAACACAGAACCGCCGGTATATCTTCCGGGTCTGCTTTTCAGACCCCTTTCAGGGCTACGTGGCCGCAAAGTTTGCCCGTGAACATCTCAAGGCCCGCACGGCTGCAGTAATGATAGACATCAGCCAGGATTATTCAGTGGGCTTGTCTAATTTTTTCATGCGGGAATTTACTAAAAGGGGCGGAAAGATCGTTATCAAGACGGCTTATCAAAGCGGCGACCTTGATTTCACGGCGCAGTTAAGCGGTATAAGCGGTATGCGGCCCGATATTATCTATGTCCCCGGTTATTTTATGGAAGACGCCCTTATCGCCCGGCAGGCCCGCGAACTGGGGATTGCCTCGATTATAGTCTCCGGAGATGCCGCGCAGGCCGATGAATTGATAAAGATCGGCGGGAAGGCGGTGGAAGGGCTGTATTTTACCACACACTTCGATGAAAAAGGGGTTACCACCAAACGCGGTCAACTATTCGTAAAAAAATTTCGTGAGACAAATAAGGATGCTCCGGACTCCGTGAGCGCCCTTTCCCATGACAGTTATAATTTTCTGCTCGATGCCGTTGAAAGGGCCCGTTCTGCCCATCCCGAAAAGATAAAGGACGCCCTGTCCAGGACAACCAACTTTGAAGGGGTAACCGGAAAGATCGCTATAAAAGGCCGGGAGACCATCAAGCAGGCAGTGATACTAAAGGTGGAAAACGGCGGGTTCAGATATATAACTACTATTCAGCCTCAATAAGGACGCTACGGGTTGGAGGTAATGAACTATTTCCTATTCTTCCTTCTTCTTTTCATAAGCCCTGATAAAAGCCACTATCTCTGCGGCGAACCTATCAAAATCCTTTAGATTATTGACCACCAGGTGATGCAGTTCTTCAGAGGTGACTTCCCTATAAAAATGTACCATACGATTCCTGTATCCGGCCATAACGTAAAGGGTATCAGAAAGTTTTTTGGTAATAACTCCCTTCTCTCCGAGTTCCTTGGCTATGGTTTTGTATTCCAGCTCCTTAGACCCGTATGTCTTGGCCAGAATATGTCTGCCAATATCAAAGACCGCCTCCAGACTCCTTCTAAGATAACTTTCCACAAACGGAGGATTTTTTCTGTCGGATAGGAAGTCCTCGATGGCCAGCCCGGAAAAAGGCCTCAATTCTTTAAGACATGCCTCTATAAATCTCAGGAGTTCAAGGATTCGGGCTGTATTCAAATTCGATATAACCATCCTCTATGGCCTCCATAACCTCGTGGTCAAAAATCCGTTTCTTAAACAGCAAATCCTCGGCCTGTTTCATGACGTTTTCTTCAAATTCGTCTGCCAGTTGCTCGTCTTCCCGATATATCCGCGCACCCTTGATTATCTCGTACTGGAATAATGGGCTCACCTCATGCATGAATACGAGGTCTATAGTAAACGGTTCAAAAATCTTTGAAATTTCCTTGTATATATCCCCATAAATCTCAATGGCCCGGTTTGGAGGCTCCCTGAAAGTCACAGCCACGTCCAGGTCAGAAAAGGCATCCGGCGTTACGTCTTCGCCTTCGAGGCATCTCCTTCCCATGTCTGCCTGAGAGCCGAAAAGATAAATGAGAATACAATCAAACCGTTCGGCAATTTCTGTTAGGGCCTTATACATTTGTATGCCTCGGCCAGATATTCATCGTGTTGCTCAGATATATCCGGGCCCCCCGAACGGAATTTACCCACTACTCCGAGGGCACGTTTTTTCCTCTCTTCTGTTACCGGACCCAGATCCTCCTTGAAAAGGGTATCTATACCCTGGCGAATAACCTCGGCCATGGAGACATCCTTTTGTGCAGCCAGCCTCTTAAGAAGCTCTGCTTGTTTCTCGGTCAACTGGACCTGCGTTCTTATCATGCTTAATATCTCCATGCTTACATAATGTGTTGTTATGTTATCACAAGGGGACAGCCTCGTCAATTCATAAACCGCGGCTGAGAATTTGTAAGTTGACAATGCTTTTTACGATGTATATTATATACATTACTTAAATTTATCAGAGGTGATCATGCCCCCATTAAAAAGGACACAAATGTACTTCCCCAACGATATGCTTAGCAAACTTAAGAGAAAGGCTAATGAAGAAAATACCACCATTGCCGATATAGTGCGGAAAGCTGTTTCAGAGAGCCTCAAGAAAAAAAGGAGAAGAGACTGGGAGAAGGATCCACTATGGAACATGATCGGTGCCAGCAGTTCAAAGGATAAGGATCTTTCTATTAATCATGATAAGTATCTTTACGGGAAAAAGTAAATGAGACTCTTCGTAGATACCTCGACCTGGCTAGCGCTTAATGATAAAGGCGATCAGTGTCATGAGCAAGCAGTTGCAAAGAGCCTGGAGATAAAAACGAAACCTAAGGCTCCCCAAGGCATTTACATTTGACGAAGATTTCCGGCAGATGGGGATTGAGATATTTTAGGCGAACGGAGTATCTGTAATATCGCTCCTGCGAAAGCAGGGGCGGAAATGACGAAGCAAGGGCTTCGGAGAATTAGACCCACAGAGATTAATACGGATAGGGTGCGGATGTTTACAGTGGAGAGATTAAAAAAGGTTATGCAGGAGCTTATAGATCTGAAGCGTGATTTGATAAGGGCTGTCTATTTATTTGGCTCCTTTGCCAAAGGCACAGAAAAGGCAAAATCAGATATAGATATTGCTTTTGTCTTCAACGAAAGGTTTTATAAGGAGGACCCTTTTAGAGCGCTTCAGGAAGCCGAACTATTAGGCGCTGAGATAAGCAAGAAGATCCAAAGACCAGTTGATGTGGTCATCCTGAACGGCGCTTCTCTAAGCTTCGCCTATCACGCTGTAAGAGAAGGTGTATGCATTTATGAAAACGATCTTGCAGATAGAATCCTTTATGAAGTGACCTTGGACAACAAATATCAAGATATTTTACCCTTCATCAAAGAACTTAGAGATGAAAAAAGGAGAGTCCTGGTTGGAAGAGATTAAGGCCAAGATTGCCGTTGTACAGGAGAGAGTAAGAAGATTATCCATGTTTACAGGTCTCTCCTTTGTTGATTTTTGATTCGCAAAGTCGAACGAGTTTTTCAATCTCATTATAAGACAATTCTTTTTTGTTCATGAGCGCCTTTCCGGGACGGGATTTGCTTGCCGTATAATTCCATAAACTCTGACCGAGTAAATAATATCTCCACCTGGGTATCAGGTGCGTATTCCTGAATATGTTCCTTCCCCCCTCCTCCCGGTCAACCAATATCAATATTTTTTTAACCATCAGGCCGGAATCTGTCGCCCGCTGGACGGCTTGGATGGTGGAGTTACCGGTAGTAATCACGTCATCCACAATGGCTACTGAATCGCCGGGATCTACGTTACCTTCTATCCAATTAATGATGCCGTGATCTTTCAACTCCTTTCTCACTACAAACGGGTTAATCGGTTGCCCCTTCTGGTAGGATATAATGGCTACAGCGTTGGCTATGGGATCGGCTCCTAGGGTCAGCCCCCCAACTCCCTTTATACCCTGGCCGTGTAATCGTTCGAAGAACAAGTGGCCGATATAATGCATGCCTTCCGGATCAAGAGTCGTTCGTTTGCAATTGAAATAGTAATGGCTGTAGGCCCCGGAGGAGAGCTTAAATTCTTTTTGCGTGCTATACTGAAATGACTTGTTAAAAATGATATGTTTTAGACGATCGCGACAGACCGTCGCCTCGTGAAGAGAACTTGCCTTTTGAGTTTGAACCTGATTCATTTGCCACTTTTTTAACGAACAGAAGTGTTTTTGTCAAGATATATCGGCAAGCCAAAAACCCTTTGTTGAGGTGGCTAATCCCTTCATGCCGATAAAAAAGACAAATTCCTGAGCGGTAAAATTAGGCCAAACTTGAGATCAGATCAATATATAATCCGTCTGCGTTTCTTATGGCAATGGCTTCTGCCTGTATCTAAAGACAAAAGACTCCACCCGTCAAATCCAAACTAAACGCTGTTGCCCTAAACGCTAACCGCTATACGGTACTATACTCCATCCTTACTGGTATGACAGATAAAGCAGCCGGTTCGAGCCGTGGTTCCTGTAGTACCGGCAATCATGCCGTCATAATCCCAGCGCAGGATGTCTTTATAGGGGGTCCCGTGGGGACGGTGGCACGACAGACAAAAGACCTGGTCTGTGCCGGGGGTGACAGTGCTCGAAGGACCGGTGTACCCTGTCAAAACAGGGCGAGCCACAGGAGCCTGAGGATTATAAGGGCCTATGTTTGTGCCATCCTGGGTGTTGTAAAGGCGGTATTCTTTATTTGTATCGGCAGGTAGGGCATAATGAGCCGGGTGCAAAAACCACGGGCTCGATGTGCCAACATACGTAGTTCCGTGAAAATGTTGATGGCAACCAGCGCAGTAATCACTCATAGAGGAATCATCGCCACTCGTGGCCGAAGTGGTTGCCCCCTGGTATTCATTATGTTTAGTACTACTTACCAAATCGGCGCGTTCCCAGTCGGGATCCTCGATCCCCTCTACTCCGCCACCATCGTGCTTATGGGAACCGGATTTTAGAAATCTATACCAACCGCCTGTTTGACCTACTACAGTTGCGGAATCGTCAGCATGATGGGCAGGCTTGTGACAACTCGTGCAGTCATCTATCCTCCAGTGGCAGCCACCGCAATCTGCGCTATCCGCAGAAGACGGTATACCCGGGGCTTTGGTTAACTTTATATTAGGTGGCATCCCTGGTATGGTCAGGACATTATGGCCGTATTCTTCGCCCTTGTTTACCACCCAATAAAAATTCCCGCCGGCCAGTTCATTTTCCGGCTGGACGGTATTAAAGACTACCGGGATCTTTGAGGAACCGATGGTCTTAATGGTAGCGCTTTCCGTATTGGAATGGCAGCCCACACAGGTTCCACGTGTCAGAGCAGAAAATGGACCGGTTTCCGGTATGTTGCCAACTCCAGGCATGGGCGTGCCGCCCTGGCTGTTGTGCATGGTGTGGCAATTTACGCATTCGCCGGTGACTTTGGCTAAGACAGGGGTGGAAAAGGCAAGAACATAGAAAATGGAAAACAGGAAAATGGATAATAAAAAAATGCTTAGCCTGCTTAAGACCATTGATCTACGCTTCCATGCCATAGTTGGTCTCCATGAGAACATTTAACGGAGAGGGTGGTTATGCCTCAAAAAATATTAACAAAACAGGGTGTGGGTCAGAAACCCACACCCTATATCCAGTTACTATCTCTGCTTGTTATGGCAACCAAGACAGCCATAGTGCAATCCAGTACCGGCTGACTGGATATCCGCAGTCCCTGTATCCCCCGAAAGATAAGCAAATCTCAGGAGATCTTTATTCTCAGTTCCATGGGCCCGGTGGCATGATAAGCAGGTAACATACTTCTTACCTGTAGTATCCAATGCGTCAAAACCGAATGGATTATACTTGGCATCAACGTCGGTTTCCAGCGTATCTAGTTGCACGGTCCAATCCTCTGGCAACTTAACATCTGTGGGGTGTCGATGCCAGGGCGAGGCGCTTCCCACATCGCTGTGGAACTGCCCGTGGCAGTTAGCGCAGAGTCTACTGACAGTATCATCGGTCGTGCCAGCCTTGTAGATGTTGCGGGCTTTAGTAGCAGCAGAACGTCCGTATGATCCAGAAGGTGCCGACGTACCTGCAATCAGCGCCTTTTCGTAATCTGGCGCCCCTACTCCTGCAATACCGACCGGCGCTCCACTGTTATAATTCCAAAGGATACGGTACACGGTTGGGCTGTGGTGACCGCCTTTGATGGCGCCCATCTCGTCATCTACCGTCTGAGAACCATGGCAGCCGCTAGTGCCAGCGCAGGTGAGACCGTTGGTTTCACCTTTGTACCAGGTCTGATCGTATCCCGGCGGTGTTGCCTTCCCGGCTGTTGGATTGTCGGCTACAAGGGAATGGGCCCTTCCTAGGTTAGCGTCACCGTCAGTACCGGCATAGGGGAAGAAACCACCAGCAAGACAGTTATTGTCTGAAAAACCACTTCCCTTGACATACGGAAATCCTCCCGCTAGGGGATCCGACCCCGTTGTCGTATGGCAACCCAGACAGGTATTGTTCACCAACGCGCCAAACGGGCCATCGCCATTGACTTCATCTCCACCCTGGCTATTGTGCATGGTATGGCAATTAACACATGGACCAGATACCGCTGCCAAGGCCATACCCCCCATGGCCAACACAAAGGCCATAGACAGTAAACAAATTAATGCCTTTTTCATTCTATACACCTCCTTTCCTTTAGAAATTCTAAGTCTTGCTCTTGTATCCATAATCCCTACCTCCTTGAATATAGCGTTTAGCGTTTAGCGATTAGCGGGTAGTGGTTAGTTAGTATTTATACCCCCTCACCCCGACCCGCCAGGGGAGAGGGGACTATCCATTAGCGTTAAACGGTTCTGTGTTAGCCTTACTTTGCGTGCTTTGCGCCTTTGCGGTGAGGCGCACGGTTACGTTTAAAATACCTCCTTCAGATCTACCTTCAGGCCGGGGATGGAGGTCACCTCGGCCTCCTCATCCCTGAGATAAGCCTTCGGCCCGGTATAGCTCCCCTGCCGGAGGAGAAAAGACTCCACCTTTTTTTCCTCCGGATAGACCAACCAGTATTCAAAGACCCCGTGTCTCTCATAAAGGGCCTTTTTCAGTTTCGTGTCTATAGAAAGGGTGGAAGGCGAAAGAATCTCTGCTACAAAGTCCGGCGCTCCAAAGACGCCGTTTTCTTTTACTATACCGAATCGATCTTTAGAAATGCCCACAATATCAGGCTGTACGATATCAGTAGAAGTAAAAATTACATCTATCGGGGCATTATAAATCTTTCCCCAGCCGGTCTTTTTTACATAGTTCCAGATAATTAAGGTCAGATTTATCGCTACTTCCTGATGATAGGTGGCAGGCGCCGGGACCATATATAATTCTCCCCTTATTATCTGATAGACCTTGCCATCCGGAGGGAGTTCGAGATATTCCTGATAGGTCCAGATGTCGCTTTTTAATTCTACAGCTCCCGGCATCTCAGGTACGACTCCTTTTTGCCAGCGTGGAGGGATTAGTATTAGTATGCCCCCTCTCCCGCCAGGGGAGAGGGGACTATCTATTAGCGTCTAAGCAATATTTCCATAGCCTGTGACACTTGAGGCGATCTTTACCGCCCTTTTAGCGTCTTCCTCTGTTGGGTCTCCATAAGGCAGCAGCCCGGAACTGGCCGGGTATCTGCCCGTGTAGATACTGTCCAAAAACGAGATATCTTCATCCTTTATGTCGAAAGAGATACCATACTGTCTGGCATAATTTATCAGTCTTCTTATGCTGTGTATTTTTTCCAGGTCCCATCCTTCCTTTAAAAGTTGGGCCTTAATATGTTTCTCTACTGACTGGTGGGCATGAAAACAGGCGGTCTTGTAATATCCCAGTCTCAAAAGGGCAACCGCGGAGCCGTAGTCCTCCTTCGCATCCTGGATCCATTTCTCTACAAAATCCTTCATATACAGGGTCTTCCCTTCCCGTTGTATTACCCTTAGAAATGGTTCCCCGCCCCGGAGCAATTCCTTAACCCGCTGTGCCGAGGCCAAAAGATAATCAATCGAATAGTTCTCATAATATGGTTTCAAAGAGCGGCTGACTAAGCTGCGCGTTTCATTATCCGGTTCATCTTCCGTAACGATTAACAGATCAACATCATTGCCCACGTTGGCTTTTGCTACAGACCCAAATAAAACCACTGATACCGGCGACAGATGCCGCACCAGATCCGATGCTATCCGCTTAGTATTTTCAAGGGTTGCTTCCATAGCTTAAAAAATTTATTTAAAGTTCCTAACCTGCCCTGCCGATAAGCCAGTTAAGGTAAAATTTGCCTTTCTGTCTATCTAAGACGATAATTATTTTTACAACAGAAAACAGGGCGAAGTCAATGAAAAAAAGAGCGCCCAGCTATCCGCAATCAGCGTTCAGGTTAAAGCCTGTTTGTGACCTGAACTATAACAAGTTACAGCAAGTTCAATGCCAACAGACCCCCGAAATATATAACTGGTTGATATAATTAGCATTTTGGTTAGCTATTATTTGTAGCTATTGACTGATGTGGAAGTATTTTTCACATCAGAGAGGAAACAAAATGCCAATGTGGTATTTTGGTGCCCACTTATTAGCCACCAGTACACAGAGGACACAGAGATATAATTTTGGGTTACAGGAAAAAGGGTCCCTTAAGGGCCTGGAAGCCCCCGTCATATTTACGTTGACAGGTAGGTTATCGTGCCCTAAGATTACAAAAGGCAGCTTACGCAGGCTAAAGTCTGCGGCTACCTTAAACTTCCCCTCCCGTGGCGGGAGGGGATTAAGGGGAGGGGGGAAAAGAACCTGAATTTACGCACTTTTTCACCCCCACCCCAACCCTCCCCCGTCAAAGGGGGAGGGAATATAAGGTTTCCGGATGGAAGCTATTTAAGGAATAACAGCTTATGAACCGATTACATCGCATAATAATGGTTGGTTTGGCTGTAATCCTGGTCTCGGGTTGTGCCCGGTACGAGACCCGTATCGTCCCTTTTAAGATGCCGGGGGCATATCACAATGTCCAGGCTATAGATGGCGCTAAAGTGGCGGCCGTGGCCTACGATGACTCTAATACCGCGCAGGAGGCCTTTGGATTTGATATTCGTGGGGCCGGACTCCTGCCGGTACAGGTTGTCTTTGACAACCAGGGCAGTAAATCCCTTCTCATAGACCCCACGCATACCTATTTAATCGACCAGGAGCATAACCTCTGGCCGGTCATGGAGAGTAGGCTAGCCTATGAGCGGGTCGAAAAGAAGACCGAACTGGGCGAAATCGGCGCTGGTGCGGCCAAACATGCCTTCCTGGCCGGCGCTGCCGGTGCCATTATCGGGGCGGCGGTAGGCATCGTGACCGGTGAAAATGTAGGTGAAGCTATCGGTAAGGGAGCGGCTGTGGGTGCGGCTGCCGGCGCCACCCTGGGTGGGGCGCAGGCCTATGGCTCTCAGGAGACCCGCTACCGCATAATGGATGACCTGGAAAAGAAGACCCTGCAAAATAACGCTATCCCGCCCGGACAAATAGCGCACGGCTTTATCTTCTTCCCGGGAGAAGCCAAGGCAGCTAACGAGCTACGCTTACAGTTAAAAGAGATGGAAACAGGGAAGGTACATAGTTTGGTGTTGCCATTTTAAACAAAAATGTAACTATTCAGCCACAGATTCACACAGATGAACGCAGATAGGTTTAAATACAAAGAAATCACAGATATTATTCTTAGAAGTTTTTATGAAGTTTATAATGAGCTTGGTGATGGATTTCTGGAATCTGTCTATGAAAATGCCCTATATATTGTCCTGACCGGATATGGACTATGTGTAGAAAGGCAGTCAGCCACAGATTCACACAGATGAACGCAGATATGATAATAAAAGAAAAAATATCAGTGATGATCAGCGTAGATCGGCGGCTGAGTAGTTACACAAAAATTACGCAGCGATAGGGCAGTGGCTTCGGATGATCCGGCCAAGCTCGGCCCATTTGACCGGTTTTTTTAAGAGGATGGCGGCATAGCCTTCTTCGATGGTCTTTTTGGCCTGGATGGCGGTGGGGTTACCGGTTAAGACCAGGATATTGGCCTCCGGATCAAAGGCCTTTATCTCCCGCGAGGACTCATACCCATCCATAACCGGCATATCCATATCCATCAATACCAGGTCAGGGCGGAGTTCTTTGTACTTTTCCAACCCCTCCATTCCGTTAGCGGCCTGGGCAATGGTAGAATAACCTTCCATTTCCAATATCTCGCTCAGAGTGCTTAACACACCCAGGTCATCATCGACAATCAATATCGTTCCGGTACCCATTAGTAACCCTTAATGTGACGTTAAAACCTTTTATGATAGCCACACCTCTTTGTCAAGGAAAAAAACAACATATTGTATGAAAAAAATTAAATTATACAATATTTAGTAAAAACAGTGGGTTACAGGCCGCTAAAACAGGGGCTTTCCGGGCGGTCAATGAGAAAGGTTAATGATAACAAGGTGTTCGAATCTCAGCTATTTACCAGCACGCAGAAAACAGAGTTGTTCGAGTCGTTCGATCGCTCCGCTCGTTCGAACGTTCTGACGTCTCGAACCTTATTTCAGACCTCAAACTCCCGACTCCTGTATTCTGACTGTCGAGGGACTCGACCGGGACATCCTATATGGCCCCCTGTCAAGATAAAAATGATTATTCTGTAAGTATTTAATTTTTAAGAGAAGTTTAGATCAATGCTATTTTCGCGCAA
>Ga0209614_1000383_pt1 | contig 40377 bp, 35 predicted proteins | sample BlaSprsedimmetaG_FD_185484 | JGI IMG/M metagenome (GOLD analysis project Ga0209614, IMG submission 185484) | Hot spring sediment bacterial and archeal communities from California, USA to study Microbial Dark Matter (Phase II) - Blank Spring... ...
CATCCTTCAAGTTACTAAACTTGAAGGTTTTGGAGGGGGAGGCATCCCCCTCCTTTATTAACAAATCAGCCAATTTTATCAACTATTCGTAATTAAATAAAAAAGGCTGCCCTTTTGAGACAGCCTCTTTCCTGGTGATTCAGCTGGGGATCGAACCCAGGACCCCATCCTTAAAAGGGATGTGCTCTACCAACTGAGCTACTGAATCGGTACTTTTCTGTTTTTTTCGGTGGGCAAAAATACGCCAAAATATCCGGTTAACCAAAACCTTTTTCCAAAAAAATCCCATTTTTGTAACCGAACCAAAGTTGCATGTATGAAAAACAAAGTGGTAATCATTACAGGTGCTTCCTCGGGTATCGGACTGGCTACCGCCAGGGAATTTGCCGCCTGCGGAAACAGGGTGGTGCTGGCAGCCCGGAGCGAAGAAAAGTTGAATTCCATTGTGACAAAACTGGAGGAAAAAGGAGCCGACTGTCTGGCCGTTCCCACCGATGTTTCCAAAGAAGAGGACTGCCGGAAACTGGTAGAAGCTGCCGTGAAAAAATACGGCAGAATCGATATTTTGATCAACAATGCAGGATTGTCAATGAGGGCCCTGTTTGCCGACCTCGATCTAGGGGTGATGAAAAAACTGATGGATGTAAATTTCTGGGGTACGGTGTATTGCACCAAATATGCCCTGCCGTATCTTCTGGAAAGCCGGGGGTCGGTAACGGGTATTTCGTCGGTGGCAGGCATTCATGGGCTGCCGGCCCGCACAGGTTATTCCGCCTCGAAATTTGCCTTGCATGGTTTTCTGGAAACTCTGAGGATAGAAACCCTGCGGCAGGGACTGCACGTGATGGTCTTCTGTCCGGGATTTACCGAATCGAATATCCGCAGAACCGCCCTGGTGGCCGACGGTTCCGTACAGGGAGAATCGCCGAGAAAGGAGGAAAAAATGATGAAGGCCGAAGAGGTGGCCCGCCGCATCGCTCGTAGTATAGAAAAAAGAAAGCGTTTTGTGGTGCTGACTTTCGAGGGGAAATTCACCTACTGGTTCAAAAAGTGGTTTCCTTCCTGGCTCGACCGCATTGTGTACAATCACATGGCCCGGGAACCGGAATCCCCGTTCAAATGAACAGAAGAAAGCAAACCAACAGTCTGCTGCGGTTGCCGTCAGAGCGCATTTCAGCAAAAACCGTTCTTTTTTGCCGGGAATTACATCCTAAAGTTTTGTATCTTCAGAGCTTAAAGCAGTTTGCAGCATGACCCTACTGATCGTATACCTGATCCTGGCGCTGGGGATCTCCTTTCTGTGCTCGATCCTGGAAGCGGTGCTGCTATCCGTACCGCCATCCTACCTGGAGACCCTGTCTCAGCAGGGAAGCCGGCTGGCCGGGCAATTGAGGAAAATCAAGAAAAACATCTCCTCTCCGCTGGCTGCCATTCTTTCATTGAATACCATTGCCCATACCATAGGAGCCGCCGGGGTCGGTGCCCAGGCTACCCTGGTATTCGGTGAAGCCTGGTTCGGGGTTATATCGGCCGTGCTGACCCTGCTGATCCTGGTGCTGTCGGAGATCATTCCAAAAACCATCGGGGCTTCATGGAACCGGCAGCTCAGCATTCCCCTGGTGCCCGTACTCCGGTTTATAATGTTCATCATGTATCCCCTGGTATGGCTTTCAAACCAGCTTACACGACTGATTACTTCCGGAAAGCACATGGTCACCCTGAGCCGCGACGAAATGGCGGCCATGGCAAATATCGGAAAACAGGAAGGCGTGCTGGCGGAAGATGAATCGAAAACCATATACAACCTTCTGCGGCTGAGAAATATTCCCGTATCCTCCATCATGACACCCCGCACGGTACTGATCAGTCTGCCGGAAAATATGCAGCTTCGCGAGTTCCTTCAGAAAATGAACGAAATTCCCGTTTCGCGTATACTTCTGTGGAAAAACGAACCCGATAACATCACCGGATATTTTCTGAAATCGGAAGCCCTGGAAAACCTGGCCAGAGACAGGCACCGGAAGAAACTGGGCGATCTGAAACGGGACCTGATGATTGTCTACGAAGGACTCCCGGTTATGGGCCTGTACCAGAAAATGCTCGCCGCACGTGAGCACATTGCCCTGGTGGTGGACGAATACGGGGAAGTGGCCGGCGTGGTGACTCAGGAAGATATTTTCGAAACCATGACCGGAATGGAGATACTGGACGAAACCGATGTACATACCGACCTGCAGCAACTGGCCCGTGAACTGTGGAAAAAGAGGAATCCGACCGGTCGTGAATGAAAAATATTTTTGAGTATCTTGCAGTCCTCATTCAAATTTGCACCGATGAGCGTATTGATCAACAAAGATTCGCGTGTCATTGTCCAGGGTTTTACCGGAAGCGAGGGGACCTTCCATGCCACCCAGATGATTGAATACGGAACCCGGGTGGTTGGAGGCGTTACACCCGGCAAGGGAGGAGCCGTTCATCTTGACCGGCCGGTGTTCAATACCGTGGAAGAAGCGGTAAAAGAAACAGGAGCAGATACTTCGGTGATCTTCGTACCACCCGCCTTTGCGGCCGACGCCATCATGGAAGCGGCCGATGCGGGTATCCGTGTCATTATCACCATCACCGAAGGGATCCCGACCCGGGATATGGTCAGGGTGAAGGAGTTCCTGAAAGACCGCCCCGTTGTTCTGGTAGGTCCGAACTGCCCCGGGGTGATTACACCGGGAGAGGCCAAGGCGGGCATCATGCCCGGATTCATACACCGAAAGGGAACCGTGGGCATTGTTAGCCGTTCAGGCACCCTTACCTATGAAGCCGTTGACCAGATCACCCAGTCGGGCCTGGGACAGTCGACATGCATCGGCATAGGAGGAGATCCCATTGTGGGTACCAGCACCCTGGATGCCGTCCGGTTGCTGATGGACGATCCGGAAACGGAAGCCATTGTTATGATCGGTGAAATAGGAGGCAATATGGAGAATGAAGCCGCCCTGTGGATCAGGGAAAACGGAACAAAACCCGTAGTGGGTTTCATCGCAGGACAAACCGCCCCGAAGGGAAGGCGGATGGGCCATGCAGGGGCTATCATCGGAGGAAAAGACGATACCGCTGCGGCCAAAATGCAGATCATGCGCGAATGCGGGATCCATGTGGTGGAGTCTCCTGCCGATATCGGAAAAACCGTGAAAAAAGTGTTGAACCGGTAGATACCCTTTCACGGATTCGTTTAACACAAGGTGTATGCGGGAAGAAAAGATAAGGCTGGCAGCCGGGTGGCTGAAAAATTCTAAACATACAGCGGCATTCACAGGCGCCGGTATATCGGTTGAAAGCGGCGTTCCCCCTTTCAGGGGCGAAAACGGGCTGTGGAACAAATACGATCCGATGGTTCTTGAAATCGATCGTTTCCGTGCCGATCCCACCGGATCATGGAAGATCATACGTGAGATATTTTACGATTACTTTCGCGATGCCCGTCCCAACCGGGCTCACGAAGTCCTTGCCCTGATGGAACAAAGAGGGTTTCTGTCAGCCGTGATCACCCAGAACATTGACAACCTGCACCAGGAAGCCGGCAGCCGGAAAGTGTATGAGTACCACGGAAATGCCCGGGAACTGATCTGTACCCGTTGCGGGCAGATCTATGATCCGGTGAAGATCGGACTGGACCACCTGCCTCCACGCTGTCCCCGCGACAAAGAAGTGCTGAAACCCAACTTTATTTTTTTCGGCGAACCCATACCCGAAGAGGCAGCCGCTATGGCCAGCCATGAAGCAGCCACGGCTGAAATATTTCTGGTGATCGGATCTACCGGTGAAGTAATGCCCGCCTGCATGGTACCCCGGATGGCCAAGCAGAGAGGGGCTACCATTATCGAGATCAATCCTGAGGAAACACTTTTTACACACCATATTACCGACCTGCACCTGAAAGGAAAAGCAGGGGATGTACTGAACAGGCTGGCTGTGGAATTGTTTAACGGGACAGATGACGCATCCATGTGAACCATTTCATGTAAAACAATAAAAATCCATTCAGATGAAACTGTTAGAAGGAAAAACCGCACTGATCACTGGAGCAGCACGGGGAATCGGCAAGTCCATTGCCCTGGCTTTTGCCCGGGAGGGAGCCGACATTGCCTTCACCGATATTGCCCGGAATGAAGATTTCGAAGCCACACTGCAGGAGCTGGAAGGCACAGGTGTTACCGCCCGGGGATATGTTTCCGACGCATCGAAGCTGGATCAGACCGAAAAGGTGGTTGAACAGATTGTAAAGGATTTCGGGAAAATCGATATTCTGGTGAATAATGCCGGTATTACCCGCGATACCCTGCTGATGAGGATGGCAGAGGAACAATGGGACCAGGTGATCGAAGTGAACCTGAAATCTGTATTCAATTTCACCAAAGTGGTACAACCCGTCATGCTCAAACAACGGAGCGGCTCGATCATCAATATGAGTTCGGTGGTGGGAGTGGGCGGAAACGCAGGGCAATCGAATTATGCCGCTTCCAAAGCCGGGATCATCGGGTTTACCAAATCGGTAGCCAGGGAGGTTGGCTCCAGAGGGATCCGGTGCAATGCCATTGCCCCGGGCTTTATTTTGACCGAAATGACAGCCCGCTTGCCCGAAGAAGTTCGAAAGGACTGGATCGCGCAGATTCCCCTGCGGCGTGCAGGCACACCCGAAGATGTGGCCAATGCGGCAGTATTCCTGGCATCCGGTTTGTCATCGTACGTGAGTGGCCAGGTGATCCAGGTATGCGGGGCCATGAAGACCTGATAACCCGATTTCCCCCTTGCCCGGGTTTACATCGTGGGATATTTTTCGTATTTTACCGAATTATAATCCTTGCAGGACCAACAAAACAAACCATGAAAAGAACCCTGTTCCCACTGATCTTTCTGGCACTGATCACCTCCTGTAAAACCTCCAGTCTGATGATCGATGTGCTCAGGCCGGCGAATATCAACCTGCCCGGAGACATCCGGACCCTGGCCGTGGTAAACCGCAGCCTTCCTTCCAAAGAAGCCGAGGTAAATAACCTGGTGGAGGGAATTATCACCGGGGAAGGATTGCTGGCCGACCGGTTCGGATCGAGAGCCTGTGTCGCCGGCTTTGCCGATGCATTGCAATCCTCTCAGCGATTCCGTGTGGTGGTTCCAGATATCGAACTAAAAGGGACCGGAACCGATAGAATGCCTCCTCTGCTTGAATGGCCTGTAATTGACGATATCTGCCGGCAGAACGGCGCCGATGCCCTGCTCTCGCTGGAAACCTTCGATTCAAATACGGGAGGGGTCCTGTTTTCCATACTGAACCGGACGCCTGGTGAAAACCTCACCATCAAGGTGGAATCGGGATGGAGGATCTATGATCCGGAAAGAAAACAGTTGCTGGATGAGAACATATATATCGATCATTTTAACTGGGATGCCCCGGCATCCGGAGCAGGCCCGTCGCGGCAGGAAGTGGTGGAAAGGGGTGGATATTATGCCGGCACACAGTATGCAGCCCGGATCTCTCCTTCCTGGGTTTCTGCTTCGCGGATCTTTTTCAAGAAGGGCAACCGGGATTTCAGGGAAGCCAAACGGCTGGTACGCATGGGCATGTTTGATGAAGCAGCCAGGATATGGGAAACCTATGTTGACCACCCTAACCGGAAAATTGCCGGGTACGCCTGTTACAACATGGCCCTGGTTTGTGAACTGAACAGTGACCTGGAAGGAGCCCTGCAATGGGCCACCCGGTCATACCGGCAATACCGCATCAGGAAAGCAGCCGAATATATGAACATACTGAATTACCGCATTATGCAGGCCGAGGTGCTGGATCAGCAATTGACGGAATAAACAGGTGGAGAAAAACCATTGTCAGAGAAAATATGAATAAACGGCCGCCTTATAGTGTTTTGACGGTGTGGTGGATGATCTTGTTGGTCGTGTTCACTTCCTGCGGGGTGCAAAGGATGGCGGTAGACGTTTACAGGCCGCCGGAAGTATCCGTTCCGGAAGACCTGCAAAGGATTGCCGTGATCAGCCGCCTGGGAGAAATCGAATCACAGGATATCGATAATCTGGTTGAAGGGATCTTTACCGGGCAGGGTGGATTTGTGCAGCAGCTCGGAGCGCATCAGGCAACCCTGGGAGCAATGGATTATCTCGAATACAGCCGGGAATTTGAAGATGTTTTCAGGGTGAAACTGAATATGACCGATACAGGACACTGCGAAATGCCTCCTCCGCTAGATCAGCAGATTTTAGACCAGGTGAAGGAAGAATATCTTGCCGATGCGGCTGTTGTGGTGGAATACCTGGTTACGTCCAATCAGTCGTTCGCCGAGTCAAGAAGAGTGTATGAACAGCAAAAGAAAAATGAAGTATGGGAAAACACCGTAGTTTACAACGTGGGAACGGTGGAACGGTTTATCGCTGTGCTGAAGGTGCATCTGTCAACCGGCTGGCGCCTGTATGACCTGAGGAGAAACCGGATTTTGGATGAATATGAATCATCCGATTCCATTTTCTGGGAAGTGGACGGTTCATCACGCAGGGCTGCACTTTCCCGTCTGCCGAACAAAAGCAGGGCAGTGGAAGAGGTGGGATTTATGGCAGGAGAAAAATATGCCCTGAGAATCATACCCGGCTGGAGAACCGTACAGAGAACTTTTCTGACAGGTAAACGGTCGTATTATAAAAATATCAGGCAAAAGCTGAAACGCCGCATGTACGGTGATCTGAAAGAGATCTGGGAGCAGGGGCTCCGCTCAGATAAAACGGATATCAGGATAACGTCGCTGTATAACCTGGCGATATTGCATGAGATGGAAGGCGATCTGGAAACGTCCCGGCAAATGCTTGAAGAGGCGGTGGAACTGAAGGATTTTTCCAGGGCCAGGAATTATCTGAAATTGATCATTGACAAACAAAATACCCGTGGCATTCATGAAACGGATCCTGAATAACCGGATTCGAAGAGGAAAATTTCTGCTTCCGGTCTTCCTGGCAGCCATTGTTCTGATTTCCGGATCATGCCGGAGTACTCACCCCATGACCATCGAAATCCTGGTTCCTGCCGAAAACATCATGCCTGCAGGAAATAACCGGGTCACTGTGGTCAACAGAAGCCTGTGGCCCGATTCACTGGACAAAGCGCTGGTAGCTGCCGACCTGGCCAATGATGCGGCCAGGGAATGCATCATCGGTCTGATCCATGTGATCGAATCATCGGGCTTTGCTGATACCCTGCTGATCAGGGATATAGCTGAGCTGGACAGTTCCAGCATCCAATTCCCCATTAACTGGTGGATACTCGATACCCTGGCCGGAGGAGAAAAAGGGGACGTGGTGATTGGCCTGGAATACTTTGCCGTCACAACCGATGAAACCGGAGATATGGTCGCAGAAGATATTTTCCCGGGAATCAGTGCGGATTTGTATTTTTCTCTGGATTTATCTCTTGCCGTTCATTCTTTCTGGAGGATCTATCATATTCCCACCCGGTCAATCCACGAAGAATACTGGGCACGCGATACGGTTACATTAAACAGCACGGGGGTCAATTTGCATGACGCCGTGGCAAACCTGCCCGACCTGTCGGAAATATTGCTGGAAACGGCCTATTTTAACGGGTATGATTATGGCCGGCGACTGGTTCCTTTCTGGGTTCAGGTCAACCGGTTTTACTACAAAAGTGGGAGCAAGGGGATCCGCGAAGGCCATAAACTGGCCATGCAGAACCGGTGGCTGGAAGCCGCCCGTGTATGGAAACAGGAAACGAGCCATCATAATGAGCGTAAGGCTGCCCGGGCCATGTATAATATGGCCGTGGTTTCCGAAGTACAGGATCAACTGGAGATTGCACTCGACTGGGCGCTGAAATCCTATTACCTGGAGGCCGATCCGGCCACCAAAAAATACATTGACCTCCTCAGCGAACGGATCACCGAAAGGAAAAGGCTGGAGGAACAATTCTGACTCCATACTGTATGCCGGCCATGAACAAAACCTGCCCTGACTTGTTAATCATGTACAAGCCGGGTAAACGGGTTTGGGAACAGGCACAGATGGTGAGGTTGGTTTTGTTGGTTGTTTGTGTTTTTCTTGTTTGCCCGGCTTTCCTTTTTCCCTGATCCAGGGTATTCCGGGGTTTATTCAAAACTTTTCCTCATTTCTTTTACCTTTGCCCCGGCGAATGAATGCAAAACCCCATGGAAAATTTGATTTTCTATCTGATTATCGGCATTCTGCTTATGGAATATCTGGTGGAACGGATACTTGGACAACTGAACCTGAACCATTATCAAACCACCGTTCCCCGTGAACTCAGGAAAATCTGCGATGAAGAGAAATACCGGCAGGCACGGGAGTATTATGTAGCGAATCACCGGTTCTCCATGGTCACATCCGGTTTTCATCTGTTACTGATTCTCGGCATGCTGGTTTTCGGGGGATTTGCCCTGGTTGACCACTGGGTTCATCAAATAGCCGGACATCCCGTTTGGGTCACGCTCCTGTTTTTCGGGATACTGATGCTGGCTTCCTCGCTGATCAATATTCCGTTCGAGGCATACGACACCTTTGTGATCGAAGAAAAATTCGGTTTTAACCGTACCACGGTAAAAACTTTCATTGCCGACCACATCAAATCGTGGATCCTGGGCGGAATCACCGGGGGAGGGATCCTGGCCCTGGTGGTGTGGTTCTGGACCCTCACCGGTCCTTCCTTCTGGCTGTGGGCCTGGGGACTGATCACCCTCTTTTCCCTGTTTATTACCATGTTCTATTCCACCCTTATCGTTCCCCTGTTCAATAAACAAAGGCCACTGGAAGAAGGTTCCCTGCGGAATGCCATTGAGTCGTTCACACAGAAGGCGGGATTCCGCCTTGACAGCATTTATGTTATTGACAGTTCCAGGCGTTCGACCAAAAGCAATGCCTATTTTTCCGGCCTGGGCCGGAAAAAGCGGGTAGTACTGTTCGACACCCTGATCGATGAAATGAGCGAGGAGGAGATCGTGGCCATCCTGGCCCACGAGGTGGGTCATTACAAAAAAAAGCATATCTGGAAAGGGCTGCTGGCCGGTACGGCACAGACCGGACTCACGCTTTTCCTCCTTTCCCTGCTGATCAACGAGCCGGTAACAGCCGGGGTACTGGGTACGGAACAACACGGATTCCATACCGGATTGCTGGTATTCGGCCTGCTGTACAGTCCGGTATCCACCCTGCTGGGTATTGTTATGAACCGGTTTTCCCGGAAAAACGAATTTCAGGCCGATGCCTTTGCCCGGGAACAATATAACGGGGAAGCCCTGGCATCAGCACTGAAAAAATTATCGGTCAAAAACCTGAGCAATATGAATCCCCATCCCCTGTATGTTTTTGTGCATTATTCCCATCCTCCGTTGCTGGAAAGGATTAAAAGATTACAGGGTCGTTCCGAATGAAAAAAAATGCTTATTTTTGGGCCCGGATTGCCTCTTTAGCTCAGCCGGTAGAGCAGCTCATTCGTAATGAGCAGGTCGTGGGTTCGAGTCCCATGAGAGGCTCTGGCATAACGACATACTTAAATGCGGGAGTAGCTCAGTGGTAGAGCATCAGCTTCCCAAGCTGAGGGTCGCGGGTTCGATCCCCGTTTCCCGCTCTTGAAAATCAGGGACTTACAGTTTAAACTACTGTAGGTCCTTTTTTATTTAGACCAAATCTCAGTCTTTCATTTCATTGATTGAAACCCTGGAAGATGACCTGATAAGAAGGGGGTTTTATTTCAGGCATTCTTAAACGCCTTTTTGCCAGCAAATTCTGATGCACTTCCCAGGGCATGTTCAATTCGCATAAGCTGATTGAATTTCTCGACCCGTTCACCCCTGCATCCGCTTCCTGTCTTCAGGTGACCGGCATTAACGGCCACCGTAAGGTCTGAAATGAAACTGTCAACGGTTTCACCACTGCGGTGTGATACAAAGCAGTTATATGAATTTTTATATGCCAGTTCAATGGTCTCAAGCGTTTCTGTGACTGTTCCAATCTGGTTCAGTTTGATAAGCACAGCATTTGCAACACCTTTCCGGATACCTTCCATGAGGATGGCTTTATTTGTACAGAAAATATCATCACCAACAATTTCAATCTTCCTGCCAAGTGTCCTGGTCATATTTGCCCAACCGTTCCAGTCATTTTCTGCCAATCCATCTTCAATTAAAACAATGGGGTATTTCTTCACCCAATTTTCCCAGAGTTTCACCATTTCATCGCTGGTCAGGTATTTCCCTGTGCTCTTAAATAATTTATACTTCCCGTCTTCCCACAATTCACTGGCAGCAGGATCCAGGCAAATGCTCACTTCATCGCCTGCTTTGAATCCTGCCTTCGTTATGGCTTCCAGAATCACTTCTACCGCTTCATCATTTGATTTCAGATCGGGGGCAAAACCACCTTCATCACCCACACCGGTACTGTATCCTTTACCCTTCAGAACAGATTTCAAGGTGTGGAATACTTCTGCTCCCATGCGGATAGCCTCTGTGAAAGATGGCGCACCATGCGGGGCTATCATAAATTCCTGGAAATCTACATTATTATCGGCATGTTTTCCACCATTGATGATATTCATGCAGGGGACAGGCAACAGATGGGCATTGCTTCCACCGAGATACTGGTAAAGAGGAACACCGGAACTCATGGCTTCAGCACGAGCATACGCCATTGAGACACCCAGGATCGCATTTGCACCAAGTTTTGATTTGTTTGGCGTACCATCCAAATGAATCAGGGCATAGTCAAGTTCCCGCTGGCTGATGAAGCATTTGCCAACAATCTCGTTAGCAATGATTTTGTTGACATTCTCAACGGCTTTCAAAACACCTTTACCGAGGTAACGTTTCTTGTCACCATCACGTAATTCGCATGCTTCCCGTTCACCGGTTGAAGCACCGCTTGGTACGGCTGCTCTGGCTTCCGTCCCGTCTTCAAGCATCAAATTGACTTCCACCGTGGGATTCCCACGTGAATCAAGTATTTCCAATGCATTTACATAAATAATTTCCATCGTATTAAAATTAAGGGGTTACTGTTTTATCCTGTTGGTAATTTCGATTAATTTACTGATATCCGAATCATATTCTTCTGCATACTTTTGGGGAAACGTACCGAAACCTTTCATATTTCGTGAAAGTGTTTCGGATAATATTTCCCATATCCTGACTCTTTTCGCATTGATGGCCTTCTGTAGACTTGTCCTGTGCTTTGATGTTCCATATTTCTCGGCCAGTTCGCAAATAAAACTTTTTGCTTCTTGAATTACTGAAATATTGGTTTCAATGGTTTTGTCATCTACATCTTTCAGCAGCACATTACAGCATGAATTCCTCTGCTTTATCAACATGTTTTCAAGTTCCAGCAGAGATTTCTCAACAACAGTCAGACTTGATGAAAGTGACCGGGTGTGATTTTCTGATAAGCGTATCTTCTTGCACATGGATTTTTCAAACTGAAATTGCTGTTTATAAATTTATTAAAATCCATCCCTTATTTCTTTCCATTCAAAATAACAGGCATCTGGTCATCAGGAACGGGTTTTTAAGGCAAATGGTCTGGCAGGAAAAACTTGTTTGCAATGAATGCCGGAACAACTGCGCTTGCGATGACTGCACCAATGATAATCTTTATCAGTTCCATTGAAATCTTTAATCGGTTGGCAAAAATAGTAGATACAAGGGCGGATAAAAACCAGAATGATGGGACAACATACATGTTAACCATTAGAAAAACTCCTGATTAATTGGTTATTGGTAGGAGTTATCAGCATCTGGAGCGGTTTGGGGTGAACTCCATCACCACGTGATAAATATAAAAAAAATCGGATAAAAAAAGGACGTTTATTCATTTCCCACAATGCAGGGTAGGTTTGTGCAAAAAAAAAGGGGGGTCGCAACCCTTAATTATTTACCCACTATTGCATGCGAAAACACCGGCAGGGGGTCGCAGGCCCTGACGCCCTTCTCCAGTTGGAGAAATGGTCAGGATGTCTTCCCTGACGGCCGGCATTCGAACCCCGCCTGCCGTGACAAATCGACAGTAGAAAACCAAGGGACTTACTATTGATTATTGATAAAGGATATTTTTTCAACAGAGGCAGAATATTGATATTATAAATATAATTTCTCATACGAACTTGTCGATTTGAGAGCGTACCAACCTTCCTTTTTTTGTATTTTCAGGCAATGAATATTCTCATCCTGATCAAACGGTTTGATTTCGGCGGGGCGGAAAACCATGCCCGCGAGCTGGCCAACCGGCTGGTGGAAAAAGGTCACCGGGTTATCCTGGTGGCCGGAAAGGGCAGGCAGCAAAAACAGCTTCGCGCCGGCGTACGGTATTTTCCCATGCAACCCCGCGACCTGCTGTGGCCGTTCCAGCTTATCTTCCTCATCGCCCTGGCGCTGTATTACCGCATCCATGTGATCCATGCCCACCAGCGTTTGCCCATCCTGATGGCCGGGTTTGCAGGAAAGATCACCCGCACCCGGGTAGTCTCTACCGTGCACGGACGCACCAGGTATGATCTGCGTTCCGGCCTGGCCAGAAGATGTTCCGACAGCATCATTTTTGTAAGCCGCCGCGTACTGGAAGTATCGGCCGCCTATGAAGAGATCAGCCACAAGGCCGTGGTGATTCCGAACGGCATCCAGATACAGGCATTCAGCCACCGGCCGCATGATTTCGTAGTGGCTCATACCTGCCGACTGGACAGAAACCATGCCGACCTGCTCGGTATGCTGATGGAACAGGTCATCCCCTTGTGTGCAGGGAGGTTTGCCTCTTTTTCATACTGCATCTATGGAGACGGGCCGTACAGGAATGAACTGGAAAAAAGAGCGGAAGAAACCAATGCGAAAACAGGAAACACAACGGTGGAAATGAAGGGTTATATGGAAAATGTGGTACCCTGCTATGAAAACGCTTCGCTGGTGGTGGGTGTGGGGCGCGTGGCCCTGGAAGCCATGGCCCACGGCATCCCGGTACTGTGTATGAACAACAAACACCTGGGAGGGATCATTACTTCATCTTCATATAACAAGTTACGGAACTGGAATTTTGTGGATGTCAACGCTCCTCCACCCACACCGCAGGAAGTCTTCCGGCGGCTGAACGCCTGTTTCCAGAACCGCGCCTACTGGCAGAAAGAAGCCCTGAACCTGAAACGTTGCATAGAAAAAGACCATGATCATTCCTCCCTTACCGAACGTACCCTGCAGGTGTACGCCGGCAATCCCTCTTGCAATATACTTATGAATATATGACAATATGTTGAATTCTTTGTTTTTTTGTATATTTGTCCTGAGGTTCTTCATCAAAACAACTGATCATGAAACAGAAAACAAAAGATTCCCGCCGCGATTTTCTCCGGAAAGTCATTGCTTCCGGTGTGATGCTCGGACTGGCTCCTTATGCCGGTAAATGGCAGGCTCTGGCCTCATCTCCCGCCAGAGGGACACTCCCTCTGCGTCCCCTCGGAAAAACCGGATACCAGGTGGGGATATACAGCCTGGGTGCTCAGGCTGCCATTGAAACACCCGGCAAGGAAGAACTGGCAGAGGAATTGCTGAACCGGGCCATTGATCTGGGTATCAATTATATCGATACAGCCGCCGCTTACGGCCGTGCCCTGGGTTCCATGACCAGAGCCGATGCGATGGGTACCAGCGAACGGAATGTGGGGAAAGTCATGAAAACCAGAAGGAACGAAGTATTCCTGGCTTCCAAAACGCACGACCGGAGCTATGACGGGTCGATGCGCCTGCTGGAGACCTCCCTGAAGAATCTGCAAACCGATCACCTCGACCTGTGGCAAATACATAATGTAAGGGGAAACGAACTGGAAAACCTCGATCGTTTCTTTGCCCCCGACGGGGTGATCCGGGCAATGGAAAAGGCCAGGTCGGAAGGGATGGTCCGTTTCCTGGGGATCACCGGTCATGAAAATGCCGAGGTGCTCCGAACCCTGATCGAAAGATATCCCTTCGACAATATTCTGATGGCGGTGAATGCCGCCGACAAGTTTCACGATTCCTTTATCGAAAACCTTTTGCCGGTGGCCGTGGAAAAGAATATGGGCATTGTGGGAATGAAAATACCGGCCCGCGACCGTATATTCGCCCACGGAGGGATCATCAGCATGAAGGAAGCCATGGATTATGTATTGACCCTTCCGGTAAGTACCGTGGTGGTGGGACTGGATAATATCGAAGAACTGGAAGAAAATATCCGCATTGCCCGCGAATTTACCCCCCTAACCGCCGACGAGTTGCTTGCTATTGAAGAAAAGGTAGAACCATATTACAAGGACCTGCTCTTTTTCAGAGGATTATCCGATTGGCCGCCCGACTGGTAGTCGTCCGCACGGCAATTTTCCGTAAAGGCAGTGAACAGCCTTCCATTAACCGGACGGTTCTGTTGCTTATCCCGGTGTTTCCCGAAAGCTGTCGTTGACCGGATTTTTTATACATTTCCGGAAAATTCGAAACATGTTTGCTCAGATCATTACCATCGGGGATGAAATTCTCATCGGTCACACGGTAGACGGAAATTCGGCCCATATAGCTGCAGAGCTGAACCGGATCGGCATACGCGTACAGCGTATTGTTTCCGTTTCCGATCAGGAAGAAGCCATCATACGGGCTCTGGAAGAAGCTGTTTCGGAAGTGGATCTGGTATTGCTTACCGGCGGACTGGGGCCTACCCGCGATGATATCACCAAAAAGGCCCTGTGTGCCTGTTTCCACTCGCCCCTTGTTTTTGACAAAAAGGTGTTCCGGCAGAATGAGAAAATGCTGGCGGCACGCGGGATCGGGATGAACAAGCTGAACCGGTCACAGGCTGAAATTCCCCGCGACAGCATTCCCCTGAAAAATGAAACGGGCACTGCCCCGGGACTCTGGTTCGACCGCGGCGGCCGGGTAGTGGTGGCCCTGCCCGGAGTACCGCATGAAATGGCAAACATACTGACCAAAGAAGTGATCCCCCGTCTCACAAAAAGGTTTAAAACACCGGTTGTAATACACAGAACCATAAATACATTTGGCACTTTCGAGGCACGCCTGGCCGAACTGCTTGCAGGCTTTGAAAATACCCTGCCTCCACACATTCGCCTGGCTTATCTGCCGTCGTACGGGATCATCAAACTGCGTTTGAGCCTCAATGGGTCAGACAGAACAACCCTGGAAAAGGAGAGGGACGATTATCAGTCGGAACTGGAAAAAATCGTGGGAAAATATGTATGGGGGTATGACAGCGATACCCTGGAAGAACTGGTGGGGAAGGAGCTGGCCGCTCGAGGAGCCACCCTGTCGCTGGCAGAAAGTTGCACCGGGGGAACCATTGCCAGGATGATCACATCGGTTCCGGGCAGTTCACGGTATTTCACCGGATCGGTCGTAGCCTATTCCAATGCGGTAAAAAAAGAATGGCTGGGAGTGGACGGGAAAATGCTTTCCGCCTGCGGGGCGGTAAGCCGGCCGGTAACGGAACAGATGGCCAGGAGAGCCATGGAAAAATTTTCCACCGCTTATGCCGTGGCCACTTCGGGCATTGCCGGTCCGACGGGAGGGACACCCGCCAAACCCGCAGGAACCGTATGGATTGCTGTGGCAAACAAAGAACGTACAATTTCTGAAAAGTTCCTGTTCGGCAATGGCAGGCAGAAGGTAATCCTGCGGTCGGCGCATGCTGCCCTGCATATGTTACTGCAATTGATCCGCCGCTATCCTGTGTAAAATGAAAAAATCATAATAAATTTGAATATTTTACTTGATTAATTGAACAAAATTCACGTATTTTGCGATCTGTTTTGAAAAACCTATTTGATTAAGGATCAGGAACCATGTCGAAAGTTTGTCAAGTTACCGGAAAGCGGATGATGGTGGGAAACAACGTATCCCACTCGAAAAGAAGGACCAGGCGCAGGTTTTACCCCAACCTGTTCAACAAAAAGTTCTACCTTCCCGAAGAGGACCGCTGGATTCGTCTCAGGGTATCGGCAGCAGGCATCCGCCTGATCAACAAGAAAGGGGTCACGGCTGTCCTGAAGGAAGCAAAGGAAAAAGGATATATTGATAAGGTATAATATTGTATTGCCATGGCTAAGAAAGGAAACAGGGTACAGGTCATCCTGGAGTGCACAGAGCACAAAGACAGTGGTTTGCCCGGAACTTCCCGGTATATTACCACAAAGAACCGCAAGAATACTTCTGAAAGGCTGGAGTTGAAGAAATACAACCCCATTCTGAAAAAGCACACCATACACCGAGAAACCAAATAATATACCATCATGGCAAAGAAAGTTGTATCCACGTTGAAATCGGGTGCCGGAAAGGAATTTACCCGGGTCATAAAGATGGTTAAATCGGAAAAAACCGGCGCGTATACCTTCCGGGATGAGATTGTGAACAATGCCCACATCAAGGATTTCTTTCAGAAGAAATAGATTGTTCTTCATCCCCTTGCGGAACAGCAAAGGCTTTCTTCATGGCTGAAGAGGGCTTTTTTTGTTTGAAACCACCCTTATCATAAAAACATAATGGCTGCACTCGGCATTTTTTCGCGCGACAAGAAAGAGAAGCTCGACAGGGGGCTTGAAAAAACCAAGGAAAATGTATTTAAGAAACTCACCCGGGCCATGGTGGGGCGTTCCGAAGTGAACGAGGAAGTGCTGGATGAGCTGGAAGAGATCCTGATCTCTTCGGATGTGGGCGTAAATACCACCCTGCGTATTATTGAAAGAATTGAAAAGAGGGTGGCACGCGACAAATACCTGAATGCCGGAGAACTTGACAGGATCCTTCGCGAAGAGGTGGCTGCCCTGCTGGCTGAGAATGCAGACGGCGAACCGGTGGGTTTCGAATCGGTTCTTACGGCAAAACCCTATGTGATCATGGTGGTAGGAGTGAACGGAGTGGGAAAGACCACCACCATTGCCAAGCTGGCACATCAGTTCAAAAAACTGGGGAAAAAAGTGTTTCTGGGAGCGGCCGACACGTTCCGGGCTGCTGCCGTTGATCAGCTCTCGGTATGGGCTGAACGGGCCGGTGTGGAGATCGTGAAACAGAAAATGGGGGCAGACCCCGCTTCGGTGGCTTTCGACACCCTCAGCGCCGCCAGGGCACATGATGCCGACGTGATCATTGTAGATACGGCCGGAAGACTGCACAACAAGCTCAACCTCATGAACGAACTGGCCAAGATCAAAAGGGTGATGCAAAAAGTCATACCCGACGCCCCGCATGAGGTGCTTTTGATACTCGACGGATCCACCGGGCAGAATGCTTTTGAACAGGCCAGGCAGTTCACTGCCGTTACGGAAGTTACAGCACTCTGCATTACAAAGCTTGACGGAACAGCCAAGGGCGGTGTGGTGCTTGGAATATCCGATCAGTTCCGCATTCCTGTCAGATACATTGGGCTGGGAGAAGGCCTGGATGATATCCAGGTATTCAACCGGACGGAGTTTGTCGATTCACTGTTTCGCAGGGACAACGAATGACCGGCCCTGATAAAAAACCCGGAGGCCTTGTCCAGGTGGTCACCCTGGGCTGTTCGAAAAACCTGGTTGATTCGGAGCACCTTTCACGCCAGTTGCAGGCTGCCGGCTTCGAACCCGTTCATACCGATGCTCCACTGAAAAGCCGGTACGCACTGGTAAATACCTGCGGATTCATTCATGATGCCAAACAGGAATCGGTGGATACCATCCTGGAATTTCTCGCTGCCCGTCGTGCCGGCCACATTGAAAAGCTCTATGTCATAGGCTGTTTATCACAAAGATATAAAGAAGAACTTCAGGCAGAGCTTCCGGAAGTGGACGGTTTTTTCGGGGTGAACGAACACCCCCGCATTCTGAAAGCCCTGGGCGGCAAATACCGGGAAGAGCTGGAAGGGGAGAGGGTCCCGGCCACTCCCCCGCATTATGCCTACCTGAAAATATCGGAAGGCTGTAACCGCCGGTGTGCATTCTGTGCTATTCCCCTGATCAGGGGCAGGCAACGTTCCCTGCCGGTGGAAAATATTTTGCAGGAGGCTCATTATCTGGTGGAAAAAGGCATAAAGGAGCTGATACTGATTGCCCAGGACCTTACCTCCTACGGTACGGATCTGTACGGCGAAAGAAGGTTGCCCGCGTTACTGGAAAAACTTGTCATTATTCCTGAAATCCGCTGGATCAGGCTGCAGTATACTTATCCGGCAGGATTTCCGGTGGAAGAGATCATTTCCCTGATGAAAGAACACCGGAAAATATGCCGGTACCTGGATATGCCGGTGCAGCATTCCCACCCGGATATCCTGAAACGGATGAACCGAAGCCACAGCCGGGAAGAAGCTGTGATGATCATAAAGCGGTTCAGGGAAGCGTTTCCTGAAATCTCTGTCCGTTCCACACTCATCACCGGTTTCCCGGGAGAAGGCCGCAGGGAATTCCTCCAACTGAAACAATTCGTGGAAGAAATGCGTTTCGACAGGCTGGGAGTGTTTGCCTATTCCCATGAAGAACACACTCCTGCCTGGCGAAAATATACCGATGGTATCAGCCGGCGCGCCAAAAACTACCGGATGCAGTCGCTGATGAAACTGCAGGAAGAGATATCATTGAAGAAAAACCGGAACAAAGTGGGCAGGGTCATCCAGGTGCTGATTGACGGGAAGGATGAAAGGTATTATTACGGAAGAACGGAATGTGACTCGCCGGAAGTGGATCATGAAGTATTGATCCCGGTAGATTCCGGCCCCCTCATTTCAGGTTCCTTTTACCGGGTCAGGATTACCGGGGCCGGTCCGTATGAGCTGTATGCCCGGGTCATGCCGGAATCGTTTCCTGTTGCCTGAAAGAAAAAAACACATAAATCAGGCTGTTTCAAAGAAAGAGCCGCCCGCGGGCGGCTCTTTCAGTTTTTCTCCTGTTGCTTTTCCGATTCTTTCTCCTGGTTTTCCTTGTTTTTGCTGCTTGCTTTTCCTTTTGGTTTTTTTACTGAGATTTTAATCTGTTCCTTGTTTTTATCCAGGTCTACCACCACGGTATCATCCTCTTTCAGGTTGGATTTGATGATCACCTCGGCCATGGGATCTTCCAGGTGTTTCTGTATGGCCCGCTTCAGGGGGCGGGCGCCGAACTGGATATCGTATCCGTTATCCACAATGAAATCCTTGGCAGAATCGGTAATTTTAACCTGGTAACCCAGTCCGTTGATCCGTTCGTACAGACCTTTCAGTTCAATATCGATGATCTCGTGGATATGCTCCCTTGACAGGGAATTGAAGATCACCACATCGTCGAGGCGGTTCAGGAATTCGGGTGAAAAGGCCTTCTTCAGGGCTTTTTGAATTACCGTACGGGCATGTTCATCCAGGTTACTCTTCCCGAGCGATGCCTGGAACCCCACACCGGTGCCGAAATCCTTCAGCTGCCGGGTACCGATGTTGGATGTCATGATAATAATGGTATTCCTGAAATCCACCCGGCGGCCGAGCGAATCGGTAAGCTGCCCTTCATCCATCATCTGCAGCAGGATATGGTACACATCGGGATGGGCTTTTTCAATTTCGTCGAGCAGAACCACGGCATAGGGGCGCCGGCGCACTTTTTCGGTCAGTTGGCCTCCTTCCTCATAGCCGATGTACCCCGGAGGGGCTCCGACCAGACGCGACACGGAAAATTTCTCCATGTATTCGCTCATATCGATACGGATCAGGGCATCGGTACTGTCGAACAGGTACCGGGCAAGTACCTTGGCAAGTTGTGTTTTCCCCACACCGGTGGGGCCCAGGAATATGAACGACCCGATGGGCTTGTTGGGATCCTTCAGTCCGGCCCGGTTTCTCTGGATGGATTTCACAATTTTTTCGATGGCTTCATCCTGGCCCACCACCCACTTTTTCAGCTCATTCCCCATTTTCAGCAGGCGCTGGCCCTCAGCCTGGGCAATACGCTGTACGGGCACTCCCGTCATCATAGCCACCACTTCAGCCACTTTCTCCTCATTCACCGTTTCCCGGTTCTGGGAAAGTTCTTTTTCCCATTTGTTCTTTTCAATATCGAGCAGTTCGATGAATTCCTTTTCCCGGTCGCGGTAACTGGCGGCTTTCTCAAAATTCTGGTTTTTTACAGCCTGCACTTTTTCCTTCCGGGTTTCTTCCAGCTTCTGCTCCAGATGAAGGATCCTTTCGGGGACCACAATATTCGTAATGTGTACCCGGCTGCCGGCTTCGTCCATGGCGTCAATGGCCTTGTCGGGCAGATGCCGGTCGGATATGTACCGGTTGGTCAGCCGTACACAGGCCTGGATGGCATCGTCGGTATACAGCACATTGTGGTGGTCTTCGTACCGCTCCTTAATATTGTTGAGTATTTCGATGGTTTCCTCCACACTGGTGGGTTCCACCATCACCTTCTGGAAACGTCTTTCCAGGGCCCCGTCTTTTTCAATGTGCTGGCGGTATTCATCCAGGGTAGTGGCTCCTATGCACTGGATCTCGCCCCGTGCAAGGGCCGGTTTGAGCATGTTGGCCGCATCGAGCGATCCGGTGGCTCCGCCGGCGCCCACAATGGTGTGAATTTCGTCAATAAACAGGATAACATTATTGGTCTTGGCCAGTTCATTCAGAATGGCTTTCATTCTCTCCTCAAATTGCCCGCGGTATTTGGTGCCGGCCACAATAGAGGCCAGATCAAGGGTAATGACCCGTTTGCCGAACAGCACCCTGCTAACTTTGCGTTGAACAATACGCAGTGCCAGGCCTTCCACAATAGCCGATTTCCCCACACCCGGGTCGCCTATCAGAATGGGATTGTTTTTCTTCCGGCGGCTCAGTATCTGGGCAAGCCTTTCAATTTCCCGTTCTCTTCCGATAATGGGATCGAGACGGTCTTCCTCGGCCGCTTTGGTCAGGTCAATGCCGAAATTGTCAAGCACCGGGGTTTCGGAAGTGGTTTTCTGATTGCCGGTTGCACCGCCGGTACCTTTGGGCCCTCCACCGAACCCACGTGTCTCATCGTCTTCATCATCCTGCGGAAAGTCAGCCCTTGCCTGCGGTTTGCTGCTGATCAGTTCGGCTTTAACCATGTGGTAGTCAATGTTCCTTTCTTCCAGGATCTGGGTGATCATACTGTTCCGGTCCTTCAGAATGGCCAGCAGCAGGTGACCGGTATCTATCGTGGTGTTCTTCAACGATTTCGCTTCCAGATATACTAGCTTCAGGATCCTTTCGGAAGTTTTCAGCAGGGGAATGTTCTCTGTATCCTTCACCTGGGCGGTTTGATCGGGCCGTACCGACCCTTCCACCGCCCGTTTCAGTTCCTTCAGGTCGGCGCCCATCGACACCATGATATCGATGGCAATCCCTTCCCCCTCGCGAAGAATCCCCAGGAACAGGTGCTCTGGACCAATATACAGGTTCCCCAGCCTGATGGCTTCTTCCTTGCTGAAAGAGAGAACATCCTTTATTCTTTGTGAAAATTTTGCATCCATATATTTTATTACCTCGTTTTCATATTATAGTAACACAAACGGAAAAGAATTCAAAATGTTGAATGAATTGCATAAAAAAATCCTTTCTTTTCAGGCGGTAAAGGTACAAAGAACCTGCCTGATCTTTCATAATGATTTCCTTTCAATTTTAAACACCGGTTTGTTGATAAACCCTGGTTCATATTCGCCTAAAATCCACAATAATTCGCTATTTTCGCACTTTAAACTTCACCCGGCAAAGGTACAAAAAAAATAGGATACGATACAGATTAATACGATTGGTATATGTCAGATAATGAGAAGATTATAAAAATCAACATTGAGGAGGAGATGAAATCGGCCTACATTGACTATTCAATGTCGGTCATTGTATCCCGGGCATTGCCCGATGTAAGGGACGGATTTAAGCCGGTACACCGGCGGGTGTTGTTCGGTATGTCGGAGCTGGGAGTATTCTCAAACCGCCCGTTCAAGAAGTCGGCCCGTATAGTGGGGGAAGTTCTGGGAAAATACCATCCGCACGGTGATTCCTCGGTGTATGAAGCCATGGTGCGCATGGCGCAGCCGTGGTCGTTGCGATACCCGCTGGTGGACGGGCAGGGGAACTTCGGCAGTATTGACGGCGACAGCCCCGCTGCCATGCGATATACGGAAGCCAGGCTGCAGAAGATCAGCGAGGATATTCTGGCAGATATTGAGAAAAACACGGTTGATTTTCAGCTGAATTTCGACGATACCCTGAAAGAACCTTCCGTTATGCCGACCCGTATCCCCACACTGCTGGTAAACGGCGCCAGCGGTATTGCCGTGGGCATGGCCACCAATATGCCCCCGCATAACCTTGCGGAGGTGGTAGACGGACTGGTGGCGATGATCGATAATCCCGACATCACCACGGAAGAGATCATGGAACATATAAAGGCTCCCGATTTTCCCACCGGAGGGATCATCCATGGGTATCAGGGGGTGAAGGAAGCATACGAAACCGGCAGAGGAAGGATTGTGGTCAGAGCCAGGGTGGAAATAGAAAATACCCCCAGCGGCCGCGAAAAAATCATTGTAACCGAAATTCCTTACATGGTGAACAAGGCCGAGCTGATACGCAAAGCTGCCGAGCTGATCAATGAGAAAAAAATAGAGGGGGTTAGTTATATCAACGATGAATCGGACCGCTCGGGCATGCGGATCGTCATCATCCTGAAAAAGGATGCTTCTGCCAATGTGGTTCTGAACAAACTGTATAAGTATACCCAGCTGCAAACCTCATACAACGTAAACAACATTGCTCTGGTCAACGGCCGTCCACGCATTCTGAACCTGAAACAACTGCTCGATCATTTTATCAGGCACCGGCACCAGGTGGTGATCCGACGGTCGGAGTATGAACTGGATCAGGCAATGAAGCGTGCACATGTACTTGAGGGACTGCTCATTGCGCTGGATCATCTCGACGAAGTGATTAAGCTTATCCGGGCTTCCGCCACGGTGGAAGAAGCCCGGAACGGGCTGATGGAAAATTTCGGTCTGACCGAGATCCAGGCCCGTGCCATACTCGACATGCGGCTGCAGAAGCTTACCGGCCTGGAACGGGAAAAAATAAGGGAAGAGTACAACGAACTGATGAAGCAGATCGAATTCCTGAAAAAGGTGCTGGCAGAAGAGCATCTGAGGATGAAGATCATACGGGATGAATTGCTGGAAATCAGGGCGAAATACGGTGATCCCCGGCGTACCGAGATCATTCCCAATGCAGAAGAATTCAATCCGGAAGATTTTTATGCCGATGAAGATGTGGTGATCACCATTTCCCACCTGGGATACATCAAACGGACCCCGCTGACCGAATTCCGGCGGCAGGGAAGGGGAGGAGTCGGCTCCCGGGGTGGAACCACCCGCGAGGAGGATTTTCTGGAACATCTGTATGTGGCTTCCATGCACAATACCATGCTCTTTTTTACCGAAAAGGGAAGGTGTTACTGGCTGAAGGTATATGAAATTCCGGAAGGAAGCAGAACCTCGAAAGGACGGGCTATACAGAATGTGATCAACCTTAATCCCGACGACAAGGTCAGGGCTTACATCCATGTGCGTGACCTGTCGGATCAGGAGTTCGTGAAAAACAATTACATTGTTCTGTGCACACGTAAGGGAGTGATCAAGAAAACCGCTCTGGAAGCATATTCCAGGCCAAGGCAGAACGGAATCATGGCCATCCAGATCCGGGAAGGCGATAACCTGATCGAGGCGAAAATGACCAACGGAAACCATGAAGTGATCCTGGCGGTAAAATCGGGCCGGGCCATCCGTTTTCCGGAACATACCGTCAGACCCATGGGAAGGGTTTCTTCGGGTGTGCGGGGGATTACCCTTTCAGGGCCCGGCGATGAAGTGATCGGGATGGTATGCGTGGAAAACGAAAGCGAGGATATCTTGGTAGTATCGGAAAAAGGTTACGGAAAACGTTCCCGGTTGGCAGACTACCGGATTACCAACAGGGGAGGGAAAGGAGTGAAAACAATCCGCCTCACTGAAAAAACCGGTCGGCTGATCGCACTCAAAGGAGTTACCGATACGGACGACCTGATGATCATTACCCGGATGGGACTGACCATCCGCCTGGCCGTATCGGAGCTGCGGGTCATGGGCCGTACTACACAGGGTGTGCGACTGATCCATTTGAAGGAAGGCGATTCCATTGCGGCAGTGGCTTATGTGGATGCGGAAAACAACGGGGGAGAAGCGGCAGAACCCCTGGAGAATGAACCGGCGGAGGATGTGGAATAGCCATTTTAAACATACCTGATACCATTTTTTAAAGGAGTATAAAGGTGTTATTGAGAAAATTATTATTTTTGAAATCTGATAATCAAATCTTTTAAGAGAAAATGACCATGAAAAATTTAGCCTTTATTCTTTTCCTGGTGGTGATTGCCGGGACTTCGTGCGCTCAGAAGGGCAAAGTAAATTCCGCCCTGAACTACGTGGAAGCAGAAGATCTTGAAAAAGCCCTTGAAGCCATTGAAGTCGCCCAGGAAAATGAAAAGACACAAGACTGGTATAAAACCTATTTCGCCAAAGGGCGGGTCTATCAGGTGATGTATGAAACGGGGGACAAGGATCTGATAGAAAAGGCCGGCGATCCGCTGGAGATTGCATACAAAAGCTATCAGAAAGCCAAGGAACTCGACGAAAAAGGAAGGGTTGAAAAACAGATTGACCTGTTTTACCAGTCGCTGCTGAATGATTTTCTGAACCAGGGAATTGAGGCATTCAATGCATCCGATTTCGATCAGGCCTACAAATCATTCAACTATGCCCGGAAAGTGGGAGAGGAACCTATCTTCCAGGGAGGGGTTGATACCAGTATTATCTATAATGCAGGACTGGCAGCCTACAATGGAGAAATGTACGAGAAAGCCATTGAGTGTTTCGAAGAAGTGGGAGAAATGGGATATGAACAGGGAACACCATATATCCTGATCAAAAATGCCTATATCGCCCTGAACGATTCGGCCAGCGCATTGGAAGCCCTGCAAACCGGTTTTGAGATGTTTCCGGAAAACGAAGGCCTGCTGATCGAACTCATCAACTATTACCTGATGTCGGGCGCCGACGATGAAGCCCTTGAGTACATTGACATGGCTATCGAACGGGATGCGGAAAATTCTTCATACTGGCATGCCCGTGGGGTGCTATACGACAAGAAAGGGTCGATGGATCGGGCCATTGAAAGTTACAAAAAGGCCATTGAGCTTGACGACACGAACTTCAACAGCTATTACAACCTGGGAGCCCTGTATTTCAACCAGGGGGTGAATATGGCCAACAAAGCGCTGGAGATCAAAGATCCTGACGAATATTCCGCTGCTGTTGCAAAAGCAGATGAAAAGTTCCGGGAATCCTTGCCATGGCTGGAGAAGGCTCACGAGCTCAATCCTGACGATGTCAGTACCATGGAAACGCTGAAAATGCTGTATTACCGTCTGAAAATGATGGATAAACACGCAGAGATCAGTGAAAAGCTGGAGAACTTGTAGAGCACGGATCAACACAGAAGGATTCGGGGAAAGGAAACTTTCCCCTTTTTTTGTTTTAAAACGGTAGGGGATGAAATGAAATCAAGGTAAAGGTAGATGTATTACATTTTTATTCCGCAATTTGACATAATATTAATTATAGGACATTCATATTTTTTCATTTTTTCCTGAAACTCCCAGATGTGATAAATTTTCACTATATTGAAAAATATACAGACCATTCCTGAAAATACTAGTTATTATGTCTGAAAAAAATTCCATCAAAAGAAGAAGATTTTTGCAACTCTCTTCCACCGCATTCCTGGCCGGGGTTTCAGGGAACCTGATGGGGAAAACATGGCCCCGGGAAAGCCTGTCAATCATTGAAGAAGCGGCTCAGAAAGTGGGTCCGCTGCCCCGCCGGAAGCTCGGCTACAGCCAACGCGATATTTCCGTAATCATCGGATCAGGCGACCTGGCCGCTTTCCCTGCAGAAGCCGGCATCCTCTGCGGTATGAATTACTGGCATAAAGCCAATCAGTGGATACGCTCCGGCGTACCCGAAGCCATTCTGAAAAACAGAGAGGAACACTACTGCCAGGTTACGGTCGACCGCGTGGGCGGCGACCATTTCCAGGGACGTTTCGATGAAGACGAACATGTACGCTACGTAAAAGAGGTGCTGAAAGAAACCGGGCTGGGATACTTCGATGATATGCAGCTGCATTTTGGCTACCACAATACAGACGAACTGAAAAACGACCGGGGCTTTGTCCGCGCCTTTGAACGACTGAAAAAAGAAGGACTGGTAAAACACCTCTGCCTTTCACAACACAGCTATGACGGAAGCCCCAGAGTGAAAAACGGCCAGAGCGCCGCCGAAGTGCTGACCGCAGTGGTGGAAGACGGCATCTATGAACATGCCCAGTTTATGTATTCCTACGGCGGCGACCCCGAAATGGACCGGTTCATGGAATTTGCCCGGGAAAGAAATTTCGGCACCATCGCCATGAAAACCGCACGGGGTCTGGGACGTATGCGGCAGGATCAGGCGTTCATGAACAACCTGCCCGCGGGAACTTCCCCTCACAATGCCCTTGCCCGCTGGCTTACCACGCATACTTTGCTGGATGCCGCAGTGATCCGCGTCAGAAACCTGGACGAATTCGTCGATACTTATTCAGGAGCCGGTAAGAAATTGCGTGCCAGTGATATACAGGCTATCGAACAGATGACGGAAGTGGCTAACCACACGGTTTGCCGCCTGTGCGGAAAATGCCAGTCGCACTGCCCTCAGCACATTCCCATTACCGACATCATGCGCTACGAAAGATACGCCCTGGACGACCATAACTGGGATATGGCCTGCGCTCTCTATGCCTCAATCCCGGCAAAAGGAGACGTCTGTACCACCTGCGGCGAATGTGTTCATGCATGCCCGCTGCATCTTCCCATTCCCGAAAAACTCGCCAAGGCACACTTGCTGATGAGTTAAAAACCGGCACTACTCTGGAAAAGAAATCCCGGAACCCTCCCCCTTTCTGCCATTGCCATCTCCCCTGGGTATGCCTTCCTGAAAAAGGCGGTTTTCCCTTTTATCAGGATTTATGAACAATGCTGTGCCTTAACAGGGCGCACGGAAGAGTGTTGTATGAAATTCACATCAGAAAAAAAACAGGTATTTCTCAGGTCTTTGCCGGTGATATGAAAGTGCTGAAAAATACCTTTTTCTGTTAATAATTTCTTTTTATTAATCATCTGATTGTTTTACTTTTGTCCCCTTTGAAAAATTCATGTACCACCACCAGCATCATACCACATACCATACCGTGCCGGAAATCATTGAAGTATAAACTGTTAACCAACAAAAGAAAATTATGTTCCATAGCGAAAGCACCCGTTTCCTGGAGAAAAACGAAGTACTGGGATCTGTCGATGTTGATATCTATACCGATATTATAGGTAAAAATCGTGTGGAGGTCCTTAAGAAGAAGGCTGAACCCCTCAGTAACAAGGAATGGGCCCATGTCAATTCCACTTTCAAAGGTGGCGGAGTGGCTGAAATGCTGAAAAGTGTGGTGCCTATTGCCAAAGGATTGGGTATCAATACGAAATGGTATTGTATCGAAGGCGATAACGATTTTTATTCCATTACCAAGCGCTTCCATAATATTATTCAGGGTGTGGACCAGAAATTCACCCTGAGGGATCTGTTTGAAACCTACATTAAAACCAACAAGGATAATTTCAAAGATCAGGTGATCAGTGAGGATTTTGCCGTGGTGCACGATCCCCAGCCCTGTGCCTCCATCGTCCACGGGCATTATGAAGGCAAAGTAGTGTGGCGCTGCCATATCGACACGTCCGAAGCCAATGAAATGATATGGCATTTTTTGCTTCCCTATATCAATAATTATGATAGCGTGATCTTTTCCATGAAAGAATTCGTGAAGGAAGGGATCAAAAAACCGGTGTACCAGATCACTCCCGCCATCGACCCGCTGACCCGGAAAAACCGGAAGCGTACCCGTCAAGAAGCCCTGGATACCCTTGACGACCTGTTCAAAGAACACGGGATCGATCCCGAAAGGCCCATTGTACTGGCCGTTTCCAGATACGACATCCACAAGAACCAGAAGACCATTATCAGGTCGTTCCTGGAACTGAAAAAAGACCCGGCGGTGAAAAAACTAAAACCCCAGCTGGTCATTGTGGGTAACTCGGCCAGCGACGATCCCGAAGGGGTTACCATGTATCAGGAAATTCTAAAAGTCATTGACGGCGATCCGGATATCTTTCCTCTGCTGAATATCCCGAATAACGAGGAAAACATCGGCGCCCTGATGAAGATTGCCTATGTATTCATTCACGTCTCAACCAAAGAAGGATTCGGACTGGTGGTTACCGAAGCCCTGTGGCAGGGAACGCCCGTGATCGGATCCAATGTGGGAGGGATCGTGTTGCAGGTAATCCCTGCCAAAACCGGATTTCTGGTTGAACCCTTCGATGTGGAGCGCATCGTGGGTTTTACCAGGCATTTTCTTCTGAATGATGAGGAAAGGGAAAGATTCGGAATGCAGGCGGTGGAACACGTCAGGGAAAATTTCCTGATCACCACTCTGGTGGAAAAATATATCCGCCTAATGCGTTTCCTGGTGGGAACCGATTACCCCTACTTCAAAATATAATAAACCACTATTCCTTAACCAGCACCATACGGAAACATACTGTTGCCTTACTGTTTGTACCATTCTTCCAGATGATGGCAGATGTATTCCACCACCTTTCGATGCGCCTCCCTCCCACTTTTTTCCACAGAAAAAGCTTTTCCAAATGACATGTGTATGGGCCTTTCCGGATACAGCGGCCCCAGGTCCCTGATCAGCTTCCCGGAAGACCAGAAATCGGTGCGAATGGCTACCGGTATCACCTTTACACCGGCAGCCTTGGCCAGTTTAATGCCCAGCGTATTGAACGCTTCGGGATGAAAATGGGCGGTGCGGGTGCTTTGGGGAAAAATGACCACCGACCTTCCCCCTTCCAGAACCTTCCTGCCCTGCTCCATCACCACCGAAAAATCGGCCCTGGGATCTTTCCGACCTACCACAATGGGATTGCGTGAACGCATGATGGGACTGAAAAGCGGGTGACTGACCAGGCTTTCCTTAACTACGAAAGTGACATCCATCACTGGAGCAATGATGCACGGGAAAACCATGGTTTCCAGGGTGCTCATGTGGTTGCTGATATAAACTGCCGGAAGATCGGTTTCCAGAATATGTTCCAGCCCCGTTATGTGAAAGCGCCCCCCGCACCGCTCGATCAGCCTGAGCACCTCAAGGGATGATGCCGCCCACATGGCCGTGTCGTAAATGCCCTTTTTTACCCGCTTTCGGTTCCGTAACACCAGCCCAAGGAACCGCAGGGTGAAATCGAGCCGGGTGCCGCAAATCAGGCCATCTTCTCTTTTGTCCGCCGCAGTACGGTATTCCTTGCCGGGAAAATAAGGATGCTGGCGCTCCGGGTGTTTTTCCATTTTTATGCTCCTGTACTGCAAAGATAATCATTCCCGAAGTATTCCCTCCTGCCCCCTCTGCGACAGATTCCCATATTCTCTACTAAAATAAAGGGTTAGTTCAAATATAATAACTGTACTGCCTGTTATTCTGCATATTAAAACATTCAGGGATTCGGGATCACATAAAAGAATATGGCAAACCAGTGCGCCATACTTCCGGCAATGACCAGCAGATGCCATACCAGGTGGTGAAAGGGAAAACTTGCTTTTTTGTAAAAGTAGATCCCCACACTGTAACAAATCCCTCCGATCAGGATCCATAACCATCCCATGGTAGGCAGGGTACGTATGATGGGTACGAGTGCAATCACCAGCATCCACCCCATAATAACATACAGGGCAATAAAATAATAATTCACCCCTGAACCGCTCCGGCCCGCCCTGGTGAATTTCAGCACAATCCCGGTAACCGCCAGCCCCCACTGCAAACCGAAAATAACCCATCCCAGCGGCCCCCGCAGCAACACCAGTGTAATGGGTGTGTAGGTGCCGGCTATCAGGAGAAATATGGCAATGTGATCGAATAAAAAGAACAAATCCTTTGCCTTCCCGGGTTTCAAAGCGTGAGCCAGCCCCGATACCAGATACAGCACCATCATGGTTGCCCCGAAAATGGAAGTGCTAACTACATGCCAGGCATTACCCCGGATGGCTGAATATACCACCATCAAAACCAGCCCGGCTGTGGCCAGCCCTGCCCCCGAAAGATGCGATATGGCATTGGCCTTTTCCTCTGCTATGGTATAATTCCTTTCCGCCATAAATTCCGGGAATTTCGAATATTTTATTATTCCGGTCTGAAAATAATAAAATCTTTTCACTCTTCCCGGTTCATCCGGAATTTTCTCTTAACTGAAAGCTGACTCAGGGCTTGTATGGGCCAATAATCTGCAGCCTGTTACCCGAAATATCCACTTCCAGCAACAGGGGTTTCCGCGGACCGGGCGGGTCCAGGCTGGCATGGTGCAGGCACATCAGCAGTTTGCCCTCAAAAGTACGGAACAGCATGCCATGACCGGCATTGTTTGGATTCAGGGGCTCGGGTTCATGGACCCAGGGCCCTTCCAGCCGGCCGCTCTCCGAGTAGGCCACTCCCTGAGCATAGCGGTTTGCGCCCCAGCTCGACCACAGCATGCCCAGCCTGCCAGTTTGGGTCCTGAACAGAAAGGGCCCGTCGGTAACCCAGCCGTTCAGCTTCATCCCGAACGTAACTTCTCCTATGGAAAGCATCTCCCTTACCCAGGGACCATGATGTGCCCGGAAAAGGGTAACAGGCTTCCCTGCGGGTCCGCTCAGGTCGGGTGCCAGAGGTACTGCCACCATGGTGCCGTCGATGATCTGCATCCATTCGTGGCAGTACACCATATAGGGAATCCCGTCCTCTACCCACAGGGTTCCGTCAAGGGTGGAATGCTTCGGGAGCGTAAAATACACCCCCTTTTTGATGGGTTTGTAAGGCCCGCCGGGCCGGTCAGATACCAGCACATGCGACGCCCTTCGCTGTACATGATACCTCAGGGGAACGGTATCTACAATGATTTTCTGATTGGTAAAGGTGGCAAAGTAATAATATTTACCCAGGTAGTGATGCAATTCGGCCGCCCAGATCATCGGACGGCTGCCCATCCACGAAGCGGTATCGATCTCCACCACCTGAAAAGGCCCTTCCCACTTCTGCAAATCTTTGCTCTTCCACATCAGTCCGCCTGAACCGGTCATGTAATAGGTGCCGGTGGCCTGGTCGGCCAGAATAAACGGATCGCTCATGGTCAGTGAATCAAAAGGAAGGGTACGAACCTGCAGCACCCTGTCCCGCCTCCCGGTTCCCTGGGCTCCGGCATCCGGAACAGAAAACAGGATCATCAGGCATACAGGAAACCATCCTGATAGTGTTTTCATGGCGTAAGAATAAAACGGTTTGGTTTTGTTTGTTCATGTGAAAAGTACGCATTACCCCTTCCATATCAAACGGGAACAAACAAAAAGACCGATTTGTGATACAAATTGAAAAATATCTGTTAGATTTGTCACTGATGCCATCATACCGTCGCATAGGATTTCATAAGCTGCTTATCCGCCCGGGTATGCAGCGGGTTCCGGCAGGGTTCATCCCTTCTGCGGCTGATCACTTTCTTCATCTTACCTCCACAGGCACCACCACACCCCGGTAGGGGTGTGAAATTTCCATAGCAGGCATCTGCGTATGCCATATTCCGGCCGGTATTATTTATTCCGGGGCATAAAGTTCTGTACCATAATCACATAAAAAAATTTATTTCATGATCATATTGAAATTTGGGGGTTCCAGCCTGGCCTCACCTGGCAGCATCCGTCATATCAAAGAAATATTACTGGGGAAAAAAGAACCGTTTCTGGTGGTGGTTTCGGCTATCGGGAAAACCACCGACCGGCTGGAGGACCTCGCGGCCGCTGCAGAAAAAGGAAAACATGCGGCGCTGCTCGGAAAAATCAGAAACGAACACTTCGGATGGGTTCGGTCGGTCATTCCGCCTTCGGGACAAGACCGCGCATTTCAAGCAATTGAAGATTATATCAAAGATATCGAACAGGTATGTACGGGAATATCCTTTCTGCAAGAATTGACCGACAAGGCAAAAGCCCGCATTCTGGGAACCGGTGAACGGATGTCATCTCTCCTGCTTCATCAGTACCTTCGGCTGGAAGGGTTTGACATCCGCTATATTGACAGTTCCGTCCTGATCAGGGCCGGGGGGAACGTTTTGCAGGCCGTGGTGGATATGGAAGAAACGGAAAAAAGGATCCGGGAAAAGGTGTCTGTCACAGAAAATGCCATTGCTCCCGGGTTTATTGCCTCGAATGACCGGGGTGAACCGGCGCTGCTCGGACGTGGCGGTTCGGATTATACCGCTGCACTATTTGCGGCGGCACTGGAAGCCCGGTCGCTGGAACTGTGGAGCGATGTGAACGGTATGATGAACGCTCACCCCGGAATGGTCAGGGAAGCCGGCACCATCGACCGGCTAAGTTACATGGAAGCATTCGAGCTGGCTTATTTCGGGGCCAGGGTGCTGTATCCCCCAGCCGTGCGCCCTGTCATGAAGAAAGGTATCCCCGTGTACCTGAAAAACACCAGATCTCCCCACCTGGCAGGAACCCTCATAACCGCTGAATCGCCCTCAGAACCGGACAAAATCAAGGGCATCTCTTCCCTGTCGGGAATCAGCATGATCACCGTGTCGGGGGTGGGGCTGGCCGGCACCCGCGGAATAGCCCGGCGGGTGTTTCAGGCCACGGAAGAAGCCGGGGTGAACGTGATCCTGATCACCCAGGCCTGCTCGGAACAGAGCATCTGCCTGGGAGTGAATCACCGGGATGCCTCGCGCGCAGTCGCCGCCCTAAACCGTGTTTTCCACAGCGAAATGGAAGCGAATCTGGTTAACCGGGTGGAAGTTTCAGAAGACCATTCCATTATTGCTGCCGTGGGCGATCACATGAGGCAGCAGGTTGGCCTGAGCGGAAAGCTCTTCGGAGCCCTGGGAGAAAACGGCATCAATGTGGTGGCCATTGCCCAGGGAGCCTCCGAAAGGAATATATCGGTGGTGGTTGACCACCGGAACGAAGCCAAAGCCCTGCAGGTGATCCACGAACGGTTTTTCCGCAAAGCGGTGAAGCGGGTGCACCTGTTCGTGGCCGGAACCGGACAGGTAGGCAGCGAATTCCTGAAACTGGTTTTCAGGCAGCAGGCGCTTCTGTTGCAGGAACATAACCTGGAACTGAACATCATGGGCGTGGCCAACAGCCGGAAAATGCTGACCGATCGCAACGGACTGACGGAAAAAGCAGTGATGGAACTGTCCCGGCAGGGGGAAGATTACGGACACTTCGGCCGGTTTATCCGTACGGCCATTGGCATGAACCTGCGGAATACCGTTTTTGTCGATAACACAGCCTCTCCTGTTGTCAGCCGCTGCTACCCCGAACTGCTGCAGCACAGTGTTTCGGTGGTAACCTGCAACAAGATCGCTCCCGGAGGGGAATATGCACAGTATCAGCTGCTGAAAGATACAGCGCGCGAAAAAAACTGCCACTTCCGGTTTGAAACCTGTGTGGGGGCCGCCCTGCCGGTGATCAAAACCATCCGCGACCTGCTGCTGAGCGGCGACCGCATTGACCGCATTGAAGCGGTGCTTTCCGGAAGCCTCAATTTTATTTTCAACCGCTATGATGCCCGACGTTCCTTTGCTTCGGTGGTCAAAGAGGCCATGGAGGCCGGCTATACCGAACCCGATCCCCGGATCGACCTGAGCGGAACGGATGTGAAACGGAAAATCCTGATTCTGGCCAGGGAAGCAGGATACCGGACAGAACCCCGGGAAGTTCATTTCGGACACTTCATTCCGGAAACGCTGTTCGGGAACAGTAGCGTGGACGATTTTCTTATCCGCCTGGAACAGGAAGAATCCCGCTTCGCCCAACGGGTTGCGCTCAGCAAACAACGGGGAACCCAACTCAGGGTAATAGCCGGGATGGATCAGGGCCGGGTGAGTGTTTCCCTGCAGGAAGTCAGCCCCGGAAGCATTTTTTACGGGCTGGGAGGAAAAGACAACCTGGTGGCCCTGACCACCGCACGTTACAGTCCCGAGCCCCTGGTCATCAAAGGTGCCGGTGCGGGAGCCGAGGTCACGGCCTCGGGGGTGTTTTCCGATGTGATGGTTATCATGAACCGGTGACGGCATGAATCCATACAGGAGATACCGGTGAACAAAATTCCGTACGGATGATTTTTTTCATACATCCTCGCCTGAAAATTCCTATCTTCGGTAGCCGGAAACCGGATGCGACAGATGAAAAATTTCAGGCTGGCACTGCACTGGCAGATCCTGGCCGCCCTGGCGGCAGGGATTTTATTCGGAATTTTCCTTACTCCGTATGTACAATGGGTGGAATGGATGGGCACCGTCTTCCTGCGCGCCCTTCGCATGGTGATCATTCCGCTGGTCATTGTATCGATCGTCAGCGGGGTTTCGCAGATAGGCTCGGCCGGGGCTCTTGGGCGCCTCGGAGGGAAAACCATTCTTTACTACCTGTCAACAAGCACCCTCGCCATTCTTACGGGCCTGTTTTTCGTGAACCTGATCAGGCCTGGCGTGGGTGCGGATACGGGTTTTTCGCAGGAGGTGGACGGGCTCCTTTTGGAAGGGACCTCTTTTGGGGAAACCCTGATCCGGATCATTCCCGAAAATCTGTTCCGGGCTATGGCGCAGGATGAGATCCTCCCCGTCATATTCTTTTCCCTTCTGTTCGGTTTTTTCATTACCCGGGTCAAATGGCAGCACCGGAAAGTGCTGGAAAGTTTTTTCGAGGCCGCTTTTCAGGTGATGATGAAACTCACCATGGTGATCATTCTGATCACCCCCTTCGGGGTATTCGGCATCATTGCACGGAATGTTGCCCGGATGCTCGCCGATCACGGCGGCGATACGGGGGTGCTTCTGCAGGTAGCCGGAAACCTGGGTATGTACATGCTCACGGTATTTCTGGGCCTCAGCGTCCACGCCCTGCTCACCCTGCCCCTCATCCAGCGGTTCATCGGAGGGATCAGTCCACTGAAACACTTCCGGGCGGTGTCCACTCCCCTGGTGACCGCCTTTTCCACCTCTTCGGCCATGGCTACCCTGCCTCTTACCCTCGATGCGGTGGAGCACCGCGACGGGGTTTCCAATAAAATATCCAGTTTCACCCTGCCCCTCGGAGCCACCATCAACATGGACGGAACGGCCCTGTACGAATGCGTGGCGGCCATGTTCATCGCCCAGGCGTACGGCATCCAGCCCGATTTCGCCCAGCAGGTGCTGATCGTTCTTACCGCCCTTCTGGCATCCATCGGGGCGGCTGCCATACCCATGGCCGGTTTGTTTATGATCACCATCATTCTCTCGGCCATCGGTCTTCCGCTGGAAGCGGTGGGGATGATCGTGGCGGTTGACCGGGTGCTGGATATGTTCCGCACGGCCACCAACGTGTGGAGCGATACCACCGGGGCCGTGGTAATCGCCCGTTCGGAAGGGGAAAGATTGCATGTTGAAACAAAATAAACAGGAAGGCATGAAAAAGAATAAAAAATTCTCGCTCATTTATTTCTGGGTGATCAGCCTGCTGATTGTGTTCAGTCAGTGGCTGTTTTTCCCCGACCGGCCTGCCAGCAAAAAACTGAGCTACCGGGAATTTCTCCGCGCGGTGGACTCGGGCAGCATATCGCGGCTGGTGATTTTCCCCGACCGCATTGTGGGCGAATTTGCTCAGGAAGCCGATTCTTCGGAGCAGGCCCTGACCCTTGCTCCCACGGCCCCCTGGCGTATCCGCATTCCGGCCATCGAAAAACAGGTGGCACGGCAATTCATCGTAAACCGCCTGCCCGACATGCCCGACCCCGATCTTCTGAACCGGCTGAAAAATTCGGACATTGATTTTGAGGGACAGTTCGAATCAAACGCCCTCCGCAATTTTTTTCTGAACTGGATACTGCCCGTCATTTTCTTCGTTCTGCTGTGGGGCTTCATTTTCCGCCGTATGGGAAGCGGCAATCCCATGCTCGATCTGGGAAAAAACAAAGCAAAAATCGTAGCCGAATCGCCTGAACACCAGGTGATGTTCTCCGATGTGGCAGGTGTGGACGAAGCCGTGGAAGAGGTAAAAGAAGTGGTTGATTTTCTGAAAAGCCCGAAAAAATTCACCGCCCTGGGTGGAAAACTACCGAAAGGCCTGTTACTGGTTGGCCCTCCCGGAACGGGAAAAACCCTGCTGGCCAAGGCCGTAGCAGGAGAAGCCCGGGTGCCTTTCTTTAACCTCAGCGGTTCCGATTTTGTGGAAATGTTCGTGGGTGTTGGCGCTGCCAGGGTACGCGACCTGTTCCGGCAGGCAAAGAATATGGCGCCCTGCATCATATTTATCGATGAGATTGATGCCATTGGAAAGAGCCGGGGCAATAACATGACATACGGCGGAGGCTACGATGAAAGAGAAAATACGCTCAACCAGCTGCTGGTGGAGATGGACGGTTTCGATGCCGGCGCCGGCGTAATCATTATCGGAGCCACCAACCGGCCCGAGGTGCTCGACCAGGCCCTGCTCAGGCCGGGACGGTTCGACCGTCAGGTGCTGGTCGACCGCCCGGATATGCAGGGACGGGAAGCTATTTTCAGGGTACATACCCGAAAGCTGAAGCTGGACCCGGATGTGGACCTGCGGAAGCTGGCCGCCCAAACACCCGGGTTTGCCGGCGCCGAGATAGCCAATGTGTGCAACGAAGCCGCCATCCTGGCTGCAAGGAACAACCGGCATGAAGTGACCCAGCAGGATTTTGAGGCAGCCATTGAACGCATCATTGCGGGCCTGGAGAAAAAGAACAAGCTCATCCATGAAAAGGAAAGAAAAATCGTGGCATACCATGAAGCCGGTCACGCCATAGTGGGGTACTTTACTCCGGGAGCCGAACGGGTGCACAAAGTATCCATCGTGCCACGCGGGATGGGTGCGCTGGGGTATACGCTTCAAATGCCCCTGGAAGACCGTTACCTTATGACACGCAGCGAGATCCTCGGGAAAATAAAAGGCTTGCTGGGAGGACGGGCAGCGGAAGAGATCGTGTTCAACGAAATTTCCACCGGGGCGTCGAACGACCTGGAACGCGTGACCCAGCTGGTCAGGAATATGATTGTGGTTTACGGCATGAGTGATAAAATGCCCAATGTATCACTGGTAAACCGTTCGTCACCGGGATTCCTGGGACAAACGGCCGGCGTAGAAAGGCGCTCTGAGCACCTGGAACAAATGATCGATGAGGAAACCCGCGAAATCATCAATGCCTGTTACCTCGAGGTAAAAGATCTGCTGCTGGGCAAAAAAGACCTGCTCGAAAAAATGGCTGCCGCCCTGCTGGAAAAAGAAGTACTCGGAAGCCGGGATATCGAGGGGATTTTGAGCGGCAAACACACAGCATGAAATAATTTGCCGCGGGCCCGGCCTTGGATTCAGAACACCGGCCTACTCGTGATCTTTCCCGCCGGAATGAACATGCCCGTGGGCCAGCTCTTCCTCTGTGGCGTCGCGGATATCCACCACCTCCCCTTTGAAATACAGGTCCTGTCCGGCCAGGGGATGGTTGAAATCCATTTTCACCGATTCGGGTTTTACTTCGGCAACCGTACCGTCCAGCCGGTTGCCTTCCTGATCCATCATGGGAATCTTATTCCCCACCACCAGCATGGTTTCGTCTACCTTGCCGTCAACCTCGAAGGTCTTCATGGGAAGCTCCACCACCGCTTCGTCCCTGAAGGGACCGTATGCTTCGTCGGCCTTGAGGGTAAACTGAAAATGATCGTCCACCTTCAGGTCGTTCAGTTGGGATTCGAATGTAGGCAATAATTTTCCGATGCCGTAAATAAACGTCAGTGGCTCTTTGCTGCTGACATTTTCAACCACCTGTCCGTTCTCATCCTGCAGCCTTAATTCGTAACTCAGGGATACTACTTTGTTTTTCCTGATCTGTGTCATAAAATTTTTTCCTTTTTGCAAAGGAAAGGAAAATATCACAGAATGACAGATAATTCGCTGATTAATTTGACGATTCACCGGTTTTCTTCCGGCACGGCGGGTTCATCAAACCTGAAAAACCGGCATGGCCACTGCACTTTTAAAAGCTGAACCCGAACCGGATCACCGGGTTCTGGTAAAGCGATGCGGCCGTTTCATTCAGGCTCCACAGGATCATGATGTTGAAGGAAGATCGTTTGCCCACCGGCTGGCCTATCCCCCCTCCCACCAGCACATTGTTCAGCCAGAACCGGCCCGAGCCTTCGGGCAACCCCATATTTACCAGTTGCCTTTCCATGTTCAGGGCTTCGTCTTCCGCGTAAGCGAAAACGGAAGTGGAAAAACCCAGGGGGATGAGGCGGTTGAGGTCGTTTATCACCGTATAGGAAGCAAAGGCACGCCCCCCGTAAATATGAAAACTGTACCGGCCGCCGAAGGTTTTGATGCTGTAATACTGGTAAATGGGTCCGGCTCCGGCCGACAAGCGCCTGGTGATGCGGTACCCCGCCACCGGCGACAGGTCAATATAGGTTTCCGTACCCAGCATCAGGCTGAAGTTGCCACCGAAAAAAACCTTCTGTTTCCAGGTAAGCTGGTCAAAATCCTGCGCCGGCAGGGAGTTTCCCGTTAACAGCGCCAATGTTCCGAACCACAGCAAAAATTTTAACCGCATACCATACGTTGTTTTCATCAGGAAAAACCAGTATTTTTCCACCGGCATCGCGCCGGTAAATTTACCCAATTTTATCAAAAAAAAAGCCCTATGAACATCATTATTACAGGGGCCAGCCGGGGACTGGGTTACGAAACGGCCCTGCAGCTTGCCTGCGGTACCGGTCACCATGTGCTGGCCATTGCGCGGAATAAGGACCATCTGGAAACCCTGTGCACAACCTGCCGTGAAAAAGATCCCGCGGCCCGCATCACCGCCCTGCCCCTCGATCTGCTGCACATCACCGGCAAACCCGGAGAAGCGGTTCAGAAGATCAAACAGGTGTTTACACAGGTGGATGTGCTGATCCACAATGCCGGAAGCATGCTGAACCGGCCTTTTGAAGAAACCGGTTACGAAGAAAGCCTGGAGCTTTTTCAGACCAATTTTTTTGTTCCCGCCCTGCTGACAAAAGCCCTGCTGCCCCTGATGAAAAATGCCCATGTGCTGAGCATTGGCAGCATGGGGGGCTTTCAGGGCAGTGTGAAATTTCCGGGGCTAAGTTATTACAGCGCCAGCAAGGGGGCGCTGGCGGTGTGGACCGAGTGCATGGCGGAAGAATACAAAAACCGCGGGTTGCGGTTCAACATGCTGGCTCTGGGGGCGGTTCAGACCGAAATGTTGCAGGAAGCCTTTCCGGGCTACCAGGCCCCCCTTTCGGCCGGTGAGATGGCCTCTTTTGTGGCCGGTTTCGCCCTGAACGGGCACCGGTTTTTCAACGGCAAAATTCTGCCCGTATCGGTCACCACCCCGTAAGGGTGCCGGCAGCAGGTTCCCGGGCAGCGACCCACCGGAAGCAAAGCCGGCCGGCAGGATGATCTGCAGCACGGAACCCGGGCACCGGTTTTATCATATTGCACAGGCACCACACCCATCTTCCCCCCTGTCCTCCTACGAAAACCATGGACTATTCCATTAAGCAGCAAAATTCCCTGTTGAAAAATATCAACAAAAATGATGGTAACCGTTACATTATTTTTGTAATTTTCCCTTGATTTAATGATAGCGGAAGGTGTGAAGAAACATGTCAGTGAAGGTGGCTGGGAAGAGAAAAAGGGGGGTAAACAAGTTATGGGCAAAACAGGTCTTGCAAATCCGTAACCTAGTATTGATGAGAACCATTAGTGACAAATGCTGCAGGTATTAAATAATCTAAAAGGCATTACATGATGGATCGCATTCTAAGCAAATTAAAACCAAATACAATCGTTAAAGGAAGCCTCTTTCCCGAAAACGTGCATGTCATCATCGCCCAACCCTTTGGAAATGCAATCAAGTTAATCGGGCGGGGCGACAGCAATCAGGTTTATGAACCAGTAATCCCTGAAGATAAATTTTCACTGTTATCCGACTAAATTCTAAAGTCGGTATTTTTTCTTTTGTAATGCCCATAAACAGGGCATTGGTTTTTCATTTTTCAAATTGACCTCCCCCCATATCTTTAGTAAATAGGGCCAGTTGCAATGTTTCATCCGG